>Ga0187871_10000144_pt1 | contig 65074 bp, 63 predicted proteins | sample June2016WEW_16_1_FD_132988 | JGI IMG/M metagenome (GOLD analysis project Ga0187871, IMG submission 132988) | Peatland microbial communities from SPRUCE experiment site at the Marcell Experimental Forest, Minnesota, USA - June2016WEW_16_10 | ecosystem: Environmental > Terrestrial > Soil >...
AACGTGGGTTCGATTCCCATCGCCCGCTCCAGCTTGAATCCTAATAGACGATGGCGTAAAGCAGACGATCGGCATCGCTGATGGCCCACAGGCTCAAAGGATCCACCGCCTGGGGAAATTTGATAAACCGCGCGCTGCCGTCCGCCATGGCGTAATTGGACCCGCCGGTGCTGCCGACGTCCATGTTTTGACTGCTGGTATGGCCATTGTTATCGTGGCGACCCTGCTCGAGAATACCGGTGAAATCGTTACCGCCGTTCTCCCTCAAATCCATGTAGAAATCGCCGGCTTCATGGCGTTTTTCCCCCAGCAGCACCGTCTCGGACGGGTGAGCAATGACGCCTTCCTTCAAGCCGCCCGGATAGGTGCCGCCCATGTAACTCGCAAAATCACCGGCACTCAAAGTGTCGTAAAAAAAATCGTTCCAACCATTGATGATGTAACTGCGCGGGGCGGCGTCGGCGACATTGTTTGAGGAAGCGCCGCCGCCGGTCGTCGCCGGGCTGGAGAAGGTGGCGATGTCCGTGGGACACAGCAGCACCTTCAAGTTCCTGCCGTAGTTGTCATAAAACTGATTCGGCCAGCGGTTGGTATCGCTGCGCGGCGGATAGGTGCCCTGATTGTCATTGACGTACATTTGGGAGGCGAGGCCAAGTTGCCGGATATTGTTCAGGCACGCGATGCGGCGGCCGGCCTCCTTGGCGCTGCTTAAGGCGGGCAACAACATGGCCGCCAGAATTGCGATGATGGCGATCACGACCAGCAATTCAATCAACGTGAACGCGTAAAACCCACGCCCCGGCTTTTCCAGACTGGCCAATTGTTTTCCGCCTGTTATTTTCATAACCATTCAACCTGTCCACACGTCCTTATAGTGAATACTTGGACGGCACTGTGCACGACTTATTCAAATTTTAATTATGACAAAGCGTAAATGGGCTCTGATTGTTACCGCGCTGTTGCTGGCTTGTGTCTATGTTTATCATTTCACCGGCTGGTTCAAACCAAAAATCATCCAGATTTCCTACACCGATCGCTCCCTGCCATCACGAACCCCTTCCCGCTCGAGCTTTCCAACCATCCTGTTTGGTTTCGGAGGGCAGCGCTACCAACTCTCGGAAATAAAGATCGTCCCGCTCGCCGCGTGGCAGACCAATCAAGCCGTCGCTCCGGTCTGGCATCTGATTTCCACTTCCAGGTCCGCCCCGGTGGAATTTTTCAGATATGGGGCGAACCTTGCGGGCATGAAACCCGCCGTTCCCGGCGCACGTCCGGAGCCGCTTGAAACCAATGTCACTTACCGTCTTTTGTTGCGGGCCGGTTCGTACAAAGGCCAGTGCGATTTCCAACTGGGCGGCCGGCCGCCGGCCGCGCCGCCGAACCCCTGACCGCTGGATCAGACGGCTTCCCGCCGGGCCGGGTTACGTGCCAATTCAATTTTTCTCCCCGCCAGGTGGCAGGCCGCAAAGTGATTCCTGGCAACTTCGCGAAAGGCCGGGACCTCCGTCCGGCAGTGTTCCTCGGCAATCGGACAACGCGGATGAAACGGACAGCCGCCCGGCGGGTGAATGGGGGACGGCACATCGCCCGGCAAAATGATGCGCTGCCGTTTTGATTCCGGGTCCACTTCCGGGATGGCCGAGATCAACGCCTGCGTATAGGGATGCTGCGGTTCGCGGATGATGCTTTTGGCGTCCGCGGTTTCGACGATTTTTCCCAGATACATCACCATCACGCGGCGGCTGATGTGTTCCACCACCGCAAGATCGTGCGCGATGAAGAGATACGCGATGCCGCGCGCCTGCTGTAAATCACGAAGCAGATTGATGATTTGCGCTTGCACGGAAACGTCCAGCGCGCTCACCGGTTCGTCACAGATGATCAGCTCCGGTTCCACCGCCAGCGCGCGCGCAATGCCGATGCGCTGCCGTTGACCACCGCTGAATTCATGCGGATAGCGCTGCGCATAGATCGCATCCAGGCCGACCGCCTTCAATAATTCGATGATGCGCTTTTGTCGTGCCGGCTTGCTGTCGGTCAGTTTGTGGATGTCCAGGGCCTCGCCGACAATTTGCTCGACCGTCATGCGCGGATTGAGCGAGCCGTAAGGGTCCTGAAAAATGATTTGAAACTTGCGCCGCCGCGCGCGCAACACCGACCCGCTCATCCGGGTGACATCCTCGCCGTTGAGCAACACGCTGCCAGCCGTCGGTTCGACCAGCCGGACGATGGCGCGGCCGAGCGTGGTCTTGCCGCAGCCGCTTTCGCCGACCAGGCCGAGTGTCTCGCCCGGTTCGACGGCAAAACTCACATCGTCCACCGCCTTCACGAATTCACGGGTGCGGCTGAACATCCCGTGTTTCACGGGAAAATGCACCTTCAGATTTTTGACTTCGAGCAGGCTCATGACTTGTTCCACCGCAGAGATGCAGAGACGCAGAGGCCTTCAATTAAATCCTTGGGCAAGCCACCAGTTAAAACTGGCGGTCCTCGATGAAACATGGCGTGGTAATTTTGCATTTCTATTTATCTCCGCGCCTCTGCGCCTCTGCGGTTATGTTTTCCCGTTCATTTTTCCAAAAAGGACATCGAACCCAGCGTCCGGCCTCGACCTCGACCAGTTCGGGTAATTTGTCGGAACATTCCGGTTTGGCGATCGGGCAGCGCGGCGCGAACCGGCAGCCGGGCGGGAAATTGCCGATGCGCGGGACGTTGCCGGGTATGGCCGAGAGTCGCTCGGCGGTGCCGTGAAGTTTCGGCACGCTCGCCATCAGCGCCTTCGTGTACGGATGCAACGGCCGGCGCAGCAATTCCTTCGCGGGCGACAGCTCAACAATCTGCCCGGCGTACATCACGGCCACGCGGTCGGCCATGTCGCCGACGATGCCGAGATTATGGGTGATGAGCAGAATCGCCATGCCCAGCCGCTGCTTGAGCTCGCTCAACAAATCGAGAATCTGCGCCTGGATCGTGACATCGAGCGCGGTGGTCGGTTCGTCAGCCACGAGCAGTTTCGGTTCGCTCGCCAGGGCCATGGCAATCATCACGCGCTGCTGCATGCCGCCGGACATCTCGAACGGATAATTTTTGATGCGCGATTCCGGCGCCGGAATACCGACGAGCTTCAACAGCCGGACGACCTCCTCATTCGTCGCCTTTTCCGGTTTGTGCAGCTTGAGCGATTCCCGGATCTGGTTGCCGATGCGGAAGACCGGGTTCAGCGACGCTCCCGGCTCCTGAAAGACATAGCTGACCACGCCGCCGCGGATACCACGCAGTTCACCGTTTGACATTTTCAAAACGTCCCGGCCGTTCAGCAAAATTTCTCCGCCGACGTAATTCGCGGGCGGTGTCGGCACGAGCCGGGCGATCGACAAGGCGGTAACGGTCTTGCCGCAACCACTTTCACCAACGAGACAAACGGTTTCTCCCGCGCCGATGGTGAGCGACACGCCGTCAACCGCCCGAAGCGCCTCGGCATTTTTGCCGAAGTCCATTTTCAGATTCTTGATTTCCAGCAAATTCATTTTCTTTGGACAGGATTGAAAGGATGAACAAGATTGAAAACAAATCTGGAAAAGACCAAATTCATCCTGAAAGATCCTGTTAATTCTGTCCTCATAACGACTTCGCGTCCGCGGCGTCTCTTAATCCATCGCCGAGGAAGTTGAAAGCGAGAACGGTGATAAAAATCGCCGCGCCCGGTGCGAGCAGCCATGGAAAACGCTGCATGTATTCGGTGTTTTGCGCGGCGTTAAGCATGAGGCCCCAGCTCGCCTGTGGTTCCTGGATACCCACGCCCAGAAAGCTCAACACCACTTCGCCCAAAATATAATACGGCACGCTCAAGGTCGCGGCGACAATGACATACGAAAACGTGTTCGGCAAAATGTGGCGGTAAATAATTTTCAAATGCGATTGCCCGAGAGAGCGCGCCGCGAGGATAAAGGGTTGTTCCCGCAGCGAAAGGGCCATGCCGCGAATGACCCGCGCCATGCTGGCCCAGCCGATGAAACTCAAGATGACAATAATCATTGCATAAACCTGCGATGAACTCATGCCCGGTGGAAACACGTTGCGTAGCGAAATAATCAAATACAATGCGGGAATGGACATGATGAGTTCGCAGAACCGCATGATGACCGTGTCCGCCGCTCCCGCAAAATAACCCGCAATGCCGCCGACAATCATACCCAAACTGAACGACAGCAAAATGCCCACCACGCCAATCGAAAGCGAGACTTGCGAGCCATAAAGCAGACGCGAAAAAATGTCGCGCCCGAACTGGTCGGCCCCGAAAAGATAGACGGGATAATTATCGTCGTCCGTCCCGAACAAATGGATGGAACAAGGAATGAACCCCAATAATTTGTATTTTCCGCCACGAACGAAAAAGTGGAGCGGCCTTGTGTCGTTTGAAACCTGCCGGTAAACAAAATCTCCGGGCATTTGTTCGGAACGCGGAACCACCAGGCGAAACCCTTGCAGCCCCGGCCAAACGGGTGGATGGAAAAAGGCATTATCGCTTATCTGGTCATAACGATAAGGCGCGATGAAACCGGCAAAAATGGCGACGGCATAAAGAAAAATCAAGGTGACGCCGCCGGTCAAGGCGATTTTCCGCCGCCTGAGCCGATGCCAAAACAGTCGCCACGGGGAAAGTGCCGGCGGTGTTTCGACGATGGTGATGGCCGTTTCCATTTTATTTGAGACGAATTCTCGGGTCGCTCCACGCCAGCAATAAATCCGCGACGAAATTTCCCGCGACCAGCAGCGCGGTGGCCATGACGACGCTATCCACCACCAAATAGGAATCCTTCGCGAAAAACGCTTCAACCGTCAGCCGTCCCAAACCCGGCCACGCCATGATATTTTCCACGATAAACGCCCCGCTCAAAAGTGAGGCGAGCGAATAGCCGAAAATCGTCAGCAGCGGATTAATGGCGTTGCGAAGCGCGTGTTTGTAAATGACCCAGCCTTCGCCAAGGCCGCGCGCGCGGGCGGCGGTGACATATTCGGCGCGCAGCGTGTCGAGCAGGCATGAACGCATCCGGCGCATGATGCCGGCCAGATCGGACGCCGCTAAAACAATCGCGGGCAGCACAAGATGATGTACATGATCCCAAAACTGTTGCGCGGGCGATAAGAAATCATTGAGCGGGCTTTCCGAGCCGCCGACAGGAAACCAGCCGGTCGCCGCCGCAAACCACAGCGCCAGCAACGAAAGCAAAACATCGGGAACGGACAGGCCAACGAATGCGAAAAGCGAGCACGCATGGTCCACCCAGGAATCTTTTCTGACGGCGGCCCAAACGCCGAGAGGGATGGCGATGCCCCACGCAATGATAAGCGCGGTAAAGGAAAGCAGAAAGGTGTTCCACAATCGCGCCATGATGAGCGACGTGGCGGAAATTTTATAGGCCATCGAGTAGCCGAAATTCCCGCTCAGGACATTTTTGATCCAAAAAACGTATTGCACGTACCACGGGCGATCGAGATGGAACTGTGCCTTGAGTCTGGCAACCGTATCCGGCGAGATCTGCGGATTTTGCAAAAGCGCGGTGAAATAATTGCCCGGCGACAACGCCATGAGCAGGAAGGTCAGCAGCGACACGCCCAGCAGGAGTGGAATCATATGCAGCAGCCGTTTTAGAATGTAGGACCACATCGCAATCGCCTTGAAAAGCGTGACAAAAAGTGCCCTCGCGGGCGAGAATGAATTTCAGCCATGGATGAAACACAAATTGAACACGAAAGAAGAATTTCTGTTCGTGCAAAGAACGCGAAGGAAATTTTCGCCCTCGCCATCTTCGCGCGATACAAAAAATCTGTGTTCCATCTATAGCCATCTGCGGCTAATTTATGCCCATGACGAAATTTGCAACTGTCGCCGCTCTTGCCGCCGCAATGATTTTCAGCATTTGCGGTTGCGGCAAAAAACCGGAACCGACACCATCAGAAAAGTCCGCCGCCAGTTATCCGCTGCCCGACCCGCCAGTAGTGGTCAATTGTACTCCCGGGATCCCGGGTGGACGCCTAATCATCAGCGAAATGGGCGACCCAAAAACGTTTAATTATATCACCGCCAATGAAGAGTCCTCCATAGACATTTGCCGGTTTATGTTTTGGAATTTGTTAAACTTGGATGAACCAACGCAAACGGTGAAACCAGGGCTGGCGGAATTCTGGACGAACTCACCTGATGGAAAAACCTGGACATTTAGACTGCGAAAAAATCTGCGCTGGAGCGACGGTGCGCCGCTAACTGCGGACGACGTCGTTTTTACCTGGAACGATGTCATTTACAATCCCAAAATTGATAATGTAACGCGCGATCCCTTCATCATCGATGGCAAAGAATTTAAGATCACAAAAGTGGATGATTTAACGATTCAGGTGGAGACCCCGGTGGTTTACGCGCCATTTTTGAAAACCTTCGGCGCAGGCGTTCCCATTGTCCCAAAACATATTCTGGAACAATCCGTTACCAACGGGACTTTTGCCTCCGCCTATAATGTCAATTCGAAACCGGAAGATATTGTTGGCAGTGGGCCGTTTCGATTGAAAGGATACAAAGCAGCTCAATACACCATCCTCGAACGCAATCCCTATTTTCTCGAAGTGGATACGAACGGTACCCGTCTGCCTTATTTGGATAACATTATTTTCACGGTTGTGCCCAGCTTTGACACAGTCGCACTCCGCCTTTTGAGCGGTGAGGCGGACGTGGATGATATTATCAGGCCAATGGATTATGACAGGTTCAAAGAAGCACAAGATGAAGGCAAAATCAGATTGCTTGATCCCGGCATCGGTTTGGAAATGATATTCTTGTGCTTCAATGAAAACACCAACATGAATGCGAAAACGGGCCAGCCGCTGGTGGACCCGAAGAAGCTAAAATGGTTTCGTGATACAAGATTCCGCCAGGCCATTTCCTACGCGATAAACCGCGGTGCCATAATTAAAGCCGCATATTCCGGCCGCGGCGTTCCTGCGTATGGATTTGACACACCGGGTGATAAAAAGTGGTTCAATCCGAATATCAAAACCTATCCCTATGATCCGGCCAAGGCGATTGAGCTATTGAAAGAAATGGGAATCGAGAAACGGAATGCTGATAATTTTTTGACCGATTCCAATGGAAATAAAATTGAATTTGTCCTGAACGTCAATACCGGTAGCAGTGCGGCGGAAAAAGCGACAATTCTTATTAAGGATGATTTGGAAAAATTGGGAATCAACGTCATTTACCAGCCGATCGAATTCAACACGCTCATTGACAAACTTTATAACACATGTGATTACGAATGCGCCTTTACGGCATTGGGGTCTGGCAGCGTCGTTGACCCTTCCGGCAGCATGAATGTCCTCAAATCCAGCGGCTTCACCCACGACTGGTTTCCGCGCCAGAAGACCCCTTCAACGGAATGGGAAGCGCGGATTGATACGTTGATGGACGCGCAACTTAAGACGCTGGACTACAATGAGCGCAAAAAAGATTTCGATGAGGTCCAGAAAATTATGGCTGAACAACAGCCTCTCATTTTTGTTGCCACGCCCATCTATTACGCGGCGATCCGACCGGACATTGCCAATACGCTCCCAACGGCACTGGGCGGTTACCGCGCAACATGGAATGTTGAGGAGCTTTATTATAAGAAATGATTTGCTCCTGTTCCGCACAGATGAAAACCCTACTCATTCAACTCGCCGGAATTATGATGGCAGTAATAGGTCTTTCAGGTTGCGGCAAGAGGACAGAAACCGCTGCGCCTGACAATTCCGCGGTAAATTGCCCATTGCCGGATCCGCCGGCGGTGGCGAACTGCCCGCCGGGAGTTCGCGGTGGACGATTTGTTATTTGCGAACTTCGGGAGCCAAAGACATTCAATTTCCTCATCTCTGATGAGTCATCATCCAGGTACATCGGACGGCTCATGTTTTGGGGATTGCTGAACTTCGACGTGCCGACGCAAACCGTGAAGCCGGGTTTGGCGGAATCCTGGACGAATTCTCCCAACGGTAAAACCTGGACATTCAAGCTGCGAAAAAATCTGCGCTGGAGCGATGGCACACCGCTCACCGCCGATGACGTCGTTTTTACGTGGAACGACATCATTTTCAATCCCGATATCCCCAATCCCGTGCGAGACCAATTTATTATTGAAGGGAAGAAGTTTACCGTGACCAAAGTGGACGATTTGACAATCCAGGTCACAACCCCTGAAGTCTATGCGCCGTTTTTGCAGGCATTCGGTTATGATGTTCCGATTTATCCGAAACATACTCTGCAACACTATGCCAACGCCGGCTTCCCATCCGCCTACGGCGTCAACTGGAATCCCAAAGACATCGTTTGCGAGGGACCCTATTGTTTGAAACAATACAAACAGGCCGAATATGCGGTGCTCGAACGCAACCCGTATTTTCTTGAAGTGGACACCAACGGGACCCGGCTGCCCTATTTTGACGAAATCATCTTTTCAGTCGTGCCGGATTACAACGCGCAGTCTCTCCGCTTTTTGAGCGGCGAAAGTGACGCAGACGACTACATCTATCCGTACGATTATGACCAATTCAAAGCCGCGTCCGCAAACGGCAAATTCGATTTGCTTGAACCCGGCGTCGGTTTGGAGACGACCTTTTTCTGGTTCAATCAAAACACGAACATCAATTCCCAAACCGGAAAACCTTATGTTGATCCGGTCAGGCTGAAATGGTTTCGCAACATAAAATTCCGCCAGGCCATTTCGTATGCGATTGATCGGGATGATATTATCAAATCAGTCGAATCCGGGCGCGCAATCCCTCAGTACGGATTTCTGACGCAGGGCTATCAAAATTGGTATGCCCCCAACACCAAAACCTATCCCTATGACCCGGCCATGGCGGTCGAGCTGTTGAAGGAGATCGGAATTGAAAAACGCAACGGCGACGATTTTCTGACCGATGCGGATGGAAATAAAATTGAATTCGTTTTCAACACCAACGTTGAGAATAACGAACGAAAGAAAATGGCCGTCCTCATTACCTCGGACCTGCGGAAGATCGGCGTCAACGCCATCTTTCAACCGGTCGAATTCAACACCCTCATTACCAAAATTGACGACACATACGATTATGACTGCGTCCTTTTGGGAAACTATTCTGACACCGGCACCGATCCCTACGGCAGCATGAACATCCTCAAATCCAGCGGTTACGATCACTATTGGTTTTGCCGGCAGAAAACGCCTGTGACACCCTGGGAAGCGCGAATGGATCAGTTGACGGATGCACAGATGCAAACACTGGACTTGACCGAACGCGAAAAAGATTTCAGCGAAGTCCAGGAAATTCTCGCCGAACAGCAGCCGATGATTTTCACCGTCACTCCCATGTATTACGCCGCCATCCGCTCGGACGTCGGCAATGTGCGCCCGACACCGCTATCCTATTACCGCGTCACTTGGAACGCCGAGGAGCTCTATTTCAAGCATTGACCGGGGATGTGTTTAAGGGTTGAACCGGCGGGGCGTTTCTCCTACGCTCCGATGCTCTAACGAATCTATGCCATTGCTTGACGGAAAAATCGGACTGGTTTTTGGGGTCGCCAACCAGCGTTCCATCGCCTGGGCCATCGCCCAAGCGTGGGCCCGGGAAGGCGCGAAACTCGCCTTCACCTACCAGGGCGACCGCGTCAAGGAGAACGTCGCCGAGCTTGCCGGCGCGTTCGGCGCGGACACGCTCATCCTGCCGTGCGACGTGACCCGGGACGAGGAGATCGCCAGTGTTTTCAAACTGGTCGGTGAGAAATTTGGCAGACTGCATCTACTCCTGCATTCGGTCGCGTTCGCACCCAAGGCCGCGCTGGAAGGCGAGTTCGTCAACACCAGCCGTGAGGCCTTTCGCGTGGCCCACGACGTGAGCGCCTATTCGCTCGTGGCGCTGGCCCGCGCCGCCGCGCCGCTGATGACCGATGGTGGCAGCATCATCGGCATGAGCTATTACGGCGCCGAGAAGGTCGTGCCGCACTACAACGTCATGGGCGTGGCCAAGGCCGCGCTGGAAGCCAGCACGCGCTATCTGGCCTATGATCTCGGTCCGAAAAAAATCCGCGTCAACTGCATCAGCGCCGGCCCGGTCAACACGCTGGCCGCCCGCGGCATCGCCGGGTTCGGTGAAATTCTCAAGCACTACGAAGTCCGCGCGCCGCTGAAACGAAACGTGCTGCCCGACGAACTTGGTGCAACCGGTGTGTTCCTGGCCAGCGACGGCGCCGCGGCCATCACCGGCCAGGTGCTTTACGTGGATTGCGGCTACCAGATCATGGGGATGTAGGACAGGCGTCGCGCCTGTCTCTGATTTTTGATTCAAATTTGGATTTTAAGAATGAGACAGGCGCGACGCCTGCCCTACGCCGGCCGGATCATTTCAAACCGGTCGCGCGTCCGGCAATACCAGTGCGGCGAGGCCATGCGGCCGATGAGAAACAGTTTGTCCGTGTGAATCCGTTTTTTCTCCGCGTCGAACAATTCATCGCGCAGATGGAGGTGCTTGATCAGGCCAATCACCACGCGATTTTTGCCGATTTGCAGCGTGCCCCATTCCAGGCATTCCAGGCTTGCCGGTGACTCCGCAATGCGCGGCGGTTTCACCACCGACGACGGCACGGCAGTCAATCCGGCGCGGGTCAGTTCATTTTCCCCATAAGGCAGCGACGCGGCGCATTGATTCATTGCTTCGGCGATGGTTTCATCCACGAGATTGACGACGAACTCATGTGTTGCACGGACGTTCAAGGCGGTGTCCTTGGGCGTGCCGTCGTCGCGGTCGCCGGGCGCAAACGCGCAAATCGGCGGGCTCGCACCAAGCACATTGAAGAAACTGAACGGCGCGGCGTTGACCCTGCCCTCCGGGCTGATGGTCGTGACCAGCGCGATGGGGCGCGGCGTCACCAGACTGACCAACAGCGGATAGGCACGGTCGGCAAACTCCTTTTCGAGATCGAGTTCCATAAAGTGGCGAGAACTTACGGCAGGCGCTTCAATCGTGCAATAAAGGCACCATCCATTTTGTCCACGAATGGCAAAAGTTCGCGCTCGGATTCGAGTTCGAACCCGGTGTGCTTGTACAAAAGGCGGTTTACGACCTCCTGATTTTCCTCCGGTTCCAGGCTGCACGTGCTGTAAACCAGGACACCGCCGGATTTTAATCTGGCCGCAGCCTGTTCGAGCAAAGCGAGTTGCGTTTGTTGCAATCGTAAAATTTCCTCCGGCTGGATTCGCCAGCGCGAATCCACGCGCCGGCGCATGACGCCGGTGTTCGAGCACGGAGCATCCACCAGAATCCGATCAAAGGCTGAAGGCTGAAGGCTGAAGGCTGAAGATAAAATGGGTTCAACGCAGGTGACGCCAAGTCGCTGGCAGTTTTCTTGAATCAATTTCAGTCGCTCCCCGGAAATGTCCTGTGCCACGATGCGGCCCTGGTTGTTCATCAATTGGGCAAGAAAGGTCGTCTTGCCGCCCGGTGCGGCACAAAAATCCAGAATCGTTTCGCCGGGTTGCACCCCGAGCATGAGCGGCGCGAACAACGTGCTGGGATCCTGGATGTAAAACCAGCCCTGCCTGAAACTGTCGAGCGAGGTCAGGGACGGATGCGATTTCAACTCGAAGACCAGATTTTCCTCAAGTAGCTCGCGCCGGACAGGATCGTATTCGACGCCTTCGTTTCGCCAGCGAGCAAGCAGATCATCGGTGTTTTCCAAGGTAGGGCGCGTCACTCCTTGCGCGCCGCCTTCTGCATTCGCGGATTCGGCGGGCAAAGGACTGCCCGCCATACCAAATTTCAGCGTATTGACGCGCGCAAAGGTTTTCGGCGGCGTGTTGTTCCATTCCAAAAGCTGTGCCGTTTTTTCCGCGCCCCAGCGTTTCTGCCAGCGCGCGACCAGCCATTCGGGATGCGACCAGCCCAGCGCGGGCTGCGTCGTTTTCAATCCGGCCAGCAGTTGCTTCGTGGCGTCGTGTTCGCGCAAATAGCCGCGCAAAACGGCATTCACGAAGCCGGTTTGTGAGTCAAATCCATTTTGCCGGGCGAGTTCGACGGTTTGATGCACGGCAGCGTGGTCGGGAATCCGGTCGAGCCAGAAAATCTGGTAGAGGCCGAGTCGCAACAGGTTTTGGAGACCGGTTTTTGGTTCGCGGCCATCGGTTTTCCGGCCGATGAGCCAGTCGAGCGCAACCTGCCAGCGAACGACGCCATAGACGAGCTCCTGACACAGGGCGCGATCAACGGTGGAAAGCCCGGCTTGGGCCAACGCGCGCTCCAACAGGCTCTCCGTAAAGTCGCCGCCCGGGCGCCGTTGCAACAAAATTTCCGCCGCAATTTGTCTTGGATTTTGGCCGCTCACGTCATTTAATGAAGTCATTGTGCTTTCATGACCCGACAAAAACGATGCTTTTATGAGAGAGGAATTTGAAAAATTAGCCGCCGCCGGCAAAATCGAAGGCCGCCATGTCGAACCGCTGACGCTTCTGGCCACCGGCGGCTTTTGCATGCACCGCAGTTGGGGCTTCGGGCGGATCAAGACCGTGGACACGGTTTTCGCGCGGTTCACGATCGATTTTCCGGGCAAACCGGGACACACGATGGACCTGGCGTTTGCGGCGGAATCACTGAAGCCGATTTCCAAGGACCATATCCTGGCGCGCAAGGCCATGGACCTGGAAGGCCTGCGCCAGATGGCCGCCCGGCATCTGGATTTGATCAAACTGGTGCTGAACAGCTACGGCGGCCGGGCGACGGCGGACCAAATCCAGCAGGCGCTCGTGCCCGATGTCATTCGTGACGACTGGCGGAAATGGTGGGAAACCGCCCGGCGTGAAATGAAGAAGGACGGGCATTTTGTCGTGCCGCTGAAAAAGACCGAACCGGTCGTTTTCCAGGAACAAGAAACCACGCTGCAAAACCGGTTGCTGGCAGACTTTCGCGCGGCCAAGGGGCTGAGGGCGCGCGTGGTGGTGGTCGGGGAATTCCTCAAAAGCGCGGCGGACCTGGCGGACAAGCAGGCGGCGGCCGGCGAAATCATCCCGGCGCTGAATGCGGACATTGCCTCCCATCAACGCACCCAACCGGCGGTCGCGCTGGAAGCGATTTTTGCACGCGATGAGCTGCACGCCGTCGCCGGACTGCCTCCCGCCACCGATGAAATCACCGACACGCAAATCTGGACGCAGGACAACGTCAAATTCGGTCCGGTGCTGGAGTTGATTCCCGCGGCCAAACACCATCGGGCGCTGGAATCGTACAAGACGGCGAACCCCGAGCGCTGGCACGAAATTTTGCGCGGCTCGCTCAACATTGTCTCCGCCAAGCTGTGCCGCGAGTTCGCCGCCCTGCTGATCCAGGAGGGCAAGATGGACCTGCTCAAGGAAACGCTCGCCCGCCTCATCAACCAGCATACGGCCAGCACCGAACTGCTCCTCTGGCTCGCCCGCGACCGCAGCGACGCCTACGCCGACATTCTGGGGCCGGAAGTATTTCGCGCCATGCTGACGGCGATGGAACGCGACCAGTTCAACGAAAAACGCTCCAACCGCCTGCGCGAGTTCATCCTCGACGACCACGAATTAATTGCCGAACTGACGGCGTCGGCCGACATCGAGGTCGTCAAGGACCTGACGCGGGCACTGCAATTTTCGCCCGTGTTCGATGACATGGACAAACGTTCGCTGCTGGCGCGGCTGGTCAAGGCGCACCCGGCGGTGCAATCGCTCGTCAGCGGTGAACAGACCCGGCAGGACAGCGCGCTCCTGGTTTCCTGGGAGAGTCTCGAACGCCGCCGCGGTGAATATCAGGAACTCGTGCAAAAGAAGATTCCCGCCAATTCAAAGGAAATCGCCATCGCCCGCAGTTATGGCGACCTCAGCGAAAACCACGAATACAAGGCGGCCAAGGAGATGCAGAAAATCCTCATGCGCCGCAAGGAGGAACTGGAAACGCAGCTTTCGCGCGCCCGCGGCACGGATTTTTCCAACGCCAAGATCGACGCCGTCGGCATCGGCACCATCGTCCAGGCCGTCGACCTGGGGGCCAATCAGTCCGAATCCTTCACCATCCTGGGCGCCTGGGATTCCGACCCTGAGCGGGGTGTCATCAGCTATCTTTCCCCCGTGGCGCAATCGTTGTTGAACCGCAAGGTCGGCGACGAGGTTGAATTTGAATTTCATGGCGCCATCCACCGGCACCGCATCGAAAAAATCGAGCCGTGGAAGGCGCCCGTGGCCGGCGAATCTTCCGCGTCACTGCCGGAAGCGCCGGCGCCCACGCCGGCACATCAAACGCAGGTTTGAATTTTCAATTGACGATTGACGATTGACGCGCTGCCGATCCTGACCGGCAACAACGCAAATCGCACATCCCATATCGTAAATCCGGTTACGGTTTCCCGCCAAAGCTCACGTAATCATCCACATCCAGCAGCTCAAACCACGTGGCGATGTCCTCGCGTTGGGGCGCGACCTGTTTGTGAAGGCTGTTGAAAAATTCCCGGGACTCCACGTCCGTGGGAGTGCGCTGTTCCGCAACTGCCGACCACGCGGCGATTTCCACTGGCGAGCGTTTGTGTTTCGCGTTCTTTTCAATCCATGCCAGGACTTCGCTGTCGCTCTGGTTGAGTTCCTTTTTCAATTGGTCGGGATCGATGCCGACAAATTCCAGGAATCGCTGGTCCAGCGGGCACGCATAATGATATTCGCCGTTTTTGCCGGCGACGGTCGCGCGGCCTTTGTCCAGGCAGCGCGGCAGAATCACGTAACCGCCCAGCCGCACGCGCGGGCTGCGCGGGGGGAATTTCGTCAAATCAGGTGTGTTCAGTGACATAATCGTTTTGAATTTTTACCTTCTCTCCCGCTGCGCCTCCGGCTTCGTGCCGGATTTTGCAACGTGAGCTTAAGTTGCTGTCAAAATGCCGAATTGCAAGCGGGGCGCAAAATTTTTATCCTGATGGCGTGAAACACTCTGGCAAAGCCTCGCTCGCCGCACTGCGACTGATCACTTTGGGAGGCGCAGCGGTCATCGTGTTGCTGGCCATTGCCTTTCTGGCCAAGTGGGCCGCCATCTTCATCCTGCGCTATCTGACGTGGGCACTGGTCGCTTTGTGGGGGCTGTTTACGGTGTTTACGTTCTATTTCTTCCGCGATCCCGATCCGCTCGTGCCCGCCGGTCCCAACCTCGTCATCTCCCCCGGGCATGGCAAGGTGGATGTGATCGATACGACGACCGAGCCGGACCACCTCGGCGGCGAATGCCAGCGCATTTCCATTTTTCTTTCCGTGATTGACGTGCACGTGCAGTGCGCGCCGGTGACCGCCCGCGTCGCCTTGTGCAAATACACGCCCGGACAGTTTCTCAGCGCGCTGAAGACTGAATCGGCGCAGTTCAACGAAAATCTGCTCATCGGCCTGGACGTTGCCGAGCCGCGCGGCGAAAAAATCGGCGTGCGCCTCGTCGCCGGTCTCATCGCGCGCCGCATCGTGCCGTGGCTCAAGGAAAACGACATCGTCCAGCGCGGCGAACGCATCAGCCTGATTCAATTCGGTTCGCGCGTGGAGGTTTACCTGCCGCCGCGCGCCAAAATCAAGGTGAAGCTCGGCGACCGGGTCGTCGGCGGCCAAACCGTGATTGCCGCCTTTGATTGAATTCCGTTTATGAACGCGCCCTCTTCTCCAACTCCGCCGGCGGATCATCATGACGACAGCCAGTTGAAAATTTATTTCCTGCCGAATCTGCTGACGGCGGGCAACCTGTTTTGCGGCTTCGTGGCGCTGACCAAAATTGTTGACGCGAACCTCATGCCCGACGATGCCGGCGATGTCAACTGGATGCCCATCAAACTGGCGCTGGCGTTCATTTTGCTCGCGTGCATTTTCGATCTGTTCGACGGGCGCGTGGCACGGATGGGCGGCGTGGAGAGCCCCTTCGGGCGGGAGTTTGATTCACTGGCCGATCTGGTGTCCTTCGGCGTCGCCCCCGCGTTTTTGGTGCAACGCGTCGTGCTGGCGGATGTGTTTGGCGAATATCGGCAAATCAGCTGGTTTATTGCATCGATTTATCTGCTCTGCGGTGCTTTTCGGCTGGCGCGTTTTAATGTGCTGTCCCTCCACGCCGGCGGTGGGGGCAAGGATTTTCTCGGCTTCCCCATTCCCTCGGCAGCGGGCCTCGTAGCGTCACTCACCCTGCTCATCATTCATTTCAACGAAAACGAAAAAAACCTCGGAAAATGGAACTATCTGTTGGCGGTGGTACTGGTGTTCCTGTCGGCCATGATGGTCAGCACCGTGCGGTATCCCAGCTTCAAATCCTTGGGGCTGCGTTCGAAAAGCACCTTCACCAAGGCCATCGGTGCGGCGTTGTTCCTGGGCTGCCTGCTGGTGCTGCGGGAACGGGTCCTTTATTATGTGTTGCCGGCGTTTTTCACCCTGTATCTTGTCTATGGTTTCGTGCGGCCAAGCCTCTCCCGCGCGTGGCGCCGGGAAATTGAAGAGGAAGACGAGGACGAACCGGAGGCCCACTGAACGATGCCGGATCTATCAACTATTTTTCTCGCCGCCGTCACGGGCTTGATCAGCGGGTTGTTGCTCTCCATGCCCATTGGACCGGTCAATGTCACCATCATCAATGAAGGCGCCCGCCGCGGTTTCACCCAGGGGATGCTCGTGGGACTCGGCGCGTCGGTGATGGAATTGATTTACTGTACCATCGCGTTCACCGGCTTTTCGTCGTTCTTCGGCGACCGCATGGTCAAGGCTTCGATGGAGGTGTTCAGCTTTACCTTCCTCCTGTTTCTGGGCTTGAAATTTCTCACGGCTAAAACCGTGGCCGCGCCCACGCAACTGGGCGCCGCCGCCGGGAAAATCGAGGCCCGCGTCGGCGAAAAATTCAATCCCCATTCGGCCTTCATGACCGGTTTTGTCCGCGTGCTGGGCAACCTCGGTGTGCTGTTGTTTTGGATTGTGCTCGCGGCCAACCTCATGTCACACAACTGGGTCGCGGATGCCCTTGCCGCCAAGACCGCCTGCATCGTCGGCGTGGCGCTGGGCACCAACCTTTGGTTTTGCGCGTTAAGCTACGGCGTGTCGCGCGGACACGGCCGGTTCAGCGAAGGCACTCTCGTGCGCATGCAGCGCATTTCCGGCATTTGCCTGATTGCGGTGGGACTTTTTGACGGTGGACACATCGTGTGGCAACTGGCCCGGCACAAAATTTAACGGATTTATCCCCTCGGCATAGGGAAATTAGAAATTGACGCCAAAGGTGTCATTTCGGATGATTGCCCCTCATGTCTTCAAGGACAAAAATCTTCAACGCCGCAGCAATCCTTTACGCAGTTTGCGGAGAATGGGCTGGGCTTATGAGTGGAGGATTGTCAGTCCTATTTACTCTCGGTGCTTTTTTTTATGAGCATGAAAGACGAATGTTTGTGTTTCTCGCTTTTGCTGCATTATGGCTTTGTGTGGTCAGACTTGCATACCAGAATTATCCCAAATTCAAACTGGAGTGCAGTAAAGACATTGATTTATGCGCCACCCCTAAAGATGCCAACAAGGCTCGCTATTTCAGGATGCGTGTTTTAACGAATTGTGTGAATGGAATTGAAAAATGCTCTGGGAATTTAGAAAAAATTGAAAAGGACGGAATTGTAGTTTTTCAAGGCGATGCCACAGAATTGCCTTTTGCAAAACCTGAAAACCGTTCCGAACTTTCCATCCTAATGAAACCAGAGATTTATCACTGGTTGGATATTTTGGTTGTTATTATACATCACTACACCAAAGAAGAATTAGGAATTTTATTTGATTACACAAAAACCCCATTGCCGGCTGATCGTGACATTGTTCTAATTTCTACCAAACAGCCATATACCCCGCCAAATGACATAAACGGACAATACGCCTTCAACCAAATAGGTGAATATATTTTATATGTCAGCGTTTCTGGCAAGGGTGTGCCGACTGCGAAGGCGCAATTGAAATTTAATTGGACGGGGAAGGCTAATACTTCAACCATTGAGAGGATTAAATGAATCTCAAAGAAGCCAGAGAGCAAAACAAGATGGCAGATTTTATCAAGGAACATGGGGGTAAATACCCCCCTGCCAATAAGAAACGCCTTCACCGCGTCCTAAAGTCTATGGCTTTGGGAACTGCGAAACCAAAGCGGGGAACATCGCGGAAGGGTTCTCGCGGGAGTTGAAACGATACTCAAATTCCTTTGCATATTTATGAAGATGCTTTTTGGAAACGTGAATGTGGGTGCTCTTGATGCTTCCCTTGAGATGTTTCCAGAAATTTTCCAACCCGTTGACGTGTGTTCCATCCAAAACGTATTCATGGACGCCGTGGTTGACCGTCTTGTGATTGTAGCCAGCTTTTTTCAATCCCTTGTAGGAAGTAAGTTCATCCGTGTGAACCGTGGAACCGTCCAAAACATTTTCCTCAATGAGGGGTTGAAGCGTCTTGCGTTTGCAGTTCGGGACAACCTTCGTCATCACTTGACCGTCACGTTGCAACATGCCGAACAGGATAGTCTTGTTCGCTGCGCCACGTCCACGGACTCCGGGGCGTTCTCCACCGATGTAGGTCTCATCAATTTCAACTTGTCCGTAGAGTGGCAATTCATCATCAACTTTCGCCATGTGATTTCGGATTTGATGACCCATGCGCCACGCCGTTTTATAGGTCACGCCAAGCTGCCGTTCCAATTCCTTTGCCGGAACACCGTGGCGAGAAGTGGTGAACAGATAAATGGCAAGGAACCAAGATTGCAACGAGGTTCGGCTATCCTCAAAGAGTGTTCCAACAGTCGGGTGAAGGTGATGGCCGCAGATGCCACAGCAAAAAGCGCGTTCAGCCTGAATCCGATACCATTTGGCTTTGCGCTGGCACTTCGGGCATTTGTAACCCTGACCAAAGCGCACGTCGAAAAGGTGTTTAAGGCACGACTCATCATCGGGGAACTGTCCAAGAAATTCCTTCAAGGTGATGCTGGCCTTGGCTTCTTCTTTGCTCGGCGTTCTTTTCATGCCCCAAATATACGCCTAAACCACCCCCTATGTCAAGGGGATAATTCCGAAATTTAATGACAAAATCTTTCGGCGCCTGCCGTTTCATGGTAATCCTCTGCACTTCCGCGTCTCTGCGGTTAATTTATGCTTAAAGCCGGAATCGTCGGACTGCCCAACGTCGGCAAGTCCACCCTGTTCAACGCCGTCACGCGCACCCGCAAGGCTGAGGCGGCGAATTATCCGTTTTGCACCATTGACCCGAACGTCGGCGTCGTCACCGTGCCCGACGCAAGGCTCGCACCGCTCGCCCAAATCGCCAAAACCACCGTGATCATCCCGGCGGCCATCGAATTCGTGGACATCGCCGGCCTCGTCAAGGGCGCCAGCGCGGGTGAAGGTCTCGGCAACAAGTTCCTCAGCCACATCCGCGAGGTGGACGCCGTCGTCCAGGTCGTGCGCTGCTTCGAGGACGCGGACATCCATCACGTCACCGGCTCGATTGATCCCGTGCGCGACATCGAAATCGTCAACACTGAACTGGCCATTGCCGACCTGGACAACGTGAAAAAGCGCCGGGACAAACTGGCCAAGGACGTGAAGCGTGGCGAAAAGGCGGCCATGGCCGAGGACGCCGTGCTGGCCAAATTCGAGCCCGTGCTGGACGCCGGCAAACTCGTGTTGACCGTTCAACTCACGCCCGAGGAAAAGGTCGTCGCCCGGTCGTTTTTCCTGCTCACGGACAAACCCACCATCTTTGCCTGTAACGTGAAGGAATCCGACCTCGCCACCGCCGACCAAAATGCGTTTGTCCAAAAGGTACGCAACTACGTAAAAACGCACCTGGCCTGCGAAGCCGTCGTCATCAGCGCGCAAATTGAGAGCGATTTGATCGATCTGTCGCCAGACGAGGCGAAACAATTTCTCAAGGAGCTCGGCGTGGAGGAATCCGGCGTCGGCGCGCTCATCCGCGCCACGTATCATCTGCTCGGCTTGCGCACCTTCCTGACCGCCGGCGAAAAGGAAGTCCGCGCCTGGACCATTCACGTGGGCGATACCGCGCCGAAGGCCGCCGGTGTTATCCACTCCGAATTCGAGCGCGGGTTCATCAAGGCCGAGACCGTCGCCTACGACGATTTGGTGAAATGCGGTTCCATTGCCGTCGCCCGCGAAAAAGGACTTTACCGAATGGAAGGCAAGGAATACGTCGTGCAGGACGGCGACGTGATGCTGTTCAAATTCAATGTTTGATTTTGGAGGGACGCCGTGTCGGCGTCCCAAATCAATCAGGGACGGCGACACGCCGTCCCTCCCGTTTTATCCCAATTTGTACCGCCGCAGCTTCGGGTCCACTTCCTGCGCCCAGGCATCAATGCCGCCGCGCAGACAACGGACGTTCTGCAAACCGTGCCCCATGAAATACGCCGCCGCGTCCAGGCCGTTCTTGCCCGCGTGATCAATGACCACAATTGGGTTTGTATTCGAGCCACTGGCCATAAGCTCCTGCATTACCGGCTGCGAAAGTAAAACCGAACCTTCGATATGCACCGCTTCAAATTCCTCGCGCGAGCGAACGTCCACCAGTTTAACCGATTTGTCGTGTTGCAAAAGTTCGGCCAGTTCCTTCGGCGAAATCAAAATTTTCGCGTCCTGCTCGTGGCTGGACTGGATATGCGCCAACACCTCGGCCACGTCCAGATTGCCGTTGCGCGCGCAAATCTGCGCCAACGTTTCGTCGGGTTGAAACCCGCAACTGCTGCACCCGCCGATGTGATACCGCCGGAACAACGCCCGCTGCGCGCCGGGAAAATTTTCCAGCAACTCGCGCATTGCAGAATTCGGATCAATTTTCTCAGTTCCCGTCATTGCCCGAAAAATTTCTGGATTTCTTTTACCACTTCCACAAACCGGTCCACTTCGGCTTTGGTGTTGTAAAAATAAAAACTCGCGCGGGCGGTGGACTCGACGCCGAGCCGGTGCATGAGCGGTTGCGTACAGTGATGGCCGCCACGCAAGGCCACACCCGCCTGGTCCGCCAATGTCACCACGTCGTGCGCGTGAACATCATTCAGCAAAAAACTCACCAGCCCGGCCCGGCCGGTTTTTGGGCCGAATAGGCGGATGTTTTTCAGCGCAGCCAGTTTTTCATAGGCGTAAGCCGCCAGCTCCTGGTCGTGTCTCCAGATGTTGTCACGGCCGATATTGTCGAGGTAATCCATCGCGGCGTGCAGGCCAATCGGGCCGGAGATGTCCGGTGTGCCGGCCTCGAACCGGTGTGGCGCCTTTTTGAATTCGGTCTTCTGGTATTCGACCGATAAAATCATTTCACCGCCGCCCTGGTACGGCGGCATGGCATCGAGCAGTTCCTGCCGTCCCCACAACACGCCGATGCCGGTCGGTCCGCAAATCTTGTGGCCGGAGAACACGAAGAAATCGCAACCCATGGCCTGCACGTCCACGGGCATGTGCCCGGCGCTTTGCGCGCCGTCCACCAGCGTGGTGATGCCGAGCTTCCGCGCGCGGGCGCAAAGGTCGGCGACCGGATTCACCGTCCCCAGCGAGTTCGAAATATGGACCATCGCGAATATTTTCACCTGCTTCGTCAGCAGCGAATCAAGCTTGGACAAATCGAGAGTGCCTTCATCGCCGGTAATCGGCACATAAGCGAGCTTTGCGCCGGTGCGCTGGGCGAGCAATTGCCATGGCACGAGGTTGCTATGATGCTCCATCTCGGTAAGCAGGATCACGTCGCCGGATTTGAGATTTTTCACACCCCAGGAACTGGCAACCAGGTTGATGCCCTCGGTGGTGCCCCGTGTGAACACGATTTCCTCGGCGGTCCGGGCATTGATGAATTTGGCCGCGCGCGCCCGGCCCGCTTCGTAACCGGCTGTGGCGCGGTTGCTCAGTTCGTGGATGCCGCGATGGACATTCGCATTGTCGTGTTCGTAATAATGCACCAGCGCGTCAATCACCACGCGCGGTTTCTGCGACGTCGCGGCGTTGTCGAAGTAAATCAGCGGCTTGCCGTGGACCTGCTGGTCGAGGATAGGAAAATCCTTTCGCAGCGCCGTCCAGTCAATTTTCTTTGAATCCATCATCAAAAAAATTTAGCCACAGATGCACACAGATTGACACAGATAAAAGAAAAATCTGTGTTTCATCTGTGACAATCTGTGGCTACATCAAGCCCAGTTGCAGCTTGGCCGCCTCGGTCATCATGCCCTGGTTCCACGGCGGGTCCCAGACGAGTTCGACGTTCGCCTCGTCAATCGGTTCGAGGTTCAGCAGTTTGTTTTGCACGTCCTGCGCAAGCGTCGGGCCCATGCCGCAGCCGGGAGCGGTCAGCGTCATCTTGACGTCGGCCTTGAAACTGTTTTCGCCGGCCGGCGCAAGGTGACAATCGTAAATCAGACCGAGGTCGACGATGTTGACGGGGATCTCCGGGTCATAACATGTCTTGAGCGCCTCCCAGACCTGTTTTTCAAGTTGCTCCTGGGTGACCGGGCCGCCGGCCGGCGCGGCGGCCGGCTGGGCCTGCACTTCCAGACCGAGCGCATCGGCGTCCTTGTCCGCGATGCGGAACATGTTGCCGTTGACGATGACGGTGTAACTGCCGCCGAGCGATTGGGTGACGTACGCCTGCTCGCCCTTTTGCAACGTGACCTTGGTGCCGACGGGCACGACGGCGGCCTCGACGTCGCGGATCAAAGTTTTCGGTTCAGAATTCATAGCATACTTAAGTTTAATTTACTTGAACCATCATCGCCGCAAACGCGGTTGAAATCAATTAGGTCTGTTCGTTTTCCGTCGTCACCGGCCGGGCATCGCCTTTCAGCGCTGCCATGACCGCGTGCCACGAAAGAATCGCACATTTCACCCGGGCCGGATATTTGTGGACCCCCGCGAACACGGCCAGCTTGCCCACGTCGCCCTGGACATTGCCGGTCATGACCATTTCATGCACCCGGCCGAACATTTTTTCCACGTCCGCCTTCGTTTTGCCTTTGGCGAATTCCGTGAGCAGCGACGCCGACGCCTTGGAAATGCAACAGCCGGAGCCGATGAAACTGATGTCCGCGATGGTGTCGCCGTCCAGCGCCAGAAACAGCTTCAACTGGTCACCGCAGAGCGGGTTGTGGCCCTGGGCCGATCGGGTCGCGGCGGGCAGCTCGTGGAAATTCCGCGGCTTCCGGCAGTGATCCAGAATGACCTGCTGATAAAGGTCGTTCAGTTCGTCGAACATATTTTTGTGGGAGGGACGGCATGTTGCCGTCCCAAAAATGGGGACGCCGACACGGCGTCCCTCCCAAATTATTTTCCCAGCAAATGCGGATTGGCCTCCAGCCGGTCCCAGACCACCTTGTCCAGTTGCTCGCGCACGGCGTCGTGCTTCACGCGCGCGATGATTTCGCCGGCAAAGGCGTGAATCAGCATCCGCCGCGCGGTGTCCTTGCCGAGGCCGCGCGAACGCAGGTAAAAAATGGATTCGTCGTTCAACTGGCCAATCGTCGCGCCGTGCGTGCATTTCACATCGTCGGCGTAAATTTCCAGTTGCGGCTTGGTATCGGCGGTCGCGTCGTCGGAGAGCAACAGATTCTTGTTCGTTTGTTTCGCGTCGGTCTTTTGCGCGACCGGATGCACGTAAATCCGTCCATGGAAAACGCCTTTGGACTTGTCGTCGAGGATGCCGTTGAAATATTCGTGGCTGGCACAATGCGGCTGGGCGTGCTCGACAATCATGTGGTGATCAGCCAGCTGCTCACCGCGCGTCAGGTAAAGGCCGTTCAAAATGCACTCTAGGCCTTCCCCGGCGAGTTTGGCGCGGATGTTGTTGCGTGACAGCCGGGCGCCCAGCGCGAACGAATGCACGCTCACGTTGCTGGTGCGGCCGAGGTCCCCGGCGATGGTCGCCAGATGAAACGCTTCCAGCGCTTCATCCTGGAATTTCACGTGCTCCAGCGTCGCGTTGTCACCAGCGACAATTTCCGTGACGGCATTGGTGAAATACGCGGCATGGTCGGCCGAAAGATAGCTTTCAACAATGGTCGCCCGGCTGCCGGGCCCGGCGATAATAAGGTTGCGCGGCTGGATCGTGTCGCCGCTGTGTTTGGCCGTGGAGATAAAAACCAGTTGAATCGGCTCTTCGACCATCTTGCCCGCCGGAATATGGACGAAGCCGCCGTCGAGAAAAAATGCCTGGTTCAAGGCAGCGAAGGAATTGCCGTCGGTCAACGCGAACCGGCCGAACTGCTGCTCGAGGAACGCGGAATCGGTTGCGAGTGCGACAGCCAGGCTGGCGACTTTTACTCCGTCCGGCAGCTGGCCCACGGTCGAAAGCGCGGCCTGGAAACGCCCGTTCACGAAAACCAGCCGTGGACCGGGCAGATCCGCAAAGATGGATTTCTCCAGCGTGGCTCTGGCGGCGGCAGTGTCCGCCGGTTCCGCCATGGGCTTGAATGGCAATTTCGCCAGCGGCGCCACATTCGTGAAACGCCAGTCTTCGTCGTGAATGGTGGGGAAACCGAGTTCGGCAAAGCGCGCCATACCAGCCTTGCGGAGCGGCAAAAGCCATGCGGGCGATTGCGGTCCCGACTCAAAGTGCCGGAATTTTTCCAAAAACGGTTCGGCGTCCTTTGTCGACGACCCTGGTGTTGTTTGCGTCATAATTCAGTTGCCCAATGCCAAAAATTAGACCGCCAATCTCCCATGCCATTTGCCACCGCGCAAGTCCGGAGCGCGCTTGTTTTCGGGCGCGAAACTGGCAACCTGAGGGGACATGCTCACGCCAGCAGACATCCAAAGCGCGCTGAAGGCCGTCAAATATCCCGGTTTTTCGCGGGACATCGTTTCCTTCGGGCTGGTGAAGGAGGTTTCCGCCGCCGAGGGCGCGGTGAGCGTTTTGTTGCAACTGACTTCCGCCAATCCCGCGGCCGCGCAGCAGATCAAGGAGGAATCTGAACGCGCGTTGAAGGCGCTGCCGGGCGTGAAGCGGGTTCAGGTTGAAGTCCGGCAACCCGCCGCCGGTTCCACCACGCCGGCCAATCCCTTTGCGAATCAAAATCGCGTGCCCGGTGTGAGACGCGTCGTCGCGATTGCCAGCGGCAAGGGCGGCGTCGGCAAATCCACCGTGTCCGCGAACCTCGCGTGTGCGCTCAAACAGCTTGGGTCAAACGTCGGATTGCTGGACTGCGACATTTACGGGCCGAGCATTCCCCTGATGATGGGTGTCCATGAACGTCCGACCATCAGTGCGCAGGAACGGCTGGTGCCGCCGCTGGGTCATGGGGTCAAGGTGATGAGCATCGGTTTGTTGCTCACGGATGAACAGCCGGTGATCTGGCGGGGGCCGATGATTACCAAGACCATCCAGCAGTTTTTGCTGGCGGTGGAATGGGGCGAACTGGATTTCCTGCTGGTAGATCTTCCGCCAGGAACGGGCGATGCGCAATTGTCGCTCTGCCAGACCGTGCCGCTCGATGGCGGGGTCATCGTCACCACGCCACAGGAGGCGTCGCTGGGCGTTGTCCGCAAAGGCATTGCGATGTTCCACAAGGTAAATGTGCCGATCCTCGGCATTGTCGAGAACATGAGCTATTTCACCGCCCCGAACGGCGACCGGGTGGAGATTTTCGGTCATGGCGGCGGCCAGGCCGAGGCAGTCCGGCAACAGGTTGCGTTCCTCGGTGAAGTGCCGATTTTTACGGAAATTCGTGAAGGTGGTGACCAGGGCGTGCCGGTGGTGGTCTCGGCGCCGGATGGCCCGGCAGCCCGGGTATTTGTTCAAATCGCCGCATCTTTGCGCAAGCAACTGGAGTGAGCAGGGTTGCACAACCTGTTCGCCATGCGCTGGTTGCGATGCCGGGGCGAGATTTTTATTGCAATCAGGTTGAAAAACCCTAATTTTGCGTCACATTTTCTATGTCGATCGCTATGAAAGCTGCATCTCCAGCGGACGATTTGCTGAAGAATTCCTCGCTTTATCGGGAATTTCAGGCCGAGCGCGAGGAAATTCTCAGGCATAAGTGGATTGAGTCGGAAAAGGCCGGGCACGACATCGGATTCGAACGGGCATTGACGGATTGGATCATCAAGCACCGGGCGAACTGGCGCCGGGCACGCCAAACCACGAGCCACTGACCGAAGACTGAATGTTCCTTTAAGGCGGCCCCGCGAGGTCGCCAAGGAAGAATATGAACGCATACTGCGCGACGCGAATCGGCTCCGCCCGGCGGAGAGGTTCGCGATTTTTGTTTGTTCAATTCTTACCACGCTCATTCCCGTCCTCGAACCCAACTTTTGAATCTTCGATTGCGAGGACGCGCACGACGAGGAGGAGGTTTTTGTCAAATGCCTGAAACCACCGTCATTCTCGATGCCGCCGCCATCCAGCGTGCGCTCACCCGCATTGCGCACGAAATTGCCGAGCGCAATGAAAACGGCGCGGAGGTGGTCCTGACGGGTATTCCGGTGGGCGGCGACCATCTGGCCAAGCGGCTGGGCAAAATCCTCTCCGAACTCTGGCAGCAGACCGTCCCGGTCGGCATTCTCGACGTGTCCATGCACCGCGACGACCTGGACCGGCGGGCCGCACCGACGGTTCATCCCACCGTCATTCCGTTTGATGTGACCGGCAAAACGGTTGTGCTGGTGGACGACGTCCTGTTCAGCGGCCGCACCACCCGCGCGGCCATGGACGCGCTGAACGATTTCGGCCGGCCCAAAAAAATTCAACTGGCGGTGGTCATTGACCGCGGCCATCGCGAACTGCCGATCAAGGCGGATTTTGTCGGTAAAAACGTGCCCACCGCCGAAGGCGAAAAAGTCCGCGTGCGGCTGGTGGAAAATGACGGCGTGGACGAAGTCGTGCTGGAAAGGCCCAAATGACCTGGACCCGCAAACATCTGCTCGACATCGAGTCGCTCACGCCGGACGAAATCGTCATGGTGCTCGACACGGCGCGGGCGTTCAAGGCCGTCGGCGAGCGCGCCATCAAAAAGGTCCCGGCGCTGCGCGGCAAGACCGTGGTCAATTTGTTCGTGGAGCCGTCCACACGCACGCGCATCAGTTTCGAGCTGGCGGAACAACGCCTGTCCGCCGACGTCATCAATTTTTCCGCCGAGGCGTCGTCCTTTAAAAAGGGTGAGACGCTCAAGGACACTGCGCGCAATCTTGAGGCGCTCAACGCCGATTTCATCGTCATCCGCCACAGCGCCTCCGGTGCGCCCCATTTTCTGGCGCGTGTGCTCAATGCGAGCGTCATCAACGCCGGCGACGGCGCGCATGAACATCCCACGCAGGCGTTGCTGGACGTGTTCACCATCCGCGAGCACAAGGGAAAAATCGCCGGGCTGAACATCACCATCCTGGGCGACATTCTTTACAGCCGCGTGGCGCGCTCGAACATCTGGGCACTGCGGAAACTCGGGGCCACCGTGACCTTGTGCGGTCCGGCCACGCTGGTGCCGAAAACCTTTGAGCAAATGGGCTGTCGCGTGACCCACGACGTGGACGAGGCGATCCGGGACGCGGACATCATCAACCTGCTGCGCATCCAGCACGAGCGCCAGCGCAAAACGATGTTTCCCAGCATCAACGAATACATCCAGTTGTTCGGTCTCAACAAGGCGCGCCTTGCGAAGGCGAAACCCGACGCGCTCGTCATGCATCCCGGACCGATCAACCGCGGCGTGGAGATCGACAGCGACATCGCGGATTCCGGCCGGTCCCTGATTCTGGAGCAGGTGACCAACGGTCTGGCAGTGCGAATGGCCGTCTTGTTTCTGGTCAACGGCGGCAAAGGGCCGCCGGAAGTGACGGGAAATTAGATTTTATTTCCGCTTCCAAAAAATCAGGAACCCCCCAAACAATCCCAGCACCGTGCCGGCCAGATAATAGTGGGTTGCCCTGCCCATCGGCGCGCCGGTAAAAGCCTTGGTGAATTGCGAGCCAATCGAACCGGCCACGTCGTGTCCCTGCCACAACAGCCAAAGGCCGATGACCAGACAAACCACGCCGATTATTTTTTGCATAAATTTTTCCAAAGTTGAACGTCCTTGTCCCCGGCCAGCACCGGGTGGATGCGCCCAAGCCGACAACACTTTGGCCAAGCCGGATGGAATTGTGAACAAAAAATTATCCCTGACCGGGTTCAGGTCGTGTTGGCGGAAATTTGACATCGAGGCCATGCCGGGAGCGGGCCAAACAAACATTTTACATTCAAATCAAGGCTGCCAGAGGGCGCGCCAGAATTGTATGGTAGCACCCGGGAGGATGGGGTTGGTGAAGTTCAAGGTGCCGCCCGGAAGCGTGTTGGTTGAGACCGGGATCCAGTTCATCAAATTCGCAGAAGACTGGAGCACGTACGAAACATTGGTGGCGCCCTGGAGTTGGAACACCAGCTGACTGGCGGAGCCGGACAGAACCTGCAACTGCGGCGGCGCCGGCGCGCCCGGGTAAATCGTGAAGGAAACGGGCAGCGTGGTGAGCGGGAGGAGCGGATCGCCGGTGTTGACGAAGAGCGTGAAGTTGTAAGTGCCGGGGGTCAGGCCGGCCGGGTTGAAGGCCAGATAGACTGTCAAGGCGCTCGTTTTTGAAACATATCCGTTGGTGGAGGAAAAGGTCAGCCAGGCCGGGACCGCGCTGGTGGCGGAGAGCGAATAGGACAGGGGCAGGCCACCGCCGTTCGTGAGCACCAATGGCACGTTGAACGGCGGCGAATTGGAGGCCGCCGCCTGGCTCAGATTAGGGGCAACCACCCCAGCCTTTGCCGGGAGACCGACATAAAGCGCGAGGGAACGCAAAACCGGTGGCGTGGCCAGGGTCACCGGCACGTTGCTGCTGGTGACGGTAAAAGTGAAATTGCTGACGGCGCCGGCCCCGAACGTGTCCCACCAGGTTCCGGAGTAAGTGCCCGCATTCAAGCCCGCGACGACCACGCTGCCCGTGACGCTCGGCCCCGGCGAGGCGGCGAAGACATTGGTGCGGTTCCACAACCAAAGCGCCTGCCAATCATTGGTGCCAATCGCATAAGCTCCGAGCGCGGGCGCGTAGGGATTAAGCGTGATATTGCCGAGCAGAATCCAGTCCAGACCGGGGTTGGTGATGGTCAGGCTGTGCGCGCCACTGGAAACCGGGAGGGACGCCGTGAAATTGGTGGACGTGTCACTGGCGGCGGAAGGGAAGGCAATGTTGGTTTGCAGACTGCCGTCGAGAAAAATTTCCAGCCCCGCGCCGGATTGGGCAATCTGAAGCACCTGGACGGAAAACGTTCCGCTCTGGGGATAATTGACCAGGAACGTATAACCATACGGTGTCATGTTGCTATGATATTGGCCCTGCAGATAGCTGGGGGCGGAACCAATGCCCGCCGGCGCGGCATTCCCGACCGTGAAGGTGCTCTGCGTGGCCGTCGCCCAGCCGCCGCCGGGCGAAAAGACCAGCGGACCGGTCGGGCCGCCGGTGACCTGCGGGCTGGATTGGGCAAGGGCATTCTCATCCGCCAGCCCGGAAACGGTGACAAAATCAGCCGCGGCCTGGATCAGAAAATAATCATTGTCCGGATCGATGGTGTCCCAATACCACGGCTGCGCGCCGCCGGATTGCGCCGCCATCAATCCAGCCCAGACTGGCGGGCTGACGCCGACGTGCGGCGTAAAGTCGATGCCGCATTCGCCGCTGAAATCCGGCGCGACCGGTTGTGAGGCAGTGATGTCCGGCGCGCCTTGGATGCCTGTAATCAGGTCGGACGGATAATCATGGTGCTGATAATAGTCGGTCTGGTCCCAAATCGGCTCATTCAGGGCGGAACTGGTGGTGATCAAATGATGATACGTATCCAGGGAACGGAGGAAGGCCGCCATTTGATTGTGCCACGCCTCGATATTGCTCCACTGGTTCGCGGCGGCGGCATCCGTGAACTGCACTTCATTGAAAATTTCATACGCCATGATGGCGGGCGAATAGCCCCAGCGCGCGACGATGTAACGCAGTTTGCGCTTTGTCAATCCAATGGCCGTGGGGTCCGTGAAAAAGTTTGTGGCATAGGAAAGAAATCCGCCATTGGCGACGTTGTAGGGATTCTGTTCCCAGTTCGGGTTCACGTTGCTGCCGTTGGTGCTCGAATATTGACCGTGATGCTGCAGCACCATTTGAAAATGGATGCCGGCCTGGTCGGCGTCGGCGACAATGGCGTCCCAGTTGCGCGCGTTGGGCAGGCTGAGCTGGCCAAAGGTGTTGTTGACCTTGGGCCAGTCCAGGTTCAACCCCAAACCCTGCCAATCGTAAAAGTGGGTCATCCATACCCGCGACCAGTTTTCGTGGGCCGCGCCCATTTTGGGGAAGATCGTCGTCACCCGGTAATCTCCGCCGGAGGTGTTGGTGTAACCCCAGGCGACATCCTGGCCAACCGGGAAAAACCGCCGGCCATTGCTGGTGATGAAGCGGCGCGGGTTGGCGGGGTCCACGCGCACGAAACCCGGGCTGGTCGGAAAGCCGGTCACCATCCAGGAAACCGGCGACAAACTGCTGAAAGAAAGCGGCGAACCGTTCAGCGTGATGTTGCTGATGCTATAAAGTCCGGCCATGGTGGGAGTATGGCGCACGCGCCAGGTGGTGCCGCCGTCAAAAAATGCGGGCAGCGAAACCGTGCTCGCATCCGGCTGAACCAGCAGCACGCGCACGTCATTGCTGTCATCGAACGGGTCCGCGATCGGGGTGTTCATCGTGAAAGACGCCTCGATTTTGGGATACGTGCCCTGGGCCTGCATCAAGGACGGAACGCAAATTGAAAAAACGACGAGAATTTGGATTTTCAAGAGCCAAACGCCAGAAGGGATCCCCTGAAGTGACTGATGCATAAAGCTTGAATACTTCAATAGGAGTGGTTTAGCAGATCAAAATCTCACATTTGTCGCCTGATTACAAGAAAATAGAACTTTTGAAAGTCCGCAACGGCGGGGAGGGCGACCCGGGGTAAAACCGGCTTTGGCTGTCCGGATTAAATTTGCAGCAATTTGATTTGCTCGTTCTCCTTCTCCACGGCTTCACCTAGTGTTTGCGCCTGGCGGCGGCGGCGTTCGATGATGTGCTTGTCCAGCACCGGATCATACGGCACGGGATAGTGGCCGTCGTAACAGGCCATACAAAAGGATTCTTTGGGCAGCCCGGTCGCCTTGACCATGCCCGCCTGGGAAAGGTAATGGAGCGAATCGGCATTGAGGTAGCGGCGGATTTCGTCCAGGCTGTGATTGGCTGCCATCAGCTTGCTCCGGTCCGGAAAATCGATGCCATAAACGCACGGGTTCATGTGCGGCGGGCAGCTCACCAGCACGTGCACCTCCTTCGCGCCGGCTTCCTTGAGCGTTTTCACGCGCGTCTTGCAGGTCGTGCCGCGCACGATGGAATCGTCCACAATGACAACCCGCTTGTCTTTCACCAGCGAGGCAATGAGATTCAATTTCACGCGCACGTCGAAATCGCGGATGAGCTGCGTCGGTTGCAGGAAACTGCGGCCAACGTAGTGATTGCGGATGAACGCCATCTCGAACGGGATGCCGGATTCCTCGGAATAGCCGAGCCCGGCGCACACGCCGCTGTCCGGCACGGGAATCACCAGATCAGCCTGGACGGGATGTTCGCGCGCGAGCTGGCGGCCCATTTCCTTGCGCACGTTGTAAACGCTGCGCCCGCCGATGTTGCTGTCCGGCCGCGCAAAATAAACGTATTCAAAAATGCAAAACGCCCGGCGCCGATGTTCGGGAAACGCCTGCAGGCTGATCACCCCTTTTTCGTTGATGATCACGATTTCACCCGGTTCCACGTCGCGGACGAATTCCGCCTGAATCTGATCAAACGCCACCGATTCGCTCGATAGCGCCCATGCACCGTTCACGCGGCCGAGCGCCAGCGGACGGAACCCGAACGGATCGCGCGCCCCAATCAGTTCCTTTTCGGTCATGATAACCAGCGAATACGCGCCTTCGATGCGGCGGAGCGTTTGCACCAGCGTGTTTTCGACACCACCCAGTATTGGCTGGGCGAGCATCATGATGATGATTTCGCTGTCCACGGTCGTTTGAAACACCAGCCCGTGGCTTTCCAATTCGTCGCGCAACTTCGCCGCGTTGGTCAGATTGCCGTTGTGGGCGACGGCGATCTGGCCGCGGGCGCAGTCCACCGTGAGCGGCTGCGCGTTACGGAGATTGGAAGTGCCCGTGGTCGAATAGCGCGTATGGCCGACGGCCATGTTGCCGACCAGATCGTGCAGCAATCTGGGATTAAACACCTGCGACACGAGCCCCATACCGTGATGTTTGAAAAACTTTCCCTCGTGGCAGGTGACGATGCCGGCGCTTTCCTGGCCGCGATGCTGGAGCGCATAAAGACCGTAGTAGGTCAATTCGGCAGCATTCGGGTGACCGAAAATGCCGAACACACCGCAATAATGTTTGGGGTAATCTTGTTGCATCGTTTACTCGCGCCCGCCGCTGAATTCTCGCAGACGCAAACCCGGTGTGCAAGGCGGAAGGGAACGAATGAAGAAGGAGGCAAGCAGAATGAAGAAACAAAACCAACAGCGCCGATGAAGGCCGGATCGCCGATTGGCGAAGCGCCAGCCGCCGTCGCGCCACGGAGGCGGAAGGGCTGGCGCGGTCCAAGACGCTGCCGCGTTTGTCCAAGGTTCCCGTTCGCGCGAAGCGTCGTGGAGTGCGGTGGCCCTCCACTGTTTTTTTTGGAGGCGCAGCTGACTATGCTAAAGTCGGGAAGAACCACCCGATTTGTGCCGGTGATTCATTTGTTTTTTGAAGAATGCGGCGCCCTGCCGAGCCGCCGCCACGGCAAAGACACCACACGGTTTTTGGTCAAAAAATACCAAAAAAATCCCCGTTGCGCGAACGGCCTTTGGGGGTATGTTGGCGGGTGATTCTGCCCGGCGTTTTTTGCCGGGCACTTGCTAATTCAACGTTTTGAGATAATGTTTTGATTATGGCTTTAACGAAGGTTAGTTCCACGGTTCATTTCATTTCACGCGGCGCAACGGTGGGTGGGCGCGGCGAAACCGCCAACGGCCATTGGGTCCCCAACACGGACGTTTATGCCACGGACAACAATCTGGTCATCAAGGTGGAATTGGCTGGCATGAAAAGTGATAGTCTGGAGATCACGGTGGAGGGCAATCGACTCCGCATTGCCGGCACCCGTCCGGACGGTTGTCGGGCCAGCAAGTGCAATTTTTTGGTGATGGAGATCAGTTACGGGCCGTTCGAGAGTGTGCTCGAATTGCCACCGGGTTACGATCTCAGCCAGGCCAAGGCCATTTATGTGAACGGTTTTCTGCGGATTGACGTGCCCCTGGCGCAACCGCATTCCAAAATGACCAAGGTGCCGATCGCCGAAGGAAACTAAGCCGCACGCGAATCTTTTCCGGCGCGCCGGCCTTTTAACTGTTAATTGAAAGGAACGACGATGACATCGCCGGAGACAGAGTTTGTCAGCATTTTGGGCACCGAAAGTTCCGGACCGCCCCCCCGAATCTCTTCGCGTTCGCTGCCGGACACGTTGCCGATCCTGGGCCTGTCGGACATTGTCATCTTTCCCGGCACCCTCGTCCCGCTGCTCGTCGAGACCGGGCCGAGCCTGAAGCTGATTGACGACGTGGTGGCGGGTGACCGGCTGCTGGGCGTGGTGTTGCAACGCCAGCCCGAGGTCGTCGAGCCCAAGCCGGAGGATTTGCACGAAGTCGGCTGCGTTTCGCGCCTGGTGAAGATGGTGAAATTTCCCGACGGCACCGCGCGCGTGCTGGTCGAGGGATTGTGGCGCATTCGCATCACGGAATATCCGCCCTCCTCGCCGTATTTGTCCGCGCGCTATGAACTGCTCCGCGACGAGACGGAAGACTCCGTGGAACTGCAGGCCATCCTGCGCAATGCGCACAAGCAATTCGAGGAAATCGCCAAGATGTCACCGGCGCTCTCCGACCAGGTCAAAATCGCCGCGCTAAACACCGAACACCCCGGCCATTTCGCCGACCTCATCGCCGGGAATTTGAACCTCAGCCTGGAAGATCGTCAAAAACTGCTGGAGACCATCTCCGTCCGCGAGCGCCTGCAAAAATTACTGCCCATGCTCAATCGCGAGCATGAGGTGCTCACGCTCAGCTCCAAAATCCAGAACGACGTCGCATCGTCCATTGCCAAAACGCAACGCGACTTTTTCCTGCGTGAACAGATGCGTGCCATCCAGCGCGAACTGGGCGAAGGCGAACCCGGCAGCGGCGAAACCCGGTCGTTGCGGGAAAAAATCGACTCAACGCCGATGCCCGACGAGGCCCGCAAGGGCGCCTTGCTGGAATTGGAGCGTCTGCAACTGACGCCGCCCGCCGCCGCCGAATATGCGGTCGCGCGCAATTACCTCGATTGGATCCTCAACCTGCCATGGGAAAAGGAGACCGAGGACAAGATTGATTTGAAGGAGGCTGAACGCATACTCGACGAACAGCATTATGGTTTGACGAAAATCAAGGAGCGCCTGCTGGAATTTCTCGCGGTCATCAAACGCCGGAAACAAATCAAAGGGCCGATTCTTTGTCTCGTCGGCCCGCCGGGGGTCGGCAAAACTTCGCTTGGCAAAAGTGTGGCTGATGCGCTGGGCCGCAAGTTCGCGCGCATCGCGCTCGGCGGCATGCGGGACGAAGCTGAGATCCGCGGCCACCGGCGGACGTACGTCGGCGCGATGCCCGGAAGAATCATCCAGACGCTGCGCCGCATCGAAAGCCGCAACCCGGTGATTTTGCTCGACGAACTGGACAAGGTCGGCGCGGATTTCCGCGGTGACCCGGCGGCGGCCCTGCTGGAAGTCCTGGACCCGGCGCAGAACCATACGTTCACCGACCATTACCTGGATCTGCAATTTGACCTCTCGCGCGTGCTGTTCGTCGCCACCGCCAACTGGCTGGAGCCGATTCATGCCGCGTTGCGCGACCGGCTGGAAGTCATTGAATTGCCCAGCTACACCGAATCGGAAAAACTGGAAATCGCCAAACGGTATCTGGTCCCCCGCCAGGTTGAAGAACATGGCCTCACCCGGCAGGACATCAAATTCACCGACTCGGCGCTGCGCAAACTCATCCGCGAATACACCCGCGAGGCCGGGGTGCGGCAGTTGGAACGCGAGATTGCCGCGCTCTCACGCAAGGCCGCGCGCAAGATTATTTCCCGCAACGGCGCGGCCGTGACGCTAAAACTCGACGCCAACGGTTTGAAGAATTACCTGGGCCACGCGCCCTTCGTTTCTGAAACGGCGGAGAAGATCACCGAATACGGCATCGCCACCGGCCTGGCCTGGACGCCGGTCGGCGGCGACATTTTGTTCATTGAAGCGACGCGGATGCGCGGCCGGGGCAATCTGCTGCTGACCGGTTCCCTGGGTGAAGTGATGAAGGAAAGCGCGCAAACGGCGGTCAGTTATTTGCGCAGCCAGGCCAAATTGCTCGACCTAGACTTGAACAATTACAACAAATTCGACATCCACATTCACGTACCGGCCGGCGCGACGCCCAAGGACGGACCGAGTGCGGGTGTGCCCCTCGTGGCGGCGCTGGCATCACTGCTCACCAAGCGGCTGGTCCATTCCCGCCTCGCCATGAGCGGCGAAATCAGCCTGCGCGGCCGGGTCCTGCGCGTCGGCGGCATCAAGGAAAAGGTGCTGGCCGCAGTGCGATTCGGAATGAAGGAAATCATCCTGCCCGAGCAAAACAAGTCGGACTGGCTGGATGTGCCGACCGAGGCGCGCTCAAGACTCAAAGTCCATTTCGTCCGGCACATTTCGGATGTTTTGCGGCTGGCGCTGGAACCAAGGTAAATTCTTCGTTCTTGCCTTCGTCCTCCTTCTTATCTTATCAAACTCAATTGAGCATGGATAAGAAGATGAGGATTTCCGCCATTGGTACATTCGTCTCGATTTTGCTGACTGCGACTGGCGCAACGGCGAAAATGACAAACGATTGGGCCGGGGTAGAAATCCAAGGCCGGAAACTCGCGCAGCAAATTCTGGAACAGCAGCCCACGGAAAACTTCACAAATACAGGTGTCTTGAAAATTCGCGAGGCAAACGGGAAAACTTCGGAGATCCCGATAGAATGCACCGCCATCATCACTGCTACGAATTGGTCTGCGGTTTACAAAGCCTTTTTTACGAATTTCACTGAAACTCTTACCGTCATCCACCCGGCCAATCAGTTGTTCCGGCAACTGAATGATGGTCCGGATGGTAAACCGAGTGGTCGTCCGGAAGGTAATCCCATTTATTTCGTCGGTACCATAAACGACCGTATTGAACCTTTCGACACGTATCAGCATGACTATGGCAAAACTGGCAATACTTTTGCGGGGTCAGATTTTTCCCTGGACGACTTGCGCTTGGAATTTCTCCACTGGCCGGAGCAGAAGATTTTAAAACACGAGATGCGGCGGGGCCGTTCGTGCCGGGTCCTGGAAAGCACAAACCCAAATCCTTCCCCGAACGGCTATTCGCGCGTGGTTTCGTGGATTGACAATGAGACGCTCGGCATCGTCCAGGCCGAGGCCTATGATGCGAAGGGGGAATTGCTGAAGGAATTTTATCCGAAATCGTTCAAAAAGGTGAACGGTCAATGGGAACTTCAGGAAATGGAAATCCGCAACGACCAGACCGGCTCGCGCACCCGGCTGGAGTTTGATCTGAACCAGCCGGATTGAACCTGGGAATAAGTCATCAATAAGTCATCCCGGCGGGCGCTTGACTTTGGCGGACCGGCGGCCCAGGCTCGCGGCCTCAGTATGAGCGTGATGTTTCGCTTCAAACTTTTGGTGATTTGCGCCGGTTGTCTTTTCAGCGTTGGGCTGGGACAGCGGGTCCTGGCCGATGAAACCAACACCACCACCGTTTCTCCGCGCCAGGCCGGGGACAAAATCACGCAGGATTCCCTGAACGCCTTCCTGCAAATCCAGGAACAGCTTCACGCCACGCAATTGCTCATCGAAAGCAACCGGGCCGCCGACGCCGCCGAGGCGCAACGGGACACGGCGGACCTGAATGCGCGCCTCCAATTGCTCGAACAATCCGTGGCCGCGCAACACGCCAGTGAAAATGAGGCAACGCAAAAGGCGCAGCGGCTTACGCTGATTCTGGCCGGCGCTTTCGTCGTGGTTGGCCTGACCGCCATGTTCTTCATGGCTTATTTCCAATGGCGTACCATCACGCGGCTGGTCGAATTGTCCGCGCTCCGCCCGTCCGCGCTTGCCTTGGACGACGGGAATGCCTCGCCGTTGCTGCCGGCCGGAGAGGTGCATGCCGCACCCGGACGGGCCGCCGTCCAGTTGGCCAACGCCCGCCTGTTCCATGTCGTCGAACGCCTGGAAAAACGGATTCTCGAGCTGGAACACACGGCGCAGGCCCCGTTGGTGGAAACTGTTTCGCCGGCCGCCGACGGCCCCAACGGCGCGTTGCCGGCATCCGCCAGCCCAAGCCGTGACACGAAAGTTGCCAGTCTGCTCGCGGAAGGCCAGTTGTTGCTCAATGACAATGAGCCGGAGAAGGCCCTGGCCCGGTTTGATGAGGCGCTGGCGCTTGATCCCAAACGCGCCGATACGTTGATTAAAAAGGCGGACGCGCTCGAAAAAATGGACCGGTTTGAGGAAGCCATTGCCTGCTATGACGATGCCATTGCCGCCGATAATTCGATGACCATTGCCTACCTCCACAAGGGCGGCCTCTTCAATCGGATGTCGCGATACGAAGAAGCGTTGCAATGCTACGAACATGCGTTGCACACGCACGACCAAAGAGCCACCGGCGAGAAAACCGCCGCCTAATTTGAGTTGAATTCCAGGCGGTTGTGAACGCGTTCGACCTCAAGCTGGCGGCGAATCATTTCAATCTTGAGCTTCAGCAGTTCGCGATTTTCCTCGTTGAGCACCGTCAGTTCCTTTTCCAGCTCCTGGATGCGCGCCTCGTAGGAGTGTAACCGTTCATGCAAGGGCGCCTGCACGGAATCGAGCCGGTGGATCATGGCCGCAATTTCCATGGTCGCCTCCTCCTGGGCCTTGAGCAGTTCGCGGCGCTGCACGGCAAGCTCCTGCACCACCGTCTCCTTGAGCACCTGCGCCAGATGCGGCGCCAGATTGGCCCGGGTAACGGCCTGGGCCTGCTCCGCCCGGCGCTCCGCCTCCAGGGCGCGCTGGCGCCAGGCGGCGGCTTCGACCTTGGACGGATCGGTCTCAACCGGCGGCACGGCGCACGCCAGCGTTCGCGGGCGGATGATCAACGGCGCCGTTGGGGGCGGTCTCAATGGTACCGGCGCCGGGGTTGCCGGAGGAGTTGCCGGCGACGATGGTGATGGTGCCTTGAGGGCGAGGGCGATGATTTCATCCGCAACCGTCGTGCTGTCCACCCCGCAAACGGGACATTTGATCGGTGACGGCATGCGGCCGTTCAGCGGATACACGTCGAAGGCATACTTCTGGCCGCAACTGCAAACGATTTTGACGGGCACTTTGACGTGCTCGATCTGGGTGCGCCCGGGCTGGTCGCCAGCACGACGGAAAAAATCAAGCCAGACGTCCATTCCCGGCCAACGCAACTTTACCATAAAAATGATTTTTGTCCGCCCAGGCATTGTTCACCCGACCAGAGTGTGACGTGCCAGGCGACGAGTTCGCCGAAGTCTTTATAATCCCCGCCGCCGAGTGTCAATGAATTCCAATGGCGGAAGAAATGGAGCGTGACCGGTTGTTCGAGCGTGGCCTGGTGCGGCATTCCATTCCTGGCGAGACCGCGCAGTTCCACCCGCAATTTCAGGTTGGCCTCGCCGGTGTTTGACGCCTTCCACAAAACATCGAATCGGATGGCCGAACGTTGATCGGGGTGCCGGCGGAGATAAGCCTGATAGGCATCGCGATCGTACAGACTCGGCGACAGCGCTTCATGGCCCTGGATATCAAGAAAGAGCGGCAGGACCTTGACAACGCGGCCGGCAGCGGCATCGCCGGCGAAGGCCGTCGCCAGCGAACCCAGCAAAAATAAACTCAGCAGCAGCCGGTGCATGACGGAACGATAAAGGGCGGCGGTGCGAATTCAACCGCAATTTGCCATCATTTCCAGTAAAAGCTCAGCACCTGGATATCGGTGGGCGAGTTGCGGTAAAGAATGGCGGTGAATTCGCGCTGGTCATCGCCAATCCGGGCGGTCACGTGAACTTCAAACGTGGCGCTGCGCACCGTACAAAGATTGGCGTCGCCCGGCGGCGCGCCGGCGGCGGCAATCTGGCCGGGGTTGGTAAAAGGGATGTCGTCGGCCGTGCCGTCCACACCGTCGGGCCCGGCTCGCATTTTGATGATATTTTGCGCGGTGGTTTCGTCCACACCCGGAAGCATTTGCAGCACGTTTTCGTCGGCCGTATTGATATTGATGCGGCCGATGGAAATGGGGGTGAAAAGGTCCTTCAATCCGAACGGATAATCCGCGGCTTGAAACGGCGAATTCACGAGCCCCAGTTTCTGTTGAAACGCGGCGGGCGCGTGGTTGGTGGCGCTGCCACCCCAATAAATCTCCGGGTGATCGGAAATGCCCTTGACCAGCAGCAATTCCGACAGGTCGTCGATGGGCGCATTCTTGGCGTAATAGGGCGGGTTCAAGCTTTGATAATAATCGCTCTCGGCGCCGGCCAGGCGCGGATTGTCATCCGGGTCAATCCAGTCCAGAATGGAATCGGAGATGACCGAAATTCCGTCCGCGCTGACGCCCATCAAGATGAGCGCCTGCTGCAAGGTCGGGGCATTGGCGGTGTTGATGTTCACCTTGCGCTCCAGATCAACTATCTTGATTGAAACGGTTCCGTCGCCAATCTGGTAATGGTCCAGCGAAAGTCCGGCCAGCGGGCTGTTGGATTCAGCGAGGCCCCCCGGCCCGCCGGCCCATATTTGATTGAGCGCGTCGTACGGCTCGCCGGGTACACTCATCTGTTGCGAGAGGACATAACGCGCCAGTTCCACGCCAGAACGGCCCAGCCAGAGCAACTGCTCCCCGTGTTCGGCGTTTTGCGCCAGTTTAGTTTCAACCTTCATTGAGGTCACGAAGATCGCCGCCATGACGGATAGCACAAAAATCGCGATCATCACGATGAAGAGGGCGATGCCTTGTGGCCGGGTTTGGGCGGGAATTTTCATCACGGGAATCGGGGACCGCGCAAATTGTTCGGGTTTTGGCCTCCACCTGCGGATTGTGATTGCACCGCGGTCGGCACCATGACCGACGGGAGGGCCACGACGCGGGTAACGCTCAGTTCCGGGCCGGTGTCCCCGAAATTGTCGGCCGGTCTATTGCCGCCCAGCACGAGGGTGAAACGCACCAGCGTCGGAATCTGGTTGGTGTTCTGCCATTTGTCCGACCAATCTTGTTCCGTTGGATCCCAGCATTCTGTGGTCAGGCTTTTTACATTGCGGGCCAGCACCAGCGGGTGCTCCTGCTCGTCCTGGTCCATATCCATCAGAATCGGGTTCTGCCGGAGCACCAGATCCTTCTCCGAATTTGGCCCGGCTTCGACCGAAAAGGTCACGCGCCGCAAATTAAAGTCGCCAAACCGGCCGTTGCGCGGGAAATCGTCCGGCAACCGCGCCGTGAAACTCAGCAGGGGTTCGTCGCCATTTTGGACAACAAAGGTGTAATAGAACTGGGATGCCTGAAACGATTGAACACACATGAGTGCGTTTTCAATCGTCTGCACGGCGATGCGCCGGCGCTGGACCTGGGCCGTGGCCTCCCGGCCCACCTTCGTGGCGCGCACGATGAGCGTCCAGGACGAATATATGGCCACCATCACGAGGCTAAAGATCCCAATGGCCAGCATGATTTCGAGCAGCGTGAACGCGCAAACGGGCCGAGGGCCGAGGGTCGAGAGTCGAGAGCAAAAACAATTCGGCATACCGGGTGCCGGCACTCGACTCTCGACTCTCGACTTTCGACTGAAAAATGTCATGGGGTTGCCGTGGCTCCATCGAGGGGTCCCGCCGGTGAATTCGGGCTGAAAAACAGGGAGCTCATCTTGGAAACAACCGGCCGGTCCCCGGAATTGCTTTGCACGATAAAATCCACCTGGAACAGTTTGTTTGTCTGCACTTCCTCGATGTCGTAGGTGCAAACGTAACCGTCGTAGGTTTTCCCCAGCAGATCCCCGAGATCAACGTGGTGAATACCCACAATCAGGTTGGTGTGGGACAATTCGGCCGCCACCACGCCGGCATCGAGCAGCGGCCGCTGCAACCGGCGCGCGTTGGCCAGTGAATTGGAAACCAGCGCCAGAATCACAAACATCGCGGTGCAGAACGCGACCATGGCAAACATCACCTCCAGAAGGGTGAAGGCACGGGGGCAAGTCTGCGAACCGGTTCGCGTTCTCATCGGATCACTTCCACCGACGCGAGGCCGGTGGGCACTTCCAGCGTGATTTTACGGTACTGATCGCCGGAATGGATGATCAGGGTCATTTCATCGCAGGTACCGTCCGGATAAAAACGCACCCGCGCCTCGTCCGCGTCTTTGTACTCCAACAGATTAACATCCAGCATATCAATGGTTATGCTGTCGGCAAACTGCGTGGAATTCAGTGCCGAGGCGTCGCCGGACGCCGGTTTCGTTTCATTGGCCGGTGCGTCCGGCGGTGCCAACCCGGCCGGCGCATTGGTGGCGGCCAGGACGGCCAGTGTCATTTCCCTCGACTGGGGATGAAAAACGACGGTGGTCGTTTCGCTGTGCAAAACCGCCTGGGCCCGGGCATGGCTGCAAATGTTGACCACGTCGTTGACCGCCTTGCGCAGGGGCTCCTGGTGCATCGTCCGCAGGATCGCCGGCACCCCCATCGTCAGCATCAGGCCGATGATGGCCACGACCATCATGATTTCGAGGAGGGTGAAGGCGCCTTTGAACCGGGCGTCGGGGGGCGAAGGTTGAGAGCGGAAAACACGTCCCGGATGTGGAATTTGCCCTCGCCGTCCGGCTCCCGGCTCTTGACCATTTTGCATCAGGACCCCCCCATCGAACTGCCGATGTTGGAAATCATCGAGAACATTGCCCCGAGCACGGCCACCAGCAAAAAACCGACCACGACGGCCATGCCGATGATCAGGGTGGGTTCGATCAGGTTGGTCATCACGCGCAAGGCGATGTTCAGTTCGTTTTCGTAAGTTTCGGCAACGTTGTTCAACGCGCCGGCCACGTCGCCGGTTTCCTCGCCGATTTTTACCAGGTCCACCATCAATTGGGGAAACACCTTGCTCTGGCCCAAAGGCTGGGCAAGCGTCTTACCATCCGTCACCGCGTCGCGGGTTTTGGCCGCCGCCTCCTTGATGATGCAGTTGGGGATGACCTGCTCGGTGATTTTCAATGCCGTAAGCACCGGCACGCCGTTCTGGAGCAGCGTGCAGAGGGTGCGCGCAAACTGGCCGTATAAATTCAGGCAGATCACCCGCCCGACCAGCGGCGCTTTCATTTTCCATCCATCAATCCGGCGCCGCCCGGCGGCCGTGGCCTGAAACCGCTTGAATAAAATGACGGCCAGAATGGCAACCAGGATCATCAGCCACCAATAATATTTGAACACGTTGCTGATACTGATCAACAGCAACGTCATGGTCGGCAACTGGGTGAACCCCACGCTGCCAAAGATGGACATGAACCGGGGTAATATGAAGGTCATGAAAAAAACGATGATGCCGGCGCCCACGCTGCAAACCACCGCGGGATATATCAGGGCCGAGGTGAACTTGGCCTGGACCAGGGCGAATTTTTCGAAATGATCGGCCATCCGCCGAAGCACTTCCACCAGGGCGCCGCTCTGTTCGCCCGCGCGGACCATGTTGATGTACAAATCGGAGAAGACCCGCGGCTGCTTGGCCATGGCGTCGGACAAACTTCTGCCTTCGGTCACTTCCTGCCGGAGCTGCCGGCTCACGTCCGATGGAATGCCCTTGGTTTCCAGATACGTCATGCTGTGGAGCGCGGTCGCCAGCGGCATCCCCGCGTGCAGCAAATTCGCCAGTTGCTGGGTAAAGGTCGCCAACTCCTGCATCTTCGGCTTGCGCGGCTGCAGCAAATGCGCACGCAACGTCGGCGGCAAAAATACCGTCAAATCCACTTTCTCTCGCGCGCGCTTGTCGCTCACCACCGGACCTCCCTTGGACGCATCCACCGCTACCGGGAAAAGCCCCAGCCGCTCGACTTGCGCCAGGGCCGCCGCCCGGTCGGCAACGTCCAGAACGCCTTCGACCAACTCGCCGCTGCGGCGGCGCGCTCGATACGAAAATTGCGGCATAGCTTCCTCTATCTAAAACCGTTACGGGCCAAAAGTTTCACTGGCCCGCCGGCGCGGCGATAACCCTCCAAATCCAGGGTCACGTGCGCATAACCGATTTCTCGCAAGGCCCCGGCGATTTTGGCTGAAATACCGTCTTCCAGAAAACGCGGGATTTCCGACGGCCCCAGCTCAATCCGGGCCAGGCAAGGGGCAGCGCAAAGTGCCAGGGGTGAAGGACGAACTTCGCCGTTATCGGACCCCGGACCCCGGACCCCGGACCCCGGCCTCAATTCATGGTGCCGGACGCGCACGTCGTGAAAACCCAGATCGCGCAAGATATTTTCCGCCGCTTCAATCATTCGCAGCTTTTCCGGCGTCACCGGCTCGCCATGAGGCACGCGCGAACTCAGACAGGCCAGTTGCGGCTTGTCCGCCGTCGGCAGACCCAATTGCGCCGACCATTCGCGGATTTCCGCCTTGGTCAAACCCGCCTCCTTCAGCGGGGCACGTACCTGAAATTCCGCCGCCGCCCGTGCGCCCGGGCGGAAGTCGCTGGCGTCACTGGCGTTCTCGCCGTAGGCAATCACCGCCAGCTGCTCCGCGCGCGCAATCGGCACCAAGGCCTCGAACAATTCATGCTTGCAGAAATAACAGCGGTTGACCGGATTGGCCGTGTAATGTTCGCTTTCAAATTCCTTCGTGGCGACCACGCGCACGGGAAACGCGAACTGTTCTGCAACCTCCAGCGCCTCCGCCAGTTCGCGGCGCGGTAAACTTGGCGAATCGGCAATGACGGCCAGGAATTTTTCGCCGAGAACTTCGTGCGCCACGCGCGCCAGCAAGGCGGAGTCCACGCCGCCGGAATACGCCACCAGGCAGGAGCCATAGGAGCGGAGCCGGGTACGCAGGGCTTCCAGCTTGTTCGCGACCATGGCTTGACACTGGCATTTCTCCCGGCGCTTGTCGAGCCGGGCCGGTAGGAATCCGCTTGACGCCCGCAGCGGTTGTGATTGTCTAGGGGCAACATGAAAACAAAACTATTTACGGTGCTCGCGGCCATCGTCATCGCGACCGCCGGTTGTGTCACCACGGTGAGCGATACCAAGACGCCCGGCATGCCGTTCGGGCGGGATTCCGTCGGCGGACGTTACCAGCGGTCGGTGGACGAAGTTTACGGCGCGGCCATCAAGGTCATCAACACCGACGGCACGCTGCTCACCGAATACATCCCGCATGATACCACGAACACGGTGCGGGCGTTCAAGGGCCGCGTGAACCAGAACACCGTGTGGATGCGCGTCGAGGCGGTGGACCCGCAGATCACGCAGATCCAGGTGGAGGCCCGTACCAAAATGGGCATCTCGGACCTCGACATGGCGCACGAACTCGAAAAGGAAGTCGCGCTACAACTGGCGCGGTGAGCCCTGTTTTAATCCGATGTTCTGCTCGTAAACGCCGAGCTTCACGTCCGGGGTTTGTTTGTGCCCCTTGAGTTCGAGCTTCAACCGGCCCAGCCGGGTTCGCGCCATTTCTCCCGCCGCCAAATCGGGAAAGCGCTCGACAATCTTTTCGAGCGTTCCCCGCACGGTTTCGTAATCCGCACCGTGTTGAACCTGCAAATCCGCCAGCAGATTCAGCCAGTGCGCCACCCGTTTTGCAGGCTGGTTCGGCGTCTCAATCAACTGGTTCAATTCACCCGCCGCCAGATCCAGTCGCTGGTAATGCTCCGCGTAGATGACCGCCAGTTTCTCGCGCGCCTCGGTGTCGAGCGGATGCTCCTCCAGATGTTTGACATAGGCGGCGGCGAGCTTCGTCGGGTCGGTTTCCGTCGGGCGTAAATGCTCCGACGACGCCAGCAGCCCGACATTTTTGACGCCTTCCGGCACGGCCACCGGCTGGCGGTCGAGCGATGACAACACCCTTTTTTCCGTCCCGCCCAGATGGGCGATGCGTTGCGCAGCCCGCAACGACAATTCCGTGTCGGGAAACCGCGTGGTGATCTTCTCCAACGCCACGCGTGCCGAATCAAAGTCCTGAACCAGTTTGATCTGCCAGTCGGCGAGCTGGTTCATCGCGGCCGCAAACTGCCGGGGCGGCGGATTCGGCTGGTCGCAAAAATGGTTCAATGTGATTTCCGCGCCCGACAAATCCTGCAAATCCTCGGCCTGGATGCCGGCCAGCAACATCACGCCCTCAAAATCGTTCGGGAAGCGCGCGAGTTGCTCGCGAATGGCGACCACCGCCTGGAGAAATTCGCGGCGTTGTCGTTTGGCCTGCGCAATGGAATAATACGGCTTCGGCTCCGGGGGTTCGGTGCCGCCGTCATACAAACTCGACAGGGGCCGGGAAATCCATTCGCTGATGTGCGGGGTCCACATGATCGACAGTACGATTCCCATAACGACGATCAAAGGCGGGCCATAAGGCCCCATTTGTCGGGCCATCCAAATGCAAAAAAGCACAAAGGGAATGGTGAACGCCCATTTGAAAATTATTTTTACCGGGTCTTCCGCACGCTTGAGCGCCCGTAGGGTAAGCCAAATGAGGCAGGCCAGGCCGACCACGGACAAGGTTGTCTCCACAATCATTTTAATGGTCTGACTCATGGCTGATTAAGCCAACCTTCATCCCGCTTGCCGATCGGCGCAAGCGGTTTTCACCCGTAACGATACGGTTTAGCCATCGCAAATGTGTTCGGCAGATGCCGCACTTCGCGCACTTTACCCTCAGCCAGAAGCACTTCCACAATGTCGAAACGGATCTTCACCTGGGGATTTCTCAGCAACCGCAAATAATCCAACGCCGCCCGCGACAGCCGGCGCCGCCGCTCCGCATTGACCGCTGCCGCCGGCCGCGTCCACTCCTCCGAGGAACGCGTCTTGACCTCAACAAACGCCAGACAATCGTCGTCGCGGAAAATCAAATCAATCTCGCCGCGGTCGGAGCGGAAGTTGGCGGCCAGAAATTTCAAACCCTGACGACGCAGATGGGTTCGGGCCGCGCGCTCGCCCAGTTCGCCCCGCCGCAGATGCTCCGGCTTCTCTTTGCCGGCAAAGCGCGCTTTCAATTTTTCAAGCAGCTTTCCCATCGTGCTCGTCCTCGTGCTCGTCCTCGATTTTATCGTTCGATTACGAGGACGAGAACGACGACGAGGAGGATTTTCTAAAATGATTCCGCCGCTTTCGGTTTCATTGGCGCGAAACTTTTCCGATGGATCGGACAGGGCCCGTGGGCCGCCAGGGCCGCCAGATGCCGCGCCGTGCCATAGCCTTTGTGCCCGGCGAACCCGTAAGCCGGCCATTGCCGGTCAAATTCCAGCATCAGCCGGTCGCGCGTGACCTTGGCCAGCACGCTCGCGGCGGCGATGGAATAACTGCGGGCGTCGCCCTGGATGATGGCCGTCTGCGGCACGCGCATCGTTTTGACCGGCCGGCCGTCCACCAGGGCGTGCTGCGGTGGCGGATTCAATCTGGCGAGGGCCGCGTTCATCGCCTGATGCGTCGCGCACAGGATGTTGATCTCATCAATCTGCCCGGCATCAATTTGAGCGACGGCAAATTCCACCTCGCCGCAAACGGTCAGAAACGCAAAAAAAACTTCGCGCTGCAGGGGCGTCAGTTGCTTGGAATCGTTGAGACCGTTGAGTTCGCGCGGTAAACCGGTCTCCACCCATCTTGCCGGAAAAATGGCCGCCGCGGCCACTACTGGCCCCGCCAGCGGCCCGCGACCGGCTTCATCCACACCCGCGACGCGTGTCAGCCCGCGCGCCCACAACGCGCGCTCGAACTCAAAGCGGTCAATTAAAATTGCCCGGGCCATTGTCTTTTGACGGCTCCATAGCAGGGTCTTTCGGCCCTGCTGTCAAAAACAAAATCTGTGTTTATCTGTGTTTCATCTGTGGCTAAAATCAGCCCATGAAAATCGAATCCCTGCACATCGGCATGAAAGTGCGCCACCCGCAATACGGCACCGGCACGGTCAAGGCGATTTCCGAAACCACGGCGGAAATTCAGTTCGACGTCGGCGACAAACGCGCCGTCGCCCCGGAGCCGAGCGGCCTGGAACCGGCGGAACCGCAAATGTCTGCGGGCGGATTGAATCTGCCGCTGAAACAATTCGTCGAGGAAACGGTCGCCGCGGCGCTCGACAAACTGGGTCTGGAAAAACCGGATGCCGTCGTCGACAAACTGGGCGCCCGCTGGCATGGCGGCAAGCTGGTTCTGCACCCGACCGATCCGACGCTGCAAGCCAAGGAAGTCCCGCTGGAAACATTCTTCCACAAAATCGTCATGGTCAGAAACAATTTGCGCGTGCTGGAACAGAAAATTAACGCGCATGAAAAGCTCACCGACGGCGAGAAGGTTGAGATGCAGCAATACATCACACGCAGCCAAGGCTCGCTGACCACGTTCAACGTCCTGTTCAAGGAAAAGGAAGACCAGTTTTGAAGCTGGTTTGCCGAGCCGTAGCCCGCCGGTAAATTCATCGAATCAGCCCGCCTACGCACTACGTGCTTCGGCGCGGCAGCCTTCGTCCTCGCTCCGCTGCGGGCGAAGGCTGGTGCGCGGTGCAGGGTTTGAACCTGCGACCCCTTCCGTGTGAAGGAAGTGCTCTACCGCTGAGCTAACCGCGCGTCCAACCGTACAAAGCCACGAAATTCGCCAAAATTCAATCTTAAAAGCGGGCGGTCCGATCTAACGGATTCATTGCCGGTGAAACTTTCCCCGCCGGTTGGGGTTTCAAAATCGAATGCCAGCAACCCCATCCCCCGGGAGAAATCATCATGCATAAATTGTTTGTCGGCTTATTGGCGGCTGCCGGCCTCTTTGCCGGCGCCGTGCAAGCGCAGGTCACCAACGTGCCGCCCACGGAACTGGAAACGTTTGAGGCCCAGACCGGAAAGGTGATTGTCAAAGGCGCCGGCCAGACCGGGTCGCTGGCCGTTGACCCGTTGAATATCGTGGTGATCGGCAAGGAATCCCTGGACGCCAGCACCGGCAGCAAGCAATACGGCATGGCAATCGAGGTGGTCGCGAACGACCAGCGGGTGTGGGAGCGGGTGGTGGACTACGATGAAATGGATTCGCTGCTCAACGGCCTGGATTATCTGGCCAAGATTGACTACAAGGTGACCAGCCAGCCCACGTTTGTCGCCAGTTATGTCACCAAATCCGGGTTCCGGGTCGGCGCTTTCACGAGCCAGCGCCGCGGCGTCATCCAGTATTTCCTCCAGGATTACAGCACCAACAGCGCAAGAATCTTGATTACTCCGGCCCAGCTCTCCCAGTTCCAAAGTTTGGTGGATCAGACCCGGTCCAATCTGAATTCACTGCGGGCCTCTCAGTGAGAAGGTGGCGGCGCTCCCCCGGTCTCCGACTTTCTTAAAATGGTGTCGCGCTGCGCCCAATCGGGTTTGGGCTGCGGATAATCCAGATTGTAATGCAGGCCACGGCTCTCGGGCCGCATCGACGCGCACCGCACGATCAGCTCCGCCACCGTGGCGATGTTGCGAAGCTCCAGCAAATCGCTGGTCACGATGAAATTCCAGTAATACTCGTGAATCTCCTCCTGGAGATTCGCAATGCGCTTCTGGGCGCGCGCCAGCCGTTTGTTCGTCCGCACGATGCCCACGTAATCCCACATCAGCCGCCGGATTTCGTCCCAGTTGTGCGATACCACGACCATTTCGTCCGGATTGTGCGCCTCGCCGGATTGCCAGAGGGGAATCTTCGAATCCACCGGCGGGAGGGAACGGGCGGCGACCTTTTTCGCCGCGCGATGGGCGCAAACCAGCGCCTCCAGCAGCGAGTTGCTCGCCAGTCGGTTCGCCCCGTGCAATCCGGTGCAGGCGGCTTCGCCGACGGCGTAAAGCCCGGCCAGGTCCGTTTCACCGTCCACGTTCGTCACCACACCACCGCACTGGTAATGCGCCGCCGGCACCACCGGAATCGGCTCCCTGGTGATGTCGATGCCGTAACGCAGGCACGTCTGATAAATGTTCGGAAACCGTTCGATGATGAACTGCGCCGGCCGATGCGTGATGTCCAGCCACACGTGTTCTGCGCCGCTCTTTTTCATCTCGCTGTCAATCGCCCGCGCCACGATATCGCGCGGCGCCAGCGATTTCAGCGGATGCCAGGCCTCCATGAATTCATTCCCATCGAACGTCTTGAGCACGCCGCCTTCGCCACGCACGGCTTCGCTGATGAGAAACGACTTGGCCTTGGGATGATACAGGCACGTGGGATGGAACTGGACGAATTCCATGTTCGCAATCGCCGCTCCGGCGCGATACGCCATCGCCACGCCGTCGCCGGTCGCAATGTCGGGATTGGTCGTGTACAGATACACCTTGCCGCAACCGCCCGTGGCCAGCAGCGTCGTCGGCGCGGTGAACGTCCAGACGCGGCCGCCTCTTTTGTCAAAGACATAGGCGCCGAGGCAGCGGTTCGCGCCGGCGTGACCGAGCTTTTGGCTCGTGATCAAATCAATCGCGATGTGATTCTCAAAAATTTGGATGTTGGGCTGCTGCGCCGCCGCGTTCAACAACGCCCGCTCAATTTCCCGGCCGGTCACGTCCTTCGCGTGCAAAATCCGCCGCTTGGAATGCCCGCCTTCCTTGCCCAAATCCAGCTCCCGGCCGCCGTCCTCGGCCGGCGCGTCGCGCTCGGAAAATTTCATGCCCAGGTCCATCAGCTCCTGAATCCGGGCCGGGCCTTCCTCGACAATCGTGCGGACGACGTTTTCCCGGCACAAGCCCGCGCCCGCCGCAAGTGTGTCGCGCACGTGCAACTCGAATGAGTCCTCCTTGCTCGTCACCGACGCGATGCCGCCCTGAGCATAATTCGTGTTCGATTCCGCCCGGTCCTTTTTCGTGACAATGGCCACCCGCCCGTGCGGCGCGACCTTCAGCGCGAACGAAAGCCCCGCAATGCCACTGCCGAGGATGATGAAATCAAATTGTTTCATTTTACAGTCGCGCGTTGTCAATCAACCGCGTTTTGCCGATGAACACCGCCAGCGCCAGGTGTGTGCCGCGCTGCACCTTCGAGACGGGCAATAGCGTGTCGGGATCGAAAAACTCCACATAATCCAGCCGCGCATCCGGCTCGCATTCCACCAGCTTTTTCACGGCGGTTTTTAGCCCGGCCGCCGGAAAGGCTTTTAACTTTTTGACGGTCGCCCGGGCGATCTGGATCGAACACCAAAGCACGGTCGCCTGCGCGCGCAAATCACCGGTGAGATATTGGTTGCGTGAACTCATCGCCAGGCCGTCGTACTCGCGCAACGTCGGCGCCACCAGGATGCGCACCGGGAAATTCAAATCGGCCACCATGCGCCGGATAATCGTCGCCTGCTGCCAGTCTTTCGCGCCAAAAACCGCCACGTCCGGCAACACGAGGTGGAACAGCTTGGCGACCACCGTCGTCACGCCCCGGAAATGGTCCGGCCGCGACGCGCCTTCCATGATTCGCGACAACCGTTCTTCGATGACGTAGGTGCTGAATTTGGTGGGGCGAGCGTCCTCGCGAGCCGGCTCGTCAGCAGCCTCGCCCCACCGGGGATACATCTCCGCGTCACTGGGCGTGAACACCACATCCACACCGGCGTCACGGCACAGTTTCAGGTCGCGTTTCAAATCGCGCGGGTATTTGGAAAAATCCTCCTTCGGACCGAACTGCGTCGGGTTCACATAAATGCTCACGACCACGACGCCGTTCTTGCCGACAGCCTGGCGCGCGCGTTGGACCAGACTCAGATGCCCCGCGTGCAAATAACCCATGGTCGGCACCAGGCCAATTCGCTTACCCGCCCGCTGCCATTCGCGGGCGAGTCGTTGCATGGCGGCGATGGAAGCGACCCTTTGCATGACGGCAGGTTAAGGGCGATTCGCCAAACAAACAAGCCGCGCAGATGGTTCCGCGCGGCTTGATTTTGTAGCGGGGGTCTGTGACCGCCGGAAAACTTCAGCGACGCTCACTGAGCGCCGCTACATTTTAGCTTCGGAATTGCAACGGCGCGCTGGCCGGCATTTCGTGGGCGCAGGGCTGGTTTGTCGGCGCGTCGGCTTCGCGATCGTTGGGGGTCACGATTTTATTCGCGATCATCCAAGCCTCGACTTCCTCGCCGCTGATGTCGGGCAGCATGTGACCGTTGACTTCGACGCAAGGACTCAGCATCTGGCCGGTCTTCTCGATCATTTCCTGGCGCTGCAACGGGTCATTGATGATGTCGCGATCCTCAAACGGCAGGTCATATTTGCGCAGCACGGCGCGCACGCCCTGGCTCCAGCCGCAGGTCGGTTTCAAATAAGCGATGATTTTTGGCTTTTCCATAATTTTTCGAAACTTGTCTTTCCAATGCCAATAAACTGCCACATCCCACAAAGTTCGCAAAGTGTTTTTACCGTTCAATTTCCGTTTGCCGCGCGGACAACACCTTGCGCGACGGCACGTAATGCGCAATGAATTCGCGGTAAAACTCCGTAAAGGTGCCGGCCGCGATCGCAGCGCGCACGTCGGCCATGACTTTCAAAAACAAATGCGAGTTGTGAACGCTCACCATGCGCAACCCGAGAATTTCATTCACGTTCAGCAAATGCCGCAGATACGCCCGGGTAAAATGTTTGCAGGCGAAACAATCGCAACCTTCCTCGATCGGCCGGAAATCCGCCTTGTAGGCGCCGCCCTTGAGGCCGAACTGCCCGCGCCGCGTGAAGGCGGTGCCGTTGCGCGCCACGCGCGTCGGCAGCACGCAGTCGAACATGTCCACCCCGCGCGCAATCAGCTCGATCATCTGCGCCGGCGTGCCCAGCCCCATCGCGTAGCGTGCCTTCGACGCGGGCAGAAACGGTTCGGTGAACTCAACCGCTTTCAACATTTCCGCCTCCGGCTCGCCGACGCTCACGCCGCCGATGGCGTAACCGTCGAAGTCCATGGCGACCAGCGCCTTCGCGCATTCCTCGCGCAATGCGGCGTTGCTGCCGCCCTGTACGATGCCGAAAACCAGTTGACCCGGCGTTCGCGGCTGTTCGCGGCATTCGCGTGCCCAGCGGATGGTGCGTTCAACGGCGAGGCGCTGCTCGCGGGCCGGCGCGTCGTGCGGCGGGCATTCGTCAAACACCATCGCGATGTCCGAACCGAGGACGCGCTGGATTTCCATCGCTTCCTTTGGACCAAGGAACAATGGCGAACCGTCAAGGTGCGAACGGAACTCGACGCCGTGCGGCTTGATTTTCCGGATTTTGGCGAGGCTGAACACCTGGAATCCTCCGCTGTCGGTGAGAATCGGCAATTCCCAGTTCATGAACTGGTGCAACCCGCCGGCGGCGCGGATGATGTCGAGGCCGGGCCGGATGTTGAGGTGATAGGTGTTGCCGAGGATGATTTGCGTGCCCATCTCGCGGAGTTCGCGCGGGTCGAGTGCTTTCACGCTCGCCTGGGTGCCAACGGGCATGAACACCGGTGTCTCCACGACCCCGTGCGCGGTGGTCAATTTTCCCAGGCGCGCCCGGGTGTGCGCATCCGTTTTGAGCAGCTCAAACATTGCGCCAAGGGTAAATAAAAACGGCATGGAAGCAGATGAAATTTTCGGCGATGCGGAACCGGGACCCGGTTTAGACTATAAAGCCGGCTGGTTTCCGCATAAACCAACCCGTACGTATGGCTGAATCCTCGAAAGACACGCCCGGAGTCATGGTGTGCCCCCCACTGGCTTTTCTGGCCGCACTGGGGTTGGGCCTGCTGCTGCACTGGCTGATGCCGGTGCACCCACTCCCGGCATGGTTTTCACGGCCGTTGGGCGCCGGGCTCTGCCTCGCGAGCGTTGCGACGGGTATTTGGGGCAGCACCACCATGCGCCGGGCCGACACCAACGTGCGCCCCGACCGTCCGGTCACCGCGCTCGTGACCGGCGGCCCATTTCGGTTCTCGCGCAATCCACTCTACCTGTCGCTCACCGGACTTTACCTGGGGATCACGCTGCTCTTCAACGCGTTGTGGCCTTTCGCAACCCTCGTGCCGCTGCTGGCGGTCGTGCATTGGAGAATTGTTTTGCGCGAGGAACGATTTCTGGAAGCCAAATTCGGCGACACGTATCACGCCTATAAAGCCCGCGTGCGCCGCTGGCTTTAGCGCTTCAACCCTTGCGCTCAAGTTCCGCGAACGAAACATCCACCAGCAAATCGGCGGCGATTTTTTCCAGTTCGGCTTTCAGGGCGACGGGATCGCAACGCACGGGCAACTGCAAACGGGCGATGGCCTTGAACAGGGCTTCGCCAGACATCGGCGCGCTGACAATTTCGCTGGAAAATTCCTCGACGTTCACGCCCGCCGCGGCCCATGCATGGGCGATTTCCCGGACGATGCCGGGGCGGTCGTGCCCGACGATTTCAAGTCTGGCCGTCCGGCCCGACGTCACCGGAGCTTTCGCGTCGTCGGGCCGGACGACGACAGTCAGGCCGGCGCCTTGAAGTTTTTGCAGCGCCTCGAGCAGCGACTGTTGCTTTTCAGCGGGCAACTCAATGCGCAGGATGCCGGCGAACTCGCCGCCCAGCCGGGACATGCGGCTTTCAAGCCAGTTGCCGCCGTGCTCGGCCACCACGCGCGCGACGGATTCAACCAGGCCGGTCCGGTCCGGACCAATGATTGTCATCACCAGGGGAATCAGCATGGCGTCTAGTTAACCGCTCCCGACGCCGGTGGCAAGCGGTTCTCCGAATTTTACATCTGTTCCACGGTCTCGATGCCGAGCGTTTCCAATCCTTGTTTCAGGACGCGCGCGGTCAGATCGCACAGCGCTAGGCGACTGTCCCGCACGGCCGGATCGGCCTTGAGCACCGGACAGTTTTCGTAGAACGCGGTGAACTTTCCGGCCAGCTCAAAAAGATAATTGCACAGGAAATTCGGGCGGTATTCCTCCGCCACCGCTTCCAGCGTCAGCCCAAAATTCAACAGATGTTTCGCCAGGGCAGTTTCTTCAGTTGCCGTTAATTGGATGTTGGAAGTTGAATGTTGAATGTTGAATGTTTCCCCCGTCTTCCGAAAAATGCTTTTGATCCGCGTGTAGGCATATTGCAAATACGGTGCCGTGTTGCCTTGCAACGCCAGCATCTTGTCCCAACTGAACACGTAATCGCTCTGCCGGTTCGGCAGCAGATCGGCGTATTTCACCGCGCCCAGGCCGATCACCCGCGTAATCTCGCGCCGTTGCGCTTCCGGTAAATCCGGATTCTTTTCGGAAACGATTTTGAGTGCCCGTTCTTCCGCCTCGTCGAGCAAATCCGCGAGCTTCACCGTCTCGCCGCTGCGCGTCTTGAACGGCTTGCCGTCCTCGCCCAGAATCGAGCCGAACCAGACGTGGGCCAGTTTGAGTTCGGAGTTCGGAGTTCGGAGTTCGGAGTTGGTCAGTTGCCATTTACGGACCGCGGCGAAGACCTGCTGGAAATGCAACTGCTGCCGTCCGTCCGTGACGTAAATGATTTCATCCGGATGCCAGGTTTTCAGCCGGTATTCAAGCGTCGCCAGATCGGTGGTGGTGTAATTGAATCCGCCGTCGCTTTTACGGATAAGCGTGGGATGCTCCTTTAATTGCGGAATGTCATCGAAGAAAATCACAATAGCGCCTTCGCTTTCGCGCGCGATGCCGTGCTCAAGCAAATCGCTGACAATGTCCTTTAACATCGGGTTGTAATGGCTTTCGCCGAATGTGCGATCGAATTTCACTCCGAGCCGACCATAAATGTTGTCAAACTGGATTTGCGAAAGAGCGATCATGTCGCGCCATATGTTGTAGTTCTCGGCATTGCCGTTTTGGAGCTTTACGAGTTCTTGTTTGGCCTGTTCCAGAATTTTTTCATCGGCCCTGCAACGTTCGTTGATAGTTTTGTAGATACGTTCAAGTTCGGCGATGGCATCGCGCTCCAGTGCGGCGCGGTCGAGTATCATTTTCCAGCCGAGCAACAGCATCCCGAACTGCGTCCCCCAGTCGCCGATGTGGTTGTCGGTGATGACGTGATGGCCGAGCAACCGCAGCGTGCGCGCGAGGCAATCGCCAAGGATGGTCGAGCGGATATGCCCGACGTGCATCGGCTTGGCCACATTCGGCGAGCTGAAATCGATGACGACGACGCGGGCTTTGTGTAGGACAGGCGTCGCGCCTGTCTCTAACTTTTCTTTTTTTTCAGATGGAGACAGGCGCGACGCCTGTCCTACACGATCAAAAAACAAATGTTCCCCCCGGGCGGCGGCCTGGAGCGCTTCGGCAAGGGCGGAACTTTTCAGCCGGAAATTCAGGAAACCGGCGCCGGCGATTTCCACTTTGTCGCAAATCTCGGAGACATCCAACTTTGCCAACACGTCGGTGGCCAGTTGTCGCGGATTCATCTTCCGCGTCTTGGCCAGCGACATCAGCGCGTTGCTCTGGTAATCGCCGAATTTCGGGTCGGGACACGGCCGGACCAAAACCGCAAGGACGTCCGCTTCCGGCAGGACGGCGCGGACGGCCTGCTGCAAACGGAGTTCGATTTGTTTGTGCGGAAGCACGGGAAAAATCTAACCGCGAAAAACGCGAAATACACGAAAGAAACAAAAACGCTTCTCTAAACGTTTTCGCGTGGTTTGCGTATTTCGCGGTTTGAGAAAAGAGGATTTACGGAACTCGTTCGTCAGCCAAACTACTTTTTTCCGTATTCCTTGATGATGTTGAGCATCGCCTCGGCCTCCGGCGCCTGCTCGAGGGCCTGGCGGAAATCGGCCTTGTGAAGCAGTTTGGCAATGTTGGCGAGCGTGTGCAGATGTTTTTGAAACTGGCCCTGCGGCACCAGAAAAAGCATGACGAGCTTGACCGGCTGGTTGTCGAGGGCATCAAAGTTGACGCCCTTCTTGGAACGGCCCAGTGCGCCGACCACCTCATGAATCAAATCGGTCGAGGCGTGCGGAATGCCAATGCCGAACCCAATGCCGGTGCTCATCGACGTCTCGCGCTTTTTTACGGCGGCGGTCACGGCATCGCGGTCGCCGGCCTGAATCTTGCCGGTGGTCACCAGATTGCCGATCAATTCGTCGATGGCTTCCCACCGGTTGGTTCCCTGCAAATCCGGGATGATTTGCGCTTTGCTTAAAATGTCACCCAAGTCCATACAAATGTATGCCGGCTATTTGAACCAGACGCGCAGCATTTCACAAGCGCGAAATGTTTTCAACTGGGCAAACCACTTCTAAAACCAGCGCGCCAGTTGGTTGAAAATCTCGCCCGTGCCCCCCAGCCACCAGCCCAGAGCGTTCAATAAACTCACTTTCGCCGTGAGCAACGGGACGCCAAACAATAGCACACTCACGTTGCCCAGAAAGATAATTACCGCGGAAAACAGGTAACCCTGCGACGTGATGTCCGTCTGCCGCGTCTTCAAGGCCTGCCAGGTCAGGGTCACGTGAAACGCATACGCCGCGCCCACGGCCAGATGGAACCAGACGAGATAGCCCCGCCAGTCCCAAATCCAATGGCCGATGGCAAAGACCAAAATGACCAGCACGGCGTACAACGGGAAAAAATACGGCGCGAGCACGATGAGAAAATTGGTTTTGGAGACAACCACGTGGCCGCCTTCGGAGGTGACCTTCATTTTTTTTACCCGGCCGCCAAACAGCCAGGCCCAGAGGGCATGCGTCAGTTCGTGCCCAAACACGTAAATCCACATGGGCCTGGGCAACAATAGAAAAATCACCAGCCAACACGCCGCGCCCGCCAGGAACGGCACCCAGACTGTGTCGGCGCCATAGCTGGCGCGCAAGACCCGCCCCAACGCCATCGCCGCCCCGGCGCACACCGGCAGCAGCAGGATGGCAATGATGAATTTGATCCACTTCGGCACGCACGTGCCAGAAAACAGAAAACCGAAGTCGGAAGCCAGAAGAAACACCCGAACCCCTCGCCCGTCGCTCCGCACCACCCTCTCCCCGCCCTGCGGGGAGAGGGCCGGGGCGAGGGGCGTAAAATCAGCACGGCGTTGCCATAGACGCCGTTACAATTTTGGACTTTGAACTTTGGACTTTGGACTTAACATTTGTCCGATGACGCAAGACGAAGTCCTGGAGATTTTTCGTGTCAGCGGTGCGCTGCTCGAAGGCCATTTCATCCTCCGCAGCGGCCTGCACAGCCGCCAGTTCTTTCAATGCGCCCTCGCGCTCCAGCAAATGCCCGTGGTCGAAAAACTCGGTGCGGCGCTCGCCGACAAAGTCCGCAAACTCGGCGCCGCCACCGTCATCGCCCCGGCGCTGGGCGGACTGGTCATCGGCCAGGAATTCGCCCGGCAACTGGGCACACGGTTCATCTTCCCGGAAAAGGAGGAAGGCAAACTCGTCCTGCGGCGCGGATTCAAAATCGCGCCTGGCGAAAAAATGCTCGTCGTCGAGGACGTCGTGACCAAGGGTGGCCGCGTGCAGGAGACGATTGACATCGTTCGCGCGCACGGCGGAACCGTGGCCGGGATTGTCGCCATCGTGGATCGTTCGAACGGCACGGTGAACTTCGGCGTGCCGTTTCAGAGTTTGATTGCACTCAAAGTCGAGGCCTTCGAGCCGGACAATTTGCCGCCTGACCTCGCCAAAACCCCGGCAGTCAAGCCGGGGAGTAAATAAATCCCTGGGAAACATTCAACATTCAACGCTCAACACCGAATAACGAAGTCAAAACTTGGAAGTTGGGCGTTGGATGTTGAATGTTCGATGTTTTTCAATTCCCTGCCGGGTCGGAGACCGGGCGTTCCATCTGACTGTGTCAAATGGCACTACCACTGTGCCATTATGTCGCTTTGGCACAGTTTTCGCCCTTTTCTAAATTGTCTGAAAACATATTTTTGTCATTTGTTTGCAATGACTTTGTCACTTTTCAAGCATCACGGCACCGGCATTGCTTGGAAGGAGTGGACACATTGTATCTAACCGAAAGATTTTATGGCAAAAGTATTAGGTATTGATTTGGGAACCACAAACTCCTGCATGGCCGTCATGGAAGGCGGCGAGCCGCTCGTCCTCGAAAATTCCGAGGGCAAGCGCACCACGCCGTCCGTCGTCGCGTTCACCAAGAGCGGCGAACGCCTCGTCGGCGAGGCCGCCAAGCGTCAGGCCGTCACCAACTCGCGCAACACGGTCTATTCCATCAAGCGCTTCATGGGCCGCAAATTTGACGAGGTCCAGGAGGAAATCAAACGCGTTCCCTACAAGGTCGTAAAGGCCGCCAACGGCGACGCCGCCGTGGAGGTGGAAGTGGACGGCAAACCAAAACAATTTTCACCGCCGGAAGTTTCCGCGATGATCCTGGCCAAGCTGAAAGCCGACGCCGAAACGCGCCTCGGCGAGAAGGTCACGCAGGCCGTCATCACCGTTCCCGCCTATTTCAACGATTCGCAACGCCAAGCTACCAAGGACGCCGGCCGCATTGCCGGCCTTGAAGTGCTCCGCATCATCAACGAACCGACCGCCGCGTCGCTCGCCTACGGCCTCGACAAGAAGAAGGACGAGAAAATTGCCGTCTATGACCTGGGCGGTGGCACGTTCGACATTTCCGTTCTCGAAATCGGCGACGGTGTGTTTGAAGTCAAGGCCACCAACGGCGACACGCACCTGGGCGGTGACGACTGGGACAACAAGCTGATGGATTGGATTCTCGACGAATTCAAAAAGGAGAGCGGCATGGATCTGCGCAAACAACCCGATGCGCTTCAACGCATCAAGGAAGAGGCCGAAAAGGCCAAGATCGCCCTTTCCAGCGCACAGCAATACGATATCAACCTGCCGTTCATCACGGCGGACGCCAGCGGGCCCAAGCACATCCAGAAAACGCTCACCCGCGCAAAAATGGAACAACTCACCGACGATTTGTTCGAGCGCACCATCGGGCCGGTGAAGGCCTGCTTGAAAGACTCGGGCATTGATGCGATCAAGATTGACGAACTCGTGCTCGTCGGTGGCATGACCCGCATGCCGCGGGTGGTTGAAACCGCGCGCAAACTCGTCAACAAGCAGCCGCATCAGGGCGTGAATCCGGATGAAGTCGTCGCCATCGGTGCCGGCATCCAGGGCGGCGTGCTCAAGGGCGAGGTCAAGGACGTGCTCCTGCTCGACGTGACGCCGTTGTCGCTCGGCATCGAGACGCTGGGCGGCGTGTTCACGCGGCTCATCGAGCGCAACACGACGATTCCCTCGCGCAAATCGGAAATTTTCTCCACCGCCTCGGACAACCAGCCGGGCGTGGAGGTGCACGTGCTCCAGGGCGAACGCCAGTTCTCCAAGGACAACAAGACCATCGGCAAGTTTCAGCTCACCGACATCCCGCCGGCCCCGCGCGGTGTGCCGCAAATCGAGGTGACGTTCGACATCGACGCCAACGGCATTTTGCATGTGGGCGCCAAGGACCTCGGCACGGGCAAGGAACAGAAAATCACCATCACCGCCAGCAGCGGGCTTTCGAAGGACGAAATCGAGAAGATGCGCAAGGACGCCGAGTTGCACGCCGACGAGGACAAGACCAAGCGGGAAGAAATCGAGACACGTAACGAAGCCGACAACGCGGTGTATCGTTCCGAAAAGATGTTGAAGGACAACGCCGACAAGATTTCCGGCGACGACAAGGGCAAGATCGAAACCGCCGTCAACGCGGTGAAGGAATCGCTGAAAGGCAGCGACGCGGCTGCGATCAAATCCGCCGCCGAGAAGCTGAACGAAGCGTGGCAGACCGTGAGCGCCGAGCTTTACAAGGCCGCCGCCGCCAAGGCCCAGGCCGAAAAAGCCAAGGGTGCCGGTCCATCAGGCGGCCAGCCGCAGGGCGAAACCCAGTCCGACGATACAAAGAAGGACGAAGGCGTGATTGACGCCGAGGTCGTGGACGAGAAGAAGTGAAGGTAGGGACAGCGCGGCGCGCAGACTCTATAATAAATTTTCCCATCGCGGGTGCGGTGGGAGTTAATTACAATTAACAAACCAACAACCAAACAAAACAAACTATGGCACTAAACGTTAAACCGATCGGCGACCGCATCCTGGTCGAGCCGGTCGAAGAGAAGGAAGTCAAGAAGGGCGGCATCATCATTCCCGATACCGCCAAGGAAAAGCCGCAGGAGGGCATCATCGTCGCCCTCGGCACCGGCAAAACCAACGACGACGGGAAGAAAATTCCGTTTGAAGTCAAAAAAGGCGACCGCGTGCTCGTCTCCAAATACGGCGGCACGGAAATCAAAATTGACGGCAAGGAATACAAGATTTTGTCCTCGGACGACATCCTGGCCGTGTTGGACTAAAAAATCAACGCTCAACATTCAACATTCAACTTAAAAAAATATGGCAGCAAAACAATTGATATTCGACGAGCAGGCGCGGCAGGCGATTCTGCGCGGCGTCCAGAAACTCTCCAAGGCGGTCGTCGCCACGCTCGGGCCCAAGGGCCGCAACGTGGTGATCGACAAGAAATTCGGTTCCCCGACCATCACCAAGGACGGCGTGACGGTGGCCAAGGAAATCGAACTGGAAGATCCCTATGAAAACATGGGCGCCCAGATGGTCCGCGAAGTGGCCAGCAAGACCAGCGACACCGCTGGTGACGGCACGACCACGGCGACGGTATTGGCCGAGTCCATTTACCGCGAAGGTTTGAAATTCGTCACTTCCGGCGCGAACCCCATCGGCATCCAACGCGGCATCAACAAGGCCGTCGAGGCCGCCGTGGCCCAGCTCGACAAAATCACCAAGAAGGTCAAGGACAAGGACGAGATTCGCCAGGTCGCCGCGGTTTCCGCGAACTGGGATTTCGAAATTGCCGATAAAATCGCCGAGGCGATGGACAAGGTCGGCAAGGACGGCACCATCACCGTGGAAGAAGCGAAATCCATTGAGACGACGCTCGAAGTGGTGGAAGGCATGCAGTTCGACAAGGGTTACCTGTCACCGTACTTCGTCACCAGCGCCGAGACGATGGAAGTGAAGCTCGAAGACGCGTACATCCTCAATTACGAAAAGAAAATCAGCAGCCTGAAGGATCTGTTGCCGTTGCTCGAAAAAGCGGCGCGCTCAGCCAAACCGCTGCTCATCATCGCTGAAGACGTGGAAGGCGAAGCGCTCGCGACCCTGGTCGTGAACAAGCTCCGTGGCACGTTGAACGTCTGCGCCGTGAAGGCGCCGGGCTTCGGCGACCGCCGCAAGGCCATGATGGAAGACATCGCCGTTCTGACCGGCGGCAAGTTCATCAGTGAAGACCTCGGCATCAAGCTCGAGAGCATTGAACTGACCGACCTCGGCCGGGCGAAATCCATCGTCGTGGACAAGGAAAATACCACCATCGTCGAAGGCGGTGGTAAATCGTCCGACATCCAGGGCCGTGTGAACCAAATCCGCCGCCAGATCGAGGAGACGACGAGCGATTACGACCGCGAGAAATTGCAGGAACGCCTGGCGAAGCTCGCCGGCGGCGTGGCCGTCATCAACGTCGGGGCCGCGACCGAGACCGAAATGAAGGAAAAGAAAGCCCGCGTGGAAGACGCGCTGCACGCGACCCGCGCGGCGGTCGAGGAAGGCATTGTCGCCGGCGGCGGCGTGGCCCTGCTGCGGTGCCTGTCAGCGATTGAAGCCGTCAAGGCCACGAACGAAGACGAGCAAATCGGCGTCGGCATCATCAAACGCTCCATCGAATCACCGCTCCGGGCGCTGGCGCTCAACGCGGGCGTCGAAGGCTCGGTCATCGTCGAGCAGGTCAAGAAGGCCAAGGGCAACGAGGGTTACAACGTCGCCACGGGCGAATATGAAGACCTCGTGAAAGCCGGCATCGTGGACCCGAAGAAGGTCACACGTTCCGCGCTGCAAAACGCGGCCTCCATCGCCGGATTGCTGCTCACGACCGAGTGCCTCATCACCGACCTGCCGGAGAAGGACAAGCCGGCACCGGGTGGTGGCGGTCACGGCGGCGGCATGGGCGACATGGGCGGCATGGGCGGGTACTAAAATTAAATGTAGCGCCGGCGTTGTGCGCCGAAAGTCGAGCCACAGGCTCGACACTACACCAACGAATCAGACGAGGCGGGAAGCAATTTCCGCCTCGTTTTTGCATCTTTGTCACTCGTCATTCGGCACCCAAGATGCTATTATGTGCACAATAAGCTGAGTTTTGATGAAAACCTTTTCCTTGGGAGTATCCACCGTCCTTATCCTGTTGAGCCTGACAACGGGTGCGTGGGCCAGCCCAACCCATCCGGACACACAATACGTTGAGGGTGACGCCATCGTCACGTTCAAGTCCTCAATCACCCTGACCAACGCCCAGCAGGTACTGGCCGGCCACGCGCTGGTGTGGAAGCAGCATTTCGCCGGATTATCCCGGCATCGGGGAAAAGAAACCGGTTTGGTGCACGCCCAAAACCGGACGACGGCGCAACTGATTGCCGAATTGAAAAACGACCCGAACGTGGAAACCGCCGAGCCGAATTACCTGCGCTGGGTCGCCACCACGCCGCCCAACGACACGTATTTTACCAATCTGTGGGCCTTGCAAAATACCGGCCAGTCAATCAACGGCCTCGCGGGTACGGCGGGAGATGACATCCGTTTCATTCCCGCTTGGGCACTGGCCCAGCAGCCGGGCACCAACCCGCCGGTGGTGGCGGTCATTGACACCGGTGTGGATTACCGGCACCCGGATTTGGCCAGCAACATCTGGATCAACACCGCCGAGAACCCCACCAACGGATTGGATAACGACGGGGACGGATACATCAACGATTACTACGGTTACGATTTTGCGGACAATCTGCCCGACCCGATCGATTCCGGTTTTCACGGAACGCACGTGGCTGGAACGGTTGCCGCCGTTGGCAATAACAACCTGGGCGTGATCGGGGTCTGTTATCAGGCCCGGATCATGGCGCTTCGGGCGTCGAGCGACGGCAACTCGCTGCCGGATTCAGCCGTCATCGAGGCGATCCAATACGCCACCATGATGAAGGGCCGGGGTGTCAACGTTGTCGCCATCAATGAATCCTTCGGCGGTGGCGGGTCAAGCAGCTCTGAAATCGACGCGATGCAGGCCGCCGGCACCGCCGGCATCATCTTTTGCTGCGCCGCGGGAAACAACAGCAGCGACAATGACACCACTCCGTTTTACCCGGCCAGCTATCGGCTGGGCAATATGATTGTCGTGGCAGCCACCGACCAGAATGATGCTTTGGCGTCTTTCTCGGATTACGGCACCAATACCGTGGATTTGGGCGCGCCGGGGGTGAACATCCTTTCCTTGTTGCCCATCGCGCCGGGCATTCCGCCGGAGGGCACGGTGATTGCCTCGGTTCAGCAGGGTTCCACCGTCTATAACGCCAACGAGTTGACGTATTCCGGCATCAGCACCGGCCTCACCGCCACGGTCTATGCTTGCGGGCTGGGCAATCCCACGGACTTTCCCGCAGCGGTGCGCAGCAATATCGCGTTGATTGAGCGCGGGACGCTCACCTTCTCCAACAAGGTCATCAACGCCATGGCGGCGGGCGCTGCCGCGGCCATCATCTACAACAATGCCGCCGGCAATTTTCTCGGCACTTTGGGCGGCACCAACAACTGGATCCCCGCCGTCTCCCTCGCCCAAGCCGACGGACTGGCGCTGCAAACCAATGCTCCCGCCACCGTCGTTCACGGGCTTTATCAATACCTGGACGGCACTTCGATGGCGACGCCGCACGTGTCCGGCGCGGTCGCGTTCGCCGCGATGAACTTTCCAACTGAAACCGTAACGCAGCGCGTTGAGCGCGTTCTCACCAACGCGGACGTCATTGCGGACCTGCAGGGCCTGGTGCACAACAGCCGGCGGCTGAATTTGCAACGCATGGTGGACACGGACGGCAATGGCCTGCCGGACTGGTGGGAACTGGAGTATTTCGGCCATTTGACCGGCACGGACCCGAACGCCGACCCGGATCACGACGGCATGAGCAACCTGGCGGAATGGATTGCCGGAACGAATCCGACCAATGCCGTCTCCTGTCTGCGGGCATCGGTCCTGTCGGTCACCAACGCCAGCGGTGTTGTGGTCGGCTGGTCGAGTGTGACGGGAAAATTATATTGGCTGGCACGTTCCACCAATCTGCTGACGGGTTTCAGCACCATCAGCACGAATATCACCGCCACCGCGCCCACGAATATTCTGACTGATACTACCGCACTCCCCGGCGGCACCTATTTCTACCGGGTCGGCGTGGAGCAATAAATCGTAGAACAGGATTGGGCAACGACAGCATCAATTCCGGCCCGGTTTTGGTTTTTAATCGTTGTCGTCACCTTGACTGGCGTGCATTGCCAGTGGATACTTTGATTTGCTGGACGGGGGCGCACCGGTTTCGACCTGGGGAATGCGCCAGAGGCGGCATGCCGAGGACGATGCGTTGGCCTCGTTAATCATCGCATCAAACAAAACAGCTAACCAAGAATTAGCTCTCGCGGCCTAAGTGCTGCGACGTTCGCCGGTGGACACCTGCTACGCCGGACGAACGCCATGGCAGGCATGGTTGACGGCGGAGACCGCGCGTCGTTGGCCGAGAAAATTCCATGCGGACTAGGCAGTGCGATTCGAGTTCGGACGCCATCGCATAGCAGAAAACCTTCTCCGGACTAAGCATGTAGTCGCGGCTGGTTTGTTTGCCAGGGACGCGGGTTCAACTCCCGCCGCCTCCACCACGCTTC
>Ga0187871_10000148_pt1 | contig 63757 bp, 57 predicted proteins | sample June2016WEW_16_1_FD_132988 | JGI IMG/M metagenome (GOLD analysis project Ga0187871, IMG submission 132988) | Peatland microbial communities from SPRUCE experiment site at the Marcell Experimental Forest, Minnesota, USA - June2016WEW_16_10 | ecosystem: Environmental > Terrestrial > Soil >...
ATTCCCGCCAGGACGGACCGCAGGTAGCCCGGTTCAAAATAGTCCTTGCCGCCGCTCACGTCGCGGATGCTCTGGGCCAGCGCGGCGGGCGAACAGTGTTTGCGCAGAATGCCGGCGATACCCTGGCGGATCATCGCCGCGGCCTCCAGTTCGCTGACGCCCGCGGTCACCACCAGCACTCTGCCGGTGAATCCCACGCTTTGCGCCTTCGCCAGGAAATCCATGCCTTTGCCGTCGCCCAAATCGTAGTCCAGCAACACGACATCTGCGGGCGCTTTCGCCACCAGCCGCAGCGCTTCGCCCGCCGACGCACAATGTCCCACGATTTCGAAGTCGGGCTCGGCCGCCAACAGCCGGGCAACGCTCTCACGAAACAGCGTATGATCGTCCACCACCAGAATGCGAATGCGGCCAGGCGCTTCCATAGTCTCAGCTCACGGAATTCAAGTTTCCACCAGCGGCGCCAGCACCACCGCAAAACAGCAGCCCGCCGGGCGCGCCTCGTAACGCAGCTCGCCGCGGAAACTGCGTAGGATGGCGCGCGATACATAAAGCCCCAACCCCGTGCCGTCCGCGCCCGGCTGAAAGGGACGGAACAACTGTTGCGGCGAGGGGACGCCCGTGCCCGTATCTTCGAACCGGATGACCACCGAGTCTTCCTCCGCGCTGGCCGCGATGGTCAGCTCCTTGCGCGCGCAAGTCTCGAGGGCGCGCTGGCTGTTCCGGGCCAAATTCAGGAAAGCCTGCAGCAGCCCATAGGAATCCGCCCACACCAAGGGAAGATCCGCCGCGATTTGCCAGTGCACGGCCATCTCCGCCTCTCGGAACGACGGCTCGATTAACACGCGCAGCTCATCCAACACTTCCATCACGTCCACCGCGAGGGCTTGATCCTCCGGGGAAGCCTGCAGTTCCAGCGAGGCGATCTTTTCCAGACCTTGGATCAGCGTTTGCAGCGCCTCGAAATCCTGGTTGCCCGCCAGTCCTTCCACGCGCGCCAGATTCCTGCCCACTGCCGAAACCGCGCCGCACAGATTGCGGATCTCGTGCGACATGGCGCCTATCAGGATGCGCGTGTTCTTGAGCAGATGATTCAGGCTCAAGTCTTCGCGGTCGCGCAGATCTTCGGAAAGGTCCACGATGATAGCCGCCAGCTTAGGCCCCGAGAGCGTCTTGTAAGTCGAAAACCAGATGGCCGCCAGGAACACCTCGCCGTCCCGCCGCTGTCCCTTGCATTGCATGGTCGTGCGAAAGGACTGCGACCGGTGGCCCCGCGCCACCGATTCGAGCGCGGGCAGATAATTGCGGATCGGCTCTCCAGCCAGGGAGCGGCCGGGTCCCAGCAGTTGCCCGGCGGCCTGGTTGGCCAGATCGATGGAACCGGAGGAATCCACCGTAACAATGGCGGCTGGACTCGACTCGATCAGACTCCGGATCTGCTGTTCGGCGTCTTCGCGATGGCGGACCTGTTCGGTGAGCTGCTGCAGGTGTTCCACCACCAATTGCCGTTTGTGCACCAGTTCGGAGACGAACAGGCCCGTGCCAGTGAAGGCGACGCTCATCATGGCCATGCGCGTGGCGGCGTCGGCCTGCGGAAATGGACTGAACAACTCGCCGAGCACCGCGCAGCACACGCCCATCGCTCCGATCTGCCAGCGCGACAAGAAACCGCCTGCCAGCATGATGGGGAACAGGTACAGGAAGTTCAGTGAGAAATTCGGCTTGATGACCCAGTCCACCGACGCGATGATGGCCACCAGCGCGGCGGCGGCGGTGAGCGCGCGCGTGCGATTCTGCGGAGAGTAGAGTAGCGCGATGTCCGGCATGTTCACTTGGGTTACCGGCGGCATCTTCTATTATCGGCGATCCTCCGTGGCACAATGGAGATTCGTGCACAAACGCCTGCCATTCGCTCTCGGCTGCTATGCGGTGCTGGCCCTGCTGGCTTGGTTCACGCTCGGCAGCACCGGCTTTTACGTGGGCGGCCGGCTCGTCGAAATGCGCACGGCAGTCTGCATCTTTCTCGGCGGACTGACTCTCAAAACCTTGATCGCCTATAAAGCCGGTTGGTAAGCGGGCTAGTGGGGCAGGCTCGTAGCCTGCTGCGGGTCTCCAGACCCGCTCTGCGCGGGCGAAGCTCGCCTTTGCGGTCCTGGAGGACCCGCGCAGACCTGGAGGTCCGCCCCACAATGGTGCTCCGCATTGAAACGTGCGTTCCGAATCGAAGCGCCTTACTTTTTGCCGAGTCAAAAACCTATTGAAACTAAGGCCTTTTTCCGATATTAGGCTCTGGTGATCGCGTTGCATTCTATCGAGTTGCCGGAGGGAAACCCGGCGAGATCGACAAGGAGAACGGAACATGGGACGCGCAAACGCAACGGCAAGGCAGAAAGAAGCAACCACCAGAGCGGCACGGGATCGGGTCGTTCTCGAGAATCTCTCGCTGGTCAAGGCCATCGCCATCCGCGTCCATGAGAGCCTGCCGGTGCACGTGGATCTGGACGACCTGGTGCATGCCGGTGTATTGGGCCTATTCGACGCCGCGTCGAAGTATAACCCCGACAAGAAGGTCGTGTTTCAGAGCTACGCCAAGCACCGCGTCAAGGGCGCCATCCTGGACAGTCTGCGGCAACTTGACTGGGCCTCGCGCGACCTCCGCAAGCGGCAGAAGCAACTGGACGCCGTGACTCACGATTTGATGACCAGACTGGGCCGCGTGCCGACCGAGGCGGAGATCGCCGAAACCCTGGGGCTGGGAATCGACCGGTGGCGGCGGGTGGCCCTGGAGCTGAAAAATCTCGGCCTGGTGTCGGCTTCATCCTTGCGGCCCGATCCGGAAAACAGCGCCCCCATCGAGTTTCCCGCCACGCCCGATTTGCAGCCGGACCGGATCTGCGCCCAGCGGCAATTGAGCTCCGTCCTGGCGGGCGCCATGAAATGCCTGCCGGAACGCTATCGGAAAGTCGTCTTCCTTTATTACACCAACGAGATGACCATGAAAGAGATCGGCGACGTGCTGGGCGTAAACGAAAGCCGCGTATCGCAGATTCACAAGATCGCCCTGGAAAAGATGGCCGCCAACCTCCGCTCCGCGGGCATCGAATCCGCCACCGCCTTCTAGGGTGGGGCAGGCTCGCAGCCTGCGGCGGCCTGTAGGCCGCCAGCGAGGCTCCCAAGGGACCGCCGTTGTTCGTTCGCACACCTGCACTTGACAAAAGCCTTTGTAGATGTGAATATGAATTCAGGTTCGTGTTATGCTCCGTACACTGATCGCCGGCCTCTTCATCTGGATTGCAGGCACCCTTGGCGTCCGGCTCTCCGGACATCGCCTGCTGCAACCGGGCCACGCGGTTCAAACCGTGGTCCTCTACGCCGCCAGCTTCGTCCTCATGGCGCTGCTAATCCCCCGCATCTGCCGCCGCCTCGGCTTCCAGCGGGATCTATGGCCCAAGGCCGCCACGCTCTTGATCCTGCCGACCCTGATTCTGGACCCCTTCTCGTGCGCCTTCTTCAGCACCGTCTTTCCCAACCTCGACCCCGCGGCCGCGGGCGCGTTCGGCGGGTGGATGCTGATCTGTTGCGGGGGCGGAATCGCCGGCGTGTGGCGCAATCCGTAATGCGGGCTCCGATCCCGCCAGTTCTGGCGGACGACGAAGACCTGCCCCCCGCGCCCCAACAGAAGCGCAGCCTCGCCACGCGCCAGAAGCTGCTGGACGCCGGCCGTAACCTGTTTGCCGAACAGGGCTACCACGCGACTTCCATCCAGGCGATCGCCTCCCGCGCCGGGATCGCCGCCGGGGCCTTCTATACTTATTACCGCTCGAAACGCCAGCTTCTCATCGTCTTGATGACCGAACTGCTGGCGCGCCTGCGCGATCTCGACCTGCGGCCCAAGGGTGGCGCCGCCGGCACTGACAGCCGTGCTGGCCTGCGCACCTTCCTGGCCGCCGTGTTTCGCGCCGATCTGGAATATTACGGCGTCGTGCGCGCCTGGCAGGAAGCCGCGCTTACCGATGCCGGGCTGGGGCGCATGCAGACCGCCATCGAGTCCTGGACGAATGCGCGCATCCTGGGAGTCTTCCGGCTGCTGCGGCAATATCCAAACGCGCGCCCGAATCGCGACTTGCCGGCCTTCGCCCGCATGATGGACCGGCATTTCTGGTCGATCCTGGCGCGCGGCGCCAGCCTCCCCCCACGCGATTTCAACCGCGAAGTCCGCATCGCCGCCGACGTCATCTATCATTACCTGTTCCACGATCCGCTCGACCGCCCGGGTGAAGGAAACCCGCTCCCTGACGGTCACGGCTCAGTTACGCCGTGCGAGATAGGCGCGACCGCTACCGAGCCGCGACCGTCAGGGAGCGCCCGCCGCAGAACCATTCCAAGCCGCGCTAAAATCAAGTGAGGAGCCGCACGGCCCCGCACCCCAAGACCATGAGCACCCCGGTAGTTCCCCGTCCCGCCACCGCGCGCGATATCATTCTGGAGGTCGTCCGGAATATGCGCGAGGGCCTGGAGCCCCTGCATTACACCACGCTGCCCCCGGCTATCTACCACGTCTACCTCCATCGCGAGGATTTCGAACGGCTGCGCGGCATCTTTCCGCGCATGCAGGAAGAAACCCGCCTGGCCCTGGAAGCCGAGATGGCGGAACTGAATCGCGCCTCGCTCGGCGAGCGCTTGAAACTGGCGCGCAAGTCTGCACCCAAAGTGGTCGCTCCCGACGGCGGCTGGGACATCAAGTTCTTCGAGAATACCGACGACGATGTCGAGCCGGGCGATATCGTCATCTATTCCGAGCTGGCCATGCCCGCCAAGCCGGAATTCGGCGCCGGCAGCATGACCAAACGCATCAACACCCGCCGCTTGGCCGGGCAGTTGACGGCCTCCCAGAAGTACGAAGAAAAATCCACCGGAAAGCCGGCCGAAAAGCCGACCGAAAAGCCGGCCGAAAAGCCGACCGAAACCATGTCCGGACTCCTGTCCGGGCCGCTCTCAGGGACGCTGTCCGAAACGCTGCCTGAGACAAAGGAGATGGAGGCCTACGCCACCATCGAATATGAGGACCAGACCGGCCGCCAGACTTACCGCATGGCCAAGAACCAGATCGTGATCGGGCGCGGCGGCAGGGACTATTGGACCGATCTGAAGCTGACCACGCTTCCGGATGTTTCCCGCGAACACGTGCGTCTGCGCCGCGATGCCCAATCCGGCGAGTTCTACATCAAGGACCTGAGCCGCTTGGGAACCAGCGTGAACGGCGAGCAGATTCCCACCAGCGTCGAATACGCGGATAATGAGAAGCGCGACAAAAACGTGGAAGTGAAGTTGCCTGCCACGGCGCGCATCGGCCTGGCCGGCGTCGTATTCCTCGATTTCCAGGCCGCGGCCGGCCGCGGCGGCCGTTGAAAAATGCCCGTCAAGACCAAGCTCCGATGCGCCGGCGAGAGCCATGTGGGCATGGTGCGCCAGAACAACGAAGACCGCGTCTACCTCGACCCGGACCGCGGTATCTTCCTGGTGATCGATGGCATCGGCGGGCAAGCCGCAGGCGAAAAGGCCGCCGATATCGCCATCAACCTGGTGCGGGCGCGTCTGGAGCGCCAGACCGGCACTGCCGAAGACCGCATTCGCGAAGCCATCACGGTGGCCAATAACGAGATCCTGCACGCGGCCGCTTCCAACTCGGAGTGGCACGGCATGGCGTGCGTCATGACGGTAGCGGTGGCCGAAAACGGCCGCGCCATTGTCGGCCACGTCGGCGATTCGCGCTTATATAAGGTCCGGCAGCGCGAGATCCGCAAGATCACGCACGATCATTCGCCGGTCGGCGAGCGCGAGGACAGCCGCGAGATCTCCGAGGCGGAAGCGATGCGGCACCCGCGCCGCAATGAAGTGTTCCGCGACGTCGGCTCGCAGGAACACACCCCCGACGATCCCGATTTCATTGAACTTCTCAGCATCCCTTTTGAACCGGATAGCGCACTGCTCCTGTGCAGCGATGGATTGAGCGACCAGGTAACCTCCGGCGAAATTCTACGCACCGTGCTGGCCAACGCCGGACATCCCGGCGGCGCCGTACATGAGCTGATCGAGGCGGCCAATCGCGCGGGCGGCAAAGATAATGTCAGCGTCCTGGTGGTGGAGGGCGAGCAATTCGCCGCCGCGCGCGAATCGCCTGCTGGAATCGCGACGCCCGTCCGCGGCGTGTTCGCCGGCAGGACGGCGATGTTCGCCTATGGGCTCGTGTTCGCATCGCTCGTATTTGCGGCGCTGCGCTATTTTGGCTTGGCGGATCGGCAGCCCGCCGTGCTGCCCGCGCAGACACTCAGGGTAGGAACCGGCGGATTCTCCACCATTAACGAAGCCTTGGCGAAAGCCCGCCCCGGCGACACCGTGGAAGTCGCCAGCGGCGAATATCCGGAGCAACTCCGGCTCTCCAACGGTGTCACCTTACGCGGCCGCTTGCCCGATGTGCCGGTTCTGCGCGCCGCCGCTATCGAAAACGGTCCGGCAGTCGCCATCGTGGCGGAGGGCGTCCAGGGCGCGCGCGTCTTCGGCTTCCGCATCCGTGCCGATGAGAAAGCGCCGCTGGCCGCCGCCGTGGTCGTCTCGAATTCCGATCTCGAATTGCAAGACACCGAAATCGTGGGCGCGGCCACCGGTATTGAGATCCGCGGGAAGTCCACCGCCGTGTTGCGCGCCAACTCCATCCAGGATTGCCGCGACGCAGGAATCCGCATCTCCGGCGACTCCGCGCCCTGGCTGTTGTACAATGCCATCCTGCGCAATGGCCGCCGCGCGCATCTCTCAGAGGCCCTTTCGGGGCCGGGCGTGATCGTCGAAGCGCCCGCGCATCCCGTGCTGATCGGCAATACCTTCCTGGACAACGGCGGCGTGCCCGTGCGCCTGCCGGAAGGCGCGGATAAGGACCCGATTACGAAGTTCAACTTCTTCCTGCCGCCCAGTCCGCCCGTCCGGAACCGGGGAGGAGCGCCACGCTAATGGTGATCCCGGAGAGGCGCAAGGTCGGCAAATACGAGATTCTGAGCAAGCTGGGGCGCGGCGGCATGGCGGATGTGTACCTGGCGCAAGATACTGAAAACCAGCGCACCGTGGCGCTGAAGGTGATCGAGCAGGGACCGGATGCCGACTCGCGCGAAACCATCGAAGCCGAACGGCGCGGATCGCAGTTGCAAGCGAAACTGGCCGAAATCGACTCGCGCGTGGTGCGGATTTTCGACACCGCCGACATGGATGGCTACTTCGTGGTGGCCATGGAATACGTCGAGGGGCACGACCTTTCCGATCTGATGCGCGGTGGACCGGCGGCCCCCGACGATGCGGCCGATATCGCGCTGGCCATCTGCCAGACCATCCACAACGCGCACTCGCTCGAAGTGACTATCGACGGCAAGGACTGCCGGGGCATCGTGCACGGCGACATCAAGCCGAAGAACATCCGCATCGATAACGAAAACCGTGTGCGCGTGCTGGATTTCGGCATCGCCAAGGCGTTGTCGCTCTCACGCAAGCTGACGCGCAACGAGTTTGGCAGCGTGCCTTATGCGTCGCCCGAGCGGCTGGAATCGGGCGACGTGAATTCCATGTCGGACCTCTGGTCCCTGGGCGTGTTGTTGTACGAGTTGGTCACCGGATCGCTGCCCTATCAGGCGGAGTCGACCGAGCGCCTGGAACGTATGATTCGCTCGCGTATTCCAGCGCCGCCCGCTCCCGACCCCTGTCCGGAAGCCCTGCGCCGTATCCTGCTGAAGAGCATGGACCCCGAACCTGGGCGGCGCTATCAGACGGCCGCCGATCTGGCCGCGGACCTGGTGGCGTTTCGCGCGGGTGCGCCGGTGCAGGCCGAGACTGAGGAAGACGCCAATGCCACGCGCCGCACGTTCCATCCGGCGCCCGGCGTGGACGAAGGCACCCGCCGCACCGCGAAACCCGCCGCGCCCACGGCGCCGGTGAAATACGGAAAGCCTGCCGCGAAACCCGTCAGCCGCATCGGGTATCGGGCGCGGCGCACCTTGGTAATGCTGGCCGGACTGGCGCTCGCGTACATTGTGTATGCGGTAACGTCCGGCGTGGTGCTTTGGCGGCGCGGGCAACAACTGGATCGCGATATCCACGCCGAAACGCTGACGGACCCGGAAGCCATCTGGACGCGCTGGGCCGACATCTCGAAGGGCAACTCGCAGGCGCTGGCGCTATTCACGCCGCGCCGCGCGGTGAAGAAGAAGCTGGTGGCGGAGGCGGAGCGCGTGATCGGGACCTATCGCAACAGCGACAGCCAACCGGTCTATGAGAACGACTGGAAGCGCGCCCGGCTGTGCCTCGCCCGAGTGCTCGAAATCGATCCCGCCGACGAGACCGTTCGCGGCGAACTGCGGCTCTGCGAAGGACAGATCGATCGCATCAACGGCCTTAGCCATCACAACGCCGCGTTGCTGAACGAGGCTGTGCAGAAGTTCGAAGAGGCCGAGCAGGCGCTGCCGCACTCACCCGATCCGGAGCTGGGCCTGGCGGGAGTCTATGTTTACGGCTTGAAGGATATCGACAAGGCTTATGCCGCGTTGCAGGAAGCCGAGCGGCGCGGCTACAAGCTTGGCAATCGCCAAAAGGCGCAACTTGCCGACGGCTACCGCGACCGCGGCGACCGCCTGTGGTGGGATTCGCGCGACGTGCGCGGACTGCCGCAGGAGAAGGACCAGATCCAAAAAGCCGCCGACGACTATCGGCGGGCACTGGAACTCTACCAGGGCATCGCTCCTTATGGCGGCGCCAACGTCAACATCGTGCGTGTGCAAGGCAGCCTGAGCTCTGTCGAGTACCGGCTTCAAGAGCTGCAAGCGGAGCCGGGCAGATAAGCGTCACCACTCCGCGCGTGAGCCTCCCCGTGCAGCCATCCGGTCACGCCAAGCTCGTCAATCTTCTCGCTCCGTCTTTCTGGACAAGCATTGTGGGCCTTCACGGAATTAGAATAATGCTTCGCTAATCACTTCCTGCGGCTAGCGGCAAAGATCCAATATGCGAATACAAGCGCTCGCACCGCTCAGACAAGCCCTGGGAAACTCGAGAGCGGAGTTCCGGGATGGACAGTGGCAGGCGATCTCCGCGCTGGTTCAGCGACGGGCGAGGCTCCTCGACGTGCAGCGAACGGGGTGGGGAAAAGAGCCTTGTCTACTTTCTCGCCACACGGTTCCTTCGTGAGCGGGGCGCCGGCTGCACGCTTCTCATTTCACCGCTCTTGTCTCTGATGAGGAACCAGATCGCCGCCGCTCGAAATATTGGGATCAGAGCAGAGACGATCAACTCGACAAATGAGGCGGACTGGACCCGAGTCGAACTCGGGCTCCTACAAGACGAATTTGACGTGCTCTTGATCTCCCCGGAGCGACTTCTTAACGATGATTTCGTCAACCGGGTGCTTCCGATCGCGAACCGGCTAGGCCTCTTTGTGGTTGATGAAGCGTGAGCTTTCGGCTGGCATGCGCAGCAGCGCGCCGATACCGGAAAATCTGGCTCACTCCGAGCCGAGATGAATCCCGGTAGCACCACGGCATCCATTCCCGCAGGCTGGCAGCCACCTCGGGCGCATGCCGGAGCAACTCCACCAGGTACTCGAACGAGTTCACGCCGTTAAGCTGGCAGGTGTGAATCAAACTCATGAACAGGTCGCCCACTTGTGCTCCGTTCGACGTGCGGTAGAACAGGGCATTCTCGCGGTTATGGAAACATTTGCATAACCGCAATTATGTGTACTTGAGTATTATGTGGAGGTTGGCCGATTCGACCCGGCTGTAAGCGCATAGAAAGAGAGTTTGCGTGACGAGTCAACTCGCAATGCAGATCAATGATCGCTTCCGTGATTGGCGCGTGGCTGTAGTGGTTCTGACTTTGCGGCACTTGCGACTTCAGTTATAACGATAATCCCAAATGCGCGGCGCCGCCGCCAGATCGTCTCACAAATCTTCGGCAAGTTCGACGCTGAATTCATTCGGGCCGGCCGTTAGCACCCCACCTCACCGCCCCGCCTCTCCATCCTCCGACGTAAACGGCGACGCCGGCAATCCCTCCGAGTTATAAAGATTCACCACCGGCGCATTCGCCCAGCCGTACCGCACATATTTCGGCCCCGCCACCCCCGCACTGCCAACCACCACTGTCTTACCCTCAACCCGCGCCGACGCCTTCACAAACCGGCCATCCTCCCCCGCAACCTCAAACCCCTGCAGCTCGCCTCCCCTCGCCACCAGGCCATTCGCCGCATGATCGAACCACACCCGCACGGCATCGCCCTCGGGCGTCGCCTGCCGGAACAGCGGCCCGGAATATTCCACATTCTCGCCATACGCCAGCGCCCGCGCCGCCAGCGCCAGCCGCGCGCCCACCGTTTGTTTGTCCGCCGGATGCACATTCTCCCGATCGCCGATATCGATGGTCACCGCCATCGCCGTATTCGCCACCGAAAGGCTGCGCCGCTGCGCTTCCCGGATCGTCGCCCATCCTTCGTCAGCGCCCGACCCGAAGCTGGAAATCTGTACGTACAGGAACGGAAAATCCCCTGCATGCCACTGCGCGCGCCAGTCCGCAATCAGCGCCGGAAAGATCTTCCCGTACATCGGCGCGAACCCTCGCCGGCTGTTCGATTCGCCCTGATACCAGATCGCGCCCTTAATCGGATATTCCACCGCCGGCGCGACCATTCCGTTGAACAACGCCGCCGGAGCCCACGACGCCGGATCCGGGCGCCAAGGGTGATTCGGCGGCGCCTGTCCTGCCTGCCGCGCCGCCTGATCCTCGCGCCGCTCCTTCGCCAGGATCGCCGCAGCCTCGGCTTGCGTCTCCATCATGTGCGCGCGCGTGGCGAACACCGGCATCAGCCCCGCGTCCGCGGAAATGCCCCGCAGACTCACCCATGCCTCGGCTACCGTGCCGCCCCATGTCGAATCGATCAGCCCGATGGGCACGTGCTCCCGCCCCACAAGTTCCCGCCCGAAGAAATAGGCTACCGCCGAAAAGTTCGCCGCCGTCTCGGGAGAACAAACCGTCCACGAAGCATCGCTGTTCCGCAAAGGAAAATCCGCCGCCTTGTGCGGGATGTGCAGCAGCCGCATCCCCGGCTGCCCGGCGTGCGCGATCTCAGCGGCGCCGTCCTTTAAAGGCGCACCTGGAAAGCCTTTCAACGGCATTTCCATGTTCGATTGGCCCGATGCGAACCAAACGTCGCCCACCATCACGTCTTCCAAAACGATCCTATTGCTCCCGCTCACCGTGAGCCGATAAGGCCCGCCCGCCGCCTCGGGAGGTAGGAAAACGTTCCAATTCCCCAAACTGTCGCCCACCGTATCGCGGCTCGCTCCATCGAACGCGACCGCGACCTTCTCGCCAGGATTCGCCCAACCCCAAATGTGCATCGGCCGATCGCGTTGCAGCACCATGTGGCTGCTCAGTATCCCCGGCAGGCGCGTCTCGCACCGTCCGTTCTGTGGATGCCAAGCCACTAAAAGGGCGGTCGCCAGAAAGCCAACGGTAGTATGCATGTGCATAACGTATCATCGTGGGGCGGCGCCATGCGCCGCCATCGCGCTTAGCGCTCTACCTGCGCCCCTGCTTGTCCCGGAACTCCCGGATAAGGTAGCTCACTAAGAACTTGATATCCTCCACTTCGCGCATCTTCTTTCTCAAAAGCGGCGTATAGAACGAGTATCCTCCTTGAGTCTCACTCAGGAAGTAGGTCACGGTTAAATAGTTTAGCGCCTCGCCGACTTCACCAAACCTCAACGAAGGGATTTGTGCGGCCGAGATCCGCCACCAGGTCCTTTGCGCTGAACTGCCGTTCTTCGCGGGACATCGCCAAACTGCTGGGTCCGGCCAAGTGGACCTACTTCTATCTCTATGTCATCCTCGACGTCTTCAGCCGCTACGTCACCGGCTGGATGGTCGCCCATCGGGAAGCCGCCGAACTGGCCAAGCAGTTCATCGAGCAAACCATTCGCAAACACCAGGTCCCCGCCGGCCAGCTCAACATCCATGCGGACCGCGGCCGGGTCATGACTTCCAAGCCAGTCGCCTTTTTGACCAACTTGGGCCTCACCAAGACTCACAGCCGACCATATGTTTCTGACGACAACCCCTATTCGAAAAGCCACTTCCGCACCATGAAGTACCGCCCGGAGTTCCCGGATCGCTTCGGCTGCATCCAAGACAGCCGCGCCTTCTGTCAGCGGTTTTTCCAGTGGTATAACGAAGACCATCGCCACTCCGGCATCGGCATGCTCACCCCGGCCGTGGTTCACTTCGGAGAGGCCTCGGCCGTCCTGGCCCACCGCCAGGTGCTGCTCGACGCCGCATACCTGGCGCACCCTGATCGCTTCGTTCGGCAGCCTCCAAAACCACTGCCTTTGCCCTCGGAGGTTTGGGTCAACAAGCCGGCTCCGGCCGGCCAAAAGACAAAGGAGGATAGTCGGTAAATATTTATGCTGGGTGTCTCAAAGTGCTTGACACGCGCCGCTGCGTCACAGGAGATCTGTCGTTTGACCTGCTCCGTGACAGCAATGGTTAGACGTGCGGGAGGCGTGTTCGGCCGGTAGCCGAGGGTCTGCCGTTGCTGGGTCGAATCCGTCTTCCCGCAGCTCTAAGACTAGAGCATATGGACTGTCGGCCGCGAACTCCTCCCGAATTAAAACAGACGAGCCAGGACGAACGGTGGCGAGCTTGGCTCCGACGAGTTTTGCTAGCCGCGCCAAATCTGTCAGCGGACCGCGAATTGAGTGGTCATCAAACCCAGCTTCTGGCCAAGTCATGACCTCAAGGTATCCATACGGACCGTAGTGCACATGCTCCGACTTCAACGCGTTACCAGGGTCCGCAACATAAGCTAGGAGAGCGTCTCGGAAACGCAATAATCCTGCCCGGGAACCCGTTAGCTTCCAAACTCTGGTCTGGTCGTCACGGTCGTAGAAAAAGCCGAGTTCACGCCACTCCACCCTCGTCGATTGGTTCGTAGCGTCACCGGCCATAGCCACATGTTAGCTTATCTCCCAACGTCGCGCGGGACCATTGCTCTTGCCTGCCGCTAATCGCTTGGGTCACTTTCGGAAAGCAGACGCGGGTCACTTCTCAAAAGCGCTGAAGGCGCGAGAGCGACATTCCGCAACAGGCCGCCACAATCTCGATGTAGGCGCGCGAAAGCAACTCCTTTCGATGTGGCTCAGTGATCACCGCAGTCTCTCCGCGCGGTTCGCGCCATTCGCGCCGCCCTACTCTAGGAAGCCTCCTCCGCTACCTCCGGCAAGCTGAACTCGGGCAGCACCAGTCAACCGATACCTGTGGCGCAGGCCCGTGGCCTGCCGGTGGACTCTCAGGCCGCCAACGCGCGCCAGCGCGTCTCTTGCATTCACCGCTCGACAAAAATCGCCACCCCCTTATTTTCAATCACTTGCACAAAACGACCCCCGATTCCCCAAACCCGCCCTAGTAATATGGAATCGAAAAGGCCCCTCCTCCGCGAACATCTCGCCGCCCGGGAGCTACGAAGCCCAAACCTCAGCCTGCTGGTCTCCGTGGGGCAGGCTCGCGGCCTGCGGCGGCCTCGCCGGCCGCCCTTATCTTGGGTTTGCTGTTTTTTGCAACTATAAGTAACAAAGCAACTTATTGGCTTAGTTCGTACCAAATAATGATATATGGCGACCAAAAAACAAATCGCGGCCAATCGCCGCAACGCACTAAAATCGACCGGCCCTCGCAGCACGCGCAGTAAGGGCTTCACTCGCCTCAACGCCTTCCGCCATGGCTTGCGCGCCGCAGCCACGACTCCCCTGGGAACACTTAAAGAATTAGCCCAAATCCGCAGCCAGCTTACGCAGTCCTTCCAACCCCAAACCGCCGAACAAGTCCGCCTGCTTGACCAGATGGCCCACGCACAGTGGCAATGGTTCTACTGGCTACGGACCGAGACCCGCGTCCTCGGCGAAGCCTCCGCCTCCGGCCTGGCCCGCCAAGTCTCTCTCTTCGACCGGTTCTCTAAACGCGTTGCCCACTATGAGCGCATCTTGATCGAGACCCACCGGGAATACGAGCGATCCACCCGCGCAAAACGATCCTAAGGAATCTCCAATGGCTACGCATAAACAAATCGCGGCCAACCGCCGCAATGCCAAGAAATCTACGGGGCCTAAAAGCCCTGCGGGCTTGGCTGTCAGCCGCTTCAACGCGCTTCGCCACGGCCTGCGCGCTAACGCCGCTTTCCTGCCCGCCGAGAGTTCGCGGCAACTGATCGAACTCCGCGAACGGTTCCTGTGCGCGTGGCAGCCCCAAACCCTCCACCAGCGCCGCTTGGTCGGCAGTGTGGCTTGCGCCCAGTGGAAACTGCTCCAATCGCGCCGGATTCATACACAACTCCTGCGCGAAGCCGCCGAAACTCTGAGCCCCCGCCGCCACGACCGCCTTCGCGCCACATTCTCCCGGCGCCAGGCGCGCATCGAACTCAACCTCCGCCATGCCTACGACAACCTGGTGAAGTCCATCCCCGCGCAACCGCCGCAGTCCCGCCCCCTGCTTGATATCGCCTGATATCATAGGTATTCCCATGCAAATCGAGAAGGTCTACGAGCCCCAGCGGTTCGAGCCGCACTGGGCGCAGTGGTGGATTGACTCCGGCATCTTCCACGCCTCCCAAAAAACGCTGCCGCGCGTCTTTTCCCTCGTCATTCCGCCGCCCAACGTCACCGGCTCGCTCCACATCGGCCACATGTTGGAGCACACCGAAATCGACGTCACCATCCGCTGGCATCGCATGCGCGGCGACGAAACCCTCTGGCTGCCCGGCACCGACCACGCCGGCATCGCCACCCAAATGGTCGTCGAACGCCAGCTCGCCGCCGAAGGACTCGACCGCCGCACCATGGGCCGCGAAAAGTTCGTCGAACGCGTCTGGGAATGGAAGGCGCAATACGGCGATCGCATCAAGAGCCAGATGATCCGCCTCGGCGCAAGCTGCGATTGGAGCCGCGAGCGCTTCACCCTCGATCCCGGCCTCTCCCGCGCCGTCCGCGAAGTCTTTGTCCGTCTCTACGAAAAAGGACTCGTCTACCGCGGCGAGTACATGGTCAACTGGTGCCCGCGCTGCCAGACCGCCCTCTCCGACCTGGAAGTCAAAAACACGGAAACCCAAGGGCACCTCTGGCACATAAGGTACCCAGTTACAGACACAACCACCAGCCACCAGCCACCGACCACCAGCCACGTCGTCGTAGCGACGACTCGTCCCGAAACCATGCTCGGCGATACCGCCGTCGCCGTCAACGCCAAAGACCCACGCTACTTCCACCTCCACGGACGCACCGTCGATCTGCCCCTGATGAACCGTCCGCTCCCCATCATTCTCGACGATCTCGCCGATCCCCAATTCGGCACCGGCGCCGTCAAGGTCACTCCCGCTCACGATCCCAACGATTTCGAAGCCGGCAAGCGCCACAATCTGCCGCGCATCAATGTCATCGATGAAAACGGCCGCATGACCGCCGCCGCCGGTCCCTACGCCGGGCTCGACCGCTTCGAAGCCCGCCGCCGCGTCGTCGCGGAACTCGACCGTCTCGGCCTGCTCGAAAAGGTCGAGCCGTATACCCTGGCCATCGGCAAGTGCGATCGCTGCAAAACGGTGGTCGAGCCGCTCATTTCCACGCAGTGGTTCGTGCGCATGAAACCGCTCGCCGAAAAAGCTATCGCCGTCGTCGAAACCGGCCGCATCCAGTTCATCCCCGAAAACTGGACCAAGACCTACTTCGAATGGATGTACAAAATCCGCGACTGGTGCATCTCCCGCCAGTTGTGGTGGGGACATCGCATTCCCGCGTGGCATTGCCAGGATTGCGCCGAAATCCTGGTGGCGCGCGAAGCCCCCACAAGTTGCTCGCGCTGCGGTTCCTCCCAGCTCGTGCAGGATCCCGACGTGCTCGACACCTGGTTCAGCGCCGCGCTCTGGCCCTTTTCTACGCTCGGCTGGCCCGATGAAACCGACGATTTGAAGCTCTTCTACCCCACGTCGCTGCTCATCACCGGCTTCGACATCCTGTTCTTCTGGGTCGCGCGCATGATCATGATGGGCTGCGAGTTCATGGGCGAGATCCCCTTCCGCCAAGTCTACATTCACGGACTGGTGCGCGACGCCGAGCGCCAGAAAATGTCCAAGACCCGCGGCAACACCATCGACCCGCTGGTAGTCACCGAAAAGTACGGCACCGACGCCGTGCGTATGGCGCTGCTGCTGGGCGCAGCCCCCGGCACCGACATCGTGCTCTCCGAAGACCGCATGGAATCGACGCGCGCCTTCGCCAATAAAATCTGGAACGCGGCCCGCCTGCTGTTCGTGAATATGGAACGCTCCGGCGTCGAACCCTGGCTCCCCAATCGTTTGGAAACCTTCCGCCCCGAAGCCGGTCCCAGCATCGAAGTCGCCGTCGAAGACCGCTGGATCTTCAGCCGCCTGAACACCTGCGCCGAGCAAGTGAACCGCGCCATCGAGCAGTATCGCTATCATGAAGCCGCGCAGTTGCTCTGGCATTTCTTCTGGCACGAGTTTTGCGATTGGTACCTCGAGTTGAAGAAGCCCAGCTTCCAGGAAAACTCCGGCATCAATGCCGACTGGCGCAACGTGCTTTCCGCTTTCGAAACCGCGCTGCGGCTGCTGCACCCCGCCATGCCGTTCCTCACCGAAGAACTGTGGCAGCGGCTTTCCAACGGCCGCCCCACGCGCCCCGTGTCGATCGCGCTCGCCGAATATCCGCAGTATAGCCGCCAGAACACCGACTTCGCCGCCGAGCGCGAAATCGGCGTGCTGCAGGAGGTCGTCACCCTGGCGCGCACCCTGCGCACGGAAATGAAGCTCGATCCCAAGCTGCAGTTGCAAGGCACTCTCCACGCGCGCGGCGATGCGTTGGAATTCGCGCGCCATCACGCCGACGCCATTCGCCGCCTGTCCGGGGTCTCGCTGGAATTCAGCCCCGACCCCCCCGCCGCCGGCGCCACCAGCCGTTCCACATCCCAGCTCGACTTGGTCCTGCACGTCCCCAAGACGCAAATGGAAGCCCAGCGCCGCCGCCTGGAAAAAGAAAACGAGCAACTCGGGAAAAATATATCTAGCCTCGACAAGCAACTCAACGACGAGCCCTCCTTAAGCCGCAAGCCAGAGCAAGTCGTAGCGAACATGCGAGCCAAGAAAGCCGACTACGAAGCCCAGCTAACCAAGAATAAAGCGGCCCTGGAATCCCTGGAGTAGACCCATTGTCTTGTCTTATCGGCGTTCATCGGCGTTCATCGGCGGCCAATAAAGGTTTTGAGAAATCTCGGGGCAGTACGCCACACCTATATTGGCCGCCGATGAACGCCGATGAACGCCGATGTCCGGATTCGCTAACCGAGCAGGTCTTAGCCGCAATCTTTGAAGTCGCCAACACCCTAGGCCCCGGATTCCTGGAAAAAGTCTACGAGCGAGCGCTCCTAAGAGAACTCGCCCTCCGTGGCATCCAAGCCAAATCCCAAGCCTCATTCAAAGTAACCTACAAAGGCCAAACTGTCGGGGATTATTTCGCCGACATCCTAATTGAAAACTCCCTAGTGATCGAACTCAAATGTGTGGATCGCCTAACCAACGAACACACCGCCCAATGCCTCAACTATTTGAAGGCATCGGGCAAGACAGTGTGCCTTCTAGTTAATTTCCAGAAGGCCACCGTCGATTGGAAGCGTATCGTCAATGGCTTTGAATCTTAACATCGGCGAAGTCCGCCGCCAACTCCCCAACCGCCAGATTTCTTTCTTCGAATCCATCACCTCCACCATGCACGAAGCCGCCTCCCTCGCCGCCGGTGGCTGCCCATCCGGCACGGCGGTCGTCGCCGAAGAGCAGACCGCCGGTCAAGGCCGCCACGGCCACTCCTGGCACTCCGAGCCCGGCGCCGGCCTGTACGTTTCCGTAGTGCTGCGCCTCCCACTCCCGCCCGACGCTCTTCCCGTCGTCACCCTCGCCCTCGGCCTGGCCACTGCGGAAACCATCGCGCGCGCGACCGATCTGCATCCGGATCTCCGCTGGCCCAACGACGTCATGCTCGACGATCGCAAAACAGCCGGCATCCTCGTCCAACTAGTCGATTCCGTAGCCATCGCCGGCCTCGGCATCAACGTCAATCACCATGCCTTCCCGCCCGAGATCGCCGCCGAAGCCACATCCCTGCGCCTCGCCACCGGCCGTCCGCACTCGCGCGAAGATCTCCTCGTCGCCCTGCTCCCCACCATCGATAGCTTCTGCCGCATGCTGGTCGAAGCCGGCCGGCAATCGATCCTCGATCAATTCACGCGCCGCTCCAGCTACGCCTCCGGCAAACGCGTGCAAGTCGATCGGCCCGGCGGCCTCGTCATTGGCACCACCGCCGGCCTCGATCCCTCCGGCTTTCTGAAACTCCGCGCCGACGACGGCTCGGAATCCCTTATACTCGCTGGAGGAGTCCGCCCAGCGGTCGACTGCCCCATTACCGAGCCGCGACCGTCAGGGAGCGGTCTTTAATATGCTCTTAGCCCTCGACGTCGGCAACAGCAACATCACCATTGGCGCATTCCACCAGCGCCGCCTCGTCAGCCAATGGCGCCTGCGCACCGTCCACGGCCAGACCGCCGACGAATGGGGCGTCCTCCTGCGCAACCTGTTCGCCCTCGCCTCCCTCGATTCGCCCGGGGTCGACGCCATCATCATCGCCAGCGTAGTCCCCTCGCTCGATGCCAACCTGGCCGCCATGGCCCAGCGCTATTTCCGCCTCGATCCCATGTTCGTCACGCCCCACACCGATATCGGCATGGCCATCCGCTATGACGATCCCAATCAGGTGGGCGCCGACCGCCTGGCCAACGCCGTGGCGGCCTTCCACAAATACGGCGGCCCATCCGTCGTCGTCGATCTGGGCACCACCGTCAATTTCGATTGCATCTCCGCCAACGCCGAATACCTCGGCGGCGCCATCGCCATCGGCATCGGTATCTCCATCGAAGCGCTATTCAGCAAAACCGCGCGCCTGCCCATGGTGGATTTCCGCGAGCCCGCCAAAGTCATCGGCAGCAATACCGTGGCCAGCATGCATTCCGGACTCTACTATGGCGCATTGGGCATGATCGACGGCATCCTCGATCGCATCGTCGCCGAGCTCGGCCCGGAAACCAAAGCTATCGCCACCGGCGGCCAAGCCGCGCTCATCGCCCGCGGCTCCCGCCACCTGAAACACATCGACGAGCACCTCACGCTCGCCGGCCTCGAACTCATCTGGGAACGGAATGCTGCGCAGTGAACGACGATTGGGTCTATAACTATTTCAACTACTTCACCGAAATCGAAACGCACTTTCAGCAGGCGCGTGGTACCAGCCTGTTTCTGCTATCGCCGCTCGATTGGGCGCTGATCGAAAGTTGGAAGAATGCGGACGTGCCGCTCGAAGCCGTGCTGCGCGGCATCGATGCGGCATTCGAGAAATGGCGCGGGCGCAAGAAGAAAACGCAAATGGTGAATTCGCTAACGTTCTGCGCGCAGGCCGTTCTCACCGAAGCCCAGATCATGGCTGGAACCGCACAGCCGCACCCTGCCCGCGAATCCGCGCCGCCGTTTCCGCTCGACGATTTGCGCGAATACCTGGCGCACAACGCCGCCGCCGCCCGCGAGGCAGGCCCCGACTATCGCGAAATCGCCGCCGCGCTCGAACGCCTCGCCGCCGAAGCCGAGCAGCATTATCAGGATCTAGAGGATCTGGAGCGCCGTCTCACCGTGCTGGAGGAAAAGGCCATCGCCACCGCCCGTAACCTTCAAACCGAAGAGCAGTTGCTGGATGCCCGCCGTTCGCTCGACGCGCAACTCCGGCCCTATCGCTCCAAAATGACCGCCGCACATCTGGCGCTGCTGGAGAAGCAGTACCTGGAGCGCAACTTGTTGGAGGAAGCGGGCTTGCCGCGTCTGAGCCTCTTCTACATGCGCTGATGCAACTCCGCGGCCGGCTTTTGCGTCTTACAAAGTGTAAGAGACCCCTTTTCGAGTTAGGTTCCACTCCCAGAGATGTGGAACCGGCCGGCGGGCATGCTCCTCCGAGTGCCCGCCGGTTTTTCTTGTAGGGCGGCGCCGTGCGCCGCCTTGGCAGGGCTTGCCCCGTGCCTTACTTCCCCCCTAGAATCTCCCCGTGCGGCTTACCCTGCGTAATCTCCTCGTAGGCGTCCTTAACCTGCGCCCCCAGCCCGTCGCCAACCCAGTTCTTGACGCCCTCCGGCAGTTGCACTTTGGCCAGATCCGCAGGCTTCTTCCCCGCGGCCATGCCCGACTGCGCCGCCTTGCGCAGCTCCACCATGAACTGCGCCTGTCCCGCCATCACTTCCGGGCCGCCCGGCACGCCGTGGCCCGGCAGTACGGTCTTCACTTGCAGCTTCTGCGCCGCCGCCACCACGCTCGGCCAGTTGCCGATGTTCCCGTCGGCCGTGTAATTATACGGGCCGTTCACCACCGCGTCGCCCGTGCACAGGATCTGCTCCTTCGGCAGGTACACAAAGCCGTCGCCCCGCGTATGCGCCCAGCCGAAGAAATGGAATTCCACTCTGCGCGCGCCATCGTCCAGCACGAACAGATCGTCGTCGAAAGTCTGCTTGGGCGGTTCCACGCTGGCGCGGTGCATGGCCGCCACGTCCGGGCGCTGTTTGGCGGCCTGCTGCCAGCGGGCCGGCTCGTAGCGCCGCATCTCTTCCGCAACGCCCCGGTACGCCAGCGTAGTCGCGCCCGCGTCCGTCCAGACGGCGTTGCCGTAGGAATGGTCGCCGTGATGGTGCGTGTCGAAAACGTACTTCACCGGCTTGGACGACACCCGCTTCACGTCCGCCATGGTGGCCCGCGCGCCGCTCGGGAAGTTGGCGTCCACCACGATCAGATAGTCCTTCATCTCGATCACGATGTTGTTGCAGTGGCCCAGATTGATCAGGTCACCCTCGCGAAACCAAACGCCCGGCGCGATCTTTTCGATAGTCTCGGGTTTCGCGTCCGTGCGTGCCACAAAGAACGCCACGCCAGCCAGCGCGACGAAGAGTGGGAGGATCAGCGAACGCTTAAGCATTTTCACCAGTGTACATCATGCGACGATAGGTCAATGGCCACCACGCTCGTCTCGGTCGAAGAAGTACTTGGGCACGAGCTATCCCGATGGCGATTGCGAATACGTCGGCGAGATCGTGCAGCGAAATGTGGGCGAAATCGATCATGGCGATTTGCAATCCCGCCGATTTCGGGTTCTCGACGTCGTGCTCGTGGCTGGCCCGCGGCCGGCGGGCCGGATCATCACCGCTCCTCCACACGTGGTCGTGGAGGTCTTATCGCCCGACGATCGCGCCGCCGCCCTGCAAGATTAAGATCGACGACTACCTGGCGTTCGGGATTCCCTACGTGTGGGTCGTATCCTGCGCGCGGCGAATCCGGCAGTCGAACTTCCCCTCACGGATTTGGGGGGCGGGCTTTAGCCGGCGCGGGGCTTAAGCCCCGCTCTGGACTTTGGCCTTTTGCCCGGCTTGGTGGCATAGGCTTCAGCCTGTGGGGCGGCGCCATGCGCCGCCGCGGGGCGCTAACGCGCAGCCGTAACCGCACCTTCCGAAGCCGACGCCACCAGCGCCACGTACTTCGCAAACACGCCCGACGTATACCGTGGCGCAGGCGCCGTCCACCCAGCCAGCCTCTCGCGAATCGCCTCCGGCGCGACTTCCAAGTTAATCGTCCCCGCATCCGCATCGATGGCGATAGAGTCGCCTTCCCTCACCGCCGCGATCGGTCCGCCATTGAACGCTTCCGGCACCACGTGGGCCACCATAAAGCCATGCGTCGCGCCGCTGAACCGCCCGTCTGTGACCAGCGCCACACTGTCGGACAAACCTTCGCCCACGATCGCCCCGGTTACGCCCAACATCTCGCGCATGCCCGGACCGCCGCGCGGGCCTTCATACCGGATCACCACCACGTCGCCCGGCTTGATCTGCCCGCCGGTGACGGCGCTCATAGCGTCTTCTTCACGATCGAACACGCGCGCCGGTCCACGGTGCTGCATGCGTTCGTGGCCGGCGAGCTTGATCACGCAGCCATCCGGCGCCAGCGATCCGCGCAGAATCGCCATGCCACCGCGCGGCTTGAGCGGCGCGCTGAGCGGACGCACGACTTCCTGTCCCGGAGTTTCCCGCGCATCGGCGGCTTCTTCCCCGAACGTCCGGCCGGTGCAGGTGAGCGCGGAGCCATCCACATAGCCGCCTTCCGCCAAACGTTGCGCGATCACGCCGATCCCGCCGGCCTTGTCCACATCCACCGCCACGAACCTGCCGCCGGGCTTCAGATCCACCAGCACCGGAGTGCGCCGGCAGATCTCCTGGAAATCGTCAATGGCCAGCGCCACCCCGGCCTCCCGCGCCATAGCTAGCAGGTGCAGTACGGCGTTCGTGGATCCGCCCGTGGCCGCTACGCCCGCAATGGCGTTCGCAAAAGCCGCGCGCGTGGCGATCTGCCGCGGCTTGCGTCCATGCCGCACCGCGTCCATCACGATCTCGCCGCAGCGGAAACTGACATCGCCCTTGCGTGCGTCCACCTGCGGCACCGCGGCCGTTCCCATCGGCGAAAGCCCGATCAGCTCCAGCACGGTGGCCATCGTATTCGCCGTGAACTGCCCGCCGCACGCGCCCGCGCCCGGACAGGCGTGGTTCTCGATCTCCAACAGCTCCGCGTCGCTCATGCGCCCGGCGGCGTTTGCCCCCACCGCTTCGAAAACGTCCTGTATGGTGATGTCGCGGCCATTGTGCCGTCCCGGCAGGATCGATCCGCCGTACAGGATCACGCTGGGCACGTTCAGCCGCAGCAGCGCCATGGCCGCGCCGGGAATCGTCTTATCGCAAGCCACCAGCGCCACGATGCCGTCGAACATGTGGCCGCGCGCCACCAGCTCGATCGAGTCGGCGATTACTTCGCGGCTCACCAGCGACGCTTTCATGCCTTCCGTGCCCATGGTTACGCCGTCGCTGATGGCGATGGTGTTGAACTCCATGGGCGTCCCGCCCGCGGCCCGGATGCCTTCCTTCACTTTGACCGCCAACTCGCGCAGGTTGTAGTTGCATGGCATGGTTTCGATCCAGGTGTTGGCGACGCCGATGATGGGCTTGGCGAGGTCCGCATCGGTGAACCCGATGCCTTTCAGCATGGCGCGCGCCGGCGCGCGGTCGCGCCCTTGGGTGATGGTGTAGCTTTCGAGTGGCATGTCGGTACGCCTCTTAGCTTAACAGGCGGACCGCGCCGGCAAGTGTTATGATGACCCGTGACCGCCATGCCGCAACCGCGTCCCTTGGCCCTGATTACCGGCGCTTCGAGCGGTATCGGCGCCACCTTCGCCCGTCAACTGGCCGCGCGCGGCTATGACCTCGTGCTGGTGGCGCGGCGCAAAGACCGGCTGCAGGAGCAGGCCCGCGACATCCAAGCCGGCCATTCCGGGCAGGTCGAAATCCTGCCGGCGGATCTCACGCTCCCCGCGGATTTGAAGGCCGTCGAAGATCGCATCGCCGCCGCGCCGAACCTCGAGATCCTGGTCAATAACGCTGGATTCGGCATCGCTGGACTCTTCTTTACCGTTCCCCTCGACGGCCAGGACCAGATGCACCGCCTGCACGTTCTCGCACCCATGCGGCTCATGCATGCCGCGCTAGACGGTATGGTTGCGCGGCGTAGTGGCGGCATTATCAATGTCTCATCGGTCTCGGGTTTCGGACAGAACCCCGGCAGCGTCAGCTACTCCGCCACCAAGACCTGGATGACCAGTTTCACCGAGGGCATCTACATGGAGTTGCGGTCGATCGGCTCGCCAGTCCGCGTGCAGGCCCTGTGTCCCGGCTTCACCTACTCCGAGTTTCACGACACGATGCATTTCGACCGCAAGGCCATCCCCGCCTGGATGTGGATGTCCGCCGACGAAGTAGTGGACACCTCCCTGCGCGCCCTCGACCGCGGCCAGTTGTTCGTAATCCCCGGCTGGCGCTACCGCCTGCTGGTCTGCCTCATGCGCGCCTTTCCGCGGTCCCTGTACCACTCGCTGTCCATCAAATACGCCCGCGGCACCGGCCGCACGAAGTAGAACACTGTCTTAGTGGGCCTTAGTGGGGCAGGCTCGCAAACTGCGCGGGCCTCGCAGGCCCGCTCTTCCGCCGGTCATGGCATCCCCGGCCGAGCACTCTCGATCGTCTTGGCAACCCAATCGGCGTGCGGGAGACCGCAACCGGCCAGCAGCTTCAATTCCTTATCCACGTCATACGCCACGCGTCGTATCGCCGGCTTGGAATCGTCCAGCAATAGATACGCAGCGCGCCGATCGCCATCGTAAGAAAGGCTCACGCTGCCCGTATTGGCGACCGTCATTCCGGAAACGCTTCGAATAAACGAGCGATGAATATGCGCATAAACGGCAATCGGCCGGCCGAGCGGCGCGTACACCGACTCCAACTCGACATCGCTCGCTTCCGGCGCGGGCGCCCTCCACAAGCTCTCGGGACTAGCGTGTACCAGCGCCATCGGACCATGCATCTGCACGCGCGGCAGTCCCCGCAGCCAAGCCAGCCGCCCCTCACCTAGCAATTCACGGGTGGCCGCGGCCATCTGCGCAATCGCGGCGAAAAGAGGTTGCAGCTTGGGCGATTGACTCGCAAACTCCGTCAGCGACTCCGGCTGGAACAGCATTTCGTCCGTATTCCCCGCCACGCCCGCCCACCCCAGATCGCGAATGCGATCTACGATCTCCGCCGGACTGGAACCGCTGTCGGCCAGATCGCCGCCATGCAGGATTAAATCCGGCGAGGTTTGCCGCAGATCCGCCACTACTGCCTCGAATGCCGTGGGGTTGCCGTGGATGTCGGAAACGATCGCGATACGCACCGTAGCGCCACAATATCACCATTTGGAGGGCGGGCTTTAGCCGGTGCGGGATTTATCCCCGCTGGAGGCGCTGCACCGCGTCCCAGTACGTTACGCCACCCGTGACACGACCCTTAGAAATTCAAAATTGACATCCGCCCCAAACTGTGTAATTATACATAGTAGTGAATAAACATTCACAACGAGGTGCCGCCGTGGCCGCTTTCCCCATCTCCCATCAACAGATCACCAGAATCTCGGCCCCCGACCTCCGCCGCGACCTCGACCTCACCGATGACGAACTCGCCGCCCTGCTCGATATCGCCTTCGATATGAAGCAGTCCCCCCGCGAATATGCCCGCGCCCTCCAAGGCAAATATATCGGCCTGCTCTTCGAAAAGGCCTCCCTGCGCACTCGCCTGACCTTCGAACTGGCCATCAAACAGCTTGGCGGCGACTCGGTCTTCACTGAAGGCCCCATCGGCCAGCGCGAGCCTCTTAAAGACGTCGCCCGAAACCTGGACCGCTGGGTGCACGCCATCGTGGCCCGCACCTTCTCGCAGGACACCATCGAGGAATTGGCGCACTGGTCCTCCGTGCCGGTTATCAACGCCCTCAGCGACCTGTACCATCCCTGCCAGGTGCTGGCCGACATCCTCACGCTGAAAGAGCGTTTCGGCGATCTCGCCGGTCTGAAGCTGGCCTTCTGCGGCGATGGCAACAATGTCGCTCACTCGCTGATGCTGACCTGCGCGCGGCTGGGCATCGATTTCGCCCTCGCTACGCCGCACGGCTACGAACCGAATCCCGAAATCGTGGCCCAGGCCGATGGCTTGGCCGCGGTCTCCGGCTGCAGCCTGCAACTCACCGACGACCCCGCCGAAGCCGTGGATGGCGCACACGCCGTCTACACCGACGTCTGGACCAGCATGGGGCAGGAAAAAGAATCCGCCAGGCGGCGCAAAGCGTTTGCCGGCTACCAGGTGAACGATGCGCTGTTCGCCCAGGCGCGGCCCGACGCCGTCTTCATGCACTGCCTGCCCGCGCATCGCGAAGAGGAAGTCGCCGATTCCGTCATCGAGCACAGCCGCTCGGTGGTTTTCGATCAGGCCGAAAACCGCCTGCACGCCCAAAAAGCGCTGCTGCTCATGATGTTGGGATAATCGCCTTATATGCACAAACCGAAGAAGGTCGCCCTGGCGTACTCGGGCGGCTTGGACACCTCTGTCATCATTCCCTGGCTCAAGGAAAATTACGGCTGCGACGTGGTCGCCGTCTGCGGCGATATCGGCCAGGGCGCCGATGAACTGACCGGCCTGGAAGCGAAGGCCCTGGCTACCGGCGCCTCGGAAGTCTACATCGAGGACATGCGCGAGGAATTCGTCACCGGGTACCTGTGGAAACTGGTGCGCGCGGGCGGGGTCTACGAGCACAAGTATCTGCTCGGCACCTCCGTGGCGCGTCCACTGCTGGCGAAGAAGCAGGTGGAAGTGGCGTTGCGTACCGGCTGCGACGGCCTGGCGCACGGCTGTACAGGCAAGGGCAACGACCAGGTGCGCTTCGAGCTGACCTACAAGGCACTGGCGCCGCACCTTCAGGTGATCGCCCCTTGGCGCGAGTGGAATATCGTTTCGCGCGAGGACGCCATCGCGTACGCGCAGGCGCACCACGTGCCCATCGCGCAATCTACCACCAAGATCTACAGCCGCGACCGCAACCTTTGGCACATCTCGCACGAAGGCGGCGCGCTGGAAGATCCGGCCAATGCGGCGCCGGACGACATCTGGATACTGACGCGCAGTGCGCGCGAAGCTCCCGATGCGCCGGCCGATGTCACCATTGGCTTCGAGGCGGGCGTGCCGGTTTCGGTCGACGGCCAACGGCTGAGCGGCGCGGCGCTGGTCGAGACGCTCAATCGCATCGGCGGCGAGCACGGCATCGGGCGCATCGACTTGGTGGAGAACCGCTTCGTCGGGATGAAATCGCGCGGCTGCTACGAGACGCCGGGCGGCACGCTGATCTATGCCGCGCACCGCGAGTTGGAAGCGCTCACGCTTGACCGCCAGACGTTGCATTACAAACAACGGTTGGCGCTCGATTACGCCGAGATGGTCTACAACGGGCTCTGGTTCACGCCGCTGCGGGAAGCGCTGGATGCATTCTTCGAGGCCGTCGGTGCAACCACAACTGGCGAAATCAAGCTGCGGCTCTACAAGGGGAAGCTGCAGCCGCTGAGCCGCAAGTCGCCCTATTCGTTATATTCGCTGGATATCGCCAGCTTCACCATGGGTGCGTCATACGACCAGAAGGATGCATTGGGCTTCATCAATCTGATTGGCCTGCCTATTAAGGTGCGTGCCGCCTTGGCGTTGCCGAGCCACGACCGTTAGGGAGTGGTCGCCGTTGGTCCAAACGCCTATTTGAAATTGGCCCGGTTTGCGCTATGCTGGAATCCGGGGCCAGACAGGCAGATCCGACCCCTGGTTTTCGCGCTGGTTTACCGGCGTTTAAGCCAGATCACCAACGTCTTGAATCGGCCCCATAAGGGCAGCCGGAATTCAAGCAGCAGAAGAAACATAAGCGTTTCCTCCTTTCTAGCTCACCGTGACGTGGCGCACGCACTCGTGCGTGCCGTGACGGTACTCATGCCGGCACCGGCGAACGAAGCTCGCCAGCGCACACCTATCCCTTCGACACATGGATCGTCTAATAAGTAGAAGAAGGAGGTATGGCATGACCGCCAAGTCCGATCTGCCCCAAGGCACCCTCGACTTGGGCAATTGCGTACCCGTGGACGGGGCCTAACGCAGCTACTTTCAAGATGAGCAACGCTTGCAGCAAGTCACGCGCGACGTGGTGCAAGTCCCCCAACGCTCGCTTTACCCCGCCTTGCACCGCCTCGAAAACCGCGGTCTCCTGGCCGCCGACTGGAAAGACACCGAAACCGCCGATTCAGTGTGGCGGCGACCCATCCGTCCCCGAACCTGCGGCACACCTGCCGAATCACCTGGATGGCTTCCACGTCCGTGGCGCGTCCATGTTGCCCCGTGCCACGCTGGCTCACCCGCAATTCCGAGTGACGTCCCCAATGAATCAGGAGCACCACCTCCTGTTTCTCCTCGTCCACATCCACCACCTCCTCCACTAGGATGGCACTGTAGAGGGGCGGAGCCCACCGGGTGCTCCCCGGCGGATCCGCACCGCGCCGCGGCAAACAGAGTCCCTCGCAGCGGAACCACAGTGACACCTGGCGCACGCTCCCCAGCGCGGTCATTTTCGAGAACACCAGCGCGAGTGCCTCCTGGACGCGCAGGTCGGGATCTTTCTCTATCCTGTTCAGCTCGAACTCGCTCATGGTGCCCTTCAGCCCCAGCGGCAGCCGGTCGTTCATCAGGGTGGGATCGTAGCTGCCATCCGGGTCCACAATCACGGTCCCGGTCATCCCGCACAGTTCGATCAGGTGATGCCACTCCCGGCCGTTGCGCGCCAGGCGCGAGGCTTCGATGCAGAAGACCGCGCCGACTCCGCCCGCACATACTGCGCCCACCAGTTGCTGGAATCCGCTGCGCTCGACCAACCCCGATCCCGAGCGTCCCAGATCTTCGTCGATCACCGCGACCCGCTGGAAACCCAACTGGCGCGCGTGGTCCTGCAGGGCATACTGGCGCCGCTGGCTTTCTTGATGATGCAATACCTGGCCGGGCGTGGATTGGCGAATATAGACCATGGCCCCGCGCTGCAATCGTTCAGCGGTCAGCTTGGGGATCATGGCTTTCTCCTTTCCCCGCGTGGGGTGCGGCGGCGCGGAGCGGCAGCTCGATCGGGGCTTCGACCAGTTGGTGGTCCTTGCCGGCCGGGAGCGCGACCGGCGCGGGATTCAGCAGGGGCAGGTTGAGTTGTGCAAATGGGGATTTCGGCTGAGCTTTCATTCCGGCCCTCCTTGGGCGGTAGCGTCAGCGCAGCCTTAGCGCATGGCGGGCCGGATGGCAAGGCGCTCAGCAGAGTGCGCCAATTCCAGTAGCGCGTCGGTGGCGATCGGCGGAGCGCCCAGCACGAAGGTGGCACAAGCGGCGCTGAGCATCCACGCGGGCAGCCCACAAGTGGCCCCGCTCTCCATCCGGACAAAGACGTACTCGCCGCACGGGACCTTCTGGCGCCCCTGCACCGGCAGGCTCTGTCCGTACAGCGGATGCCACCGATAATAGACCGTGGCTGCTTCAGATTGCGCAAAACGATGGGCATTATGTGGTTGGTTCGCAGGCTGCGCGCCTGCCCCACTGCTACTCAATGTCCAGCGCGATGAGGATCGCTTCCACATCGGCCGCGCGTACATGCACGTCCGCGCTCATGGCCGCGGGGTTCGGCCGCTCGTCGAACGCCTGGAATAGCGCCATCTTGGCGACCGCGTAACGCTCGCTGGCGTGCAGCGTGCGGCCGTGGCGGCTTTGCCAATCCTCCAGCGCGCTGTCGCTTACTAATACGGAAACCGCGATCGAAGTCTTGCGGTCCGCCGAGACGTCGAAGACATATTCAGTCCCGCTCTTGCGGTCGCGTTTGTAGGGCCGATGGCCTTCATAGTAATACTGATAAACATAACCGCTTTGTCCGGAATAGGTCTTCTGGCGACGGATGGCCGGCGCGCCGGTGAGCGGTTGCGGTTTGGGTGCAAGCCAGCGATCGAACACCCTTCGATTATCCAGGTACTTCAGTCCTCTTGACAAGCGCGCGCATTAGAGTCACACTGTTATTGGAATCAGCCGGTGATGATTCCGATTCGCAGAGAGTACACCGCGTAGCCGGCTTCCGCTGATGCCGGCAAGGAGGTGCGAATAGAACCGGGCCAGAATGGGGGCGGTCGTCACCCCGAGCAGTAGGCAGGCAGTACGGAGAACTCTCGAACGGCCGGATTAGCGCGCAATGCACGCGCTGCGCTCATCAGCGCAAATCGGATGGCTGGTTACGGAGTCTTCAGTCTACGATCCGCGGTAGGGACCGCCCTTTTCGTTTCTTCTAGTACCTTTCCTTCCCCTTCCTGGTGCATCCCGTGTAAACTGAGATGTACTCCTCCTGCGATATGACACCTCTTTCCCGTGAAATCGTCGCCGCCCACAGTCCCGATTCCGACGACGCATTCATGTTTTATGCGCTGGCCACCAAGAAAGTCCGTTCCCCCAAAGTGAGCTTCCGCCACATCCTGGAGGATATCGAATCGCTGAATCGAAAAGCGGTGGAAGGCCTGTACGATCTCTCCGCGATTTCCTATCACGCCTACCCGTACGTGGCCGATAAATATGTGCTGATGGCCAGCGGCTCCTCGATCGGCGATGGGTACGGGCCCATGCTCGTGGCGGCTCGGCCCATCGAAGTGGAAGAATTGGCCGGCAAGCGCATCGCGGTGCCCGGCAAACTCACCACCGCGTATCTGGCGTTGAAATTGTTCCAGCCGGATTTCGAAGCTGTGATCGTCCCATTCGATAAGATCATGCACGCCGTGCGCGAGCACTCCGTGGAAGCGGGCCTCATCATCCATGAAGGGCAGTTGACCTATGATCGCGAAGGATTCCACAAGGTGCTGGATCTGGGCCGCTGGTGGAAGGGCAAGTACGGACTGCCCCTGCCTTTGGGAGGCAACGTTCTGCTGCGCACCTTGCCTTCCGATATCCAGACCGAATGCTGCCGGCTGATGCGCGAGAGCATTCAATACGCGCTCGACAACCGCGATGAGGCGCTCAGCTACGCGTTGCAGTTCGCGCGCGACATGGAGACCAGCCTGGCGGAGAAGTTCGTCGGCATGTACGTCAATCACTATACGCTGGATGCGGGCGACATCGTACCGGCGGCCGTGCAGAAATTGCTCGACTTGGGCCATGAAGCGGGTATCATCCCGCGCCGCGTGCAGGTGGAGTTCGTGCGCTAATTGCTACATTAGGAGCATGGCCTTTCATCGCGGAGTCCTCCTGACGCTGTGTCTTTCGTTTGGTCTCACGGCTCTGGCGCAAGATGCCGCACTGCGCCCCAAAGACGTCCGGGAGATGGGCAAGGGCGGCGCCGATGCCATTCCCAAGCTGGCCGCGCTGTTGGCCAACCCGGATTTCGAAATCCGCCTGGAAGCGGTCAAACAACTCGACGAAATCTCCACGCAATACAGCCTCGATCCGTTGATTCAAGCTACCCGCGATAGCGACGCCGAAATTCAACTCCGCGCCACCGACGGTCTGGTGAACTTTTATCTCCCCGGTTATCTGAAGACTGGCTTCGCCTCTTCGGTGCGCCGCGTGGGCACCAGCATCAAAGGCCATTTCACCGATACCAACGACCAGACGATCGATCCCTACATCACGCCGCGGCCGGATGTAATCGCCGTACTCGGCGCGCTGGCGCGCAATGGCGCCACCCCGGAAGCGCGGGCCAACGCGGCGCGCGCCATCGGCATCCTGCGCGGCAAAGCCGCCATACCGGATCTGGTACAAGCGATGCACTCCAAGGACACGCCGGTGATTTACGAGGCGCTGGTGGCCGTGCAGAAGATCCGCGATCCCGACGCCGCTTTCGGCATCGCGTTCCTGCTGCGCGACCTCGACCCGAAGGTGCAGATCGCGGCCATTGAAACCACCGGCCTGCTGCTGAACAAATCGGCGTTACCCGATCTGGTGGACGTTCTCAACCACACGCGCGACAGCAAAGTGCGCCGCGCCGCGCTAACCGCTATCGCCATGCTGCCCGCCGAGAGCAGCCGCGAGATCTACGCGCGTTATATCGGGGATAAAGACGAGAAGATGCGCGCCGCCGCCGCCGAAGGCTACGCGCGCCTGAAGAATCCCGCGGACCTGCCCATGCTCGAGAAAGCTTATCGGGACGAAGGCAAGACTTCTCCGCGGCTCTCGCTGGCGTTCGCGCAGGCGATGCTGGGCAAGATGGACCTCTCCGAATTCAGCCCGCTGCAATTCCTGGTCAATACGCTGAACAGCGCCGCATATCATGGCGAAGCATTCCCGTTCCTGGTGGAACTGGCGCGCGACCCGGCTGTAAGGAAATCGCTCTACACACCGCTATTGCAGGGGACCCGGGACGAGAAGATCAACCTCGCGCGCGTGATGGCGCGCAGCGGAAACCAAAGCGATGTGCCCCAGTTGGAGAAGTTGAGCCACGACACCGATCCGGAAGCGGCGCAAGAAGGATTGCGGGCCTTGCGGAATTTGCAGGCCCGCACCTGAACGGGAAACCCTACTTGGCCTTTTTCTGCTTCTGTTGGCCGACGCGCACCTTGAAGTGCAGGATCTTGGACTCCTGATACGCCTTGTGATCGTGCCGGGCCACTACATCGGCCAGATACTTATCCACGCTGGCGTCTTTGGGCAGCACGGACATGACGGTGAAGTTTTCACCGCATTCGGGGCAGAAGGGCCGGAAACGCTTGACATTCGGAATTGCCATAACGTAGCTAGTTTAGCACGGCGGCGGGCACGGGATTTAGGTGCGCCTGCCGGGAGTCGCCTTTATCCGGCTGACTTCTTCGGGACAGGAAGAAGCTTCAGGTCCAGTCCGGCCCAGCGCGCAAATCCATTGTCGAACGTTACCAGCATGCACGCGTGGGTTCGCGCGAAAGCGGCCAGGTACGCGTCCGTCCACGAACTCGCCCCAACGCCGAGCTGGAGCATGAACTCGCACCAAACCGGTTCCACGCCATCTGGCTCGGTCAAAAAGAGGAGCCGCCGATCACGTCGTAGTTGGCTGAAGACTTCCCAAGCTTGACCGACCGTCCGCGGGGCCTGCCCCATAACGCTGCGGTTCGTCAGTAGGCGAAGCAAGCCCATTTGTGTGACCCGGCACAATGCGACAGACGCATCTGGCTGCGCAGAGAACCAATCGCGCGCCGGGACATGGTGAACATGCCCACCCGCCGCCATCGCGACCCACACATTCACGTCAGGAAGAGAGATGGTCACCAGAAAGTATCGCGTCCACATCCGCACCCGTGACGGGCTGGATTGGTCCTGTTTCAGAGGCTGGTATTAAAGGGAGATGCACTTCGAGACCGCGCTGTGGCGGCGCGCTGTTGGTCTCGACCTGGGCTTCTACAAAACGCCGAATCACATCGGCCGGCGTGGCGCCCTCTCGCTCGGCAAGCGTCTCCAGTTTTCGGAGGACAGCCTCCGGGAGTTCTATAGTGGGCTGCATACTTTTATTGTCTCACGTCAGGCGGGAGAAGGAGGCTGCGACCCTTGCCTTCACGCAGTCAGTTGCCTGGGCTCGTGGTGAAGGCGCATCAGTCGGTCGGAACGGAGTGCGAGAGACGCATACGTTTCCCCGGAGTCGTCGCTGAACTCAACCTCGTAGACGTCCGGCGCAAGGCCCTCGACGACGGTACCGACGTGCCCCCGCAACAGCCCTTTTTCCGGGACATCTTCGAGCAGGGCGACCACTGAGAGCATCTCTATTTCATTCATCGCAAGCCTGCTTCAACGGTGGAAGACGCAGCATACTAATCATGCTGATTATATCCATTGCGGGGCAGAACCCTGACGGCCCCCTGGAGAGGGAGCACCCTGGGCGGAGCACGTTGGGTTTGCACGATAGCGCGGCTATTTGGCCTAAAATCCAAAGTCGGGCCGGGATACTATCGACTTTGGTTATCAGGACGGCGGATTATCCTTGGATCTGCTTGCCGACCAATAGGCACAGCGATAATTTGGGAAGTACGCGATACGATGTCACGCCCGATCATCCGGCGGCTTAAACCCGAGGAAGAGGAGCTACTCCGCAAGCGCGAGGAGTTTGCCGCCGTTCGCGGAGCCCTCGCCGAAGGTGAGATGGAGCTTCTCGACCTTCGTAACCAGCTCGCCGCCTTTGAAGGTCGCTACCTGCGCCAGGTGGGCACTCTATACGCCGAGCTGGACGAATGGAAGGCGCGGATTTCCGAGTTGCAGGCCCGGCTCAATCCTTCTGCCGCCTCGGCCGCTCAGGCAGAGGAGGCCCGCGAACGGTCCACTTCTTCTAAAGGCGTGGCCATATTCATACCGCCCAACCTCGACCTCCGTTCATCGAGCCTCCAGAACATCGGAATCTCTCTCCACAAAAGTCTGTGGGGGTTATTCTGCGCCAATCGGAGATCAACCGCAATGCCAATTAACTAGCCTGGGCAGTTTCACAGCGGCCCTCACAGCCCAAGCGGCAATGCTGGCCAGCCGCGGGACATTGCCAACGAAACCGTTGCCAACATGATTGTTGGCAGTTGGCCTACGACGCGGCCAGCGAACCCACCCCCGCCGCCACTTCCGCCAACGCGGCCAACGCCATCTCGCACCCTTCCCGATCCACGTCGTAATGCGTGACCAGCCGCATCACCGTGGCGTTGATCGGATCGATCAGCACGCCGCGCTCCTTCAACCGCGCGCTGATCTCCCCCGACGCCAACCCGGTGCCGCTCACCTCGAATATCACGATGTTGGTCTGCACCTTGGCCGGATCGATCTGAATGCCGGGAATGCCGGCGAGGCCCTTGGCCATCATGCGCGCGTTGCGATGATCCTCGCCCAGGTGGCGTGGGCTGTGCTCCAGTGCAATCAACCCCGCGGCGGCCAACACGCCAGCCTGCCGCATGCCGCCGCCCAGACGCTTGCGGTAGAGCCGCGCCTGTGCGATATCCTCCGCCGTGCCTGCCAGCATCGAGCCCACCGGCGCGCCTAGCGCCTTCGAAAGGCAGAACATCACCGTATCCACCTTGGCCACGATTTCGCGCACCGGCTTGCCCAAGAATTCGGCCGCATTGAAAACGCGCGCGCCATCCATGTGTACTTTCAGGCCGCGGTCGTGCGCCTTGTCGCAAATCTCGTAAACCAGCGGCAGCGGATAGACCGTGCCGCCGGCGATATTGTTCGTGTTTTCAATCTCGATCAAAGCCGTGCGCGCGCGATGCGGCCCCAGCGGACGGATCTCGCGCGCAATCCGCTCCCAGCTCATAATGCCGTCGCTGGTCTGAATCGGCCGCCCCACGCAGCCGGAAAACCAGGCCAGCATGGAAAGCTCGTATTCGAGCACATGCGCGCGCACGTCGCAGATTACTTCCTCTCCGTGGCGCGTGTGCAGCTTCACCGCAATGGTGTTGCCCATGGTGCCGGTCGGCACAAACAGCGCGGCCTCTTTGCCGGTGATGGCGGCGGCGGCGTTTTCCAGCAGATTCACGGTGGGGTCTTCGCCGTATACGTCGTCGCCCACTTCGGCTTCCAGCATGGCGCGCCGCATCTCCGGCGTGGGCTTGGTGACCGTGTCGCTGCGCAGATCGATCATGTCAGGAACTCCTGAAAGACTTCGTTGGACAGCATCACGCCGCGGTTGGTCAGGCGCAGCACGCCGCCTTCGGTTTCGAGCAGGCCTTGCTCGATGAAGCGGCGGATCGGCACGCCAAAGTGCTCCCACTCGCGCGGCTCGGGGCGGATCCCCTGGGTCAAACGCAGGCCCACGAAGAAGCGCTCCTCCAAAGCGTTGCGCTCGACGCTCACCGGTTGCCAGGCGCCGAGGTATTCGTTCACGGATTCGGGATTTTGCCAACGGAGCCGGCCATCGAAGGAATGGGCGTCGCTGCCAAAGCCGGCGTAAGGCTCCAACAGCCAGTATTTCATATTGTGACGGGATGCGTGGCCCGGAATGGCGAAATTGGAAATCTCGTAGCGGCGGACGCCTAGCTCGGCCAGCCGTTCGAAAGCCACCTCATAGAAGTCCGCGGTCAGGTCGCCGGAGGGTCTGTCGGCCGCGCCGTAGCGCATTCCGCCGGATAAAATCTCGCGCCCCAGGCGGCTGTCCTCATCCACTTCCAGCATGTAGACGGAAACGTGATCGGGCGCCAGACGCGCGATCCAATCGAGCGATTCGCGCCAGCTTGCCGCGGTCTGGCCGGCAAGCCCTGCGATCAGATCGATGTTGATCTTGGCGATACCCGCCGCGCGCAACGTGCCTATTTCGGCGGCGACAATCTGGGCCGTATGCTTGCGTCCCGTGCGGGCGATCTCCGTTTGAACGAAAGACTGCACGCCGAGGCTGATGCGATCGATGCCGGCCTCCGCCCATGCCCGCGCGCGTTCCGCCGTGACGCCGCCAGGCGCGGTTTCGAGCGTGGCTTCGAGCCAGGGACGTCCGGGAATCAGCGCCAACACGGACGCCAGCGTCTCCGGCTCCATCGCGCTGGGAGTGCCGCCGCCCAAGTAAACCGTCTCCGGCCGCCAAGGCCATTCATGCCGCGCGATTTCAGCGCGCAGCGTGTCCAGGTAACGCGCTTCCATCCCGTGCGGAAAGACACCCGACGCGAAATTGCAGTAGGTACACTTCTGCGCGCAGAAGGGATAGGAAACGTAGACGCCGGGCACCTACCCTATGATACCGTGACGCCTTCGTTGCGTCGTTCGACGAGCTGCCGGAAGAGATCCTCGGTGTCAAACGGCAGAGAACCGGAGGGCAACTCCAGCGAGGTTAACGGTGCTTCGATGAGAGCGCGATTCTCGAAACGGTAGGCGGTGAGTTCTTCCGGATCCAGCAGGACCATGTGGAGGACGCCGATTTGTTTGTAGTCGCGAAAACGCGCGAGTTGTTCGGAGAGTCTGTCGTCCGGCGACAGGATCTCGATAACGACCCAGGGGATTGAGGTTACGATCTTACCGGATGGTAGCGGCAACGGACAAAGGATCATGTCGGGGATGCGATACCGAGCCCGCTCGATGATCTGAGTGCGGGCCTCCGAAAGCGTTGCAAATCGGAACTGCTTGCGATATGCGTCCAGATAGACGGCAAGGAGAACCTGCAAGAGGCTATGTGCAATGGTGGGCGCGTCACGCTCCACCAGGACGCCATCGACGTATTCCATCTCGGGATGGTAACCGGACGTTAGGTATTCGTCCGCCGAAACGAACGGAATTGTCGGTGCGACCGCCATAGACTCAGTATACGCCCCTCACGAATGCCCCAACACCCTGTGCGGCTGATACGGCTCCGCCAGCGCCTGCAACTCCCGCTCGTCGAGCTTCAAGCTCAGCGCCGCTACGGCATCCTCCAGGTGCTGCATCTTGCTGGCGCCCACGATCGGCGCGGTTACCCCCGGCTGCGCCAAGATCCAAGCCAGCGCCACCTGTGCGTTGGGCACGCCGCGGGCGCGGGCCACCTCACCCACGCGGTCCGCCACCGCGAAATCCGACGGCTGGTAATACATCCCGTGCGCATACTCGTCGGTCTTCGACCGTACCGTTTCGCCAAAATCCTCCTTGCGCCGGTTTCCCGCCAGAAATCCGCGCGCCAGCGGACTCCACGGAATCACCCCGATGCCCTCTTCGCGGCACAGGGGAAGCATCTCGCGCTCCTCTTCGCGATAGATCAGGTTGTAGTGGTTCTGCATGCTGACAAATCGCGTGAGGCCCATTTCATCGGCGGTATACAGCATCTTGGCAAACTGCCAGGCGAACATCGACGAGGCCCCGAGATACAACGCCTTGCCCTCCTTCACCACATCGTCCAAGGCCTCCAGAGTCTCTTCCATCGGCGTGGCATAATCCAGACGATGAATCTGGTACAGGTCCACGTAATCGGTTCCCAGGCGCCGCAAGCTGTCGTCGATGGCGTGCCGGATATGCTTGCGCGACAGGCCGCGCTGGTTGGGATCTTCGCCCATGGGGTTGAATACTTTCGTCGCGATCGCCAGGCGGTCGCGGCCCCCACCGAAATCCTTGAGCGCGCGCCCCAGGATCTCTTCGCTCACGCCTAGCGAGTACATATCGGCGGTGTCGAAGAAGGTGATGCCCAGTTCCAGCGCGCGGCGGATGAACGGGCGGCTCTCTTCCTCTTCCAGCACCCACTCCCGCCAGCGCTTCGAGCCATAGGTCATGGCGCCCAGGCAGATGCGCGAAACCTTCACGCCGGCCTTTCCCAAATTCACATATTCCATATCCGAATTCTAGCGTGGCGCCGGCGCGGCCGGGTGTACAATCACTGGAAGCCGGAAACTATGAAGACGAGCGGGGGGCTGTGCGCACGTTGGTTCTTTCGCCCGCGATAGCTCTGGCGTGCTTCGCGCTGTCGACGACAGCCGCCACGACTATTCTCTACGGCGCCGGAGCGTCACACCCAGCATTCCCGCGGGCCAACTCGTGGCACAGACCAACACGCTGGCCGAGCCGCTCCATCTCTTCTTCGGAAATACCGAAGCTACGTTGGCTAATACCAGTTCAACGTAGCCGTGGCAAAAACGAAGTGGGGCAGGCTCCTAGCCTGGCTCCTAGCCCGCGGCGGCGGAGGGCCCACCGCTTCTCTGTGTTCACCGGCTAGCAGCTAGCCTGCCGCGGCGTGCGCGGAGCGCCACCGCTCCGTCCGCGGGAAGGGGGCCACCGAAACTGCCAAGGCAACCATGAGGGCGGCCAGCAGAAGCGGCACAGGCGCAGCCAGCGGAACCACGGGCCTGACCAGAAACGGAAGTGGCGAGAGCAGCAGCACGCAGAGGACACGCAATGGCGGACGCGGTACTTCCACCGCCAACGTCAGCAGCGCGGGCAGCAAGAGTAAAACATCGGCGGCCCAGGCATGCTGGCTCGTCAGCAGACTGCCCACCAGCGCCACGCTAAGACCGACGGAGAAACTGGTGTGGCGCGCGATCCACCCCACCGCAATCGCGACCACGACGGCGCTGGCGATTTCCCAAGCCAGGGCGTGCGGCAGGCCGTCCAACAATCCATGCAGATTGGGCATGATGCGGACGTTCGCGCTGGTCTGCCCCTGCAAAACAAAACGTGCGTACCGCGGCACCCAATGCGCGCCGGCGGCGGCGAAACACGCCGCCAGGATCGCCCCGCCGGTCAGGCTGGCGCCGGCCAGCATGCGCCAACGGCGTTGGGCAATCAAAAACACGGGCACCAGCAGGAACAGATGAAATTTCAGCGCGACCAGCGCCAGCACAGCCCCCGCCGCGAGCGCCCGCGATGGGGCCAGGCGCCATGCGATCGCCAGGAAGAGCAGCGCGAATGCGATGTCCTGCCCGCCGGCAAGGCACGCGAACAACGGGAACGACCAGCAGGCCGCCAGCATCAATAACGCGCGGTCGCGAAACGGCCAGACCATCGAAAATGCGGCGAACGCACCCAGGGACATCGTCTGCCAGAGGTAGTACGCGCGCAGGTATTCCATCTTCCCCAACGGGCGCAGCAGCATCGCAAACACCGGCAGGCGAATGAAAATCTCAGCGGGAGACGACCACCGCGTGGCCCGGATCTGCTCGCGAATGTAGGCTTCGGCGTTGAATTGTTCCGGCGATCCCGCCAGCCGCGCTCCCGTGTAAAACGACAGAAAGTCGTTGATGCCGCCGAAGATCCTGGGCGCCTCCGCGCGAAAGCAAAACGGTAACAGGGAGATGCCCATCAACGCGAGTGGAAACATCCACAGGCGGCGCGATGGTGACTTTCGATCGGCTGGTGATGAGCCGGATGGCTCCAACGCGGCGGCTGCGCCAGCGCTCATTGCGGATGGCCCTCAGCGGACATGCTAGCATGCCAGGGCACCCTCTCCTTCCCCCGAATGCGGCGGAGTTATCGGAAGTTAATCAGCCCTGGCGCGCGGCCGCCACCGCCGCCCCGATATGGTCCTGCACGCGCTCCATCTCGGCCGCGTTCTCGTACTTCCGCCGCGGCCAGAAGAAGCCGCGCAGCCCGTCTTTCTTACGCCGCGGCACGATGTGAATGTGCAGGTGCGGCACGCTCTGGCTCACCCTATTGTTGATCGCCACGAAAGAACCGTCGCTTTCCATGGCCTGTTCCACCGCGCTGGCAAGCAGCTTGGCATTGCGGAATAAGGGTGCGATCAGTTCCTCCGGCAGGTCGGCGAGGGTTTCGTAATGCGCCTTTGGGATCAGCAGGCAATGGCCGGGGAACAGCGGACGATGGTCCAGGAATGCAAGCGTCCGCTCGTCTTCGAAAACGATCGCCGTGGCCGCTTCCCCCGCTACGATGCCACAAAACAAGCAACCATTCTCCATCCGGCCATGTTACCTCCGCGTGCCTCCCATATCGCCCCCGTGGCGCAGGCACTCATGCCTGCTGCGCTGACACTCTTGTCAGCGCAGGCGAGCGAAGCTCGCCTCCACAGGCTAAAGCCTATGCCACCAAGCGAGACAGGCGGCCTACCACAAAAAGGCCAATGTCGCGCCGCTACCGTCGATTTCACCAAAGTGCCGCCGGCCGCCGCGTGTGCGCCTCCAACAGGCCGGAAAACGTCAGCCCGCCACGGGGGTTGCCGGGCGGGCCACGCCGTTGGTGTCCCAAACCGTCGCTTCGTTGGTATTCGTAAGCACGGTTTCCTGCCGGCGCCGGAGATAGCCACGCCGGGCTTTTTTGACGGGGCGCTCCAAGAAAGCCCCTCTACTTAGAGAAGCGGCATTTGCGGCGCAATCCACTCACAAAAAAAATGACTCCCCGCCGGAAACGCGAGCCGAAACCGTCTACCCGAGACGGCATGCTCAATCGATTGCAGCCAAATGGTAACCGATATGCAGCCAGCCAAGGCCGATGTGACGCTCTCCGCCGTGTTGAAGAGCCGCGGCGCGAGCCCGTCATCGAAGATTTTCATGGCAGCGGGACCCAACTCAATCGATATCTCTCGATGCGCCAGCGGTTCTTGCGGGACCTTCGATCGCGAGTCGGCCGGCCATCGGTAGTGCTGGCCGCCAAGGCTTCCAGGTTTTTTGGCGTATTCGCGGATCCCGGGGTCCACACGGCTATCGTCGGTTCCGCCCGCCGTTGGGCGCCGGTGGGAGCGCGCGCTTCCACTTCCACAATATTGGGTCTGCAAAGCGCGGCAATACGAACTCCTACAAGCCATCCACCGATGCCCGCCCGCGGTGACAATTCGCCGCGTCAGCGGCTGGCCGCGTCGCCGCGCCGCCGTGTCGCCGTGTCGCCCTTCGCCGAACCCGCCGGCTTGCGCGCGGGAGGCTGGCTGAGCAACCGCTTCACCGAGCGCGTCAATTGCCCGACTTCCCCGGCGCTCTTCACAATCACCACGTCGGCGCCCGTAGACAGCTCGGTCAAACCCAGCGGCTCCACAAATCCCGACAGCAGAATGATCCGCGCGCCTGCATGCGCGCTGCGAATCCGCTGGATCAGCTCGATGCCGTCCATGCGCGGCATTTTGTAATCCGTGACAACCACATCGAAGTTCTGCTTCGCAAAAAGCTCTAGAGCCTCTTCTCCGCCGGTGGCGGTCGAGATGTTGTAGCCAAGCTCCTCGAGCAGCGACTTGCGCGCAATCAAACCCTGGCGGTTGTCGTCGACCAGCAGGATTTCGGGAGTCTTCGCGGAGGGTGGGGCGGGGACGTGTCTCATGCTAACGCAGGCGAGGTTATCAGACCCGTAACGCCAGTGTCAACACTTTTGCATCAGGTTGTAAAGAGGCGAGATGGAGTGCTTGACAAAATGCCGCGCTATTCCACTTCATGCGGCGCGGTGTAGCCGTTCTTGGCCACAATCTGGTATTTGATGGGCTTGCCCTTCTCATCCACCACGCGCAGCGGCTCGTTGGTCGCCGGGTTTACCAGCTCCACCTTGATTTTGCGAAATTTGCCGTCTTTCGCCTTGTTGGCAGGCTCATAGCCGATGGAGTACTGATTGCGAAGGGCCTCTGAGATGCTGCCGAAAATCGACGGAAACTCGCCGTAAAAACGCGGAAAGAAGGCCTGGCCGCCCGTCTCTCTGGCGAAGGTGTTCATCTGATTGTCGGCCTGCAGGAAACCAATACTGTCGCCTCTACGGCTCATGATACGCAACGCCTGCATCAGGCTGATAGCGTATACCGGAACGCCGCCATCCTGAATAACCTTGCGCGCTTTGTCGTAAGTCAGCTTGCTGAACGTATCCACGCCGGAGGAGAGTAGCACGATGGCCTTGCGCCCCTCGATCTTGGACATGCGTTGTTCGGTATCCGCCAGGGCGTCGAACAGGTTGGCTTCCGAAAAGCCCGGGATGCGCATGCGCTGCATCGCGTCATAGGTCTGGCGCTTGTCGGTGGTGAAGTCGGAAAGGATTTCCTCCCGCATATCGTAAGCGATCAGCGCCACGTAGTCCTCGGGTTTCAGCGTCTGCACAAAACCGTACGCGGCGGTCAGGGTCTGATACCATGTCTGCGACCCGTACCACTGGAATTTGGCGCTGAACTCCACCAGCAGACACACGGTCATGGGCGCCGTACTCTTGCCGAAGGATTTGATCTGCTGCGGAACGTTGTCTTCCAGAACGCGGAAGCTCGCGCGCGGGATGTTGGGAATGAAATGGCCTTTGTTATCGAGCACCGCGACGTCTACGCTCACCACATCCACGTTACTCTTGAAACTCGGCAGGTTCTCCGGGATGTCCGGCTGGGCCTTCTTGCTGAGCTTCGAGGGAATGGGGGCGTCCTCGGGCTCGTCGGTGGACCTGCGCGGCTTCGCCACGGTTTGGTCCACGTCCTTCGTGGGACCCGACTGGTCCTGGGCGAGGGACATGGCGGCCAGCGCCACAAGCGCCGCTAGGATCCTGGTGCAGTATTTCATAGACATACCTGTTCCCCAGCTAAACTATACCAGAGATGACGCCGTAGCCGGCGCCCAGGTTTCGCCCTGGTGGGGCAGGCGTCCACGCCTGCGGCGGGTCTCCAGACCCGCCCCCTTCCTCCAGCCGGGAATGGTTTTTCGACCGAACCTTTGACTGGGCCGTTGCTAGCGGGGCTAAGAGCCCCGCGCGGGATAAATCCCGCCCCCCCCCAAAGCTCCCACAGCCGTCCTGGCTGGACTTCTGTCCCACTATCTGCGCGCCGCAAAGAATCGCCGCAGCAATTCCACACACTCCACCGCCAGCACCCCTTCCACAATCTCCACGCGATGATTCAGCAACTCCGAATCCGCGATCCGGAACTTGCTGCGCACCCCGCCGAACCGCAAATCCCGCGCGCCGAACACCAACCCCGCCACCCGCGCCGCCACCAGCGCACCGGCGCACATTGCGCATGGCTCCAGCGTCGCATAGAGGGTAGCGTGCTCCAGCCGGTAATTCCCGATGGCCGCCGCGGCCGCGCGCAGCGCCAGCATCTCGGCATGCGCGGTGGGATCGTGCAGCCCCACGGCCGAATTCCGGCCCCGCCCCACGATCTCGCCCTCCACCACGACCACCGCACCCACCGGCACCTCGCCCGCCGCCTCCGCCTCGCGCGCCAGCGCTACCGCTTCCCGCATAAAGGTTTCCCGAACCAAGGTGTCAGCCATGCCGTTATTAGCTTAGAATAGGAAGATCCCCATATGTTCCGCTACCTCCCGCTGATCGTCAAGAATTGCTGGCGCAACCGCCGCCGCACGACGCTCACCATCCTCAGCATCGGGGTCTCCATGTGCCTGCTCGGCGTGCTCATCGCCGTCTATCACGCCCTGTACCTCAGCGACGCCACCCCGGATCAGGCCCTGCGGCTGGTCACCCGCAACCACGTCTCGCTGACCGTTCCGCTCCCGCTGTTTTACCGCGACCGCATCCGTCAGGTGCCGGGCGTGAGGGATATCATGACCTCGCAATGGTTCAACGGCGTCTACAAGGATGCCCGCGATCCCAAGAACTTCTTCGCGCGCTTCGGTGTCGATCCGCCGGAGAAGCTCTTCACCATCTATGGCGAACTGAAAATCCCCGAAGATCAGAAGCAGGCCTTCATCCGCGACCGTACCGGCACCGTGATCGGCCGCGATCTCGCCAATAAGTTCAATTTCCACGTCGGCGACCGGATCACTATCATCGGCGACATCTACCCCGGCAACCTCGAGCTCACCGTGCGCGGCATCTTCGACAGTCCGCGCAAAAGCGAAATGCTCTACTTCAATTGGGCCTACGTGCGGGAAGGCCTTTCGGAGGACCGCAAGGGTGAAGTGGGCACCTTCGCCATTCTTTGCGACAACGCCGGCGTGGTTCCCCGCGTGGCCAAGACCATTGACGACGAGTTCCACAACTCTCCGGTCGAGACCCGTACCGAAACCGAGCAGGCCTTCCTGCTCAGCTTTGTCAACATGCTGGGCAACGTGAAGATGTTCCTCGTAAGCATCTGCGCCGCGGTGATGTTCACCATCCTGCTGGTTTCCGGCAATACCATGGCTATGTCCGTGCGCGAGCGCGTGCGCGAAGTCGGCGTGCTCAAGACCCTGGGTTTCACCGGCGGGAATATCTTGTTTATTATCCTCGGCGAAGCCTGCGTTATCTCGGTCGCGGGCGGCGCCTTAGGCTTCCTGCTCTCCACCTTCTTGACCAGCGGCGTCCAGAAAAGCCCCGCCGGGATGTTCCTCCCGCCCATCCAGCGGTTTGACCCGGGCGTGGCGTCGGCTTGCATCCTGGTGGCTCTGGGCATCGGCCTCCTGAGTTCTTTTATCCCCGCCTGGAACGCATCCCGCACTAATATCGTGGAGGCTCTGCGCTCGACCGATTGAGACTCGCCCATGGCTATCCCCGTCACTTATAACCTTCGCAATCTGGTGGTTCGCAAGACCACCACGCTGATGACCGCGCTGGGCATCGCGCTCACCGTGGCTGTCCTGCTGGCCATGATGGCGCTGTTGACCGGGCTCCGTGCCACGCTCTCCTCCAGCGGCGATCCGCTGCAGATTCTGGTGATGCGCAAGGGATCCGAATCCGAGCTGGTTTCCAATTTCACGCGCACCCAATTCCAGGATTTGAAATTCAAGGCCGGTATCGCCCGCGCCAAAAATGGCGATCCCATGGCATCGCTCGAAGTGGTGACCGTGATCAACCTGCCCAGCGTCGCTCAGCCGGAAGGCAACAACGTGACCTTGCGCGGCCTTTCGCCTATCGGCATCGAGATGCGCCCCGGGCTCAAGATCTCCGCCGGCCGCTGGTTCGAGACCGGGAAGCGCGAAGTGGTGGTCGGCAAGTCCATCGCCCAGCGTTACCCCGGCGCCGCGCTCGGCAAGCGGATCGCGTTTGGCCGTGGCGATTGGGACGTGGTCGGCGTGATGGATGCCGGCCAGAACGCCCAGAACAGCGAGATTTTCGGCGACCTTAACCAGGTCAGCGCCGACTTGCAACGCGTCGACGTGCTCAGCTCGGCGCTGGTGCGGGCTACCGATGCCGGCGCGGCGGCCGCCTTGCTGAACGGCATCAACGACGATCAGCGCCTGAATATGAACGCGGTCTCCGAAAAAGAATATTACGCCTTGCAAACCCGCTCTGCCGCACCGATCGAATACCTCGGCATCTTTGTATGCATCATCATGGCGATTGGGAGCAGTTTCGCGGCGATGAATACGATGTACGCGGCCGTCGCCCGCCGGGCGCGGGAGATCGGCACGTTGCGGGTGCTGGGCTTTTCGCGCGGCAGCATTCTGTTCAGCTTCTTTCTGGAATCCGTTCTACTGGCCGGCTTGGGTGGAATCCTGGGTTGCCTGTTGGTGTTTCCCTTGAACGGCGTGACCACCGGCATCGGCAGCACCACGTTTAGTGAGCTGGCTTTCTCTTTCCGCGTCACACCCCAGATCATGCTCGCCGGTATCCTGTTCGCGGCTCTGCTGGGAGCCTTCGGAGGACTGTTCCCGGCGCGCAATGCCGCCAACAAGGAAATCCTGGTGGCGCTGCGGGAGGTATGATGACGCAGCCACCAGCCACCGGTATGATGACGCAGCCACCAGCCACCAGCCACCAACCACCAGCCACCGATTTTATATGGATGCCGAACTAAAATCCCTCCAAATCGACCGTGGCAAGAAGCGCTCCACCGAGCCCTCCAAATGGGCCACCCGCTGGATTATCGGCGGCGTGCTCCTTTTCCTGCTGCTGGGCGCCGGCCGTTTCGCTTACAGCCGCCTCAACGCTTCTACCGAAGTCGAAGTCCAACGGGTGAAAGCCGTCAGCACCGGAAACGCCGAGCAAGGCACGGTGCTCAACGCCACCGGCTACATCGTGGCGGCGCACAAGATCGAGCTGGCCGCCAAGGTGATTGGCAAGGTCAAGTGGATCGGTGTCGACAAGGCCGACAAGGTGAAGGAAGGCCAGGTGCTCGTCCGTCTGGAAGACGACGAGTACCGCGCGCAGCTCGATCAGGCCAAGGGAAACCTGACCAACCTCGAAGCCCACTTGGCCGAGCTGGAGCATGGGTCGCGTCCGGAAGAGGTGGCCCAGGCGATGGCCAATTTGAATTCATCGAAAGCCGACCTGGAAAACGCCCGCGTCAGCCTGGAGCGCACCCGCAAGTTGGTGTCGCAGGCCGTGATGTCGCAACAGAATCTGGACGACGCCCAAGCCCGCTACGATTCCGCCGTGGCCAAGGTGAACTCGCTGCAGAAAGCGTACGACCTGGTGAAGATCGGTCCGCGGCAGGAGCAGATCGACGCCATGCGCGGCCAGGTAGAGCAGGCCCGCGGCGCAGTGGCCTACGCCGAAACCAATCTCGCCAACACCATCATCCGCTCGCCGGTCACCGGCACCATCCTGGAGCGCGCCGTCGAGATCGGTGAGTTCGTGACCACCAGCTTCGTCGGCGACCGCGGCGCCAAAGGCTATGTCGTCTCCCTGGCGGATCTCAACGATCTGGAGGTGGAACTGGACATCAGCCAGAACGATTTCGCCAAGCTGCACATGCAGCAAAAGGGCGTCATCACCACCGACGCCTTTCCCGACCGCAAATACGATGGCTTCATCCGCGAAGTCTCGCCTGAAGCCAACCGCCAGAAGGCTACCGTGCAGGTGAAAGTAAAGGTGGCCCATCCGGACGATTATCTGCGCCCCGAAATGAACGCCAGCGTGGCCTTCCTCTCCGATGAGAAGAACGCGGCCGCCACGCCCTCCCAGCCGATTGTAGTGGTGCCGGCTTCCGCCATCCGCGACAACAAGGTATTCGTAATACTGGAGGGCCGCGCCGTCGCGCGCCCCATTAAGCCGGGTCCCGCCAATAGCCAAGGCGTGCGCGTCGAACAGGGCCTCATCGGCGGCGAAGATCTGATCCTGAACCCGCCAGCCACGCTGAAGGATGGCGACCGGGTGCGTCAAAAAGTTTAATTCACATGAGCGAAACCATTATTGAAACGCGCAGCCTGACCAAAGAATTCATCCGTGACGAGTTCCATGTCGTGGCGCTCAAGAACATAGACATCCAAATTCAAAAGGGCGAATTCGTGGCGCTGATGGGTCCATCCGGCTCGGGCAAGTCCACGCTGTTGCACCTGATCGCCGCCATGGATAAGGCGACGGGCGGCGAGATCCGCGTGTTGGGCCACAATCTGCGCGAGCTAAGCGACCGCGAGATCGCGCACTGGCGCAACGAACACGTGGGCTTCATCTTTCAACAGTTCAACCTGATCCCGGTGCTCACCGCGCTCGAGAACGTCGAATTGCCGCTTAAGCTGACGAATCTTAAGAAGCAGGAGCGTCTGGACCACGCTGCCACGGCATTGAAGCTGGTGGGCCTGGGCGACCGCCTGGGCCACTATCCGCGGCAGCTTTCCGGCGGTCAGGAGCAGCGCGTAGCCATCGCCCGCGCCATCGTCACCGACCCCGCGCTGATCCTGGCGGATGAGCCAACCGGCAACCTGGATGCCGCTTCCGCCGACGATGTGCTCACGATTCTTTCGAAGCTGAACAAGGAGTACGGCAAGACCGTGGTGATGGTGACGCACGATCCGCACGCCGCGCGGTTCGCCACCAAGGTGCGGCATCTCGAAAAGGGCGAACTGCTGGCGGAAGACGCCGTAGGACAGGCCTCCCGGCCTGTCTGAGATAGGGAGACAAATAGCAACATGGCAGAACTGGAAATCCATCACGAAGAAGCGCACGAGCACGACCCCATGGGTCAGCGGGTGGGAGTCATGGCCGCGCTGCTGGCCGTTTTTCTTGCGGTGGTGACGATTCTTTCGCATCGCACGCACACCGAGGCCATCATCAAGAAGTCTGAATCCAACGACCAGTGGCAGTATTACCAGTCCAGCCGCCTGAAGTTTCACAACCTGGAATTGGGTGAGCGTCTGATCGGAGTCCTGGGGCCCAATAATCCAGGCGCGAAAGAGACCCTCGAGAAGTTCGCCAAAGAGAAGCAGAAATACACCGATCAAGCCAAGGACTTGCAGGAGAAGGCCCAGTCGAAGGTGGACGATTCGGAGGCGGCCGAGCACCGCGCTTTGCGTTACGATCTCGGCGAAGGCCTGCTGGAGATCGCGCTGGTCCTGAGTTCGCTCTACTTCATTGCGCGCAAAATGCTATTCCCCGTGGTCAGCATCGTGGCCGGCATCGCGGGGTTGATTGTGGCGGTTACCGGCCTGCTGATCTGAAAACGCCAGAGCGTATCCACGGATGGACACAGATACACACGGATAAAACCTGCCTGCCCGCCAACCGATTCTTATCCGTGTTTATCCGTGTCCGTCCGTGGTTACTTCTGCGCCATCGCACTGATGAAGTTGTCCACGTTGCTCTTATCCACCAGCATCTCGCCGGTGTCGATGAACGTCGCCACGGGTGACAGGGGCTCTTGGGTCCACGGCTTATCCAGCGAGCTCGGCGGATAGTGGTGCAGCGTGTCCAGCTCCGGTACGCTCACGAAACCCATGGTGAAGGGCTTTTGCGCGATGGTGCCTGCGATGCGGTCCTTCTTGATCCAATCCAGCGTGCGCTGATCGCTGTCCATGGCCACGATCACTTTGCCGCCGATCTTGTTCCGGTCGAGCACATCGGCCACCTCGGGGCAAGCGATGGCTTCCAGGCAAATGAAACCGTCGATTTTGTCGATGCCCTTCTTGTCGACCAACTCCTGGGTATGGTCGAAGGCGATGCGCGGGTCGCCCTTGACATCCACCGTCTCCACGATCTTGATTCCCGGGTGGCCTTCAAAACCGTCGTGGTAACCGCGTAGCCGGTCTTTCAGATTGGCCTGCTCGGGCATGGTGAAAACCACCACGTTGCCTTTGCCCTGCAACTGCTTCACAGCCAGTTGCGCGCCCATCACGCCCGCCCGGTAATTGTCGGTTCCGATGAAGGTGAGCCGCTTGCTCGCGGGCGCGTCGGAATCGACGGTGATGACCGGGATGCCTTGGCCGATGGCGGCATCGATATCCGGCTGGATCACCGCGGGGTCCGCGACCGAAACCATGATGCCCGCCGGCTTGATCTTCTCGGCCAGCACCTTCTGGAAAGCTTCGTGTTCCGCCTTGGGATCGAACGAGTCCGGTCCCACCATCTCGGCTTTCACACCCATCTGCTGGGCCGCGCGTACCAGCCCGGCATTGGCGCTTTGCCAGTAGGGAATCTTGATATTGGTGGCCACCAGCCAATACTTCTCGGTTGAGGCGTGCGGGGAACCGCCGCACCCTGCCAGCCACGTCAGCGCACCGCCCAAAAACCCGATGGGGATCTTTCTCCGTATTCGCATATCAGGCCTCCGCACTTGACAGTATATGTCACGGCACGCGGTCCGGCGTCAATCGATGCGGCGGGAAGCGGAAAGGGTCGATGACAACCGCCCTTGCGGACTGGTAGAATCGGAATTGCCCGCCTGTGGCGCTATCGTCTAACGGTTAGGACGGAGCCCTCTCAAGGCTTAAATACGGGTTCGATTCCCGTTAGCGCTACCATATCTTCTGTATTTTCATTTATTTAGAGACGCAGTGATCACATTTCGCTCACACCGCTGCCGTTATTTTTCAAGAGTTTAGCGATTCTCCAAATACGGGTTTTTAGCCCGTTATCAACTCCATCTCAAATCCCAGAATCGATGATGCGAGCGATTCGATCAGCTACATGAGCACCACGAAGATCACGCTTCGTCCACGAATCGCGTTATGTTGGTTTCATCACCTGCCGAGGGTGCCGATCATGCCACGAAGGATGTCGCGGACGAGTTCCCTCGCTGTGCTTTTATTCTGTACGCAGGTTTGGTTCAGCTTTCCCGTTGCGGCTGATGCTCAGGGCGCAGAGCAGATCGAATGGCACAATGACCGGTCTTTTACAGAAGCAGATCGAAACGCGATCCCGGCTCTCGCAAAGATGATGGGGCTTCGGACCCCGAAGCGGGTCTTTCAGGGAGAATACCTTCCCTCTTTGTGCCCGTATGCGATGGTGGAGTCCGCCTACTCGGAGAGCGGGCACCTTCGAACCTATCTTCAGTTGACGGTGCACCGTAAGGACTGGAAGTGCAGGCCAGAGGGGACAAAAAGTAGACGCGTTGGCAGATGGCTTGCCTATAGCACTGAGCTTGATACACGAAGGGAATGGAAGATCGAAGAGAATCAGTGGGTCAGGTACGTGGCCTTTGGGGATGGTGTTTCTTACGAGGATGCTGAACTCATTATCCTGGCGATCAAACATCGTCAACTGGTGAACCAGTTAGCGGGGAATCTCCAAGTGCCGATAATCGACCCGGCGGATATAACCTCAATACAAGTTAAGGCGAATGCTGCAAAGACGTTTGAGGTCTTCTGTTCGAAAGGTGGGAGCGGGGAGATCTATGTGATAAGGATTAACGACCACAATGTGGAGCTACACGAAGTTCGATTCTGGATCGCCTGATCTCGCCTTCCGCTCGGTTCCACGTTACCCGGAACGTCGCTAAAGAGGGTTTGCGTTTTTAAGGCCCATAAATTTGTCACCAAATGATTCGAGTTTGGTTTGGGAACTTTCGACGCAAAGATTTTGATCACACATTGATCACACCGCAGGCTTCCGTAGGGGCTATCGTGCGGAAAAGGTCGGCCTGCATCCACGCGGAATCAGCTATTTACGGCTTGATCGGACCACCTCGGACAATGCGATTCGGGTTCGATTCCCGTTAGCGCTACCAATTCCTCAAATACGTACAGACTTTGGGTGACGACGGGTGACCACGCGCGACGGCCCAGAAATCTTTCGGCTCTGGTCGCCAGCCTTGACTGATACCGCTCATGCCGGTTAATTCGCCACCAAGGGAACGCCAGTTCATCGAGATGCTTCTATCCGCCTACGAGAACGGCACGTGGAAGGACGCCGTCCGCGATTGGGTGGAGGAAAGACAGGACGGTGCTGTCGAAGTGGTCGCAACGAAGGCCGGCGGCACCACTTTGGCGCTGGAACATACGCTGATCCAGCCGTTCGTCAGTGAGAAATTCGATTCCGAAGTCTTCATCAAGGCTTTCGGTCGAATTGAGAGAAACCCGGCGCTCACTCTGCCGGACCGGCACCTGGACGTGATTATCCCGGTTCACGCGATCTCCCGAGGCTACAACTGGGACGAGGTCGGGCAGGAAGCGCTGGCGTGGCTGATGGCGAACCACACCCTGGCGCCCAAGGAAGGCTCGTCGCGCCATACGGTGCCTGTCGGCAGCGGATCGAAGAAGGGGTCGTTCAACCTTGCGATCACCCTGCACACAATGCACCTGCCGGGGAATCCGGGTAGCTGCCTCATATCACGAACCGCCGTGCCACAGGATCTTGGCGCCAACGTCGAAAAGGCGCTAAGGACAAAGCTCCCCAAGCTGGTCAACACCGCGGCCATCAAACGCGTTCTACTTTTGGAGAAGGATCAGCTCTGCCTATCGGACAGCGAGGTCTACCGGGAGATAATTCGCTTAGCCCCAACTTTCCCCGACCTCGCCAAGGTCGATGAAATCTGGTTCCTCGACACCTCGGCCTTCGCATCGGATGCGTGGGCGAGTTTCGAATTGAGGGATGGGCGCGGACTGGTGGAGCTGCTGGTGTTCGAAGGCGGAGTTCTCAAGAGCCGCCGCGACGACCGAGCGGACTTGGGCCTCCCTCGACGGGAATTTTAGAATCTTCGGCATCAACTGAACCGCAGCGCTCTCCTTCTCTGGCCTGTCCGCCCCTTGTAGTGTTACCAGCTCCTCAAATGCTAGATGGCTTTGGGTGACCACAGTTGATCACTGGCGGCGGCCCAAAAGTTGCCGTTGCGCCGAATGCCGCCGGGCCTTGGCACCCTTCGCACACAGGCGCGCCGTGTTGCGGCCACGCTGGCGGGATCCAAGAGTAGTGCGGTCGTTGTCGGCTTTGCTTGGGAGGCCCCGATTATTCGGGAAACAGCGACTCTCCCGGATTCGGCCGGCTTTCCACACCCTCGTCGAACGCGATCAGGTCATCGCGGCTCAAACGCGCCAGTATCGGCACACCACGACACGCATGGCAGTAAGGATACTCAGCACAGATCAGAACCGGCCTGTCGATTCCACGGAGACCCTGTGGGGGAATGGTGTAAGAGACGGCGCGACCAGTATCGGTATTCGTAATGCCTCGGTTATTTCTTGATGAGGTGCGTTTTGGCCCATTGCACGGGCCACAACCGTTCACTGCGCCTTGCTCCTAACGAGGGAGTCCCAAAGATTGCCGCGATTCACATCAGCGCAACGAATTCTTCCACCGACATCCCCGCCGCGCGGATCAATGCGCGCAGCGTCCCGGCGCTACCACGCGATGTTGGGGCACTGACAGGCTCGCCGCGTGCCCCGGCTTGATGAGAATGACGTGACTCCCGCGCTGGCGGTCCTTGCTCCATCCCGCCTTCTGAAAAACTCGCACCGCCCGATCCCCGAGACGGAGGGCAAAGCTGCCACCTACGCAGGAACCTCAACTTCTCGGACTTCAATTGTGAGAGGCATGCCATGAGCCGCGCGTGTTTCGAGACACCCGACGATGGCTTCGCGGATGTTATCCAAGGCCTCGGCCTCCGTGGGTCCCTGGGAGATGCAGCCAGGAATGGAAGGGCACTCCGCAACGAGCATGCCGGTCTCGTCGGGCTCCAGTGTCACAAGCAGCTTCATACTCGGATTCTACCGCACTTGCTTCTGACGATGGAGTCCTAGACATCGGCGCGCTGGTCGTCGGTTGGCAGCGCGCTAGACACCCACGATTCGGAGGTCCGGTGGCCTGGGCACCTCCTCCACGACTGCGCTGTGAGTCGGCGGTTCGTCCGGGTATTTCGGAGCATCCTGGAATACCAACTGGACTGAAACAAGAACCACTTAGACGCAACTGGACTCGCCTGAACGAGAGCCGTCGTGTTCGATTCCCGTTAGCGCTACCAATTTTTCAGCAGCTTGCAGCCAGTAAAGCTCAATTCCCGTTAGTTTTTGGCGGCGTGTGTTGCGCAGACGAGCAATCTGCTCACCCCTCGCCCACACAATTGTCGTGCTTGTGGCTCGACGGGGGGAAAACTGCGCGGAATAGATTGACAAGCCCGATGTTAGCCGGATACAGTTGAGGAAGTGCGCTAACAGGGCGCCTCCAACCCGCGGCAAGGGAAGCATCCCACCTGTTTTCGTTTCTATTGAGCAGCTACCTTCTTTCAGCCTGGTATCGGCGGGACACCGGCAAACAGGAAAGGAGGTCTTGTGACCCAATCGAAGTTACCCTCTCACCCATCCTTTGAATCCATCCGGAAGCAGGCAAAGAAACTGGCGCGTCAAATCGGCGCCGGCGACCGCGATGCTCTGGCCCGTGTCCACGCCCAATTGCTCGCTCCGACACTTCCTCTATCGCTGCGGGACGCCCAGCTGGTGCTCGCCCGGGAATACGGGTTCGCAGGCTGGCAGGACCTTCGCGCCGCCGCCCTCCGCCTCGGAGGCAAGGGCCTGGAGTGGGCCGTCGCGGAGGCGGAGCGCGCCATCCACGACAACACGGTCGACCGATTAAGGGAACTGGTTCGGAAGTATCCTGCGCTTCTATCGTGGCGCGGAGATTCCCGAGCATCGTTACTTGGGTTTGCCACCGGCTCGTTTGGTGACAGCGGCGATCCTTACCGGGAAAAGACGTTCACGCGCATCGAGTGCGCCGAGTTTCTGCTGGATGCGGGCGCTACAGTAGAGCCGGCGATATGGGAAGGCGCAATTAACGCCCGCGCCAAGGGATTGTTGCAGCTTCTTTTGCGCAAGGGTCTTCTGCCGCGCACGCTCTATGTCCTCGCGGCACTGGGTGACAACGACGGCGTACGCGATTTTCTTGAATCGACACGGGCTCGCCCCGGCGGCGATGCCGCCGCCGTCACGCAGGCGTTCCTTTGTGCCTGCCATTTTCAGCATAAGCCGGCCGCCGCTCTGCTTCTCAACCGTTGCATCGAGCTCGACCCCGCGCTCGGCGAGCGAGTGGAGAGATGGCGTGGACGAAGCGGCTTCATCGACTACTTGGCCGAACATCAAGTGGTGCACGGAAGTCCCTGGCAGACGGTCGTTATAAATGAACTGGAAGCGGCGATGCACAAGAGTGACCTCGACGAGTTCAGCCGGTGGCTACAGCGGGAACCCGATCTGCTCAGCGAATCCAATGTCGGGCTGCTGGTGGGTTTAGTGGAGAATGCGGCGTACAACGATCGGGGACCTTTCATCGCTCGATTGATGGAGTTCAATCCCGCGCTAAAGGTGAAGCGCCCACCTTCGTCAGCTCTGGAGTTCGCGCTGGAGTATGGGAACGCGCATCTCATCCCTCTATTGATTCAGATTTGGCCGCTGCCCGGCGATCTCCCCCATGCGGCCGGCGTAGGGGACTTCGCGCGAGTCAGGGGTTGGTTTGATGCGGCCGGTCGTCCGAGGCTGGGGAGCCTCAGTCAGCATCACCCCATCGACAATCCTTCCTGGCTCCGGAATCTTCATTGGATGCCCCCGAACGCGCAGCACATCCTGGACGTCGCGTTGGCATGGGCGTGTGTGAATCGGCAGTTTGAGATTGCGGACTTTCTTCTGGAGCACGGAGCCAACATCGATACGGACTGGAGCACGCACGAGCCGGCAAGCATCCTGCATGAGTGCGCCGTCCACGCGAACTACGAGGCAGCGCAGTTCCTCATTGACCGCGGCATCGATATGACGATTCGCGATTATCGCTGGAATGCGACGGCGGAAGGGTGGGCGTACCACGCCGCCAAGGACAAGAACATGGCGGAGTTCCTGGCGCGTGCCGAGAGCGCACGGAAGGCCCAGTCTCTTTGAACGCGCACAGCAATTGGCGTTCGCGTTCCGGGCAGGAGGGCAGGCTGCCCCCAAACGCGTGGTGGGACATCGGGAGCGGATCGGCGGCCACTCGGACACTATTCGGGGCTCTGTCCGTCCTGAGAACTCGATGTGAGCCGAATTTCAGTCGTAGGGCTGGGCGAACAATTCGGTCATTTGGTTTCCTCTTTAAGAGCGGGTTGCGTGCCTCGCATGCAACCCATGGGGGCCGCCTTTATGAAGGAGCTGAAAAAAAGTCACCTTCAGGAAAGAAGCGAGAAAGATCGTCTGTCTTTTTTGCCAGCCGACGCCCCCAGCGCGTCGGCTCCAAAAAACAACGATCTTGCGCTGCTTTTTCCCGGACTTTTTGAGGCACCATGGGTGCCTTCTGCCACGGTTTTCAATTCCGTATTCCGCGAAACGGATCGTTACCCGCAAGGGCCGAGACTCCGCCTTTCGGAGGTTCGGGGAGCGCAAGCGAGTAGAGCGCGGTCCGCGCAAGCGGATTCGCCCAACGAAGCCTCGTGGGAGCTGACTTGACGACTTGGCCTAAAATAAAAGCTCGCCATACCGGAAGAAAAGCCAGCCGACGCCATCGAGAAATTCCTGCTGGAAGAGAAGGCGGTCGAGGACCGCAAGCAGGCGCTCATCGAGGATCTGCTGCGGCAGCGCGCCGAGACGATCAAGGCCTTCGACGAGAAACTGGCGAAGCTCGGGCACAAGTCGCCGGCCGGCAAGCGCAACAAGAGCCACCACAAGGCGCCCGCCCCGGACGCCGCGCCGACCCCGAAGCCCAAGCCGAAGGCCTGACGGCCGTCACCCCAAAAAACCACCGTAAAAACGGGCCCGAGCTGCCTTCCGTTGCATTCCGTTGTCAGATATGACAACATCGAATAGAGACAGCGTCAAGCGATGACACCAAAGACAAGGCCGGTTTCCTGGATCAGGGCGGCGCTGAAGGAATTCGAGACCTTCCCGGAAGGAGCCAGGTCAATCTGCCTGGCCGCACTGACGATCGCGGCCGAGGGCGGCAAGGCCGACATTGCAAAACCCATGCAAGGGATGGGGTCCGGGGTGTTCGAGATCGCACTGCCGTTCAAGGGCGATGCGTTCCGCGTGGTCTACGCGGTGCAACTCGCCGACGAGATCTGGGTAGTCCACGCTTTCCAGAAGAAATCGACGCAGGGCGTCAGGACGCCAAAACACGAGATCGACCTTATTAAGGACCGTTTGAAGAGACTGAAGGAGATGTTGCGATGAAAAAGGAAAAACTCGAGGTGGTGCGCGGGAGCGGGAATGTTTTCCGCGATCTGGGGCACAAGAACGCGGACGCCGAACAGTTCAAGGCCATCCTGGCCGCCGAAATCATCAAGGCGGTTGACCGGGAACGCCTGACCGTGCGCGCTGCCCACAAACGCACGGGCATTGCGGCGGCCGATTTCTCCCGCATCCGCAACGCGGACCTCGGCCGGTTCACCGTGGACCGTCTTATGGCAATCATCAACCGGCTTGGCTCGCGCGTCGAGGTGAAGGTTCGGGTGCATCGCGCTGAAACAAGTAGCGCAAGAAGCGCGGCCGTGAAGGCAGGGCGGGTACGTGGCAGGTAGCGCTCGGGGATGGAAGGGCTGGATCGGAAGCGCGTGGCGCAAGGGCGTGGAAGGAGTCGGCAGGATCAGGATTTGAGAGTTAGACTCGTATCATGTACGACCCTGAGGAGTTCCGTCGAAAGCGCCGCAGGCTCCGGGCAGAAATTGAACGCCAGTCGAACGCCTGAAGGAAAAGCGTGGGCCGACCAGATTAGAACACAGCGGGCTGCGTACGAAGCGTTGCCCAACAACAAGAAAACCGAACTTGAAGAGCTGGAGGTGTTCTACGCTTTCGCAGCAGTCTGCCGAAGTCGGTGTTGATTCAGGCTCGGGGGTCAATGCTCAGAGTCCTGAACCGGATATCCGTTGCACAATCAAGGGTGACCTGCACTATTTCGAGCTTGGCGAAATCACCGACCAGTCGGTGGCCCGATGCATAGCCGATGCACTGAAGTACGACGAACCACGGGGAGGAGAAGATCGGTTGGGAGGGCATTACCTACCCTTATGTCGCAAGGTACGGGAAGCCTTCGGAGGACACGGGTTCTGGATACGTCTGGAAAGACGCTCGCACCCGCCTCGACATTGAGGCGTCTGGTTCTCTAATCAACGTGTTCTTCACAGATGAAGCCCTCGAAGGATCGCAGAATGCCATACGGCAGGCCGGTATGGTTTTGTTTAGAATGTGGTAGTTACGACTGCATCGGACTGCCTCGGACGGCGCGAAACGGTTTCGATTCCCGTTGGCGCTACTATCTTCCCTCACCAAATCCTGGGACACATCAATAACAAGGCGCCCATCCTGCCACCCTGCGTCATTATGGGCTAGACCTATAATCGTAAGTTGACACCTCTCGACCGTTCTGGGAGCCGCATTCCAGTCGCAGCGGCCGCACTCGCCTGTCTGGCGCTGGCCACCGGTCCGCCCCCACCCGCCATCGATCCCGGGAGCCTGGTGAACGGCGCCAGCCGCATGCCGTCGTCACTGGCCGGCGGCGCCATCGCGCGGGGCGGACGATTCAGCCTGTCCGGCGTCCGGCTGGGGCCCGAGCGCGCCGTCAAAGGGAGCGAATCGGACCCGCCGGTCACGCTCGCGGGCGTATCGATCCGCATCGCGCAAGGGCAAACGGATATTCCCGCCGGCGTGTTATTCGCCAGCGCGGAGCGGATCGAGGGACTGATCCCCCGCGCGGCGCCGCTCGGGCCCGTTCGGCTCACCGTCGTTTACGACGACCGCGCCAGCGAACCGTACTTCGTCAACCTGGTGGATTCCAGCTTCGGGTTCTTCACCGCGGAGACCGCTCCCGAAGCCCTGCCGGAAGCCCGCAAGCCGCTGTCGGCCGCTCCCGGCGAAACCATGGCACTGTGGGGCGCGGGATTGGGCGATGCTCCGGCCGAGATCTTCGTGGGAGGCAAGCTCGCCGGTACAGCGGCCCGCGCGGCCGAAGAAGCATGCTGCAAAGGTGTGGACAGGATCGAATTCCAAATCCCCACCAGCGCGCCGATGGGGTGCTATGTCCCCGTGCAGGCGCGCGCCGCCGGACGGCCCAGCAATGTAATTGGAATCGCGATCCACCCGATTGGGCGGGATTGCCGGGACCAGTTCGATTGGTTTCGCGAAAGCGTGGAGCACGCCACACGAGCGGGCTTCGTGGTGTTGGCCCGTATTTTGCTCGGCGCACAGGCATCCGCCGGCGCCGATCCGGGTTACCAGTTCGACTATGCGGTGGCCGGCTTCGGAAACCAGCACACCGGCCAGCGGCCATTCCCCCCCTTGCCGCCCTTCGGCACTTGCACGGTCGCGACCCGGCGCATCAATTTGCACCAGGTCTTTGCCGACGCGCGTATGCCCAGCGCCTGGACTGCCCTCCCGGAACCCACGCCTGGAAACCTGCGGCTGGACGCAGGCCCGTCGATTTCGGTGGCGGGCCCGAATGGACTCAAAGTCCTGCGCCGCGCGGCCCGCCAGCGCGATTTCTACGATCTGCTGCTAGGCGGCGTAGTTCCCTTCACACAGGTCCGGCCCACGCCGTTGTACCTGCAGCCGGGCGCCTACACGGTGACGTCCGCGGGAGGGCAGGACATCGGCCCGTTTACAGCCCGCGTAGAGGCGCAGCGCCTGATCCAGTGGAAAAACCGCACGCGGCTGGCGGAAGTCCGGCGCGCGGCTGGGGTGACGGTCGAGTGGCGGGAAGCTGCCCGGCAAGACGCCGTACTGGTCGCGGCGGTCAGCTCCGATCAGGTCACGGGCGACTCGGCTTTATGCCTGTGCCTGGCCAACGCCAAGGACCGGCGCTTCACCATTCCGCCCATTTCGCTCAGTAACCTGCCATACACGGGGGACGACGACCTGGAGCCCAGCTTCCTGCTGTTGGCGGAACTACCGCTGGAGCCGCCGGTCCGGATTCAAGCCAGCGGTCTGGATGCGGCTTTCGCCACATTCCTCTCCGCGAATGTGCGCCTCGTCAAATTCCGGTAGGGCGGGCAATTCTGGCCGCCCTCCAAATCCAAACCAAACTCACCCACTACCGCGCTCACTGCACGGTGATCAGCGTGGTGGACGGCGAAGAGGCTCCGCCGACGGTGGCTACGATGGGTTGATCCCCGCTGGGGGCCGATGTGGGCACCTGGATGGCAACCTGGTAGAGGCCCGCAAATCCGGGCGCCAGCGCCGCGCCATAGACGGTGGCGGCGATGCCGCCAATAGTTACGGTCACAGGGTCCGTCGTCGAGTAAGTCGTCGCGCTTACAGGAACCTCCCCGCCGACGGGCGCGGCAGGTGTGGTGGGTCCGAAGCCTGTGCCCCACAGGATCAGGACGTCGCCGGGCTTGGCCGGAACCGTAGTAAGGCCCGCGATCGCGCCATTCTTTACGGCGTAGGTGTAGTCCTGGTATGTGGCCACCGCATATTGATTCGCCCACAGGAAAAAGGCCGGCCCAAAAATCGCGGCAGTGGCGGAGGCCGCGGGACTCGTGCCCGCGCTGTTGGTGACGGTAACCTGCATCGTGCCCGCGCCCGTATCGGGTGCAATCATGTTGATCTGCCCGGAGCTAATGAACTCAATGTAGGCGGGCTGACCGTTGACGGATACGCTCACGCCATCCAGCTTAGTAGGAAGCTCGCCATTCACAACGGTCCAAAAATCGGTTGTGGGCGAGAGATTCGTTCCAAATACGCTGACCCAGGAGTTCAGCACGAGGCCGGGCAGATAGCTGGCGCCGCTGACCACCGCCGCAATCGCCGGGCCTGGCTGGGAGGCAGTCGCGAGCCCGGCCACCTTGGCTACGAAGCCGTCTCCTAACGTCTCGGTGAACTGCGCGGCGCCGCCAAAGCCATGCTGCACGGCGTTCGAAGTCACTGGCAGGTTGGTTGACACCGTAACACCGGCAAGATAGACGTTGCCTTGCCCGTCCAATGCCACCGCGGAAACGGCGTCGTCCGACGACCCGCCATAGTAAGTGCTGAAAAGGATGGTGCTCCCGTCCGGACTGATTTGGCAAAGGAAGCCATCGCCGGTTGGGTCGGTGGCGCCGCTTTCGGAGCCACCAAACGTGCCTTGCAGCGCGGTCTTACTCGTAATCGGGAAGTTGGTCGAAGCGGAGAATCCGCCGACGTAAGCGTTGCCTACGGAATCCACCGCGATGGCCATTCCGGCATCGTCGTCGCTGCCGCCGATAAACGTGGAATAGACCAGGCTCTTGCCGGAGGGCGCGAACTTCGTCACGAAGGCATCGCCCCAGAGAAATCCTCGCTCGCCCGTCAGCGTCGCCGGGCCGGCGAACTTGGATTGCGCCGCGCCCGCAGTCACCGGAAAATCCGCCGAGGAGGTGAAGCCGGTCACATACACCGCGCCCGTGCTGTCGATCGCCAGGCCCATGACCGCGTCATCGGAACTTCCGCCGAGGTAAGTCGAATACACCGGTTGGCCCGCGGAGTTGAACTTCGCCACCCAGCCGTCGCCCATGGTGATGACCGGCTGAATGTCCGCGTTGGCTTCGCCCGCGAAGCGGCTCTGATAGGCATTCAGCACTGGAAAGTCGGTCGATAGGGTCGATCCGCCCAGGTACACGTCTCCGGCGCCGTCGATCGCCAGCGCAGTTACAGTATCGTCCAGCGATCCGCCGAAATAGGTGGAGAAAACCAGACCCGTGCCGGCCGGGTTCAGCTTGGTGAGGAAACCGTCTCCAGTGCTCATGAACGGCGCGGGACTGCCGCAGCAGAAGGATGGCGAACCGCCGCCGCCTTTGTAAGTCGCCTGGTACGGATTCAGGACGGGGAAGTTCGTGGAGAGCGTCACGCCGCCGACATAGGCGTTGCCGGCGCTATCTACGGCGATGGCCGTACCGCGGTCGTCCAGCGTGCCGCCCAGGTAAGTTGAATAAACCAGCGCGCTGCCGGCCGCGTTGAGCTTGGCCACAAAGGCGTCGCCCGCGGGCCCGAGGTATCCGTTATTTCCGCCGGAGCCATGGTAGGCCGTCTGGAAGGAGCCGGCCACGATCGGAAAATCCGTCGAGTCGGTGTAACCGGTGATGTAGGCGTTGCCGCTTGCATCCACGGCGATGGCCGAGCCCACGTCGTCCATGGCGCCGCCGATGTAAGTCACGTAAGCCAGAGCTCCCGCGGCCGTGAATTTTGCCACATAGACATCGCCGCCCAGATCGGCGCCGGCGCTCCCGCCGTGGTAGGCAGTCTGAAAAGCGCCGCTGGTGACCGGCAGGTTGTTGGAGACCGTGGAGCCGGTGATATAAATGTTCCCGGAAGCGTCTACCGCCATGCCGCGCGCGGAGTCGTCGCTGGAACCTCCAAAATAGCTGGCATAGCTGAGAGTCGGGTCGATGATCAGGGTGCGGCTGTGGTCGTATGGACCCAGCGCGAAGGCCACGCGGTGGCCATGGCGCACAAAGCGTCCAGCCACCTCGCGCCGGACGCCGTCGACCGTTTGGTAGACGTCCGGTTTCCGCCAGCGAATCTCTCCGGCGGATGTGGCGATCTCGAGCGTGCCATCCGGACCCAGCCGTAGCGCCGATGCCCCTGAAATATCGAACGCGATCGGGCGGGCGCTGGCCCCGGGCTGGACCACGAAGTCATACTCCAGGGCGCCGTCCGTTCCGTGGAACACCAGATCGACGCCAGGATAGAGGCCGCGATAAATGGCGCGCTCAAACAGAGGCACTCCTGCCCGCCATTGCGCCGGATTATCGCCGAGCATGTAATTGGCCCGGGCGCCCAGCGGTGCGGCGCCCTCCGGCCGCACGCGCGGGTTGGCGCCCACCATCCTGCTGGTCACCGAGACGCGCCGGCGCGCGGCCACATCGGTGATCGTCGCGGTAATGCGGCCCGCGGCCAAGGTCACTTCGGGGGACCCCTGCCGGGCGATGAGTTGCCCCCCCGCCAGCGCCTCGAAGGTCAGCGGCACGCGCCCCCGCGCAGCCTGACGACTTGGGACACCCATCGACTCCGGAACGGAAACGAATAGGAAAAACAGCGGAAAGGCCCAGCGTGTACTTGTCATAAGACACCCGGAAACTCAGCCAGTATATCACGCCCATGCACGCACCGCCGCAGCCAGCGATGGCTGAAAATGGGCTGAAGGCCGAAAGATAGATGCCTGCCCACGCGGAGATGCGCGGTGCGTTAGGGCACCCGGAAGGGCACATTGCTCGAAAGCGTGCCGCTGGGTGTTACCACCTTGACAGTTCCGGTGGTTGCGGCGGCGGGCACGGTGGTCGAGATAGCGGTACCCGTCGAGTTAACGGTAAATGCCGCCATGACGCCGTTAAATGCTACGCGGGTGGCGCCGGTCAGATCCGATCCCAGGATCGTGACGGCCGTGCCTGCCTTGCCGGAGGTAGGCATCGTTTTCACGAACGCGCCAAGCCCCACCGAAAGCTTGAACACCGTGCCATTGTTGCTGCTCCCACCTTCCTCCGTCACCCCATAAAAACTCCCGTCGGTGCCTTGCACCAGTCCGTCGTAGACGTAGGCGCCGTCGGTGTCGGCGAAGGTGTGCAGCGTGGTGAACGTGCCGCCCGCGGTCATTCGGAAGACGGTCCCATAGCCGCTGCCGCCGCTGCCGGTAGTCGTGGTGGTCCCGTAAAGGTTTCCATCGGTCGCTTGAATCACTCCGGAAACCGGGTCGCTGCCGCCGTTTGAAGTGAAGCTGTGCACTGGCGTCACAGCGCCCGCCAGGGTGGCGTCGAAGATGGCACCGTCGCCGCCGGAACCGCCTTTGTAGGTGGTCCCGCAAAGCTTGCCGCTGGTGGTTTCGATCAGCCCCCCTTCCGGATACGCGCCATCGGTCGAGTCGAAGGTGTACAGGGTGTTCAGCGTGCCATTTGCCGCGATCTCGAACAAGGTACCATAGCCGGTGGCCCCACCCTCATAGGTTGTCCCGTAGAGGTTCCCGTTGGAGGCTTCGAGCAGCGCGCCGTAGGGGAATGCGCCGTCGGTGGTGTAGCCAAAGCTGTGCAGTGTAGTCAATGTCCCGCTCGGTGTGATCTGGAACACGGTGCCATCGTCGCTGGCCCCACCCCCGTAAGTTGTCCCGAAAAAGTTCCCGCTGCCGCCTTGAACCAGCCCGGTTACGGGTTCGGCCCCGTTCGTGCCGTCGAAGCTGATGAGTGTCGTTAGTTCGCCCGCCGAAGTAATTTTGAAAACCGTGCCGTCGTCCTTCGCCCCGCCGCCATATTCGGTTGTGCCGTAGAAGTTTCCGTCGGTCCCCAGCACTAGCGAGCCAGTGGGAGCGCGGCCGTCGGGGCAGTTCGATTTGGCACAGAAGCTGTGCAAGGTAGTCACCACACCGGATGTGCTCACCTTGAATACCGTGCCGGAGCCGTAGGCGCCGCCTATCCGGGTTGTCCCATAAAACATCCCATCGGTACCCTGGACGAGGGACAATAAGTAAGGCTCACTGCCATTACTGCCGTCGAAACTCGCCAAAGGGGTAAAGGTCTGTGCCGGCGACGGGACCGTCGGCGCCGCACAAAGCGTCAAGGCCATCAACACCCGATATGCAGTCATTGGTTCCCTCCCGGATCGCGGTTCGCAGGCCCAAGTTCTGGGCCGTGCACACACACTAACGCCACCGGAATTCCTACCGTGGCTCCCGGATTTCAGCGAGTATACCACCAAAGCGCGAACCCTGTGCACGCGCCGCCAAGGGGCTTAACCGCTCCCTGAGGCCGGAACCGACGAATCTACGCGCTCGATTCGGAAGCACCGTGAGGCTCGCGTAGTCGAGCGGACAGCCGGGAGGCCCCTCCTACCGCGACCGCGGCATGGGCAGCGTGGTGGCC
>Ga0187871_10000153_pt1 | contig 62127 bp, 42 predicted proteins | sample June2016WEW_16_1_FD_132988 | JGI IMG/M metagenome (GOLD analysis project Ga0187871, IMG submission 132988) | Peatland microbial communities from SPRUCE experiment site at the Marcell Experimental Forest, Minnesota, USA - June2016WEW_16_10 | ecosystem: Environmental > Terrestrial > Soil >...
CTCTCCACCGCGTCTCTGGCTGCCGGATCCTATAGCCTGACGGCCCAGTACACGGGCAATGCAAGCTTCCTCCTCAGCGCTTCGGCTGCGGTTCCAGTGACGGTGAATGCTCTATCCACGACGACAAGCCTGATTGCTTCTCCGAATCCAGTCACCGCCGGCCAGGCGCTCACTCTGACCGCAACCGTGAACTGGAGTGGGACTTCCACCCCGACCGGATCGATCAACTTCTTGAATGGCTCGACGGTACTGGGAACGGCAACCCTGAATGCCTCCGGCGTGGCCACGCTCTCCACCGCGTCTCTGGCTGCCGGATCCTATAGCCTGACGGCCCAGTACACGGGCAATGCAAGCTTCCTCCTCAGCACTTCGGCTGCGGTTCCAGTGACGGTGAACGCACTATCCACGACGATCGCCCCATCCTTCAACTTGAACGTAGGCGGGAGCGCCTCGCAGGCTGTTCAGTCTGGCGGAACGGCGGTTTACACATTGGATGTCAGTCCGGCCGCTGGTACCACGCTCCCGGCCATCAATTTCGTGGTCTCTGGTCTTCCGGCAGGCGCCACGGCAACCTTTTCTCCGCAGGCGATTCCTGCGGGCAACGGGGCAACCAATGTCACGATGAGTATTCAAACTTCAGTGCAGTCCGCGATGCTTAAACAGAATAGGGAATTGGGCGGTGGGGTGGTAATCGCGCTTGGTATCCTGCTGCTGCCTTTTGGGAGAGGCATCAGGCGCTCAGGAAAACGCTTGTTGCGGCTCTCGTCCCTGGTGATCTTGCTGGCCGGAGCAGTATCGTTAGCGGGGCTTGCCGGGTGCGCCGCCGTTGATGTTTCAGGCGAGGTTTCCAGTGCGCAGACTTACACCGTCACGGTGACCTCGGCTGCGGAGTCTCTGTCGCAATCGACAAATGTTACGCTCATCGTCGAGTAAGAGACGAGAACTGTTGCAGACCGTAAGCGAAATGGAAGTGTTCTTCTATGTCTGAGTCGCGGAGGGCTCTGGCCTGGAACATCTTTATTTTATCTTGAGGAGTCCAGGTTCCGATTCCGCCGGAACAAACCCAGATGCCAGTGGCTTTTTTACTCGTATTTCGCGAGTCGCTGACGCTCCGGGGGATCTCGATTGCAGAAAAGACCACGCGAGCATATGAAGGTGCTTTGATTTGTTCACCGAATCCCTCTGTTCCCGTTTCGCCGCTTGGCGTCTAAGCTGTTCTATCTCAATAGATATACGTCAAGGGCTTTGCGCATTTCACCCTCCATCGAGTCACCTTCGGACGATCCGTCTCTGTGGTTTCCACCTCCATATTGACGGGTTTGATGCTCCCTTGCCATGAACGAAGGTGTGTGACGAATCTCACGTGTTAAAAAGGGAACTGTCGATAAGTATTGAGTGTAACGACAAGTACTTGAGCGTAATGACGCCTTTGTGGTACTGAAAGTAACTATATATGGGTAGAAAAAGTAACCAATAACCACGTTACCATGTGGTCCACGTCACATCTAGGCACCGCAGCACTCGCTAACATTTGAAACATGACAACAACTTTCATCCTGATCGCGCACGCCTTCACCGGCGAAGTTTGCATTCCCGCGTGGAGTGATTCATGAAGGTTCTGAATTCGTTCTTATTTCTGTTCTGTACGGTCCCTGTTAATTCAGCGACTGCGAAATGCACCGCAGACAGCGCGAAAGCTCACGTCGATCGCGGCTACCGGGTGCTCAGCGCTATAAATTTTGGAGAAAAACTGTGAAGAAGATCATTTTTGCATTTATTTCTGTACTTCTTATCACGCCACCAATGTTTGCTGCGGCGCCGGTATGCCTGTATCAGGACGTACTCTCCGGGCCCGCGACCGGGGGCGAAGGTGGGAATGGAATCTACCTGAGCATCTTTGGGAAGAACTTCGGATCAACCCAGGGAACATCGACTGTGACCGTGAATGGAAAACCCGTGGCACAGTACCTTGTTTGGGGCTCAAACAATGATGTTACCGGTAACCACGACCAAATCAGCGTGCAGATTTCCGGCGGAACGACCGGGACTGGAAATGTAGTTGTCACGACACCTGGCGGCACGTGCTCAAACCTTACTTTTACCGTGCGCAGCGGCAAAATATGGTTTATCGGGAATGGGACTGACAACGACGATGCTGGCACCATCGCCAGAAACTGCGCCGCACTTGAAAACGGCACCGCTGGCAATGGAGAGGGTGGGTCAGGAACCTACGCAAGCCCGTGGAAGTTGACAGATGTAGCGAGTGTGGGAATGAATGGCGGTTCTGCAAACCATTTACCGGCCGCCGGAGCAAGAACACCGTACATGTATTACCAGTGCATGGCGCTTGGGGACACTTTGGTTTTCCTCAATGGGGCAAACTATCCATACTACGATGGCAGCGGTCTCTACTCCTCTCTCGCGTTGAATCGCGGGCTTGGTTCAAAGTCCAGTTTCTTTACTTTCATGGCGCGGCCGGGTGCATCGGTGCAGTTGGGCGGGACGGGATACGTCACAGATGGTGTACGCGACTATGCCGACACAAATGTTGTAGTTTCAGGACTTAAGATGACCGGATCAGGGCCGACCAGCGGTCAAGCTTTTGCTGGTGATCCGAGCGGTTCGGAGACAAACCCACCGAACGTACGGCTTGTCGGGAACATACTTACCTGCCCTGATTGCTCTGGTTCTGCCGCCGTCCTGACGGCGGGATGGATAGTTACGGCTGAGGGCAACACGGCAAATGTAGGAACGGAGCTTCTCGGTAACTGGGTTTACGATGCAGGATGCTCCGACAAGGGTGGCGTGACGAACAAGGAGTACCACTTTATTTACACCAGCGGAAGTGGTGAAGAGATAGCTTATAACCGCGTCGGCGGAACCGGGGCAACAGGCGGCTGCGCTCAGAACGGCATTCAGGTAAATTATTACGACGATAACTCTATAGGGTTCGGAGATCTAAGCGTCCACGACAACGACGTTTCCTATGCTAACGGCGCTGGAATCAACATGGCGACCATGGACCCCGGCAAGGGACCAATCAATGTTTACAATAATGTGGTTCATCATACCGGACTGCAGCCGGCCAGCGACAACGCGAGCTTTTTTACCTGCTTAGCCTTCCCCGGCTACTCGCCTTCGGCGAGCGCGGGGACGGTCGACGTGTTCAACAATACATGCTGGGACACGAGCGCCAATCTTAACAATTCGAACATGTATGACTCGACCTCCTGCGCGGTATACGTCTCGGCATCCGCAGGGCAAACGAATCTGACGGTAAATCTGGTCAACAACATCTTCGCGCAGCCGGCCTACACTCACACGTCGAGTGCTAACGTCTATCTCTGCGGATCTGGTACATCGCAGATCACCGGCAGCAACAATCTTTTTTATAGCGGCGCGGTACCAAAGAGCACATCACCCACATCTTCATTGACCTCGCTGGCAGTGCCGACCGCACCGCTGTTTACCAGCGCCGTCACGCCTGGTCCGTGGACGAACCTGGAACTTCAGAGTAGCAGTCCGGTCATAAAGGCAGGGAGTACATCGCTTTACTCCGCGCTGGACTTTGCTGGAAAAGCACGCAAGGCCCCGCCAACGATTGGGGCGTTGGAGGTTGGCGGCGCATCCCTGGGGGTGGAGGTTACGGTCAGTGTGGCACCAAGTCAAGCGACTCTGGAGGAACCGATTACCCTGACGGCTACGGTCGCGCAAACTGGCAGTTCGGTTCCGACTGGCAGCATCAACTTCTTGAATGGGAGCGTCTCTCTGGGGCAGGCTTCACTTGACAGTGAAGGCACGGCGACACTGGTGGTTTCATCGCTGTCTGTTGGTACCTACAAAGTGATAGCTGATTATTCGGGCGACTCAAACTACCCGGCGGGTGATTCTGGCTACGTGACTCTTCAAGTGATTTCGACCTCACAGACAAACCTGGCTGCGTCTTCGAACCCAATTACAGCCGGCCTGGCTCTGGCTCTAACAGCAACCGTAGAAGGAAGTGGCAGCACCGTGCCGGGCGGCTCGGTCAAATTTCTGAATGGCTCGGCGCTGCTGGGAACGGCAACCCTGAATTCGTCAGGCGTGGCAACGCTTTCCACGACTTCTCTGGCCAGCGGTGCGAATAGCCTGACGGCCCAGTACACAGGCAGTACGAGCTACGGGTCCAGCACATCGCCCGAAGTCTCGGTAACCGTAGAACCGGCGACGACCCAATCCACGACGACAACGCTGGTTGCCTATGAGAGGACAGTCACCGTCGGTTTGGGGTTGACCTTGAAAGCGACTGTGACTGTGAAAGGAAGTAGCGCCCCGGCAACTGGCACGGTCAGCTTCATGAGCGGCTCGACGCTGCTGGGAACGGCAACCCTGAATTCGTCCGGTGTGGGAATGCTGGTCACGAGTTCTCTGACAACCGGTACTGACAGCTTGACCGTCGTGTACTCGGGCGGTGCAAGCTTCCTTTCCAGCACCTCGGCCGCGGTTTCTGTGTTGGTCAAACCTGTAACTGTGGGAAGCATCCTGCCTTTCAGAATGATCTTTGGCAGGAGCACCTCATCGCAGATGGTTCTGCCCAGTGAGACGGCAGTTAGCGCTTTGGATGTCACGGGCAACCGCTCTACCAACGCCACACTGCACATTTAGGTAACTGCGCAGGTTGCAATGACCGACCTGAACAGGAACTAGGAAGAGGACTCACCGAAGCGGCACCAGGAGTCCTGGTGCCGCTTCTCTCTTGCGGATCTGATGCAGAAGCCGTAAACTGCATAGTTCCAGGCTTGGATCTATCGCCTTTTACGAGCCTCAGGACCTAAGACCGTGAGAAAATCATTAGCCCGTTGTTTCAAGAATCTCCTTTTTGTCGCGATCGCCTCTGTTCTGCCTGGCTTTGTGCTGAAGGCGAATGACATAACAAAGAGTGCCTCGCCCCCTCTCGTCCTCTACACTGACATCACCTCGGGCCCGAACTCCGGGGGCGAAGGCAACAACGGGATCTACCTCACGATCTTTGGAACTCACTTCGGCGCTACTCAAGGGACTTCAAAGGTAACCATCAACGGCCGCGTGGTTGCGCAATACCTTCTGTGGACCGATGCAAAGATCGGCGTCCAGGTTGGCCATGTTTCGACCGGCCCCATCGTTGTTTCCGTTGGCGGGGTACTCAGCAACTCCGACAAGACGTTTACGGTCCGACCGGGCCGCATCTTTTATATCGGACGGTCGATTGATAATTCCGCCGGGTCCTGTTCTGGTGGAACCTACGCGCGACCTTGGGGGCTCACGAATTTCGCGAATAAATCCGAACCGGCATATACGAGAATGATGCGGACGCCGCGCTTCTATTACAACTGCATGTCGCTCGGTGACACGCTTGTGTTCCTGAACGGTGCCTCATATTCCCACTTCGACGGTGCAATGTGGCACTCAACTTTGACTCTCGGAGACAATAAAGAGACAGCTACTTCCAGCAAGTTCTACACATTTATGGCGCGCCCAGGCGCAACGGTGCGGTTGGGCAGCACCGGGGGGGGGGCGACGTTCCCGATCCGCGATCATTCTACTGGCTATAACGTTGTCTCGGGCCTCACCCTTACGGGGAGCGGTGCGAATGGAGGCGCCGTATTATCAGCACATGATCGAGTCGTCGGCAACGAAATCACTTGCCCGGACTGCTGGGGCCCGTCAGGAGCGCTTGCTGGAGACGGCGACGGCATCATTCTATACGGGAACACCGTTCATGATGTCTCCACGCTCGTTCCAGGGGGATCGAACAAGACCTACCATGCCATTTATGTGGCTGGGAATAACATTGAGATCGCGTGGAATAGAATTTATAAAGCCAAGGCGTACAACGGTGTCCAAGTCCACCACGACAAGTCGCCCGGTTTCTATAATGTTTCAATCCACGACAACGATATTGCCGACGTAAACGGGAGCGGTATAAATCTCTCAACCGTTGATCCGTCTTCCGGTTACATCAAGGTCTACAACAACGTCGTTCATCATGTCGGTCTGGCCATGGCGCCCGATAGCCCTGGGCCTCATTCCTGCCTTGCCATTAAGGGGCTCGGGAGCGCGACTGCTCCCGGCACGGTCGAGATCTTCAACAACTCGATGGTCGATTGCAGTTCCTACCTCAACACCAATCCATCTGATGATTCATCGTGTGCGATTCTGATTCCAGCCAAACAACTCAACGTAACGACCAAACTGGTGAACAACATCGTCTACCAGCCGGCCTATAAGGGCACAGCTAGAAACAACGTATATTTCTGTAGCGGAGGCGGGCCAATCGGAACGATTTCCGGATCGAACAACCTTTGGTATAGTGAGCGCCCTCCGGGGAGAATATCGCCGGCGCCGGGTTATGGAACTATTGCGAATCCGCAGTTTGTTTCGTTCATCGATTATCATCTGCAGAATGGAAGTCCCGCGATTGGCGCTGGTATTCCCTTTGGTGGTCTCATTCATGATTATGATCATGTTCCACGCCGTAATCCCCCAACGATCGGCGCTTATGAATAGTCAAAGACCGTGGTTTCAATTATGTCGTAGATTGCTCGCGCATAATTGTCAATTCAAAGAACCTTTGCTTGGCCGTTATGTTATAAATAACGCGAAAGATTGAATTATCGCGGAGGCCGACACGTGTTTTCCTGGATCAAATGGCATGTGCTTTGTGCGGTGAAGGGCAGTATATATGCGGCGCGCTCCGTTGGGGTGAAAGTGGGCGAAGGCTGCAGACTCTATTCCTTGTCTTTTGGAGGGGAGCCGTGGCTGGTTTCCATAGGCGATCGTGTGACGATAACGGGCGGTGTGCAATTCGTTACCCACGACGGCGCCACGTGGCTCCTGCAAGACGGCAAGGGGAGGCGATATCGCTATGCGCCGATTGAGATCGGGAGTGACGTCTTTATTGGCACGAATTCAATCATCTTACCCGGTGTAAGAATTGGAAACCGAGTAATCGTCGGAGCAGGCAGCGTCGTCAATCGCTCGATACCAGATAATTGTGTGGTCGCCGGGGTACCTGCAAACTTCATCAGAACCTTCGACGAGTTTGAACGTCGAGGCCTGGAAGAATTTTATTCCGATGCGGATATGCAGGGCGAGACCAGGCGCGAGCGAGTCGATAGCATCGTTGACGAGACGATGGCGCCGGAGGTTCAGATACCCTCGAACGTTAAACCTTGAATGGGGTGAGGGGTAGTTTTCGAACATGGGAGAGCATCCATCTTGATGAGGACCAGACAATGCTCGTCGGTCAGATGAAGAGCTGGTAGGGGCAAAAACTTCCGGTCTCAACCTTCTGGCCGTTGCCTGCACGACATTGCAGACGCATCGGACAGCCTACATTACCTTCACTTGAAAATAAGATTTGAGCGTTGGAAGAATCCTGCGTTTAATTGGGTCCAGGAACATCCATCCTACCGACAGGGCGAAAATCGGCAGAAGGGCTGTGGTCTGAAGGATGAACATTATCATATTGCGCGCGGGGAAGAACACATTCACCGCATAAGAGGCAGCAGCAAATGGTATGGCACAGAGGAAGACCGGCCCCCAGACCTTCAGAAAGACCTCGCGATAGCTGATGCCGACAAGGTGGGAGACATATCTTGGCCACAGAATGAGGTTAACTACCAAACTCGGCACAAGGGTACCAATCGCCACGCCATAGAGTCCGAGCACCAGCGCCAGTGAGATACTGAGCGCCAGATTTGCGATGGCTTCGCCGACTGCCCACATCGCAACTCTCTTATGCTTTTCGATGCCAAATGCAATCGAAGAGGCAGGGGTATTCGGAAGAGAAAACAAAAGCGCAGTCGCCAGAATCGCCAGCACGGTTCCCGATGTTCTTGAGTACTGAGGCCCCATCCATACGCCGATGAAATTATCGCCCCGAGAGATAAGGGTAACCAGGACCGGCAATGAAACGGCCATCGTGGCACGCGTGCCGTTGTAGTAAAGGGCGCGTAGACTCGATTTATCTCCAGACGCATCATACGCACTGGCGGCGGGAGTAAATGTTGTGGTCATCGCGCCGACAAGTTGCTGTGTATAACGGCACAACGAGTTTCCGATGGAATAGAATGTGACGGCTGAAGCCGATACAAAGGCGCCGACCACCAGGTTGTCTGTCTGGTAGATCAATTGAATCGCAACCATGACAAGGAAAACATAGGCGCTATATGACCAAATCTTCTTAAGGACTTCCCACTTCGGTTTCTTCAGCCGAATTGTAAGCTCGGGGTAAATTCTCCGCGCAACGTATACGAACAAGACGTTACCGACAGTGGCTGAGAAAAGCTCACAGAGGGCAACCGCAACAATCCCGTGGCCGGTCCGCACTACCCAGACAACCCCTATTACGCGGAGGGTCAATTGCGTCAGCACGACAAGGGTATACAGGTCATACCGATTCAGCGCGGACAGCACCCCGCCAAAGACCCCGATTGACATGTAAATTGAAGAGCTCAGGCCCATCAGAAGAAGGACCACACGAGCATCGCCGGCCAGTGCCGGAGGGACCTTGAACATAAGCGGGAAGATAGCCGCAAATCCTCCGCTTAGAAGCAGCACCAGGGCGCCGAGTTGTATCCGAACCCATAATGCCGCCGAAAGGACCTCTGAGGCTCCCGCGTGATCTCCGGTGGCGTGCCCTTTGGAAACGAACATGGTCACGGAGTTTCGCAAGCCTAGATCGAGAAGGCCGAAGTAGCCAATGGAGGAGATTGCCAGGACCCAAACGCCATAATCGACATTTCCCAATCGATGGACTAGAAAAGGGGACAGGAAAAAGGCGACTGCCATAGAGGCCGCGATCGCGAACCAGTTGGACAGGACGCTTCGCGCGATGTGTCTTGCACGCAACTGCAAAGCTGAACCCCTTTACAACAGTTTCATGGTGTTAAAGATATCGAATCTTAGGGTTCCCAGCTCCGGCAGGATTCGGAACCGCAACCAATATCTTCCGTGCTAGAGTAATCGTAGCATTGTTGCGACTCCACTCTAATTACCCTTAGTGCGGAGTCGCTGGTGGCAAACCTGTTCTTCATTCGATTGCAGACTTCGTGGAGACAGCATCTTGGGACTAGGACTCATACACTACATTCCGTTCATCGCCTACCTGGGATTCTGGGTGATGTGTCTGGTATCGCTAGTCTGGCGGCCACTTTGGGGTCTTTACTATCTGATTCCATTTCTCCCCTATCGTTCGTTCCGGAATCACTTTTTCGATTACTTCATGGGCACCAACGTGCTGAGCCTTCTGGTTCTCGCGGTGATCGTCGGAGCCCTGCTCCACGGCAAGCGGCTTCCGAAATCAAAGCTCTACGCAATCTGGCTGGTCATTGGGGTTTATCTGTATTTTTCCATGTGGATGGGCGCCGCGCTTGGACATGCGCCGCTTCCGCTTTGGTTACACGACGAAAACTTTGTACTCTGGAAAGATTACATGGTCGTTCCGTTGGTCCTCGTGGCGACTTCTTTGGTCGTCGAAGACCGGAAAGCCATAAGAACAGTCGTCGTCATTACGGCCATTACGCTCCTGTTCATCGACAGGAGTTGCATCCTTGAAAGCATGCAGCATTCCTGGGCCAGATTCGACGAAAGCAAGCGCGATCTGGGCCCACTCCAATATGGTTCAAACCTGACAGCCGCGTTCTTAGCGGAGTTCGCTATGTTTTTCTGGGGCTTCCAGCAGTTTGTTAAAGCAAAGAAATATAAGCTTATTGGGTATATGTTGATAGCCATGACGCTGGCTGCACTTATGTACACGTTTTCTCGCGGGGGGTATTTAGCGTTGCTGTTCGGCGTGCTGGTTCTTGGTGTAGTGAAAGACCGGAAACTCCTGGTGATTTTTGGAGTTTTCCTGCTGACGTGGCAACTTATCGTACCTGTCGCCGTGCGCGAGCGAGTGACAATGACCAAGGATGCCAGCGGCCAACTGGAAGCCTCCGCCCAGGAGCGCGTCGACCTATGGGAAGAGTCCTGGCATTCGATCGTTCGTAGCCCCATTGTTGGTAATGGCTATGCGACGTTCAGTTTTGCCCAGCATGTACACGATTTGGATGACACTCACAACTGGTTTGTACTGGTGATGGTGGAAACCGGCATCATTGGGCTCCTGATGGCTTTTGTACTATTCGGGTACCTACTGGCTACGTCCTTTCGACTCTTCAGGCGGGCCAAGGACCCATTGTATCGAGGACTCGGTCTTGGCATCTTCGTTGCCATGTGCTCCAGCCTTGTCGCCAACTGCTTTGGCAATCGATGGACTTATCTGGAGATCAGCGGGCCCCTGTTTGTTCTTGTCGGGGCAGCGGTTCGAGCGACTCAGCTTTCGGGGATAAAACAGGCTTCTGAATTGCCCATTCATTCAATCGCTCATTTATCACGGCAACCACTTCCCGCGATGCATCGTTTGTCAAGTGAACGCCATCCTTGAAATTTCCAGCGTTGCGGCGGAAATCGACAAACTCATCGGAGGTAAAATCGATTACCTGATCCTGCGCTAACTTGTTCGCCAGGGCAGCGCGGGTGTAGTTTGCAAAGGCCTTGGTTTTCAAGGCAAAGACGACCTGCGATAGGGGCGGAATCACGTAAACAATTTGAATATTCAAAGCATGGAGCTCGTTAACTAGATCACTATAACTCTTCATTGCGGTTTCATCGATGCTGAACTCAGTTCCCGGGGCCATGAGCTTCTGCATGTGAGGATTCATTTTCTGGGGAATCTCACCGAAGTCATCGGTACCAAACTGGTCGAATTGCTGATTCTCCAGATGAAGTTTGACACGCGCTGCGGCTTTGTATGCCTCCAACAGGCTCTCGGAACCCAGCGCCGCCAGGTTCTCTTTGGGAGTGAGATGAACGGTTGCAAATTCATGGGAGTCCGTAAGATATGGATGAACAATGAGGATCGCGAGCCTGATATGGGAACTGGCTAAAGCGCGGTCTGCAATTACTTTTTCCTCTACGATATTTCCACCTTCGATGGACTCGTTGTAGGCGCGGAAACTGTCGATTCCTTGTGTGTTCCAGTTCGCAGAGACAGATGAGCCAATCAGCAGCGAGTCGAAGTTTTCGGGCACATATCTTTCGCTCAGGAGGTACTTGGCGATTCGCTCGTCCCCATAGACAACAAGGTGGCGGCCCTTCGTGCTGCGAAAGATCCCGTAGATATCGATCGACATATTGACGAGCACGACGATGAGCAAAAGCAGGACGATCGCACCAATCGTCTCGGCCAGCCAGACGGGTGGGGACATAACTTGTCTATCAGAATGCAAAGTAGACAAACTCCTTCGCTGCCGTCGAGTTCATGAAAAACATGCAAAGCAGGATCAGCGTGGCTGTGGCGAAAGCGGTAAGGTGAGTCGGCCGGAATGTTTCGGCAAATTGTTGCGCAGTTTTGAAAAAGAATGCAAGCACGATGCCGATGGCTACCGGGCGCAGGAGCAGGGAAGGGGCAAGTGGAAGCACGCCCCTAAGTGCCGCAACGCCCACCAGGTGTGCGTGCGGTAGCATGGCGTTCAGCATGCGCAGTGCCGATGAGACGTTGGCCGAGCGGAAGAAGACAAAGGTGATGTTGACGAAAACAAAAGTTACCAGCCAGCCAAGCCAAGCAGGCATCTTCTTCTTGCGTCTCCTCCACACTTGATTTACTGCGAGGGCGCCACCATGGAGCGTGCCAAAAATGACAAAGGTCCATGCTGGGCCGTGCCACAGCCCGGCGATAGCCATGGCGACGAGAATAGCGATCGCCGATGTCGTCACGGTCGCTTTACCCATTGAACGCAAGATGGGGGTGTAAAGGTAATCCGTAATGAAATTGGAGAGTGAAATGTGCCAGCGCTTCCAAAATTCGCTGATCGACTTGGAGCGATAAGGCGCGTTAAAATTCTGCGGAATATCGATTCCGAGCATCCAGGCGCAAGCGACCGCCATATCAGAGTATCCGCTAAAGTCAAAGTAGATCTGGAAAGTATAGGAGAGAGAAAACACCCAGGCTTCGAAAGTGGAAAAGTTTTGAACGGAACCGAAGCCTGCATCGGCGATGCGAGCGAATGAGTCGGCGAGAACGACCTTTTTGGTGAGACCGAGCGAGAATAAATAGAGCCCCCGGCACGCGAGGTCGAATCGGCCCACTGACATTGTGAAGCTTTTGAATTGTGGGATTACAACACGTGATCGTACAAGTGGCCCAGAGGATACATAGGGGAAGAAAGAGACAAGCGTGGCGTGGTCAAACAGGGTACTCGGCGCATTCAAGCCCTGATAGGTATCCACCAGATACATGATCTGGGTCAATGTGAAGAAGCTGATTCCGAGCGGGAACGCCCAATTCGGGAGGTTAAGCCTCTGCGGATTCAGGAACGCAAAGCATTGTAGAAAGAAGTTAACGTACTTGAAGCTACAGAGAAGGATGATGTTTGCCGCTAGCCCAATCCAGAGAAGCATCTTCCGCCGTGACTCGCTTGTGCCAGCATGGTCTTGCGCCGAACCCATCCACGAGGCGATGGCCCAATTAAATAGGATTGAGCCAGCCAGCAACGGGACATAGCTGGGCTTGGCATAGCCGTAGAAGAAAAAGGATGCAGCGAGCAGAAAAGCCTGCGCCATACGCTGGCCGAAGTACATGCGCGCCAAGGCATAGACGATCGTAACGATTGGAAGGAACAGAGAAATGAACGGGAACGAGTTGAAGAGCATCAGTAAACGCTCCCCGCTGCGATGGGAATATCGATTCCGTGGACGAAATCTGACGCGGGTGAAAGGAGAAACTCGACGGCGCCCAGCAGGTCAGCGGTGGTCGCGTTGCGGCCCTGCGGGTTAGCCGCGGCGCTCATCTGCACTGCCGCATCTGCGATGTCTTCAAGAAACCGCGTCTCCACCATGCTCGGCGAAATTGCGTTGATCCGGACTGGGGTGGAAGCATATTCGGCAGCGAGAGAGCGCATCAGCCCGAGTTGCGCGTACTTGGCCACTGTATACATGGACATAAACTTCGGCGGCACGCCGTGAACAACGCTGGAAAGTACAAACAAGACCCTGGCACGGGGCAGCTTGACCATCTTTGGCAAGAAGCGCTCGAGAAGAATGACCGCCGACTCCACCTGGATTGCCATGTCTTTCTTGAAGCGATCCAAGTTGAACTTCGTGAAGCGCTCATACGTCAGGCGCAATGCGGGCAAATGGATAATTGAAGCGGGCGTACCGTGTTCGTTTGCGATCTGCTCGGCCATCGCTTCGACTGAAGAGCGCTGCGAGAAGTCCGATTCCAGAAGTTGCAGCCTGCTTCCGAACTCCGCTTTGAGCTGGCCAAGCTTTTCCCGCGACGCGAATGAGTGCGCGAGCACGATGCGGCCGTCCGGACGGCTAAGAAGACTCCTCGCTATCGCACAGCCAATATCGGATGAGGCCCCGGTAATGAGCGTTGCTTCAGTTGCCATGGAAGCCTGCCTTTATCAGTGCTTTTGAAACCAGCTTGCCGTCGTCCTTGCGGATCGTCGCCTTGATCTCCAGCCTTCGGTAAGCCTCGCTTAGAAATTCGATCTCTCCAACCACGTGAAGGTGGTCGCCCACATAGCATGGGGAACTGAAGTCAATTCGAATGCCTTGAAGGAGCGCAAACTTGCCTGGCAAATAGACTCCTACCAGTCGCGAATACAGGGAGGAGGTTAACATTCCAAAAAGAACCGGGCACGGAAAGCCCGCCTCGATAGCATAGGCCTTATCGACATGGAGTGGATTTACGTCGCCAGAAAGCATGGCGAATGCAGCCGCTTGCTCCTCAGAGAAAGTGGCGTCGAACTCGTGCCTGAGCCCGATATAGAGGTCACTCCACCTGTACTCCATCATTTGGCGGCGAGCTTTACCTTGATGAGATCAATCATGTCACCTACGTCTTTCAGCTCTTGAAGCTCACCGAGGGCGAATTTGATCTTGTAGTGCTTTTCAATCGAAACTACCAGATTGATGTGAGCCAGTGAGTCCCAGTCGTCAACATTGTTTGCATTCGATGCGCGCGTTAGGACGAGGTTGGGCTGGTCGAGAATGTCGCGGAAGATGGGCTGCAGTTCTTCGAGGATGTTATCCACGTACGGGCTCCAGTATTCGAATGTGTTGGTTGCGCGGGGTGTAAGAAGGAATATCGAGGGTCCAGACGGAGTTCTTGGTGTCCGGATCCACCGAAACGTTCAGAAATCCTAGTTTCTCATAGTGATCGGCGACCATGGCATTTTTTGAGGTAGGCAAGTAGTATCCGCGCAGGGTCATGAGGTTCGCGGTTCTTGCGTGCTCCACCAGAGTATCCAGCATAGCGAGCTCCATGTCTCGCTTCAGCACACGGCAGCTCATCAGCCACAAATCGATATGGAGAACGTCCTGTTCGCACCGGCCAAGCACAATGGAGATCAAACCGTTGTCACCAAAGCGGTCGCTGAGCTTGCCGTAAATACCGATGTAGCGCTCATCACGCGAGATTGCTTCCATCTCCGCCAGAGTGTAGCGTCGCGTAGTGAGGTTGAACTGATTCGACTTATTTGTCAGCTGCGCGATGCGCTCCAGATAAAGCGGCTTGAACCTCTCAATCTCAGCGGACATATCGAGAGAATCCAGGTACTCGCCGTAATTGGCGAAGGCGGCTTCGAACTTGGTCCGTTCGGAGTTCGAACGGTAGAGAGCGGCCCGCGATAGGTCCTCCTGCGACACGGAAATCGGTTCAAAGTAGCGGCCTTCTTCAATTACTGCGGCATACCTGGAAACCTCATTCCCTATGTCGGGGACGGCGATCCCGGCGATCTGCGCTTCCACAATAGCGCGTTCCGCCGGATTGTCGTCCACAAAAACAAAGCTGTCCGCGCCCAGGTTCAATTCCCGGGCAATCGCAAGGATGTTCTCGTGCTTCGGCTCCCAGTTAGCTTTGAAGCAGGAGATGTGCTCTAGCTTGAGGACAGAATCGGGGTGCTCGAATCCCTGCTTTGCGATCTCCTCATCGTTCTTGGAGCAGACTGCCAACAGAATGCCGCGCTTTTGTAGCGAGAGACAGTACTCCTGAAATGCTGTGTAGGCCTCGGCAACGGGAGTTTCGCGCCCTATCTGAATCTTATCGACACCGTCGTCTCCAATTACTCCCCCCCAGATTGTGTTATCGAGGTCAAGTACGAGAACCTTGCGGCTCTTTCCGTATATGGCGCGCACCAAGGAAGCGAGAGAGCGGGCGACCGCGGCATTGCCCTCGGGTGTCATGAGGATTTTGTAGCTGAAGTACCGGTCCCAATCGAACCAGTGGTTCAGGCCCATTCTGGCCGACAGGCTGTGAATGTCTTGAAGGAGCAGCCGGGGATCGCCAGCGGCTGCCCGGGCGAATTCCGCATTCAACGCGAGGAGGAATCGTGAAGTCCCACCGAAGGAGACAGCGTCGATGTTGCCTAGAACAGCAAAGGCCGGGAGTTCAAAGTTGTTCTGGATGATTTGAGCGGAGAGGTTTCGCTCGATGGACTCCCAAATTTGCTTGTAGCGGCCGGCTTCCGCTTCAACATAGCCGCGAAATTCGTCCTCGGAACAATGGACGGGAGGCACGGACTGCACGTTCATGTATGAGGTATGAATGTAGACGACATCGGGTGCGAACGTGACCAGATCGCTCGGGTCGATCACAGAATCCTCGAAGTAGCGGCCGTACTCTGACTGATGGATTACGGGTTGAAATCCGGAGTCGAGCAGGAATAGCTCAAGCAAATTGGCTACTTCGTTGGTTGTTGACCCGCCTAGAAACGCGATACGAATAGGCTGCAAACCATCCTTGACCGAGAGCTGCCGGCGCAGGCTTTTCCCTTTGAGGATGAGATCGTCGACTGTGTATTTATCGAGCTTCATGGCCATTCACAGCGCCATAATACCATAACAAAAAACGATAACAGAGGTTACGCAAGAATTGAGCTTTTAATTAGTTAGAATGCTGATGGAAATCCCTTTGATCTCATCTCCAAGATGCTAAAAGGAATGAATGTTGCTCTGATCGGATTTGGACACGATACAATTCCAAGCAACCGGTGCTGAAAAATGAGAATCCGGTTATCACAGGAGTGCAAGAGGTATGGCAGACAGAGAGATGACTCAGGTGGGCGTTCCTCCCCAACCCCGATCGGATGCCGGATCTGTGCTTCAAAGCGACGCCGTAGTTATGCGCCGGCCCCATTTCCGGTTGCAGGGAGATTCGTTGTTTTTCCTGATCTCGAAGCGCCCATTTGCTGTTTTATCCCCTGCAGAACAGAACTTGTGGAGTGCGTTGGAGACGGAGGCGACAGTCGGGGATCTGGAGGCGCGACTGGGTGCGCCGGCGCAGGGCGCCATACGCCGTCTGTTGGCGCTTGAGGTTGCCGAAGTGCTGACGCCTGCGCCGTTAGGGAAACGGCGGCGCGTAATGGTCATCGAACCGCACATGGACGATGCGGCTTTGAGCGTTGGCGGGCTGATGTTGCAGCGGCGGGCCGAATGCGAATTCCTCCTTGTGACGGTAGCTACCCAGAGCGTGGCAACTTCTTACAGGGGGATCGACCGCGATTTCTTCGATATGCAAACCATCTCGAATCTCCGCAAGGCCGAATCTGAGATCGTGGCCCGGCTGGTGTGGGGACGCCACATCCCCCTCGATCTGGTCGAGGCCACTTTGCGCTACTACCCGCACAAATGGACACTCGACTGGTTTCGTCGGCACGAACAGGCCGTTTGGGCGTATTTGGAACATGGCGCCGGGCAAGGCGAACTTGAACTTTGGACCTCGGCCATCGCCAAGGCGATCGATGATTTTCAGCCAGAGGAGATTTGGATGCCCCTGGGGATCGGCGTTCACGTGGACCATCAGCTGACTCGCCACGCGTGTTTCAATATTTTGCGGACAAATCCCAAGCTTGTGGAGCAATGCGTCTGCCGGTTTTTTCAAGACGTACCCTATGCGGCAAACTTTCCTGACCACACCGCCGCATTGGTGGAAACACTTCGGGGGACAGGCCTCAAGCTCGAAGAGGAACGCATGGACGTTACGGACGTAAAGCAGGAAAAAATGCACCTGCTTTCTGTCTACTTGTCGCAATGGAAGACCGAAGTTATCAAAGTGCGGGTAGAGGCGTGTTCGAAGGCTCTTGGCGGGCCGCCGGATAGTTCTAACGAATTGTGGTATCGCGTTGCGGCCGCACCCACGGAAGACAGCGACATGATCGATACCTCGGCGATGAAGGAGTCAATTTATCGCGTTGCGCGGGACGTTGCGCCCTGGTTGCGCCGCAATCGGAATGCCGGGAAAATCGGCATACTGCTCGCTGCACCCATGGGCCGCTGGGCTGACGATCTGCAGTATCTGCTTGATTACTTTCCGAAGACGCAATTCGAAGTGCACATGCAGACCAAATTTGCGGGGCATGCCGAGATGTTTGCATCACCCAGAGTCGTGGTCCGGTTGGGGGGCGATCGCTGGCGTTGGATGCTTGGCGACGCACTGATGACCATCCTCGGGCGGCGGCTGCCACTGGTGTTGGTCACGGGACGGGAGCGAGAAAAGCATGGGCGCTGGTTGGCCCGCTTCGGCTTGGTCTCGGATACAGTGGTCGCGGCAACAATGAGCGATTTTGTTCAGGCGCTTCAATACGTCGCCAAGAAGAGTGACTAGTTTTCTCGAATCCACGCACATACAACGGCCATATGAAACCGGCACGCTCGGATGGTAAATCACATGAAAGCACAGATGAGCGCCAGGCACATTCCGGCGTTAGACGGCATTCGAGGACTGGCTGCCCTGGGTATTTTCATCTTCCACTATGGTGGCTCGCACTCCTCCAATAGCTTGATTCGCCTGGCGGGGGTGGTGATCAATTTCGGTTGGGCAGCTGTATCGCTATTCTTTGTGCTGTCCGGTTTTCTCATCAGCGGGATTCTTTGGGACTCGTTTGACACGGCGAATTGGTGGCGGAGATTTTATTGGCGGCGTTCGTTGAGAATCTTCCCTCTGTATTATTTTGCGTTGTTATTGATTTTCGTTTCCACTTTATTGGTCCAGGGGCATCAATGGCCGCTTGGATCGCTCTGGCCGTTTCTAGTTTATTTGCAGAATACCCCGCCCCTGTATCCCGTCTGGAACAAATTCCCAAATGCCTTTGCGCTTAGCCACTTCTGGAGTTTGGCGGTGGAAGAGCAATTCTACCTCATCTGGCCGTTTCTTCTGGTATGGAGACGCGGAAGCAACGTCTCAGCAAGAAACATGTGTCTTCTAGTTTGGGCTTTGTCGTTCGGCTTTCGAGTGGCCGTTTATTTTACGGGGATGAAGGATATCTGGGCAATCGCCTTTTTAGCAGCGCGTGCCGGCGAATTGGCAATGGGAGCTTACCTGGCGCTGGCCATCCGGGATGCAACAATGAAAGCGTTCGTATTGAAGCACGCTTATCTCTTTTTCGCAGGTTCGCTGGTAGCAATTGTTGGAGTAATGATTTGGGCGAATGGCGCCGATCTCAGGACGTTTCCAATGGCTACAGTAGGGGTCGCGGTCAATGGAGTTCTATTTGCATCGTTGATTGCACTCTGCCTGCAGCCGGGAGCCGTTGCCTCTATCTTCAGCATGCGATGGCTTCGTTGGCTAGGGAAGATCAGCTATGGGATCTACGTGTATCACATTCTGCTCAATCCGCTGTTTGTATGGATTGTAGCCCGTACCTTTCCGGGTCTCGGGCACGATGCTCACTTTCTGGCTATAGCGATAGTTGCGGCTGTTGGAACCCTGACGGTTGCTACCTTGTCTTTTTATGGATTCGAGGCGCCAATCCTGAGGCTGAAACCATCCTCCGAGAAAGTTGTCCGGCGGACAAAAAGCACCGCCATCGCGACAGAGAGCGGGAATTAAAACAAGCTCAAATACTTCCCAGAAGCTCCAATGACGGGTGCGGGACATAAATGTGTGGGATGGTGCTTTGTCCTCCGCCAGTTCTGAAAACTCAATCACAATTTTGGGAGGGCCAGGCTCCTGCGGAGCAGAGGTTTAACATGAATCGAGAATCGTTCTTACGATGCCCGGCATAGCGCATAGTGATTTGAATTGCCCGGAGAGCGTCGTATGTTGAAAGAAGCTTACCGGCAGATTAGCCGCGGAAGAGTGAGCAAATGATGAAGATCGTTGCTTTAGCGCCGGAGCCACCAGGCATCACGAATGAAGGCCAGGGCGATCTGCCTCACATCCTGTTTGTTGTCGATCAGTTCAACAAGACACTTGGGGGAGGAGAACGCATTGTTCTGAAGATTGCGGCCCTCTTGCCACGCTATGGATTCAGGGCATCCATCCTGACTCTTTACGCCCATCCAGATAGTGCCGCCTTGAAGTCACCGCCCTGTCCCATCTTTCATCTACCGTTGCAGAACAGCTTCAACCTGAAGGCGCTTCGAGCCGCTTTCGAATTGAGACGATTTCTGAAGCAGCAAAAAATACAGATCGTCCACACGTTCTTTGAGAGCTCTGACATCTGGGCGGGATTGGTTTCGAAGACCATGTCAAAGGCAAAGCTGGTTTGGGCCCGCAGAGATATGGGAATTCTCAGGTCCCGCAAGCATCGAATTGCCTATCGGCTTATGGCTGGGATGCCCGATGCTGTTTTTGCCGTCTCGGAACAGGTCAGGCGGCACTCGATCGAAGTGGATCGAATCGATCCTGCCCGTGTTCAGACCATTTACAACGGTTTGAATCTTGAGGATTGGGATACAGCACCCAGACCGGCGAAGGCCCCAGGCGAATTTCTGGTAACGACTGTGGGCAATATTCGGCGGGTGAAGGGGCACGATGTATTGATCAGGGCAGCCGCGGCCGTCGTGAAGCAGTTTCCCAAGGTCACCTTCAGCATCGCCGGCGAAGTGCTGGAGCCGGGCTATTTCACAGAATTGCAAGCTCTCACACAGGAATTGAGTCTCGGCAATCATTTGCGATTCGATGGCGGAGTAACAGATCTTCGTCAACATCTTGACGCAGCCGATATTTTCGTTCTTCCATCACGCAGCGAGGGCTTCTCCAACGCGATTGTTGAGGCAATGGCTGCCTCTCTTCCGGTTGTTGCGACCGACGTGGGTGGGAACGCAGAGGCCGTGAAAGATGGAATCAGTGGGTTCCTCGTTCCCTCGAACGATCCCGACGCCCTTTCGGTGGCCATCCTCAAATTACTCTCCGATCCATCTCAAGCAAGAGCAATGGGCGCAGAGGGAAGGAAGTCGGCTGCGGAAAGATTTACGGTTGATGTCATGATGAATCGAACCGCCCGCGCCTACAGGGACCTCCTTTCCAGAGAATGAGAATGACCCCCTGATCAGTACGCCGGGACTAATAGTGCCAGGAATCGCGCTACATAGGCAAATCTCTTGATCCGGCTACAGAGACGTAGCACATAAGCACATCACCCACGCTCTGAGGATGACTTCTATTCCCAAATTGGAACTACATCGACCCAAAAAAGGAATTTTTTGCTAAATTGATGTGCAAAGGATTGCGCAACAGTGGATAGTGGTATCTAAGCGCTATCAGTGTGGATGCAGGATCTGCATCGTCCTTCCAAATCACACGGGCAACGTCCGGGTCCCGCGAAGTCGTGCGGTTTTTTGCCGCTGCAAGGTGGCAGTGAATCTTGGTGCGTATGTCCGTCGAGGGCGTCGCACATTTATTGAACATTAACGCGCAACCATTGGAAATCGCATTTTTTCCCTTTGGCCCCCCTCTGCAGGGGGCCCTAGCAAGACATGTGCTCGAAAGGGCAACTTCTGGAGGAAAGATGAAGAAAGTGTTCGTAGCTTTACTCGCATTGGCAACGGCCCTTGCGATTACCCCGTCTGCACAAGCTGACACGTACACGTATGACTATACCTACACCGACGGCTCTCTCGTCGCGACAGGTACCCTCACCGGCATTCTGGCCGCGCCCGGTGTATATGACATAACCAGCGGAACTATTGACCTGACCGGATCGAGCATGAATGGAACCGGAATTCTGGTTCCCATTCCCGCCAGTGGAGTATTCGAAACCGGCGGAGGTACGAACGTGTTTGGTTTTATTAACTCCTCAGGTAACCCAGCCACCGGTTTTGAGACTTCCGTTCTCTTTCCTGGTGAGGATCCGCAGATCAACGCGATTTGGGGGGATTTTTTATTCAGCATTAAATCGGGAGCAGGTGCCGGTGACGGTCTTGTTATTTGGTCCGACGGTTCCGATAACTATGGAGGCTTCGGCGGCAACTGGGCATATGACGACCCTGGCGGCGCCAGCTTCGATGCCACCTACGCCTACACAACAGTAACTCCAGAGCCATCCTCGCTGCTCCTACTTGGCACCGGCCTGTTCGGTTTAGCGTTCGTAGCCTTCCGAAAGACTAAGTCGTCAGGCTTGGTCTTGCACTCGTAGCAGTTTGATTTCCATACGCTTCAAATGGAAAGGGCGCCGGTAGGCGTCCTTTCCATTTGACTATTATGTATGACACAAAAATGACATCCGGCGTATCGAAGCTTATATGACAATGTGCTTAACACTATCTAACGTGCTCGTAATTGCCGACGCCGCTCTCACTTCTGCAAGATTCGTTCCAATCTTCGGAGTGGCGATGGCGGTCTTTCCGAGGGCAGACGTTTCACATGTCTTGCGTAACTGACGTAGGCGGGAACCCGGTGCCCTCTCGACCCAACCACATCGACCAATAGGGCAACTTTTTGGGGAATCCGTATGCAAAGAATTGCGCGATAGGCGATCTTTCGGCGCGCAAGTGGTTGAATTTAATAGCTATTTGTTTGGTACTCAATGTGCATGCAGACTTGTAAGCGTTTATCAGTGTGGTTGCAGGAACTTCATCGTCCTTCAAGTCACACGGGCAACGTGCCGGTTCCGCGAAGTCGTGCGGTTTTTGCCGCTGTAAATGGGCTTTGAATCCTGGTGCAAATGCCCGTGGGGCATCGCACATTTTTTGAACGTCAGCGCACAACCAATTGAAGTCGCGTCTTTACCTTTGGCAAGCCCTCTGCATTGGGCACTGGCAAGGCAAACGCCCGCAAGGGCATCCCCAGGAGGAATGATGAACAAGTTCTTGTTAGCTTTACTCGCAGCGGCAACGGCCCTTGCGATTACTCCGTGCGTCTCAGCCACTTCGATCTCCGGGTCAATCGGAATCACCGGCTCTGCTGATACATGGAACTCGACTTCGATCACGTTTGACACAAAAAAGGGCAATGCGACTGTCGCAGGGAACCCGTCGACTTCAGGCTCGCTGGACGCGGTGATTGGCGACAACGTGACATTTCCCAAAAACCCGTTTAAGTTTTCCGGTGACCTCGGTGATGAGATGTTCGCCACCGGCGACGGCGTCACTTTGACCATCAGTAGCCTCACCGTCGACGAAGATACCAAAAAGTTTTTGAATCTCGATGGTACCGGCTGGATGACTGAAACCGGTTATGCGTCGACGCTGGTCGACTGGACCCTCACCAGCACTGATGTGGATGGCACCGTTCACACCACCCTGGGGATCGACGCCGTCGTGGCAACCCCTGAACCCACCAGCCTCTTGCTTCTCGGCACCGGGCTTCTTGGGCTGGCGTTCGTGGCCTTCCGCAAGACAAGGCCGTCCGGCCTGGTCTTGCATTCGTAGTCCGTTTGATCCTCACACTGCTCAAAGTGGAAAGGGCACCGATAGGAGCCCTTTCCGCGAGCCAATCGTGTGTGACATAAAAATGACATTTGATGTGTGGGTAGTTGATATCGACAAGAATTCATGGCGGGGAAGGGAAGCCGGCTTGCGGCGACCGATCGAAATCCGCTAATTGCTGGCACCCTTGCAGAAAACGAAGTTAAAGTCCCCCACCTACGCTGTGGACCTATTCGGCGGCGACAACGAATATCCATTCATAGGGGCTTCCGGGTGATGACAGACTAGTTTACGCAATCAGAGAGCCGTAATCAGAAATCATTAAGTCGCATATCCATTCTTGACGATGAATTGCGCATCGCTTATAGTGGTCTTATTGTGGTGAGGGAGTTCACCCTTAACCGCTGTCCATCCAATCGGCCGGACAGATGATGACTCCTGACAGGGATTCCTGTTGCGGAGTTATGTCCCGGCCAAGTCCCTGATCTAAAACTTTGGAGTTCGCTTTGATGACGAACACTTGGGCTTTGTCTGCCCTGTGGGTGGGTCTGGCGCTTGCTGCCACATTGCTGGCGATCTGGTTCAAGATTTCGACGGCGCTTTCTGAAATTGTGGTGGGCACGGTGGCGCAACTGGTCATAGGCGTGTTTCTGGCGAAGGAAGGACTCGCCGGCAACACGCAATGGATCACATTTCTAGCGGGGACCGGGGCCATTGTGCTGACTTTTCTGGCCGGCGCTGAACTTGACCCGGTTATCTTCAAAATCAAGTGGCGCGAAGCAACGGTGATAGGACTGGCGGGGTTCTTCGGTCCTTTTCTCGGTTGCACGGCAGTCGCGTATTACGTGCTTCATTGGGCGATCATGCCCAGTTGGCTTTGTGGAGTCGCACTTTCCACGACCTCGGTCGCTGTTGTCTATGCAGTGATGCTGGAACTCGGCTTCAACGTAACGGAATACGGCAAAGCGATTCTCGCTGCCTGTTTCATCAACGACCTTGGGACCGTGATTGCGCTGGGGTTGATCTTCTCTCCATTCACCATCAGGACGCTGATCTTTGTCGTTGTCTCTGTCATAGTATTCGTAGTGCTTCCGTTCCTGACGCCGCGCTTTTTCAGAAAATATGGTGGGCGCGTTTCCGAACTTGAGGCCAAGTACCTCCTCTTTTTTCTCTTTGCCATGGGCGGGCTGGCCGTTTGGGCGGGAAGCGAAGCGGTGCTGCCGGCTTATATGATCGGCATGGTTTTGGCGGGGACGGTGGGGAAAGACCACTTACTGATCCGCCGCCTGCGCACGCTCACTTTCGGACTGTTGACGCCGTTCTACTTCATCCGCGCCGGCTCATTTGTATCGGTACCGGCACTGATGGCAGCTCCCCTTACACTGCTCGTACTTTTTGTGGCGAAGTCGCTCTTTAAGGCTCTCGCTGTGTATCCCGCGGTCAGAGTGCATAAGTACGATGGCAAGGCGGGCGCCTATTACACGCTGATGATGTCGACCGGCCTCACCTTCGGCACCATTTCGGCACTCTTTGGTCTTAATCACCAGATCATCACGCAGGCGCAGTACTCGTTTATCGTGGGTACGGTCATCGCCAGCGCCGTGATTCCAACCATCATTGCGAACTCGTTCTTTTTGCCCCGGCATCTTCTTCCCCATGCAAAAACGGACATAAAATCGAAACAAGCGGCGCAGCCGTCACTGACCGCAGAAGAGGTATAGTCAAGCTCATGGGAAGCTCAGTGTATGTTGGAATTCAAAGAATACTGGTTGCATTCGACGCATCTCCGCATGCGGAACACGCATTAGATGTTGCGCTGTCAATGGCTGGGGATCTGAAGGCCACGTTGTTCGTCGTCTGTGTGATCCGTCCGCCGGAGCCAGCCGAGAGCGCGGAGTTCAATGCTGTTCTCGAAGACGGGCGCGATCGCTATGAACGCAGCTTCGTCCCGATCCGCGAACGCGCCCGGCAAAAGGAGATTGAACTCGAGACGGACATTGTGGTGGGTCATCCCGCGGAGCAGATCATTCATAAAGCTGAAGCCATCCAGGCAAGCATCATCGTGATGGGCAAGCGCAGCCACACTCTTCTCCATCGCTGGATGCTGGGCTCGAACACGGAGCGCGTTCTCAAGTATGCCCACTGTCCGGTGATGATCGTACATTGATGGAAACTCGGGCAGTGAATAAGAACTGGCAGAGTCATGTGTGAATCAGAAGCTAATATCAGGCCGGAGCGATTTCATGGGGAGTTGAACGAGCCCCAGCAACGGCGCCTGGTCATTACCTGCAAATACATCGACAGTTTGCTCTGCGACATCGAGAATGCTCTCCATTCCGCAGCTTCGAGATCTCCGTTTCCTCGTTATGCGATAGACGTTACTCCCGAACAGGCGCTGGAGATAGAAGGCCATATCAGCCGGCTTCGGGCTCAACTGCTGCGAACTTTGGAATGGCAGAGGATAAAGCCCGAGCCGCCGGAGATTGAAGTGACACGGTTGATCACAACAGACCTTGCTTTTGTCGATATTGCGATTGAGGAACTTAAGCCAAAATATCTGCGTGGATGCGGAGCTGTGCCGGCGGATGCAGTAGATGAACTCGATGCGAAGATCAATGAATTAGGCGCAATCGTGAAAAGTATGGAGAATTATGTACGCCAGGAACTGCATTCCAAGGATGCTGCAGCCTCCGGATAAAATCGACCTTGGGTTGAACTTGATCGAACGTTAGCGAAACCATCAAGGGGGAGAAACAGGCTTGCAAAAGTACATACTCATCGCAATCGGCGGCGCGTTTGGCTCCATTGCCAGGTACTGGGTGGGTTCAACGATTGCCGGCCGCATGGGGACAAAATTCCCCTGCGGCACCTTTCTCATCAACATGACGGCCTGTGCGCTCATCGGCTTCTCGCTCACGTTTCTGGCCCGGCGTGCGGATCTGAATCCGGTCTGGAGATTTCTGGTGCCGATCGGCTTTATCGGCGCTTACAGCACTTTTTCAACTTATGAGTGGGAGACTCTTTCCACTGTTCGCAGCGGTGCGTTTCTGCTCGCTGCGCTCTATGCCGTGAGCAGTCTTGTTCTTGGGCTCGCCGCTGTGTGGGGCGGCTCTCTGATTGCCGAGATCCTCTGATGGGAAAACAATATCAACGCGGGTTGGATTTCTGAGGGAGGGACTATGCTGAACGCCGGAAAAGCAGTGAAGGTAACCGTCTATCTGAGCGAGGGAGCTACGCATCACGGGGTTCCCGTTTATTCGAGTATCCTCGACTTTCTCTTTTACCGCGGCGTCTCCGGCGCAACTGTCTTGAAAGGGGTTGCCGGGTTTGGAGCGGATCATCACATGCATTCCGCCAGCATAGTTGAGATTTCAGATCATTTACCGCTCAAGATTGAATTTATCGAATCTCGTGAAAAGGTGAATGAGCTGCTTGGCAAACTGGAGGAGATGGCCGGAAGCGGGATGATCGAAATTCAGGAGACTTCCGTGGCAAAGCCCGCCCAGGTCTCGAAGCAGAAGAAGCCGGTCACTCCCGAGCACCTCAAGATCGAAGGCAGAGCGAGGATGATGCGCATCTATATTGGCGAATCGGATCGCTGGAAGGATATGCCTCTTTACACAGCTCTTGTCGAAGCTATGCGGGCCAACGATATTGCCGGGGTCACAGTCTATCGCGGCATCCTCGGCTACGGCGCCCACCGGCGGATTCACAAAGACAAGGCGCTGCATCTATCGCACGATAGTTCGATCATGCTCTCTGCGGTCGATACCGAGGAGAAGTTGAAATCGATGCTTCCACTGATGGAGCAGATGGTAGAAGAGGGATTGGTCGTGCTGTCAGACGTGGACATTATCAAGTACTCATATCGAGCATTGGACGTTGATCTGGCATAACCGGGAGAGTCTGGGAAAAGAGATGCAGGGAAGCGTAAGCAGTTCGAGATCGCAAGAGCACGACGGCCTCCCGATTGCGGCATCCGTCTGTGCGGATAGCTCCTTCCGCCTTTTGCAATTAGCCAAACTTGCCCAGGAACTTGGATCTGAGTCTGTCGCCGAGGAAGCGCGTGAGCTGGCTGCGCGCATCGCCGAAGGACGGTTTTACGTGGCCTGTGTCGGCCAGTTTAAGAGAGGCAAATCCACGCTACTGAACGCTCTGGTCAGCTGCGAAGTAGTCCCGACCGGGTTTATTCCGGTCACAGCGGTGCCTACCGTGATTCGGTTTGGCGACGAACTTCACGCGCGAGTTCGCATGCGCAACGGGTCCTGGCATGACGTTGCAATGTCCGACTTGAAGGAATATGTTAGCGAAGAACTGAACCCGGAAAACAAAAAGGCGGTGGAAGGCGCGGAAGTATTCGTGCCGAGCCCTTTGTTGTCCTCCGGGATGTGCTTTGTTGATACGCCGGGGCTGGGCTCAGTCTTTACCGGCAACACGGCAACCACGAAGGCGTTCATTCCTCATATCGATGCGGCATTGGTAGTGGTCGGAGCCGATCCGCCCATTGCGGGCGAGGAGTTGGCGCTGGTGGAATCAATCGGCAGGCGGGTTCAGGAATTAATCCTGGTGATCAATAAGGCCGACCGTACCAGCGATCCGGAGCGCGAGGCAGCTGCAAAATTCACGCGTGAGATTCTTGCCAAGCGGCTGCATCGCCCCATGGGCGCAGTTTTTGAAGTCAGTGCCGCCGAACGGATGGAAAGCCGAGGGCCGCTGCGGGACTGGGAAAAACTGCTGGCGAGTTTGCATCGTCTAGTTGAAGACTCGGGCGGAAATCTTGTGCGCGGCGCTTGTGACCGCGGCCTCCGGCGCTTAAGCGAACAACTGCTGGTCATGATCAGTGAGGAGCGCGACGCGCTTCAGCGGCCCATCGAAGAATCCGAACGGCGCATCAAGCTGATGAAGGAAACCATCAACGAAGCGGAGCGCTCCATGCTTGAGCTTGATTACCTGTTTATGGCCGAGCAGCACCGGATATCGGATCTCTTCGTTGTAAGGCACAAGTGCTTCTTCGATTCCGCGTGGACCGAATCCGGGAAAGAATTTGATCGAGAGGTACAGTCCGTACCCCTCGGCTTTGGACCTCACTATCGGCGCCGGCTGATGCGCCTCGCGCAGGGGATTTCACACCGCAGAGTTATGCCCTGGCTCAAACCCGAGCAGGAAGAGGGCGAGCGTCAATACAGCGCCGTGGCTCTGCGATTTGTGGAGATGGGAAACAAATTTTTGAAAAAGTTGGCAGATGCGGGCCTCAGTGAACTGACGCGAATGCCCCATGCACTCGACCCTGAGAAGGGCTTCCGTGTGCGTTCCAGATTCATTTTTGAAGACTTCATCGGGACTGCACAGCCCTCATCTCCCCTGCGCTGGCTCGCCGACATATTTTTGCCGTTTGTGGGTGGACGCAAAATTATCACCAACGATGCTCGGGAATTTCTGCGGCATCTTTTGGAAGTGAACAGTTCGCGCGTACAAAACGATATTCTTAATCGCATTCAGGAAAGCCGGGGACGCTTTGAGGTTGAAATTCGCAAACTGCTGCATGAGGTCAGCCGCATTGCAGAACAAGCGCTCGACCGGGCGAGGAAAGTGAAGGAAGAGGGAACTCCCGCTGTACAGTCGGCAATTGAGCGGCTCGACCGATTGGAACGGGATCTCTACGCACTCGTTGAATCCCGTTCAGCGGAGTTCACTAGTCAATCCGGTGCCGCAATAACGTAAGGGGTGAGGATGAAAGAAGAATTTCAAGCACGCATGCTGCGTATCCATTTCGGCGAAGGCGATAAGTGGCAGGGCAAGCCACTGCACGAAGCGATCTTAGCCAAATGCATGGAGTTGGGGATTGCCGGCGCCACCGTACTTCGGGGCATCGAGGGGTACGGATCGAGCACCAGAATCCGCCATTCCAGCCACTGGAAATTTTCCTCGGATGCTCCGATCATGTTGACCATCGTCGATAACGAGGAGCAGATTAGCCGGTTGATTCCCCATCTGGATGCGATGGTCGAAGAAGGCCTGATCGTTATGTCCGATGTGGAAGTCATTCGATACACTAGGAATCCCACATAAGTTCTGGAGAATCCCGGGCACAAATTCAAAGGTGGGGCATATGGCGGGCCACGCAACCCAGGAACAGGGCGCCGTACGATCACAACGCGAGCCGACCCGCGAATACCTGGTTTGCGTGGAGCGGGAAGAAGAAATGAGCCGTCTTCGAAACCAGGCGAAGATGCGCAAGCCGCTCCTGGTATTCGGTCCCGAAGGCGTGGGCAAATCGCGATTGCTGCGTACCTTCGTTGAGAGCCAGCCGCTGACGCTCTACGTCGAGCAGATGCAATCTCCACGGCAATTCCTTCTCGCCATGCTTCATGCGTTGCATGCCGCCGATGCGGGAATCGAAGTTCCCAACAAGATTGAGGCTCTATCGTCCTCTTCGCTGAAGGGAATCGTGCACCGGGCTCTAGATGCACGACCTTTTCTCATGGTGCTCGACCATCTCGATGCTCCGTCTCGCGTGATCGCCGGCATGGTCAAGGACCTTCACTATTACGGACGCACGCCCGTCATCTTTGCATCCCGGTCGCCGCATATGGAAGATATTGGCGCACTACGAGCACTGTGCGCGAACAAGTCGGAACGCCTGGAACTAAAGAACTGGCCTAACCAGATTGCGCTGGAATTCGCGCAGCGTGAGGCGGAGAAAAATCAACTCCGGGCCTCGAATCTGGAAGCCATCTTGCACTCACTAGTCGAGTGGAGCGATGGCAATCCCGGCGCTATAATTCACTTGATAAAGATGGCGCAACTCCCACAATACAGAGCAGTTGACCTGATTAAAGTCCACACGCTCTACGTGGATTATCGGATGGGCCGCAGATAGCGGGATTGATTCTGTATATAAACTGAACCCGCCTTACGGCGAGGCACGCATGGAGCAAGGCGCGCCCGTCGCCTTGAGGGTGGGTGCAAAGCCTATTTTGAAGTGTTTTCGGGGAGGCGGAAGTCGACTCCTGCGTCGCGATTCACCTTCACTGTCGCAACCAAGTCCAGTTGACTGGTTGGAATGATTCGACGGTCTGGCTCGGTGACGTAAAGTGCGGATCGCGTGAGCAGGTAGTTGTGAATCTGCTGAGGAGGCCTTCCATCTTTGAAGATGAGCGTAACCGCTTCCTGGGTGCCTGGGTTCGAAGGGGGGTGCGGGATGACTGAGTCGGGCTGCCAGGGCGGGAGAGCGGGCGGCTGGTATTGCTCAGGAGGCGGCTGGGCATCGGACCCTTCGGGAGAGGCGTTTGCTGAGGCCTGAGAATCGTCGCTATCTGAGGTATCGGAGTATCCATAGGGATAATCGCCGATCCAACCCGGAACACCATAATAAGGAACTCCTGTTCCATAAACAGATATATATGGCCTGCGAGAGTGCCTGTCTCCGGCATAAGGTGGCCGGGCGCCGGAATCACCGGCACCTGCTCTCAGGGAGCCGCGGCCTACGCTCCTGGAAGAACGGGGAGAGCCTGCGTATCGTCTAGGTGCTGAAGCTCTGAAGCCTCCATGAGATGCCGGTGCGGAGTGGCCCGAGAAACCACCGTGAAATCCCGACGAGGAGTGGCCGGAGAAGCCTCCGTGCGACGCTGACCGCTGGGCGCATACGGGGAGCGCAACCCATACCACGATCAACGCAACCGCAGCGAGACGCTTCATACAGACATATTACGCCTGTTTTGAAAATTGCGGCTTGGAAGGACTGCGACTATGGCCGAAGGAAGAGATCAACCAGGCGGACAAACGCTGATTCGATATCGGCTTATTGCGGAAGAGCAAATGCCATATATACCCCGCCCGTACCTCCCTTGCGATTCATCCATGAGCCACCTGAGGCAATCACCACATATTCCCGCCCATTCACTTCGTAGACGGCTGGAGTCGCATTGCCGGCAAAAGGCAACTGCGCTTCCCAGAGCAATTTGCCCGTCACTTTGTCAAACGCACGAATCTTATGGTCGTAGTTTGTGGCGGCGATAAAGATAAGACCTCCGGCCGTTACGACGGGACCGCCATAGTTTTCGCTGCCGGTATCAGGCATGCCCTTGGCGACCAACTCCGGGTACTGCCCCAGAGGAACCCGCCAGAGATACTTGCCTGTCTTCATGTCGATGGCGTTCAGGGTGCCCCAGGGAGGCGCGGTGGCCGGGTACCCATCTGGGTCAAGGAATCTGCGGTAGCCGGTCATCGTATATTGCCCGGCAATTTGCGCTGCCGGTGGAGGCGGACGGAGGAAGCGCAACAAGGCCTGGGCCTGCTCGTCGGTGAGCGTGGTAACGGCCGGCATGCGTCCCTTGCCGGTGCGAATCAGATCGAGAATCTGTTTATCGGAATAACGATTTCCAACCCCTAGCAGGGCCGGGAAGGATGGCGGATTGCCTTCGAGCTTATCGCCATGGCAAACAGCGCAATTGTCCTGGTAGGCCGCCGCTCCGGGCTGATCTCTGGGTTGGGGAGTTTGCTCCTGCTGCCCTTCGCTTCCCTGAGCATTGCCCGATGGAGAATCCTTTTCAGTCGCCAGATAGTCGAGGAGGTCCTTCAATTCACTGCCAACAATCGGCAAAGCCGGCATCCGCCCCTTGCCTCCGTGGATAGTCGCGGTAATCTGTTCCGAAGTAAGCCTATGGGTGATATTGAGCAGCGATGGAAACTCAGACGATCCCTGTCGGTGCTCGCCGTGACAGATGCTGCACTGGGCCAGGTAGACAGTCTGCCCTGATGAGCTTCCGCTGTCGAAGGCCAGCGCTCCCATGGAGGCATAGTTGTTTGCGTTCACGTAGAGAACGTCCGTCTCCGGATCGAAGGCGGGGCCACCCCACTCCGCGCCGCCTTCAAAGCTTGGATCGACGAGCGTATCTTTGCCCACGCTGAGCGGGACAAACTGCCCATCGTGGCGAATCTCGTGCAGACGCTTTACCGCCCAATCATGCGCCTCCGGGGTCCGGTTGGTCAGGTCGCTTTCTGTGATGGTCTGCCGCGCAAAAGGCTCCGGAACCAGAGGGTAGGGCTGCGTTTGCGAGGCGACTTCTCCGGGAGTCGTGCTTGGACTGGCGGGCCTGTTTTCAATGGGAAACAGCGGCACGCCAGTAACCCGGTCAAAGACAAACAGAAACCCCTGCTTTGAAGTTTGCGCCACCGCGGGAATTTTTTTCCCCCTGCGGAGGACGGAGATCAGGATGGGCGGTGCAGGCAGGTCTCTATCCCACATATCGTGATGAACTGCCTGGAAGTGCCAGATCCTCTTGCCGGTTTCTGCATCGAGCGCAAGCAAGGTGTTGGCGAATAGGTCGTCGCCGAGTCTCGTGATGCCGTAAAAATCGGGAGCTGCGGAGCCAGTGGGAGCATAAACAATGCCGCGTTCCGAATCGACCGCCATACCGGCCCAATTGTTCGCCGCACCGCTGGTCTTCCATGCGTCCTTGGGCCAGGTATCGTAGCCGAACTCTCCGGGATGAGGAATGGTGTGGAACGACCAACGCAGCGCGCCTGTACGCACGTCGTAGGCACGAATGTCTCCCGGAGGCGCAGGCAGTGTCTCTGGATTGCGGCCGCCCACAATCAGCAGGTCCTTGTAAATGGCTCCAGGGCTGGTGATTGCCCAGGACTGCAGCTCGGGTTCGCGTCCAAGATCTTCGCGCAGGTCGATTCTTCCGTTCTTGCCGAAAGTAGGGATCACCTTGCCTGTCGCCGGATCGAGTGCATAAACGAAATTCATCACGCCAACGAAGAGGCGCTTTTCCCGCCCGTCGCTCCAGTACGTAATCCCGCGGTCGGTCTCGCTCTCTTCGATCATGGAATCAAAGGTCCAGAGAAGCTTTCCGGTCGCCGCGTCGAGAGCAATCGCCTGCAGCCTGGGAGTTAATGCATAAAAAACCCCGTCCACAACGATCGGCGTAGTTTCAACTCCGCCCGATTGACCGGTATCAAACTTCCATGCCAACTGAAGCTTCGCTACGTTGGAACGATTGATTTGCTTCAGGCTAGAGTAATGCGAGTTTCCCTCAGTGCCGCCGATCACGGGCCAGTTGGAGGAGGACTTCTTCGCCCCATCCTGACCTGGTCCGGCGATGCACAGAGCAAATGCGCAAATCAAAATAAGCGCGGCACGCGACGCCTTATTGATCCTGTTCAGGACGTGCATCCCAGCCTCCCGCTCATCACACAAAGTTCCATCCCCTGAATCCGCGCCCCGTCAGAACACTCAAGTCGCATTTTCATTATGGGCTATTTTTGAGGTCGTCGTGGCCACGCCAGCGTGGATTTGAGTTCTTCTGGTTCCGGCGGGAACGACCGGACTCGAACCTGCTTCCGCTACCGTAACTGAAATAGGCAAAATGATAACCAATCGATTTCTGTGGACAATAACGCAATCAAATTAAGGCGTTAACCCCCGATCGAACTCTGATTCTAGCAAGAACAAATATGTGAAACAAGTAATGAGATTGTAGCTTTTCTGCTTATCAACCAAGGTTCCAACTGCGATTCCGGTGTAGATACTGGGAGCAACCTGGACTAAACTTCTTCAGATTCACTTATACGCGAGGGCTGGCGGAGTGGTTCCAGGTGGCAGAAGGCAGCTAAATAATGATAGTTACGCCAGCCGAGTCTTATGTAAGTCAACGTAAATGCCACAGCACAGAATGTGCAATGCCGATCATCTTTTGTTGCAAATAGATATTGACAATGCACATTCATGAGGAATATTTTGTTTGCGCTGTCCAATCACCCCGATCCGATGGTTTCTAAAATCCCGAAGCGAACCTGAGAGGAGCATCATGAAATCCACACAGTCCTTATTCATCGCTGCTTGCGCCCGCCCATCACTCAAGGCGCTCTACGTCTCAATCTCTTTCTTCCTCTTATTATTCGCTTCATCCGCGTCGGGCACACCGATCATGACGGTTCAACACACCAGCGGAGTTACCTCGAACTCTACCTCGCTCGCGGTTCCGTTTAACGCGAATGTAACATCCGGCAACCTGATTCTGGTGGCCGTGAGTTCGTACGAGGGAGTCACGCTCGCAGCGCCAACGGACTCGCAAGGAAACGGCTTTACTCAGCTCGCACTAACCACGGTGGGCACTTCAGGAAACGATGTGGAGGCCATTTATGCTGCAACCGCGAGCGCCTCTGGCGCCGATACCGTGACCTGTAACCTCAGCGCCTCGAACAACATCCACTGCCATATCTATGAGCTTGAGGGTGTAACTGCGGTCGTGGACCAAACGGGGCAAATTCAACAAGCCAGCGATTCACTGAGCGTGTCCACCTCATCGGCAACTACGAATGCTGTCGATTACCTTATCGCTTTCTTTAGCGACAACTTCAGCGCGGAACTTGATATGCCGGGGACGGGATGGGCGGACACCGAGCTGACAGACGATCCAGGCGGTGACACCGGCTTCACAGAAGATATGATCGTGACCGCGACGGGAGTTCAGACGGCGACGGCGACGACGTTTATTGGTGACTACTCGACGCCGGATACTTATGTCAGCTTGATTGTGGCTCTGAAGACATCGGGGATAGCGACGGTTGCCACGCCCACCCTGAGCCCCGCTACCGGTACCTATGGATCGGCAGTAGCGGTGACTCTCAGCGATACGACTCTCGGATCAACGATCTATTACACCACCAACGGCTCTACGCCCTCGACCAGTTCGACCGTGTATTCGAGCCCCATCACGGTCTCTGCCGCGGAGACGCTGGAAGCTCTCGCCACGGCCAGCGGCTATGCGCAAAGCTCAGTGGCAACAGCCGCGTACACCATGGGAGTTGCGGGTACGGGCGTGCCGATCCTGACGGTTCAGCACAACAGCGGATCGAACGAAACCGCCTCTTCGATCACGGTTCAGTTTAACAGCGGCGTAACCGCCGGCAACGTTTTACTGGTAGCCGAAAGCACCTACGACGGAGAGACGCTCGAAACGCCAACGGACACGTTGGGCAATAGCTTTGCGCAACTCACGATTGCGGGTGTGAACAATAGCGACACCGCGGTAGTCGCGGTCTACGCTGCCACAGCCAACGCTTCCGGGGGCGACACCGTAACCTGTCACATCAGCGCCGTGAACAACATCCACTGCCATGTCTACGAGGTCCAGGGCGTAACGACGACAGTGGACAGAACTGGAAACGATCAACTGTTCGTCTATGCGCAGGCCGTGTCCACGTCCGACGCAACCGCTAATGCTGTCGATTATCTTTTCGGTTTCTTTGCCGACAACTATCAGGCATCAACCTACACGGCGGGGACGGGGTTCGGGGATACCGAACTATCGGATTCCGATGGGGGCGACAGCGCCTTCACGGAAGATGCGGTGGTGATCGCGATGGGAATTCAGACGGCGACGGCAAGTAATGGCAGTGGCGGCAACGTCTATAGTCCCGATGGCTATTACAACACTATTGTTGCTTTGAAGGCGACGGGAACGCCGACAGTACCGTTGCCCACCTTCAGCCCGGTGGCTGGGTCCTATCTCACGGCGCAGACGGTGACGCTCTCGGACTCGATCCCAGGGTCGACGATCTACTACACCACGAACGGCGCCACGCCAACGACCGGCTCGACGGCGTATTCCAGCCCCATTTCGGTCCCTGCCGGGGAGACGGTGATGGCTTTGGCCACGGCGAGCGGCACCGGGTTTGCGCCCAGCCCGGTGGCTACGGCGGTCTATCTGATCAATCCGGCGGCCACCCCGACCTTCAGCCCCGCGGCCGGGACGTATTCCACGGCGCAGACGGTGACGATCTCGGACTCGACCGCAGGTTCTACGATCTACTACACCACCAACGGCACCTCGCCGACCACCGGCTCAGCGACGTATTCCAGCCCGATCACGGTCGCTGCAACGGAGACGCTAGAGGCCATCGCAACGGCTGCCGGCCAGTCCAACAGCGCAGTAGGTTCTGTCGTTTATACGATCGGCACCCTGGCGGCTACACCTGTTTTCACCCCGGTTGGCGGCGTCTATACCTCCGCGCAGAGTGTATCCATCAGCGATTCGACCGGTGGCGCAACCATCTATTACACCACCAACGGCACCACGCCCACGACCAGTTCGCCGGTATACACCAGCGCGATCACCGTCGCTGCTTCAGACAAGCTGGAAGCTATCGCCACGGCCAGCGGTTATTTGCAGAGCACGGTGGGTTCGGCGTTTTACACCATCAGCTCGTCTAGCACGCCGATCATGACGGTTCAACACACAAGCGGATCGAACGAAGACGCATCCTCGCTTGCGGTTCCGTTTAACAGCAATGTGACCTCAGGTAACGTTCTCATCGTAGCCGAGAGCACATATTCCGGAGTGACCCTGGAAACGCCGACTGACTCGCTGGGCAATACTTACACGCAACTGGTGACCGGAAGCAACTCCGGAGGGTCGGTGGCCGCTGTCTATGCTGCTACCACCACCTCTTCCGGAGCCGATACCGTAACCTGCAACACGAATAACGCGACAAACAACATTCACTGCAATATCTACGAGGTGCAGGGAATAACGACGACAGTGGACCAAACCGGAACTTTCTCAGAGGGCGGGACGTCCTTGACAGTTTCCACCTCGGCAGCAACCACCAATGCCGACGATTACATCTTCGCTTTCTTCGCCGACAACGACAACGGCTCATATCTTACGGCTGGGCCGGGGATGGGCGATGCCGAACTGTCGAATGACGGCGGTGACACCGGCTTCTCAGAAGATAAAGTGGTCGTCTCCACGGGAATTCAAACGGCAACGGCCACGTCGAATTTGAATGACGGCTTTGAGAATGTGATTGTTGCACTCACCACGACGGGCACGCCGACCGTAGCCGCTCCGACCCTTAGTCCGGCTTCCGGGACCTATACCTCGGCGCAGGCTGTCTCGATCAGCACTTGGACTGCCGGTGCGACGATCTACTACACCACCGACGGAACTTATCCGACGACCGGCTCAACGATGTACACCGGTCTAGTGACCGTTTCCGCAACGGAGACATTGGAGGCCATCGCTACTGCGCCCGGCTTTGCAAACAGCCCGATGAATTCGGCGGTTTATACGATTAACCTTCCGGCGGCCACGCCGACCTTCAGCCCAGCGGGCGGCGCGTATCTCACGCCACAGGTGGTAACCATCAGTGACACGACACCGAGCTCAACCATCTACTACACCACCGACGGAAGCACGCCTAGCAGCAGCTCCAATCTCTATGGCGGGCCTGTCACTGTATCGGTCTGGGAGACCTTGCAGGCCGTCGCCATAGCTCCCGGGAAGTCCGTCAGCAATGTGGGCGTGGCGTCTTACACGATCGGGAACGGTGAAGCGGCAGCGCCAACATTCAGTCCAGGAGGCGGAACGTATAGCTCGTCACAGTCGGTGACCATCGGCGACGGGACCGCAGGTGCCAGCATTTACTACACCACCGATGGAACCACACCGACGACCGGTTCGGCTGTTTATAGCACAGCCATCAATGTTTCGGCTTCAGGGACGCTGGAAGCCATCGCTACGGCCGGCGGCTATAACCAGAGCGGCGTGGCTTCAGCGGTTTACACCATCAACGCAACGGTGGGAGCCTGCGACGGCATGTCGCTGGGCAGGTCTGTAGATGGCACCGCGAACATGAATGGATTTGTTCCTTTCCAAAACGCGACTGGCACACCCGCCGCGCTATGGAGCACCAACATCGCCAACGCAGCCGTTGACCCGAATAATGCGATGATTCAAACCACAGGCGGGTATTCCGGGGAGAACGCGCGGGTTCTTTTTGGATCCAGCCCCAACGACGGCGGCATTCCGTTTATGATTGTTGACTCTTCGCAGACCCCTGCGGTGTCTATCAATGTGATCGACTACGCGTCCAACAGCGATGTGGTTGTAGCCCCATATCCTAATAACGTTCCGATTGAAGCCGCTTATCCCGACTGTTCGGGCTGGCCAGATACTTACCAAGCCGATGCTCATACCAACGTGCTTGACCGCAACACATGCTGGCTCTATGAGACCTACAACACCAATCGCTGCAACGGGTTGTACGATGCCTCGGAAGAGGTGATCTGGGATATGCTGAACGGCGAGATGCGGCCCTGGGGCTGGACTTCGACGGATGCCGCAGGACTGTCGGTCTTTGCCGGGCTGGTGAAGTACGACGAGGCAGCTTCCGGGAGCATCCAGCACGCCATTCGCTTCACAATGCAGCAATCGAAGAACGACGCCAATGACGGATATTTCGTGGAGCCGGCCTCTCATGCCGCGGGCACCACCTATGGCGCGCCTGTCGTGGAAGGGATGCGGATTCGGTTGAAAGCGAGCTATAACACCTCCGGCTACTCCGCCATCAACACGGCCATCCTGACCGCGATGCAGCAGTATGGGTTAATCATGGCCGACAACGGCGGCTACGGCTATTACATTGGCGCCACCGATTCGCGCTGGAACGACAGTGATTTGGCTAACCTGGGCGAAATACCCATGTCAAACTTCGATGTCATTGACGGGACCTCAGGCTCGACAACAATGACTCCCGCATACCCCGGATGGGATTCTGTGACCGCGCCTACCGGAGCGCAACCGGTGATAAGCAGCTTTACCGCGTCGCCTCAAACCATCTCCGCCGGAACTCCAGTTACCTTCAACTTCAGTGTGAGCGGCGACTCCTACGATTACATCGACATGGCCGGTCCGGTCAGGCTTAGGCCTAATGGCGGCGGTCCGGGTGTGAATACCGGAAGTGTGACGATTTATCCCACGGCAACCCAGACCTACACGTTGTACGCCGTGAACCAGTATGGAAACAACGGTGCAGGAGCAGGTTTCGGCGTAACTCCAAGCACTCCGATCACGATCGTGGTACCTGGATCCGTTGTGGTTCCACCAACTTTCACCCCGCCGCCAGGCCCGTATACCACGGCACAGACGATCACGTTTAATACGACGACTTATCCATTCGCCTCGTTCTACTACACCACCGACGGGTCTACGCCCACTTATCCTCCCACCGGCACTACGATTGAGTTCCCGCAAATCCCGCAGCCCCAGTCCGCGCAGAGTGTGGGAAGTCTGGAGTCTATTACCGTCGCCGCTTCGGAGACGGTGAACGCCATCGCCGTAGTCCAGGGTTACGCATCTCCCAGCGCCGTCACCACGGGCGTATACGAAATTGGCCCGATCACTGCCACGCCTACCTTCAGCCCAGCAGCAGGAAGCTACGGCCTTGCCCAGACGGTAACCATCAGCGATTCAACCTCAGGCGCAACCACCTACTACACCACCAACGGCACCACGCCAACGACCAATTCATCGATCTATAGCTCGCCGATCACTGTCTCTGCCAACGAAACGCTGGAGGCCATCGCTACGTCCGCCAGCGCTAACAATAGCGTGGTTGCATCGGCGGCATATACCATCGGAGGTACGGCGGCCACGCCCACCTTCAGCCCTGTATCCGGAAACTATGTTGGGAACCAGTCGATAACCATCAGCGATACAGCCTCAGGCGCATCTATTTACTACACCACGAACGGCTCAACGCCGAACACCAACTCGGCGGTTTACTCCGGTCCGATTACCGTTTCCACGTCGGAGACATTGGAGGCATTCGCTGCGGGCAGCGGCTATACCAACAGCGCGGTCGCATCAGCGGCCTACACAATTGTGGCGTCAACACCCACGTTCAGCCCTGTGGCCGGAAGCTATATTAATCCCCAGACGGTCACCATCGGGGATTCAACCTCAGGCACAACCATCTACTACACCACCGATGGGTCAACACCGACCACCAGCTCAGCGGTCTACTCCACTCCGATTCCGGTTTCCGCGTCGGAGACATTAGAGGCCATCGCTGCGGGCGGCGGCAACGCCAGTAGTGCGGTCGGCTCGGCGGTCTACACCATTGTGGCGGCCACACCTACCTTTAGCCCCGCGGCCGGAAACTACGGGGTAGCCCTGACGGTAACCATCAGTGATACAACTCCAAGTTCGACCATCTATTACACCACCGACGGGTCCACTCCGACCACCGGCTCGGCGGTTTACTCCACTCCAATAACTGTTTCCGCATCGGAGACGCTGGAAGCAATCGCTGCGGCCACCGGAGACAGCAATAGCGCGGTCGGCTCGGCGGCATACCTCATTACGATCGGCGGGCCGGCGGCAACGCCTACCTTCAGCCTGGCAGCCGGAAGCTACCTTGGGTCCCAGACGGTAACCATCAGCGATACAAGCATAGGCGCAACCATTTACTACACCTTAACTCCGGGGACGGTTGGAACGCCACCGACAACCAGCTCGACGGTCTATACCGGTCCAGTTAGTGTTCCCTCGACAAGTGTGTTGGAGGCTTTCGCTGTGGGCGGCGGCTTCACCTCAAGCGCGGTGGATTCGGCGACCTATAACATTACGATTACGGTGGCCTCCGTGCAACAGTGCAGCAGTTTCGGCGGCTACGTCACGAGTACTTCGTGCACGCTCAATGGAGTTGGCGCGGGTCATGCGCTCATGATTGGCGTCTATACGACTGGCTCCGATATACCGACTATTACCTCCTCGGTCGGCACGCCGACAGCCATAATTTCTAACCTGGCCGACTACCAGGGAAACATGGATGCGGTTATTTTACCGAACACAACATCAGGAAGCATCACTTTAACTGCAACTACAAGCGACCCCACGGATACCTGGATCTCGGTAACCGAGTATTCAAACGTAGCTGCTTCACCGGTTGACACAAGTGCTGATTTATCGCTGAGCGGATCCTATAACTCCAGCAGTATATCCACTGGCAACTTCAACACGGCATCCTCATATGAGATGTTGTGGACCATGTGTTACGGCATACCATCCTACGCCGGATGGTATGCGGGCACTGTGCCAATTACCTGGACAGCGGTGAATAGTTATAGCGATGAGGGCGTCATTGTTGAAGATGGCGTGGTCGGCGCAGCGGGAACTTACTACGGGCAGTGCGACACCACTACGACCAACGGCGGCGCCCTTGACGCGAGTATTATGACCGTTGCTCTCAAGGGAGCTGTCACAGTTGCGGCAACGCCCACCTTCAGCCCTGTAGCCGGAACCTATACTTCGACCCAGACGGTCACCATCAGCGATTCAACCGGAAGCTCGACGATCTACTACACCACCGACGGAACTGCGCCGACAACAGCTTCATCGGTCTACTCCGCTCCGATCACTGTTTCAGCAACGGAGACGCTGGAGGCCCTCGCAACAGCCAGCGGCGTTGGCAACAGCGCGGTTGCATCGGCGGCATATACCATCAACCTGTCGACCACTGCAGCCACGCCTCTCTTCAGCCCGGCGGCTGGCACTTACAGCGCGGCCCAGTCTGTAGTTATAGCCTCCACCACGCCGTCGGCAAGCATCTACTACACCATCAACGGAACCACTCCGACCACCGGCTCGTCGTACTATACCACTGCGATTACCGTTTCCTCCACTGAGACGCTGGAAGCTATCGCCGTGGCCGCCGGATACAGCAATAGTGCGGTCGCCTCGGCGGCATACACCATTAGCGCGGGAGGAGGATCAGCCCCTGTCTACGTGCAGGCATGCGCCAATTACATTAACTACACTGAGACGATAACCTGCACTCTTGCGAATCCGGTAGGGGCAGGGGATGCGCTAGTGATTGGCATAGATGCAACGTCCGCCGCTCTCACGTCCGTCACCGCTTCGCAAGGTACACCGGTGCTTGTGACTTCCAATACTGGTCAAAACGCAGCGTATGCCTATGTTCTCCCGAATGCCACTGCGGGAAGCTATACGATAACAGCCAATTTCAGCGCCAATTTGAAGGTTGGACTTTCTGTTACTGAGTTTTCTAATACAGCGGCCTCTCCGGTGGACACCTCGGCCAATAATTCCGGGTCGAGTTACGTTACGAATATAGACTCACCCAGTTTCACCACGACATCCGCAAATGACATGCTGTGGACGTTATGCGGAGGATCAGGATCCACACCAACCGTTGAGACGACGCCAATTGCCTTCACCGCGCTTCCAAGCATATCGGGTTCGGGTGTAAACGACCTGGTTGAATATGGTGCGGCAGGCGCAGCAGGTTCGTACACTGACCAGTGCAACGGCTCAGGCTTCAATCCATGGTACACAGTTAACGTTGCGCTCTTCGGATCGAGCACGCCCACGGTGGCCACACCTACCTTCAGCCCCGGAACCGAAACCTATACATCGGTGCAGACGGTAACCATCAGCGATACAACAGCAAGCTCGACCATCTACTACACCACCGACGGAACTTCGCCCACCACCGCCTCAACGGTCTACTCCACTCCCATTACAGTTGCCACGTCGCAGACGCTGCAGGCGTTCGCCATAGCAGCCGGCGACAACAATAGCTCTGTTGGAGAAGCTGTATACATCATCAATCTGCCGCAGGCAGCCACGCCTGTCTTCAGCCCCGTGGCAGGAACCTACACGTCGGCACAGGCGGTGACCATCAGCGATTCGACCCCCGGCGCAGCGATCTACTACACCACCAACGGCGCCACGCCGACTACCGGCTCGTTAGTGTATTCCGGCGCGATCACGGTCTCTGCAACGGAGACGGTTGAGGCCATCGCCACGGCGTCCGGCAATACGGACAGCGCAGTGGGTTCGGCGGCTTACACCATTAGTACGTCGTCGGGCTCGCCGATTTACGTTCAGCAGTGCAACAACAGCAGCACCTATACCTGGGGCTACAGTGCGTCATGCACGCTGACCGGAGTCGGTGCGGGACATACGCTGTTGATCGGTATCTACACTCAGTCGGGCGAGACGCCGACTGTTACCTCCTCGTCGGGTACGCCGGTGAGTGTAATTTCCGGCGTGGCCGACTATTCAGGCGCGATGGACGCCTTTATCCTGGCGAATACCGCCGCGGGAAGCATCACCATCACCGCTACGACAGTTGGCGGCACGGGCACCTGGGTTTCGGTAACCGAGTACTCCGGCGTTGGCGCCTCTCCGTTAGACACCAGCGCTTCAGCATCGTTGATCGGAGGCTGGGCCGCCCCGAGTGTATCCACGGGCAACTTCACCACGACAGCCGCAAATGACATGCTGTGGTCGATGTGCTACGGTATACCATCCTACGTCTCGTGGTACGCGGGCACCGTTCCAATTACCTGGACTGCGGTGAATAGTTACTCGGCACAGGGTCTCTTCGTGGAAGACGGCGCGGCCGGCGCAGCCGGAACTTACTACGGGCAGTGCGCCAGCACTACGGCCAATGGCGGCGCCGATCAAGCGAGTATCATTGCCGTTGCGATCATGCCGGGATCGAGTACTACGACGACGGTAGCCACGCCGACCTTTAGCCCTGCGGCGGGCACCTACACCTCGGCACAGACGGTAACCATCAGCGATACAACAGCAAGCTCGACCATCTACTACACGACCGACGGAACCACGCCGACGACCGCCTCAACGGTTTACTCCACTCCCATTGCCGTTGCCGCGTCGCAGACGCTCCAGGCATTTGCCATAGCAGCCGGCGACAACAATAGCTCAGTTGGAGAAGCTATATACACCATCAATCTGCCGACGGTGACCACGCCCAGCTTCAGCCCCGTGGCTGGAACCTACACTTCGACCCAGTCGGTGACGATCAGCGATTCGACCACCGGCGCGACGATCTACTACACCACCGACGGCACGACACCGACCACCGGCTCATCAGTGTATTCCAGCGCGATCACTGTCTCAGCAACGGAGACCATCAATGCCATCGCGGTGCTCGCCGGCGAAACTACCAGCGCGGTCGCTTCGGCCAGCTACACCATCACCTCACCTCCTGTTGGAGGGGTGACCGTCACCGCGCAAGCGCCGACAACGGTAACGGTGGCGCCGGGCGGAACGGCGGTCTTCAACTTTACGGTAACGCCGACGCAGGCAGTCCCAGTCGACACGGCTACTCACGCCGGAGAGGCGGCGCCGCTCGGCACGATCACATTTCCGCTCGCCGTGAACCTGAGCTATAGCGCCGTACCCGCCTTGCCCAGCAACTGGACCGTGGTCTTCTCTCCGAATCCTATTCCAGCAGGCGCGGGAGCGACTCCGGTAACCATGACCATCCAAACGGCGCTGACCACGGCGTCCTCGAAGCCGGGAGGTGCTCTGGCCTCGCGTCTGGCGCCATTCTTGCTGGCGCTGTTGTTGCTGCCCTTTGCCGGCCGGATGCGCAAATCGGGCAAGCGCTTCAACCGCATGATCTCGCTGTTGCTGCTGCTCGTGGTGGGCGCGGCGGCCTTGGTCGGAGTGAGTGGCTGCAGTAACGTCGGCTTCTTTGGCCAGGCGTCACAAACCTACACTGTGACGGTGACCGGAACCATGAACGGCTTGTCGAACAATGTCAATACCAACGTTACCTTGACGGTTGAGTAAGAAGGAGAACTTGAAGATGCGCAGATCGAATGGCGGAAAGGTGCTCCTTGTGGGCGCGCTCATATTGGCTGGATCCGGTGTCTGGGCCCAACAGAGTCAAAGGCTATCGGCGGTTTCCACGGACCTGGCTGTAACATTTGCTGTAGAACGGTCGCAGGTGGTGCCCGATCAATGCTGCTTCTGGTTCAAGGGCGGCGGGGCGGACGCGGCGGTGACCTTCTGGAAAGGCTTTGGCTTGGCCGCCAGCTTCACCGGCGATCATGCCTCGAATGTTGTGCCGGGCGTGGATGTGAACAAGCTCTCCTATATGGGCGGCCCGCGCTATACATGGACGAGAAATGCCGTTGGCGGACGGCGCTGGCAGATATTGGTCCAGGGGCTGGCTGGCGCGACGCATGGCTTCGACGGCCTCTATCCGGCGGCGGACGCGGCCACCACGAGCGCCAATGGGTTTGCGCTACAGACTGGGGGGGGCTTGAATCTGCGGCTCAGGCAACACCTCGGCCTGCGCTTGATCGAGGCCGAGTACGTGCGCACGGAGCTGCCCAACGCCGCTACCGACAGGCAGAACGATCTGCGGCTGGTCTTCGGTCTCACTTACCACTTGGGCGCCTCGGCTACCGTACCCACGCCGATGCGATAGCCCAAAGTAGCTGCGTGGAACGTCGCCGGAGGCAGAGTCTGGCATGGTACTCGAGCAATGTAAAGGCCACAACCGAGACGGCGAGCGGACTGCCAAGTAACGGCGAAACAGTCTACGCAAGGCTCTATTCGCTCATCGACGGGGTCTGGCAATACGCCAACTACACCTACACGGCCTTCTAGAAATGGAGAAGAGAAAGAAGCTGAATATAAATTGGAGCGAGTGAGGAGAAGTTTGAGGTCGCACCTTCCACCTTTGGCATATATGCCGGGGTTAGGAGGTGCGATTTCATCAAAGAGCGCTTGGACCACTCATTTCGAGAGGATTTCAATGAGTTCGTCGGTCGCCGATGTCGGCTTGCTGGCTTTCGGGTCTTTTTTTACTTTCTCCAATGAAGATGACAGCGGGAACGATCCAGAGGCCACCGGCCAGAGCGAGGGCGACTCCGAGTGAAGTTACAAGCCCCAACTCGGCAAGCGGCGCGAAACTTGATGCCATAAGTGCGCCAAAGCCGACGATGGTAGTCAGATTTGACTGAATCAGCGCCGCGCCTGAAGCCTTTGCGATGATGAGGATGCTGTTCTGCTCGCTCTCAAGGTAGCGACGGACCAGATGAATACTATTGTCAATGCCAATCCCGATAATGAGCGGAATGGCGGTAATCGACATGAAGCTGAAGTGATGCCCTGCCAGCCTCAACAATCCGAAAGTTACGATGATCGCGAATACGATGGGCATCAATACGACCAGCGAAACGCGGAAGTTACGGAAACAGAGATAGACCATCAGAGTGATCGCGGCCGCCGTCCACACCAATGCTCTGCGGCTGTCGTGAAGGATCCTGCTCTCCATATCGCGGTTGATTTTCTCGAAGGAAAAATCCACGAACGGGCCAAATTGATGCCGCCACGAGTCCAGCACTGAGTCGGGAATCGCCTGGGTGTCATTGGGATTGGTAGCATAGTAGGCAATTGCAGCAACGTAGCTTCCGTCCGCAGTTTTGCGGATACTGTTGTCTAGCAGACCAGACGGAAGGAAGCCGGCGGCCTTCTCCAGAGTGACAGGATCAGCTCCTTGACCAAGCGTTCGTAGCTGCTCAATATAAGCCTGGTGCGGCTCTATCCGAAAGCCATTTTCGCGTAATGAATCCTCTAACGCGCGGGCCGACGCGGCGAAGTCGATAGTTGCCAGTGAAGCCGCACGTTGACTCTGTGTGCGAACCGAAGGCAGCAGGTTGGTGGGGCTGAAGATGGATTTTAACGCGCCTTGCCGCCGATAGATTTCAAGGCCTGCGGTCAGCTGCTCAGCTCGCTCGAGCACTTCCTGCTGGCCGCCCGCAATCAACAGCACGTCCGGGCTGCCCTCGATGCCGAACTTTGCGGAAAGGCGACTCTGCGCAACAGCGGCAGGGTTGTCGGCGCCACCGTCGATGTCGAATCGTCCGCCGAGATGGATAGACGGCAGCATTAGGACCGACAGCAGGAATATTGCCGATGAAAAAGCGACGACGAGCCGAGTGTGCCGGCCAACAAGGTCGACGGACTTTTGCGCCATCAAAGGAAGAAATCGGAATGTAATGGTCTCTGGCGCGCGCGGCTTGGAAAACCGCCCCCAGAGCTGCATCAGCGCGGGAACGGTGAACAGGGTGTGGAACATCATCATGAACATTCCCACCGTGAGGATGAAACCGAACTCGGCCAGTGCTTTGAAGCCCGATGCGGCTAAGGCCGCGGTAGACGTTGCCGCCGTAACAATGCAGAAGACAATGCTGGCCCCCGTGGTTTCAAACGTGCGCAGCATGGCCGCGTTGAGGGTCCCGCCTTTTGCCCATTCCTGCGGCATGCGGTTAAAGAAATGCACAACCTGGTCATCACCGAGTCCCGCCAGGATGGCAATAAAAGATAAGCTGATTAGATTCACTTCTCCGGGATAAAAGCTCGCAATACCCGTAGTCCACAGAATGCCGAGGCTGGTGGGCAGCAGTGAAAGCAGCAGCATCGGAATCCGTGGATAGACCAGCAAACACAACAGCAGATTGCCGACGATCGAGATAAAAGAAACCCGGCGAATGTTTCTTTCAATGAACTTATGGTCCTGCTCCGCGTAAACGTATGCCCCGGCAGGAATGGCTCGCACGCCAGAGTCGCGGAGGTCAGGCTCGGCGGAGATCGACTGGATGTGAGCCCGAGTCCATTGCACGGTTTGCTCGGCAAATTTGTAGTCCACGGCCGACTGGCGGGGCTCGGCAATGATCAGCAGTGCCTTATGGTCCTTGCTGAAGAACCGGTTCCCGCTTCCCCATGCCAGGTCGAAACTGGCGAACTGCGAGAAGCCTTGGCTGTTCTGTGTGGCCACGCCCATGAGGCCCAGTGGATCCGCAACAAAATAATTGGCCCCTAGAGTGGAAAACGGAGTTACTAACTCAGTGGCTGAGCGGCGAATGGTTTGATGAATTTGCTTTGAATCCAGCCGTTGCTTGAACTCTTCAGTTTGTCCGGGCTGCGCGAATGACGGAAAATTCCAGGAATAGAACCGAACGACGTTGAGCAGTTCCTCTTCCTGCAATCCGCATCTCGCCTGTTTGAACTGTCCGCTGGCTCGCATCTCAGCTGTGAGACGATCGGCCATCTCCTCCATTGCGCCGGTGGCATCAGCTCCACTCTCTTGCGCTTCGATCAGAACGAAGAGCTGATTGCCATAACCAAGCTCTTTGCCAAGTTTGCTCGCGGCCTGCCATTGGGGGTCGCGATTGCCAAACATATCGGTCAGATCGGTCCCGGTGCGAAGGTTGTGAATGTTTGCGTAGAGAAAGATCGTAAGGACGAGAGAAACGCCAGTCACCATCCCCGGGTGGCCAATCACCAGACGGCCAACAAGGCGCATGAAGCGGGCCATCATGGTGCGCTCTCCGCAGTAGGTCTCTTCGCAACAAACAGAATATGAGCCAGAGGCAAGAGGTTTCTGAAGCGGCGAGTTTCAACCTGCATTCCAGCGCTCTCCAGCAAATTTTGGTACTGCGCGGGAGAGAGCATCAAGGGGCGCATGCCGACCCGATCGAAGGTGAACAGCAGACGGTCGAAGGCCATGGTGATCGCCGACCACAGGCCGCGCTCGCAATCGTGAACGCGAAAGATCAACCGTCCATGGGGCGTAAGCGCGGAACAGCAGCGCTGCAACAATGCCAGTTGCTCATCAGCGGACAAATATTGCAGCACATCCAAAATCAGAATCAGGCCCGCAGGCGGAATTTCAAATTGACGAACGTCCGCGACGCTCACCTCTGCGTTCAGAGCGCTGAGAGCCTCCCGAGCAACGGCAATCCGATGCGCATTTAAGTCGCACCCGGCCAGGCGCCGGTTGTTGTCGCCGAAGGCCTCAAAACAGAGAGCCATGCCGTATCCGCACCCAAGATCTACAACCGTTCCCGAGCCCAGTCCTTCGCCCTCAAGCAAGCCGAAGATTCGATCCAGTCTCAGCTTCCAGCGGACAAATCCCCGGTCGAATCGTGCGGATTGGGCAAACGTGCGGTTCACAAATTGAATGCGGTCACGTAGTGCTGGATTGCCCGGCGCCCTCAGTAAAAGAATCACCGCGGTAATAGCGGCGCCCACAGCGCCGACGAGTATGCCAAGCACTAGGCTGCCAATCAGCCAGGACAGAAGATCTTCTTTGATGTGCGCGCCAGTTAGGGCGGACAGCCTCCAAGGCTGGAAAGCGCCGGTACGAACAAAGCAGCCTAGTTCCACGGAAGAGATAACAATCAGAGGCTGGAGAATGGGATTGTTGATGAAAGTGCTGGCAAAGGTCAACGGCTTGTTTAGCCGGAACAGAACCGCGAGGCCAAGCGCTGCCACGGTCTGGAGCCCGTAGATCGGCACGATGCCGATGAATATGCCCACAAACACGGCCGCGGCAGCACGGCCCGGATTAAGCCGTTCCGTAAGCAACGTGGTGAAAAACTGCCGCACATGAGCCTGAAGCTTTGGAGTCACCAGGACTTTTCCCTTTTCGTTTACCTGCTTCCTAAGTTGATACCACCGATAACTCGCCGCTGGCTACCATTTCTTCTCCCACATATACAGTTCCACTGATCAAAGCCATCTTCCCTGCGCCGGTCAACTTCATGGTTTCGATGCGCAGCTGCTGCCCGGGAATCACCGGCTTGAGAAATTTGAAACGACTTACGGCCGCAAGCAGCGCAATTCCCGCATCTCCTTGCGGAGCGGCTGATCCCAGCATCACTCCGGCCGTCTGCGCCACGGCTTCAATGATAAGAACGCCGGGAAGAATTGGCTTGGCGGGAAAGTGCCCGGCAAAAATCGGATCAGCCGGATCGACAAACTTCACTGCTACGCAGCGTTCTCCCGGCTCCAGCTCTTCGACCCGGTCGATCCACAGAAATGGCGGCCGATGAGGAATCATGCTCTCGATCTCGTCTCGCTCAATCATTTCGGCTTGATTACCTCAAAGGTCTCAGCGGGTATCTTCAAGTTCACTGACGTAACATCGATGGCAAACACGCTGTTTACCCCGCTCTTGCCGTCCACTTCCAGCGATTGGGGCAGAAATTCCCATTTGCTTAGCTTCACCACCATATAATTTAACCTGCGGTGAAACGCGTCTGTCCGGGGGACGAGCCTCATTTCATAATCACGGCTCTCCTCCCGCACGGAAATGGTGAAATCTTTTTTCAGGTTTTCGATGGAATTTTCCCTGCTGAAGAAGGATTGAGCGTGCCGGACGTTGCTGCCGACCTCTAGAACATCTGTGTTTCCGCCAGACGTAACATTGAGATAGTTCCCGCTGAAACGGATGCGAAGGGCATTGGGTGCGAAATATTCGAGCATGAACTGAGCGTTGCCCTCGGCGCAAAACCTGCCGTGGAGCACCATGGGCTTTACCATCAGTTGAGAGGTGCGGGTTTCGGTGACGGTGCCGCAGCCGGTGGTGAATCTCTTCTGTGCCTGCTGAACTCCATCCCAAATGCGCATTAGCAGATCGTCGCCTTGGGCCGCCGTCACTCCGGGAAAAATAAGGAATAAAGCCAGCCAGATTAGTCCGAATCGCGTGGTCATGTTACGCTCCCAGAAAGCGAAATGCCATCGACCATAGGCAGATACGCACCGTGTCTCGGATAGGTTTCATCTTGGAGCGCGCCTGGCCATTGTCGTAAACCATGCGGATCGGTGCATGGGCGATCGTGCACCCCGCGCGGGCCATTTTTATAAGCACTTCCATTTCAAATTCGTATCGCCGGCTGCGTAACTTGATTGCGCCAAGCTTATCCAATCGGAAAAGGCGCATGCCGCATTGGCTATCGTCGATTTTGCGACCCACCAGGGCAGAGGTAAACCGGCTGCCGATCGTATTGGAATAATAGCGTGCACGGGGCATAAGTGCACAATCGAAAGGGCGAGCGCCAATCACGATGTCCGCCCCCGACTCTTCGGCTACTCGAAGCATGGCGGGAATATCTTCAGGCAAATGCTGGCCGTCGCCATCGAGTGTGATTACGTGAGTAAAGCCGCCCTGAGCTAGCGCATAAGAAATGCCGGTGCGAAGAGCCGATCCCTTGCCGCTATTGGTTTTCGACTCCAGGCAAATCGCTCCAGCGGTCCGGGCCGCATCCGCCGTTCCGTCGCCGGAACCGTCATCGATCACAACGACTTTTTCAATATGCCGCCTGACCCCCGCAATCACCTTGGCGATATGCGGAGCTTCATTGAACGCGGGAATGAGCGCGCAGGTTTGCATGAATATCCTTCAAGTGTAGTTCAGCAAGCATCGTCGCGCGAACCGGCGAGAACGAATTTTAATCCGCGACGCCTGAGTTCATCGATAATTCCGGGCAACGCCTCGAGCATTGCATCGGTTCCCCCCGGCAAGCGGTCATGCAGCAGGACGATGTCTCCACCAGTCACGCGATTCAAAATGCGGCAAGAAAGTGCGCTCGAGTTATCGGTGAATGTATCAAAAGTACGAATGCTCCAGGAAATATACTCAAGTCCCTCCTGCTTGAGACAGGGCCCCAGGAGAGGATGACGCAGGCCGACCGGCGAGCGAAAATAACGCGGCACAAAACCGCAAATGCGGCGAATACTCTCTGAACCAAGCCTGATCTCGGCCCGCAGACGCCCCGGCGTAAGAAAGCAAAATAAGGGCCGGTGCGACCAGGTATGGTTCGCTATCAAGTGCCCTTCTTTCCAGGCTCGGCGCACGACCTCCGGATACCGCTCTGCACGCTTTCCAACCACAAAGAATGTAGCTTTCACGTTCTTTTCACGAAGCAAATCCAGCAACCTAGGCGTATCAATTGGGCTGGGTCCGTCGTCGAAGGTCAGGGCCACACAATTGGCATTCTCCACCCGCGAGCGGTTTGCAACCAGCCATTGATTGCGAGGGTGAAACAGCAGATAAAGCATGACCCCAGTACCGCAGGCATAAATAACGGTTACAGCAATTAACCGGAACAGTGTAAACGGAAATAACAGCGCCAATGAGGCGTTGGTCACTAAAAATAATAAGTAAAAGCTCACGGATCTTTTCATTTCAATCATACCCGGATGAAAGAATACTCGCGGAATTTGTGGCACCATTCTAGCACCGGGTTCCCGCGATGCGAGCAGCTGAAGGTCTACAGTGCAAGGTTGACGCCTACTTCTCTTCCAAGGACTTTACGGGCCACCTGCATATAACTTAGTATAGGTATAGATTATCTCAAAAGATGCATGAGGTGATTCCGGAATGAGAGTTCTGCTCGTCACACCGCGCTCCACTGCAGCTCATTTTGGTCTGGCCCCATTCTTTCGGACCGAGCCGCTGGGCCTTGAATATATCTCGGCTGCGCTTGGCGCACTCGGGCATCAGACCTGCATCATGGATCTAGCCTTCGAGCGCAGATCTATAGGGCTGATTGTAAAGTCATTTCGGCCGGAGTTAGTGGGCATCTCATGCGTGCATATTCTTGACGCGGCCGATACGGTAAAACTCGCCGCGGAAATCAAGCAGTTGGATCCGGCTATCTTCGTGGCCGTTGGCGGACACGCGGCGGCTTCGTTTCCAAGAGCGCTGGAGCAGAGCAGTGCGGTGGACGCAATTTGCACCGGCGAAGGCGAGAGCACGATGCCTGCCCTATGCGATGCCTTGGCGCAGCATCGTCCGCTTCACGATGTGCCGTGCTTGCTATTGCCCGCGGGGGAAGGGAAGTTTGCCTCCACGGGAAACGCCCACGAATGGCTGGATCTTGATCAATCTCTTTGCCCGGATCGCGCCGCGGTAGAAGCCTACCGAATGCATTACGTCTGTTTGAATTACATGCCGGTTTGGACGCTGGAAACTACTCGCGGGTGCAAGCACCACTGTAAATTCTGTTCGGTCTGGCAATACTACAGAGGTTCCTGCCGCCATCATGCTGCGCGAAATGTGCGCACGGATTTTGAACATATTGGAAAGAACGTCTTCATCATCGATGATTTGTTCTGGGCAAATCCAACTCGCAGCGAGGAACTGGCGCGCGAATTGCTGGCTTCCGGTGAGCGCAAGAACTGGATCCTGGTGCAGTCGCGCGTCGACCTGGTTAGCGAAAGCGCCGACCTGCTGCGCCTCTGGCGGCCGCTGGCCCGGAACTTCGATATATTCTTCGGCTTCGAATCGCCAACCCGGAAAGGGCTCGACTCGTTGCATAAAGGCACGGATATTTCGAAAACCCTGGAGGCTATCCGTGTAGCAAGAGAATGCGGATTCGGGGTAACAGGCAACTTCATCGTAGATCCGGATTTCTCTGAGGACGACTTCTCAAATCTTTGGGACTTTGTAGAAACTCACCGGCTCTACCGGTCTGGCTTTACCATTCTCACACCTCTGCCGGGCACGCATTACTTCGAGCATATCAAGGTGAAACTGGAAGTTATGGACTGGAACCAATTCGATCTGCACCATCTTCTCTGGAAGCCTCGCCTACCCGTCGAGCGCTTCTTCGAACTCTACTGCGAGACCTGGCGGCGCACCGTGCTCAATGCCGGCGGCAGAAAGAAGTGGTGGCAGTGGTTGCGCAATGTCGATCTGCGTCACATTGGCCACATGGCAAGAATCCTCGCCCGCGCCCAGACGTTAATGAACCCGCAGGCTTATCTTGCGGAGTGCAGTCTTCCCAGGGACCCGCAGTAGTGCAGAAGATGGCTGCTTTATGGTGGGATGACGTCCATTGGAACCTATGGCGAGTCGCGGATCGTGCAGACTTGGTTGCGACCGCCCATACGGCACGGCGCGTGGCCCGGGAGGCCGTTGCTCCGCAGTTGGTTGCCGGCGCACGGTCCGGCTGTGAATGGACTGCTGAAAAGGCGAACATACTTGCCTCACTGGATGCGAATGGCCTGACTTCAATTCTTTCGTCGACGGACCATGGAATAGCCACGGCATTGTCGTTGGCGGCCTGGGAATTGGCCTGGATTGATGGGGGAGCGGCGACGTTATGCCTGTCTGGAAGCTTGGCACAAATGTCCATTCTTGATTTTGGTACGAAAGAGCAAAAGGACCGCTATCTCGACAATTCCGATCGACGTCATGCTGCTCTTTGCCTGACTGAGCCGATCCCCGGAGCGGGCTCCGACGCTACGTTTCTTTCAGGAGGCTTTCAAACTGCCGAATGGGTTCCCGGAAGCGAGCCGATGCTGGAGATTCGCAAACGCGGGCGCTTTATCAGCCACATGGATTTTGCGGATTTTGTGGTGGCTGCCGTGCAGGGATACACCGACCGCGTACGGGGCAGTTGTTTGGTGATTCTCGAACCGGGGGATGCGGGCGAGTTCAATCGTGGTTCGCGAGTGCGCAAGATAGGGCATCAGTTGGCATCGACAACCAACCCAATCTTCGATTTAAGAGTGCCTGCCTCCCGCATCGTTGGCGATTACAGAATGATCGATGGAGTTGTGGTTCCTAACTATGACCATCGCCGCCTGTTGGAGCCCACCTTTCGTAGAAATCGCGCCATCCTGAGCATCATGACCGCTTCCAAACTACTCTCCGTCGTGCAGCCTCTGATCAATCCGACTGGCCAGACAACGGGGGAGCCGGAGTGCTGGGAGCAGATGGTGGAATTGTGGGCAGCGGGCGAGGCAGCAGCGTCCCTGGGCTTTTCTGCCGCGCGCCTATCCGATGAACTGGATTGCCGGAAAGACCCAGCGCGCAAACTTACGAGTCAATCGGCCCTTCTATCTTCAGCGGCAAAGCTTTTCAGTACAAGCAGTGCCACCGTGATGCTTCGACATGCGGCGGCGTTTGAGGGTTGCTGGCCGATTGACGGCAGCGCGGGCTTCATCCGCGACAAACTTTTGGACGCACAGATCGAGGCGCTCTATCTTGGGCCGGAAGCGCTCCAGCGCCGGCTGGTCTCGGCCGCCATGATTGACGGTGAGTTTCTTGAGACTTTTCAAACTTGGACTGAGGACTTGGAGCGGCATGGCCAGCGTCTGTCCGGCATGGGTATTCACAATCTGACGTGCGCGATGAGGCTTTGGCACTGGACATTGGGCCAACTACGGCAGCAAACGGACTCACGCGGGACGCGGCTCTTCTGCGATGCCCGTCAAGGCGTGACCTTCCCCATGGCTGACTCCCTGTGCCGGCTGCTTGCGGCACGTTCGTTTACCCTGGATGTGCTGGAATTGGAAAAGATCCGCAATCGTGAAGCGCTACCTACTTTCACATCGTCTCTTTTCTTTGATCTGAGTGCTGTCGCGTCAGCCAACGCCTCCGGCTCGGTGGCGAGAGCCTGTGCTGAACTGCTTTTTGGATACGGCGAACATTTTCCGGTTTCCGCCACAACCAGGAACGCTTTTGACCATCTCCGAGCGAAGTTGAAATTGAGCCTCTGCGGCTCCGCGGCTGCGCGCAATCGGATCGCGCAGTTTCTACGTGCGGAACACCAGTGCTAGACGAGTTCAGCAGCGTCCTCGCGCAGCCTTTTCTCAAATTTCGTCAATTGTAAGTCGATCCCGGCTACTTTTTCTTTCCGGCTCAGCAGGTCATCCCGATAGCGCTTCAGGAAATAGTCGATGGTTTCAACGCGAAGCTTGATGGAATTGGCAGGCCGGTTCTCGTCCAAATCCTTGAATGAAAAATAGGGCGTGCCCGAACGCTCGACGATCTGCTCAATCGCACTGTAGATGGGTGCGTCGTGGCCACATTTGAAACTGGATAACTCCACAGCAACCAGATTGGGATGACGTGCGGTAAACTTGGCGGCCCAGAGTTTATGGTTTGAACTAGTGGAAAATGCGGTTTTCCAAACGTCGGAGATATCAAGCGGGTGGCTGATCACACCGGCGCGTACTTCCTCGCCGAATAATCTTTCGAGCAGATCCTCATCAAGCGGCAAGGTGCTCTGCGAAAAGATCGGGTAGCCCAACTTTTGGAATTGCTCGAGGATTTCATGGTTGATGCCGGGATCGTGGTGATAGGGCCGTCCCAGCATCACGATGCCTATCTTATGCTGCGATTCGATCTGGTCGAGAACCTCGCGAGCATGGCGGCGGATGCCGGCTTCGTACCTACCCAACTCACGGAAGCCGGTCTCGACGGCGTGTTGATTCTCTTCCAGCGTTAAGCCTAATATTTGCCCCCATGCCTGGAACATCTGGCGCGCGAAGAGCTTTTGCTCTACCAGATTCACCAGCGGATGCACGTATCGAATCCCTCGTTCGGCGAAAAGATCGGTTTCTTTTGTATAAGCCGCCTCCACGGTTTCAGGAGTAATAGCGGATGTCGGACAGGCGTTGTTTGCCCTCACGTTCACCAACGGCGAGGACAACACGTCGAACATGGGAAAGAAAATCACGTTGATCGGTTTGCGCTGATGTTGTTTGAACAAGAGATTGTGGACATGCGCGATGGCGATCTTTGAAGGGTAGCAGGGATCAATCGAACCGCGGCTCGATCCAGCACGATATAGCTCAGCTGTTGTGTAATCCGAATAGGCAATGTTCTCCGCCCGCACACCAAGGCTTTCGAGGTAAGAGCTGAAAAGTGGCGCGTAGGCATACATATTCAGAACGCGAGGAATGGCGATGCGTAGCTCTGCGCGCCCTTTCATCAACGAAATGCGGCTGCGTCCTGCGGCGGTCCAGGCATGGGTCGGAATTGGATCGGCGATCAACTCCGGCTGGCGTGAGCGCCACACTTCACGCGCCGCCATTTCCACCAGGTTAGGGTTAGCTCCCTTGGTTTCATCAATGAGCGCTTGAATTCCGCGCATATCCGCGACATCTTCCACCGCGCCCTTCTCGCAGCCGGCGACGATGATGCGCTGCTCCCCGGGTTTCAGCGCGATCCTGGAGCGGAAAGCCGGCTCCACCCAGTCGTCCTGCTGCCCGGTCTGAACATCGAGGAAAGTCCGCTGGCAGGCATTCTTGCAAAAATGGCAGCGCGTCCCTTCGTTGTGTGTGGTGCGGTAGTGAATGTGACTCACAGCATCCATGCCGATGAAGCTGGTTGAGTGGCCTTTGCGCCACAACCGAATAGCTTCGATCGCAGTGCCGATCGCTCCCGCTTCGCCGCAGTGGGGATGAACAAAAATCTCCGGCTTCTTCCCTGCGGAGCGCAAGCTGGCATACAGAAAATCCACTTCCGCCTTCACGGCCGCAAGATTGTTCTGGGTCCCCCCCTGCAGAATGAAACGCGTGCCCAGGGCGGCGAGGCTCGGCACCTTGGCCACATGCAGAAAGATATTTCTGGGCAACACCGTAGCCAGCCCGGCCAGGATTTCTTCAGCGCGCCATCCCTGGCGCTGAAAGTTGACGATATCCGTCTGCAGAAACACCGCGCATCCATACCCGAACACAGGCATCGTGTCAGCGCTGAAGGCAACCTCGGCATAGTCCTCAACAGGAATGCCAAATCCTTCGGCTGTAGACTGCAGAAAATAGCCGTTGCCCGCTGAACATTGAGTGTTGAGCTTGAAGTCTTTTACCCGGCCATTGCTGAGGATAATGAGCTTGATATCCTGCCCGCCAACGTCGACGATCACGTGCGGGTCATTGAAAAAGCTAAGGGCCGATTCAGTATGAGCCACAGTTTCAACCAAAGCCACGTCGGCTTGCAGGACTCGTTGCAGAATGTCCTTGGCGTAACCGGTGGTGCCTACGCCGAGAACTCTCAGTTGCGCGCCCTGGACTTCCACCTGGCGGCGAAGATTACCGAAAATCTCAATAGTGTCCTGTATCGGATTGCCGTTTGAGAGTTGATAGGCCTTTAAGAGAACTTCACCGGATTCCGACAGGAGCACAGCTTTTGTGGAAGTAGAGCCGCCGTCAAGGCCAATGAAAGCTTGGACTAGATCCCCGGAACGGAAGGTCGCTGGAACAAATTCCGGTTGCGAATAATCAATTTTGAACTTTTGCAATTCGCTCGTTGAATTACTCAATCCATGGCCGGCCGACGCTTCCTTATCGTTCCGCCTCCCATTCAGCACATAGTGCTCAAGATGCGCCGTTCCGAGGTATTGACCAATCTCAGCATTCTCGCCCCGGCCAAATTCCACAGCGCCAAGTGCGGCAAAATACAGGGCATCTTCCGGGGTCTTGATCAGTTCCTCCGGAGTATCGCCTGGAGACAGTTCGATCCCTCGCTCCTTCCAGAGCAGTGGGATGTGGTGCTGCCATGCCTCGCGCATACCGCGAATAAAAGCGTTTGGGCCGCCCAGCAGGAGCACATGGGGCCTCAGCGTGTGACCACGTGTGAGCACAGTGAGATTTTGCAGAACAATGGCGTCGAAGAGCGAGGCCATCAATTCCTCAACTGGAAGGCCTTGTTTCTGCAGACCGTTGATGTCAGTCTCCGCGAAAACTCCGCACTTACCCGCGACGGGATGCACCCTGATTCCCTTATAGGCCTGATTGCACAGCTCGTCGGATGGGATCATCAACTTGGCGTTGATTTTGTCGATGACCGCGCCGGTACCTCCCGCGCACTTATCGTTCATCGATGGAATTTTCTTCCTTCGGCCACGATCTCCATCTTGTTTGAAGATGATGATTTTGGCGTCCTGACCACCGAGCTCGATTACGGAGTTCACTTCCGGGTGCAACTTCTCTACGGCGAGCGCGACAGCATTCACTTCCTGCACAAACTTGGCGCCGATAAGATTGCTGAGAGCATTGCCGCCGGAGCCGGTGATAAAAATACGGCAATTGCCGGGAGCCATACCGGTTTCGATCTCCATGCGACGAAGAAAATCAAGCAGTTTCTCTGCCTGGCGTGTGTCGTGGCGCTGATAATCGCGCCAGAGAATGCGTCCGCTTTCGGCTTCGATGACCAGTGCTTTCACCGTGGTGGACCCAACGTCCAGGCCAGCGTAAAGAAGGCAAGAGAGACCGTCCCCATCTAAAGATGTAAATGGGCGGCTACTGGCGAAGTTCTCGAAATGTGATTTGTTATTCAGAGAATCTCCCGCTCAGATCTCGTCCGGCAGCTTGGCCAGGCGCGCTTTGCCATCCATCAGGCTGCCGACGTGCAAAACAAAGTTCGCGGCAACCCCAGCGATTCCCCTGCGGTGTGGAACTGGATAGAGAGGGCTCCGCAATTGCCGATGTTGGGCAACATAATCCTTGATCTCTTCGAGATTCCTGCTCGTCGAAGCCAACGCCCGCTCGAATTCTGCCTTGGCCTTGATTTTCGCTTCGCCCAGGGCCATCTGGACGCGGCTTTGCGCGTTGATCTCTCCCTCGCCCGATGTCTCGATCGGTAGGAAGATCATCTCCCGGAAGCGGTTCACCACCGCCGACTGCACGCCATCGGATTGTGAAGACGGCATGCAGCCGAACGGCTTCAATGCCAGCACCATGTGGCACAATCTGTTGGTTGTGTAATACACATTCTTAGCCACTTCCAAGTGCCCTTCGCCGCCGCGCGCCAGCGAGTGATAAAAGGGATGCGCCATCCTGGCCAGCACTCGTTGCGGAACCAAACGCGGTGTGATTTTTCCCATGTGGCTGGCGGTGCGGGCAAACACATAGGTCCAAATGTCTTCACTCAATCGCAACAATAGCCACTTTTTGCGAAACTTCCAATCGTTGGATAATTTCTTCTTCAACTCCCACCACCGGGCATCTGGATAAGGAACATCAATGCCCCTCTTCGTCTCCGATCCGGCACGGGACTGATAAAGAAGATAAGTGATCCAGCCGCTAATTGGCTCGATCCATACCTGCGCGCCTTCCTCTTCAAGAAAGGAGAACATTTTGAAGTTGCCGTCGCCTTCCGTAAGTTGCGCCCAGAATTCCCCAACGATCTTGACCACCGGCTTTACGCGGGTGTGGTCCACTTCGATCTGATTCAGCCGTCTTCGCGCCAAATGCATTCTGCTTACGAATTCCTCGCTATAGAGATGATCAAGGATCTTGCCCGCCGTGTTGAGAGTCCCATTGAGCTTCTTGTTGCGGGCCACGAATCGGGAGACCCATCCGGGGGTGCGTTCGAGGATCTCGTACCGCTTTCGGGTCTCGAGAAAACTGCTGAGCTGACTCACAATTTCTTCGATTGCCTCATCCGTAGCGCCTGGCACGACCTCGTAGGGACGTATCTGGTAGACCATATCGTTGATTACGTCACCGAGGTTCAGCATGTTGAGCGCGCCAAGATTGAAATCCAGAGTGAAATTCAAGCCAGGATTATCTGAAGCCGTCTTGATCGCCTGATCGGCTTGATAAAGCAAGATTCGAAAATCTTCAAAGCCCGCATTGTCCAGTGCCAGCCGGTACTCTGACTCATACATGCCGAAGCGGCAGGGCCCGCACGAACCGGCGGTGAAGAAGATGTACCTGTCAACAATCTCCCTACGCGAAATCCCCTGACTCTCCAGTGACTGAAGATACTTGATGAGATTGCCGATCGTAAAATAAGTGGGATTGCATTGGCCGTTGTTGCCGTATTCCTTGCCGATCGTAAAAGCGGCCACATCTGGATTCGGCAGGATCTGGCAGCGATAGCCTGAACCTTTCAGAATAGCTTCAATGAAGCGTTCGTGCTTCCATGTAAAGCCTCCAAAGAGAATAGTTACCTGATCTCGCTCTTCAACGGTGAAGGGTCGCTCAGGAGGACGGTGAAAGTGCTCGACAGGTTTCTCGATAAGCCCTGCGGCCTCCAGCAGCTTCATTCGTTCCGCAGCCTTCAACTGCGTCACAGCTTCCTCGAATGTTGGAAGAAGAGAGCCGGTGGGATTTATGACACAGTTCATTCGTCTGAAGCCTCATTTGGCCATATTAGTTAGCCTTGATTGGCAAATCTGAGCCTGCTAAATAGTGATGGCGAAGGCCTATACTGAGACACACATTCGCTGACCGGAGGTTTACCGAATTCAGGGCGGCAGGCCACCGCAAGAAGAAACCGCTCTCTGCTTCTCATTCTCTTCTCTTCACGCATCTGAGCAGTGATGCAGATCACACTGTCACCCAATCCCAAACTGCACATACTACAAAGGCTGCTATCTTCAACTCACACTGGTTTACTGTAACTCTGTTATTACCACTCTCTTTCAATATGCCCTTGACACTGTACCGCTTGCAGCCATTACAATTCCACACTTCAGAGCTATTCAAGGATTCGGGCCCACCGTGTCGTCCGCCGTCGAGATAGTGTAAGTCAGCAGCCTGTGTGCGGGCTTCAAGAATAATCCAGCCGGGCCAGCGTCCTGTGAACAATCGATACCAGAGAGAGGAGACCTCAAATGACTTTTCACGAAAAGCGTGTATGCCAGTTCGCGGTGCTGCTGTTTTTCTTTATTACGCCACTCGTAGCACGGGCGCAATTGTCCAAGGAAGATCACGAGGCGGCAAAAAATACGATTTCCGGGACCCTGTATCTGCGGGTTCAAGCTCCGCAAAAGTATGGCGTTGGCGCCTGGGCTACCTATTCGGAATCGATGCTGGAGGCCAGTCCTACCGGTGTCAGCGCGGATCGCAAGCTGGCCGAGCCGCTCAAGCACCTCATGAGGAATGGCTATCATCTCAAGAACGAGGAAGTCTATTGGGGATTTCTGGCGAACACGCCCGTGAGCCGTTGCAAGCTTGTATCCGAGAAAGGAATCCTGGTGGTTTGGTGTGAGCGGACCGATCTCAACGTCGATCTCTCTGTTGACTTTATAGAGATCAAGAACCTGGATGACTTTACCGAAGCATTTAACCTGGCTTTTTCAAAAGTTCCCCTGCAGAATGAGCATCCTGAGTGGCCTGCCGATGTGCGGGCCGCGATTGCCTCAGGCAAGCTGGTCGTGGGGATGACGGCGGAGCAAGCCAGAATCGTGGTCGGCGCCCCACTCAGCATTACTGCAGGCGAAGAGAACGGAGCCAAAACCGAAACCTGGATGCTTCGTCAGGACGTGGGCGAGGTTCTTGGATGGAATACGAAGCATGGAGCCCATACGAAACTGGCTGCGCAGACTGGCTTTCCTATTCAGGTGAAATTCGTCGACGGTCGGTTGAAAGAGTTGAAATAAGTTGGCCTGTGCTGCTGGAGCGTTCTCCAAAATGGCGAATGCGCGGCGCGAGCTTGCTCGAATTTGTTCTGGCAGCGGTTGAGGCTTGAGCTTTGCAGCGAGGCCGGGAAAGTCGATTTGAGCGGTGGTTTCCAAATACACTCCTCTTGGTATTGCGGAGAGCCGGAATTTAATCGTGAATCTCCGGCAAAAGCTGGAATGAGAAAGTGGCAACACATGGGGAGTTATAAGGAATTGAGCAGGTGCGTGGGAGTACTTTTTCTCTTTTTATTTTGTGCATCGCTGTTCGTCCACGCGCAGTTGTCCGTTCCTGAACATGCGAAAGCCCAGAGCATGATTTCTGGAACGCTCTATCTGCGCCTCGACGCACCCTGCATATATGGAAGAGGAAGATTCGGCATCGCAGCGGCAATTCACCATTTGGACTCATTGCTGGAGGTCTCGCCTGATGGGTATAGCGTCGAACGCAAGCTGGCGCTACCTCCGAAGAGGAAACGCGATAAGGTTTTTTGGGGCCTGTCTCCCAATGACCCTGTGCGTTATGGAAAGCTTCTGTACAAAGAGGACACAGTGCAGGTGTGGATGGAGGGCGTGGCACCCGACGCCTACGAGATGCTGGTTGACTTCATTCACATCAAAAACCTGGATGATTTTACCAGGGCCTTCAACAGGACATTCTCCAAAGTGCCGCTTCAGGACGAGCATCCGGAGTGGCCTGCCGAGATCCGGCAGGCCATCGCCGCACGTAAAGTTATCGCAGGCATGACAAGCGAGCAGGCATTCAGCGTGGTGGGTGCTCCGCTTAAAATTACTACAATGGAAGAGAACGGAGTAAAAGTCGAAACCTGGTTTCCGCGGCAGGATCGGAGCGTTCTAGCTGCCGAAGGCAATACCGCCGATACGCCCACAGGATTTCC
>Ga0187871_10000162_pt1 | contig 59202 bp, 53 predicted proteins | sample June2016WEW_16_1_FD_132988 | JGI IMG/M metagenome (GOLD analysis project Ga0187871, IMG submission 132988) | Peatland microbial communities from SPRUCE experiment site at the Marcell Experimental Forest, Minnesota, USA - June2016WEW_16_10 | ecosystem: Environmental > Terrestrial > Soil >...
ACGCGCCACTCGGAGAGAGAGCCGGACCGGGGGCCGATTCCTGGCGAGAACAGCCCTTCCGTCCAACGACCGGATAGGATCTCGTGAAACGCCGTTCTGAGAAGCCGGTCGCCGCTGCCTTTGCTTGAGCCGAGTCGACATTCCGGCACGCCGGTCCGACAAATGTGCGAGCCCTGAGTTAGCGCTTATGAAATAGCGAGGCGACCAAGGCCAAAATGGCCCGCCCCACTCAGAAATTCACGATACTCGCGAACGAATTAGCGTCCAGGCTTGCGCCGCCCACCAGCACGCCGTCGATCTCCGGTTGCGCCATCAAGACCCGCACGTTGTCCGGCTTGACACTTCCGCCGTATAGGATCCGCACCGCATCGCCGGCCGCCGCCCCGTAGTGCCCACGCACCTGCCCGCGTATCGCGCGGTGCGCGTCCGCCGCGATCTCCGGCGTGGCGGTCTTGCCGGTGCCAATGGCCCACACCGGCTCGTAAGCGATCACGATGCGCGCGAACTGTTCGGGGCTCAACAGCGCGATCCCGCCGCGAAACTGCAACGACAGCACGGCCTCGGTTTCCCCCGATTCCCGATCTGCCAGCTTTTCGCCCACGCACACGATGGGTGTCAGTCCGGCATCCATCGCCGCAATGGTCCGCTGCAGCACGGTCGCGTTGGTCTCCTCGAAATACTGGCGACGCTCGCTGTGCCCGACCAGCACGTGCGAGCACCCGCAAGCCTTGATCATCGGCCCGGAGACTTCCCCCGTGAAGGCGCCTTCCTTCACCCAGTACAGGTCCTGCGCACCAATGCCGATGCGCGTGCCCTGCGCGGCAGCGACGGCCGCGGCGATATCAGTGTAGGGCGGGCAGATCACGACCTCGCAATGCTCCGCCTTCTCGACCAAAGGCCGGAACTTCTCAAAAAACGCGGTTGTTTCGGCGGGGTTCTTGTACATCTTCCAATTGCCCGCCATGATGGGCTTTCTCATATAATCTCCGGTAAGAAGGTGGTTCCGTTGGCGATTTTCGCTCCGAAATTCTCGGCGACAGTCTGGCCGATATCCGAAAGCGACGACCGCCGGCCAAGGTTCACGCCCTGCCTGGCGTGGGGCCCGCTCACCAGCAGCGGAACATACTCGCGGCTGTGATCGGTGGATGGCGTGGTGGGATCGCAGCCGTGATCGGCGGTCAGAATCGCCAGGTCGCCTTCCTGTTCCGCGGCGAAGAACTCCGGCAGCCAGGCGTCGAACTGCTCCAGCGCCATGGCGTATCCCTCCACGTCGTTGCGGTGCCCGTATTGCTGATCGAAATCCACCAGGTTCACGAAAATCAAGCCGGTGTCGAACGACCGCATGGCTTCCAGAGTGTGGGCCATGCCGTCGGCGTTGCTCTTGGTCTTCGCGTAATCGCGTATGCCGCGCCCCAGGAACACATCGAAAATCTTGCCCACGCTGTGCACCGGAACGCCATGCTCGTCGAGCACGTCGAGCAGCATGCCGCGGGGCGGCGGCAGGGCGTAATCTTTGCGATTCGGCGTGCGCGTGAACGAGCCCGGCGACCCCACGAACGGCCGCGCAATCACGCGCCCGACTTCATAAGGCCCCCGCAAAAGCGCGCGCGCGGTTTCGCAAATCTTGTACAGTTCCCACAGGGGGATGACTTCCTCGTGCGCGGCCACCTGGAAGACGCTATCGGCCGACGTATACACGATCGGCGAACCGGTGCGCATGTGCTCCGCGCCCAGTTCCTTGACGATCTCGGTGCCGGAAGCGGCCTTGTTGCCCAGCGTGCGGCGCGCGATACGGCGCTCGAATTCGTCCATAATCTCGCGCGGAAACCCCTGCGGATAAAGCGGAAAAGGCTTATCCAGATGGATGCCCGCCATCTCCCAATGTCCCGTGGTGGTGTCCTTGCCGGGCGAGGCCAACGCGCAGCGCCCGAACGCTCCGGCGGGCTCCGCGTCCGGTGGCAGCCCTGTGAGCGGCTTGATGTTCCCCAGCCCCAGCCGGCATAGGTTGGGCAGGCGCAGATGCCGGCGTCGCGCGATGTTGCCTAACGTGTCGCTGCCGGAATCGCCGTACGCCGCGGCATCGGGCATCTCGCCGATGCCGACGCTATCGAGCACGATCCAGATGACGCGGCGGAACACAAGTTGAATGTAGCATCGTTGCGATTTGGAGTCGGGGGACGGCGACCGGGGAGTGCGCGCCGGTACGGCTGTTCAACCGCCGGTGTTTGCTCACACTCGGCGGATTTGGGCTCTTCTTGTCGCTTGTGTTTTATCAGCGTTCATCGGCGTTCATCGGCGGCCAACATTCGGTTTGATTTTCCCGTTGAGCCGGAGGAAAGCATACTGGCCGCCGATGAACGCCGATAAACGCCGATAAAACAGAATTGGGGCGCAGCGGCCCGTCGGCTTGGGGTGCTTAACCGACTTGGGGAACAACCCAGTTGGAGGGCGGCCAATCTTGGCCGGCTCTTAGCCGGCCTTGACCGCCTGAATAGGCGGCTGCGGGCAGAATTGCCCGCCCCACGGTGACCACTGAGACGGCATCCCCATTTCGGTTAAGCACCCGTCGGCTTGTACGGTACGCGGGATTTCCATTCTGTGTCGGGCACCCGTGCGCAGGGCCTACCGCGCTACTCGACGGCGGTGACGATCAACGTGGCGTCGTCCTGGAAATTGCCGCCGCTGAATTCGGCGATAGCCGCCATCACGCGCTTCTGCATGGCTTCCGCATCCAGCGCGCGATTGGCGCGCAGCAAATCCATCAGCCGCTCTTCGCCAAACTCCTCGTCAGCCGCGTTGGCGATTTCGGTGATGCCATCGGTGAACAGCACCAGCCGGTCGCCCGGTTGCAGGTCCAGGTGCGCTTCCCGATACTCCCAGTCCGGGAAGACGCCCAGCACCACGCCGCCGTGATTCACGCGCACGCATTCGCCGCTTGCACGCACCAGGATCGGTTCGCAATGTCCGGCGTTGGTGTAGCTGAACCGCCGGCGCTCGCCATCCAGCACGCCGTAGAAGAACGTGATGAATTTTCCGCTGCCCACGTTCGCCGCCACGATCCGGTTGATGCGCCCGCAAAGCTCGCCGGTGGGAAGCATCTCGCCAGCCAGCGCGTGTACGGCCGCCTGCACGTTCGACATCAGCAGCGCCGCCGGCACGCCTTTGCCGATCACATCGGCCACGCACAGCGCCAGATGGTTGGCGTCCAGCCGCAACAGGTCCAGATAATCGCCGCTGACCGCCCCGGCCGGACGCCACGCCGCCGAGATTCCGTAGCCCGTGAATTGCGGGATCGATTGCGGCAGAAGCCCGCGTTGCGTGGCGCTGGCGGCTTCGATTTCGCCCGACTCGCGGACCGCGCCATTACGACGTTCGTTGCGGGCTTCCACTTGCGTGCGCAAGGTCGAAAGCAGCTTCGAATTATCCCAGGGTTTCTCTACGAAATCGGCTGCGCCGCGCTGCATAGCTTCGACCGCGAGCTTGATGCTGCCCCAAGCCGTCATCACCACCACCGGCAGCGTACGGTCGAGCTTCTGCACGCTCGCCAGCAGGTCCAGACCTTCTTGGCCGGAAGTGGTGTCGAGGGCGTAATTCAGGTCCATCAACAGCACGTCATATTCGCGGTCGCGCAGCCGGTCCAGCACGGCCTTCGGGGAGTTGACCGCCTCGATCTGGTAGCCTTCCCGTTTCAGGAGAAGGCGTAGCGCTTCCAACACGTCGGGCTGGTCGTCGGCAATTAACGTTCGGGGTGCGCTCAATTCGGGCCGGAGCATGGGTGCCTCTTTATTTATGACGGTATCCCGATAGAACAGTTAGCGGGCCAATCACCGGACAGGGCTAAGCCCTTTGTTGTCAACTGGAAACAGACCTTGGGCCAGGGAGCGTGCGTCCCGCCCCCGCAACAGGCCGTCCCAAAACCAGACACTTACGACGTGGCGCAGGACCGATTCTCGGTCTGGCTAGGTGGGGGCGGCGCCATGCGCCGCCGGGCTTCAGCCCGGCTCAGGCGACAAAAGCGCCCCCCGGCCTCAGCGAGCGAAGCTCGCCGCGGAGCGGGTCCGGAGAACTCGCGCAGGTCGAAAACCCTCTGCGAGCTGCGGGGAATGCGAGCGCTCCTAACGCACACGGTTATTACCTCGGATGTGTTTCCACGCAAAGTGCACGTCGGGGTACGGATGCAGAATCTCAACTTCCGGAAGCAGGTTCCCGAGGTGCTCCCAAAATTTGTTCCAGGTCCAGCGGGTTCTTTGACTCCGCCGTCGAAGCTGCCACCCACTCGTGTCCGTGGTCCGCGCATGCACGCTGGCGGAGCTGCTGCCGAATCTTTTTCAGCTTGGCTGCCATACGCTTGCCGATAGGTTTCCGGCTTCCCTTCCCCACGCTTGCCCCGCCGTTCAGCGGCATACCGCCCGAATTCGGAAACTTTTCGGCTTCTCCCCGGTACTGGAATCCTAGCACCGCGTCGTCCGCATACCGCACCACGATCACGTCGCCGCGCGCCACCTTCTTCCGCCATGCCTGCACCCACTGATCGGGCACGTAATGCAGGTAGAGAGGTTGGCAAGCAACGGCGAAATGACTCCCCGAACGCAAAAGATAACTTTGAATTTGAGCGGCGGCTGGTGATCCCGACATAGAGCGCATCTAACGCATCATGCTGCTTACGCCCCGGCCGGAACCCGTACGAAAAGCCCAGAAAGTCCTCTTCCCCGATCGGGTTGAGAACCTGCGCCACCGCACTCTGGACGATTTTGTCTTCCAGTGCCGCGATCCCCAATGGCCGTTTCCGCCCATCGTCTTTGTCGATCCAGACTCTCCGCGACGGTTGCGCGCGATAGGCCCCACGATGGATACGCCCGTGGAGGTCGGCGAGGGGCCCGCCTCTTCAGGTCGTAGTAGCTGCTGCGGAGCAGGTCGATGGTGACGTGACGCAGCAGGGCGGTTAACCGCAACTGCTTGTCCCTCTGTGCCGCTTGACTTACACGGTCCAGCCCGCTGGGCCCGCTTTCCTGGCTCTGTGTCCAGCACGGGTTGGGCTCTTCCGCGTTCTCCTCGGTCAGCGGCCTTCCCTCCACGATCTCCTGCGGCCCTCCCTGGCCTGCGTTCGACCGCGTCGTTGGTACTATGCCGCTGTGCGACTCCCCGCTGCCGTGCCTGTGGGCCTCATAGCTCATCGCCTTCTCCCACCGATCCGCCGCCTTGCAGCGCCGGATGGCAAACGGGGTCTCTCGGTTCTCGCGCGTGAAGTTTCCATGCATGCTTGGGGTCTACGACTCCGCAGGGCTTGCGACGCACAAGCGATGTAACGCGCGCCCCAATATTGCCTTCCGGTTAGCCTGACACCGTCGGCGCCTCTGATTTTGCCTATTTCGGAGCTCATCAACTTCAGGGATACCCAGCCTGCATGTGCCCCTGCCCAACGCTTCAAGTGCGTCGTTACCGCCGCCCTCGCATGGTTGGGCCCAGGATGGTTCGCTATTCCTCCTCCTGTATGACTCTTTCATTCACTACTTCACTTCGGTTTATCCCGACGCTATCCAGGCGTAGACACCTGCCCCACCAGATGGCCAATCTCCAGAGACGAGCTTTCGCTCGCCGTGGTTGTGCTCAATCCGGCAACCGCTGTTTTATATTCTGCGGCATGAAGCGCAGATACTCCCGCAGCGTGTTGCGGCTTTCCGCGTCGCGTCCGGCCTTCTTATAGAGCTGGGCCAACTCGATGTAAGCATCCGGCCGGGACGGGTCGAGTGTAATACTTCGTCTTAACTCCTTAACCGCTGCCTCCATTTTGCCCGCACGTTCGAGCGCCGCTCCCAGGCAATATACGTATCGCGCATTCGCGGGATCCTGCGCCGACGCACGCGTATACATCCGGATGGCCAAGTCCGTCTCGCCTCGCGCCAGCAAGACCGAGCCCAGATCCGCCTCCACTACCGGATCCTGCCTCTCTAGCGGAGGCAACTGGGAAAGGATACGATATGCCTCCCGGAGGTCCGGCGTCGCGTGTGTCTTTGCCGCCAGATCGAAATATGCCAGGCCGAGATCGCGGCGGACCACCGCGGAATCCGGCTCGCGCCACGCTTTCGGCTCGGATGGCTCGGGATTGGCGTCACCCGCTTCGGGCCGTGGCGCACGCGGTACGCGTGGAATGCTGTGATCCGTAACAGCGGAATGGGCCACGTTGGTCGGCTGTAGCCGGGGCATGTGACAGCTCACGCATTCGGCGGCTGCCCGATGGCGTTTCGCCGCGAAGAGATCGGCATGGCAGGAGAGGCACGCCTGACGGACCGCCTGCGCCCGGTTCGGCTCGCTGGCGTGCGGATTGTGACATGTGCCGCACCACAAGCGCCCGCCACTTTGCCGGACGCACCGGCTTTCCGCCAGTAGTTCGCTCTGGCTCACGGCGCGCAGCGTGCGGGGAGCGGCCGTTCTCAGGTATGTGACAAAAACGCTCTCGGTCGACTGACCTGCCTGAAAGTCCCACCAATCGCGGCGGGGATTCAGTATCCTGACTTCGCCTCCCAGATGGCATTGCTCGCATATGCCGTCACAGCGGCTAGGAGGTAACTTGGCCGGACTTACGATGGATCCCGGGACGGGCTTGCCGAGGTGCGCGGCGGCCGAGCCATGACACCGCGCGCAAGAGATCGGCGTAAAGGGGGATCTCCGAACTGGTCCGCGGCGCCTGCAATGAAGTTCACCTAGCCCGTATGGCAGAAGAGGCAGCCGCTGGAGATCTGGTGCGTGAAATCGAGATTCGATTCCGTCTCATAGCCGGGAGTCAAGTCCCAACTCTTGGTCTGCGTATAGTAGGAAGCGGGCGACTGATACAGATATCGCCCCAGCCTGACCATGTAGCTGTATCCGACCATGCCGGCCCCCACGGAATACGCCAAGGGATATGCGGCGACCACGCCGCGCCGCTCCAGTCTATGCTCCAGCGCAGGGCCGCGCTGTTGGATGGTGACCGTGCTTCCCGAGAGTTTATGGACGATACGGCCTGCGGCAAATACCGATGGGGGGCCTACGGACTTGCCCATCGGGGATTGCTCAAACGCAGCGGTTTCAGAGGGGTGGCAACGGGCGCAGAGATCCTCGGCGCCGCTCATCGCGAGGGAGCAGAGCAGCAGCATGGGGACCGGGAGCCGGTGCATGGAGTCATTATCGCAAGAGGGCGGGTTCCGGAGAACCCGCGCAGGCCATTAAACCCACGTGGGGCGGCGCCATGCGCCGGAGCGGGCCTGCGAGGCCCGCGCAGGCTGCGAGCCTGCCCCACCGGTGCCCCACCAAATGAAAGAAGGCCGGCGGGGCGTGTTGCCCGGCCGGCCGTAAAGACCAACGCCGCTGTTGCCAGCGGTTAGAACTTGATGTTTCCGGAGAACTGCAGCGTGCGCATGCCGACGCCGTTATTGCCGCCGAATGCGATGCCGGTAATCTGGCCGACATTGGGCGCGGTGACGTCGTTGTTCGGCCCACCCAGGTTGGTGTGGTTGAAGAAGTTCCGCGAATCCATGCGGAGCCCGAACGAAACGCGCTCGGTGATGTGGAACTGTTTCATCGCCGAGAAGTCGAAGTTGATAAAATGCGGACCGATCAGCGTATCGATCGGATAGTTGCCGAAAGTGTTGCTCGCCGGGTAAGCATACGGTCCGGACGTGCACACTTGATCGGGACAGCCCACGATCCATTGGTTGCGGTTCTGCGTGGTCGAATACGGAGTGCCCGATCCCATGTCCGGGCGATTGTTGGGTCCCGCACTCGGTTTCACGACGCCAGCGGCGGAGCCATAATTATCGATACTAGGCGCAAAGGGAAGGCCGCTATAAAACGTGGTGATCGCACTAACCGTCCAGCCGCCCAAAGCGAGATCCACGCCCTTGTTCGCGGTGGAACCAAACTTCTGGCCGTGCCCAAAGGGGATATCGTAGTTTTGCGCAAGGGTGATCTGGTCATGCGGCAAGAGGCTGCTTTCTCCGTAGCCGCCTGCGCCATTCTGCGGGCCGCGCAGGAAATAGTAGTTGGTATCGTAGGGTCCGTCCCAAGACATCAGTTGTTGGTAGGTATAGTTCCCCTGAACGGTCCAACCGCTCAAAGCTTTAATAGTGAGCGTGGACTGGAAGGAGTTGTACTGTTGGTTGGAACAGTTGCAATAATAGCCCAAATCTTGCCCCCACCCGTACAGGGCCGCGTAAGGCCGCGCCGCCGTCTCGGTGGTTGAATTCCAGATCGCCTCATTTGGGTTCACCGTATTGCTCGTCCCCAACCAGCCATGGCGGGTGGAGTTACCCACATAGCCGCCGGAGATCGCGATCTTATTCGAGAGCTGCCTTTGAATCGTACCGTTGTACTGGTAGATTACCGGCATGGTCATGGTGTCAGGCCGGAATTTCGGGCTGATGCCGTTGGGGAGCGGGAAAGTTCCGTTGGACGCTACCGAAATGGGGGCCAGAGTCGTCGGCCCATCGGCGAGGCTGAACACGGAAGCGAACGGCTGCGAAGCCGGAACGTTAATCTGCTGGTTAGCCAACACCGGCGGATTCTGGGTCACATTGTGGCCAAACGTGGAGCCAAAAGTTCCCAGATTGTACGACCAGCCGTAGCCCGCGCGCACTACAGTCTTTTTGTCGACCTGATAAGCCAAGCCGACTCTCGGCGCGAATTCGTGCCAGTTCATGGTTTGAATGCCATGCATGGAGACACCGCCTTCGCCGAAGACGTACATCAAGCCATTCTGCAAGTCCAGCGTGGCGCCGTTCCCGGCTGCGTTCACGGATTCGGGGAACACCATTTCCCAACGCACACCCAGTGTGGCGGTTAGCTTAGGCGTCACGCGCCACTCATCCTGTCCGTACCAGAAGAAGCGCGGCTGGTGCTCCTGGGCATTGGTGCTGCTGCTGACATAACGGCCGAAGCTGGACGTGTCTCCCAGCAGGAAAGTCGCCAGTCCTAAGCCGTCGATCGCGCCGCCATTAGCGGTGTTGACCAAGCCGGTGTTCTGGCCGTTGAAGTACAGCTCGCCGGCCCGGTGAGTGTCGCTGGGCACCCTCAAGTTCTCGGCATAACGTAGGTCCGTCCCAAACTTGAAGCTGTGGTTGCCATGGATCTTGGTCACGTTATCGACAAACTGAATCTGCCGCTCACTCTGCGTTAACGGGCAGTTGCATTGATTAACGCCCAAACCGTATCCCAGTTTGTCGTCGCCGACGCCGCTATCCTGAATGTCGAAGTAGGGCATGCCGGAAGTGTAAGTTTTGTCCAGGTTCAAGCCGGGAATGCCCGCCGCGGCGGCTGGCTGCGTGCCATAGCCGTTCGGGACGTCGGAAACGTGATACCGCATGTAGCCCAGCCGGAATTCGTTCACCAGGGTCGGGCTAATCGTGTAAGTCCAGCCAGCGGCCAAGCTCTGGTTCAGCGCGCTCGAGTCGCCCGCGTAGTTGCCGAAATTGGGGCCGCCGGCTTCCAGGCCGAAGGCGCCGGGGGCCTGCTCAGTGTAAGCCGCGTAGCTGTAACGGCCAAAAATCGAGTTCTTCTGGTTCAAGTAGTAATCCCAACGGGTGTTCCACAGGTTGCCCGTGATGGCGACGTCGCCGCTGGCATCATAGTTATTGGCGTAATTGATGCCGTTCGAATTGGTGTTCGGCAGCGGCCAATAGGCCATAATCGCAAGAGCTTGCGGACTCAACCGGGTGGTTGGGATAACGTTGCCCGCAAAGGGGATGCGGCCGAGTCCGGTGGTTTGATTGCCGGTATTCGGATCGTAGATCTGGTAGTTCGCGCTGGCCGCCAGCCAGTCTCCCAGATTCCCGGTGCGGTCCTGGGCGCTGGGCACGGACGTGTTGACCGAGCCGCCCAGTGCCTGGCGATTCAGTTGCGTATCCGCAAAGAAGAACAGCTTATCCTTAATCACTCGGCCGCCAATGGCGCCGCCAAACTGGTTCTGCCGGTATACCGGGTTGCCGTTGGTGAATGGGTTCCGCGCAAAATCCTCAAAACCCGGGGTGTTCACTTGCAGAAATTCGAAGACATCTCCGTGAAAATCGTTGGTGCCGGACTTGGTCGAATAGGTCGCCAGTCCCGCGCCGGTGTAGGAGAATTCGGCGTCGAAGTCCTGGTTGGCTTGCTTCACCTCGGCCACTGAATCGAAGGTCGGATTGATAACGATAATTCCGAGGATCGGATCCTGGTTGGTGGTGCCGTCCAATTCGTACCCCATGGCGTCGAAAACCTGGCCGTTTACGACCATCTGCACGCTGCCTTGGGGATTTTCGTCCGAAGCGTGCCCCCAGCCAAACGGAACGGTTCCGGGATTCAACAACTCGAACGCCTGAAGATTGCGTCCCACGCTGGGCAGTTCCTCGATCTGATGCGCGTCAAACGTTTGGGCGACGTCGGCGCGGTCGGTTTGCAGCAACGGCGCGGCGGCCGTTACGTCCACTTCCTGGGTCACATTGCCGACCTGCAGGGCCACGTCGAAACGCGCGACGGCGTCGACTTGCACAGTGATCTGATTGGAGACAGTCTTCTGAAATCCAGCCGCCTCAATGGTCACCTGGTATTGTCCGGGGATCAGTTGGCCTTTTGTGTAGTTGCCGGACTCGTTGGTAAGGACGTCTGAAGTCGTACCTTTCTGGACGTCGGTGATGGTGACTTTGGCGCCGTTGACCGCCGCGCCAGAGGGGTCCGTCACGGCTCCCACGATGGTGCCAAATACCTGTTGGGCGCTTAGGGTTCCGCTAAAGCAGAACAGCGCCAGAGAACAAAACACGGCGAACAAAGCCAGTTTTCGCAGACTGAGCATATTTCTCCCTCTTGGTGTTGTTGAAAAATTCATCACGTTGGAAAGCAAAACTAACCTATGTCTGAAACCCACACTCGTGCATCCTTGGCACATTAATGCGAATGGGTGAATAATAGATCTTTGTTAGTGCCAGAACAAGTGCCAAGAGCGTTTGTTACGGTTAAACAGAATAAAGCGTTATATTTCATTCGATTACGCAAACGTTACATCGTCACGTTAACCCGTACATCGTGAGGCTGCGTACGTTTAACATGCGGTTTTTGGGCAAGACGGCTGGGTCTGTGGGGCTGGGCAGGTCCCAGGACGTGGGGTATCGCGGGTACTCGCCGGTCCGCGAATTTCGCAGCCCGCCCGCGGAGGCGTACTGGAACTAAAGGTCCAAGAAAGCTGTCCTGCGCGGTGCGCTCATTCCGGTGTTGAGCGCCATTGGACGGAGATGCCATAATGTGATTACCACTCCCGAACACCGTTCCCATGCATAGCCGGCAAACCGCGATTCCCCGCAGGCAGTTCATCCGGTCGCTGTGCGCGGCCGTTCCGGTATTCGCCTTCGACCAGCTCGTGCTGGGGCTGCCGCTGGGCGTGCGATTCGTAAACACGGCGCGCGAAGCCGGCTTGCAAGCCAAGACCATCTTCGGCGGCGAGCGAAAAAACAAATTCCTGATGGAGACCACCGGCTGCGGATGCGCGTTCTTCGATTACGACAACGATGGCTGGCTGGACATTTTCCTGGTAAACGGCACCCGCTTCGAGCCCGACTGGAAGGCCAGCGGGGCGCCCGTAAGCCGCCTATACAAGAACAACCGGGATGGCACCTTCACCGACGTCACGATCGCGGCGGGCATCGGGCGCACGGGTTGGGGCCAGGGTTGCTGCGTGGGCGACTACAATAACGACGGCCACGACGACCTGTTCGTCAGCTATTGGGGCGATTGCGCGCTGTGGCGCAACCTGGGCAACGGCAAATTTACCGATGACGCCAGGAAAGCCGGGGTTTCGACCGATCCCGGCAACGGGCAGCACCGCTGGAACACGGGCTGCGCCTTCCTCGATTACGACAAGGACGGGCATCTGGACCTGTTCGTCGCCAACTACATCGATTTCGATCCGAAAACCGCGCCGCTTCCGGAATCCGGCCCCTGCCTGTTCAAGGGGATCGTGGTGGCGTGCGGCCCGCCCGGATTGCAGGGCGGTAAAAACATCCTGTTCCACAACAACGGCGATGGCACCTTCAAGGACGTCAGCCAGAAGGCCGGTATTCTGAAAACGCCGGGCACCTACGGCTTGGGTGTGGCGGTTTCCGATTTCGACAACGACGGCTGGCCCGACATTTATGTGGCCAACGATTCCACCTCTTCGGCGCTTTACAAGAACAATCGCGACGGCACGTTTTCGGAGATCGCGATCGAGGCGGGTGTGGCATTTAGTCCGGACGGGAAGCCGCAGGCCGGCATGGGAGTGTCGGTGGCGGATTACGACGGCGACGGCCGGTTCGATCTCGTAAAGACCAACTTCGCCGGCGACACTTCCAGCCTGTACCGCAACATGGGGGACAATTTCTTCGAGGACACCACGTTTCAGGCCGGGCTGGGCCGGAACACGCGCTTTATGGGCTGGGGCGTGGGGTTCTTCGATTTCGATAACGACGGGTGGCCCGACATTCTGGCGGTGAACGGCCATGTGTATCCGGAAGTAGGGCAGCCCAACGACGAGCAGGGCTACCGGGAGCGCAAGGTGCTGTACCACAACCTGGGCAACGGCAAGTTCGCGGACGTATCGCAGGACGCCGGGCCGGGAATCCTGGAGCCGGCCGCGGCGCGGGGCTGCGCATTCGGAGATTTCGATAACGACGGCGACCTGGACGTGTTGATCAACTGCGTGAACGACACACCGCAACTGCTGCGCTGCGACAGCGCGGTGAAGAACAACTGGCTGAAGGTGAAGACCGTGGGCGTGAAATCGAATCGCTCGGGCATCGGCGCGCGGGTTTACTGTACGCCGGCCGGCGGGCGCAGGCTGATGGACGAGGTGCGCAGCGGCAGCAGCTACATTTCACAAAGCGACCTGCGGGTGCATTTCGGACTGGGCGGCGCGCAGAAGGCGGATCTGGAGATCCATTGGCCCAGCGGCCAGGTGGACCGGATGCGTGGGGTGACAGCCAACCAGGTGGTGGTGGCGACGGAAGGGAAGTCGTCCGCTTAACCGTTCTGGGGCCGCCTTTCAGGGCCAGAGCCGGCTGAAAGCCGGCTGCGGGAGTTTCTACATTTGCCGGAGCTGGAATTGGAGGGCGGGCTTTAGCCGGCGCGGGGCTTCAGCCCCGCAGGTAGCACAGGCTTCAGACTGTGTCTGGAGATTGGCCATTTGGTGGAGCAGGCGTCTACGCCTGCGGCGGGTCCCCAGACCCGCCCGGAGGGGAGCTACGCTCGCCAGGAGCGGGTTCTAGAGAACCCGCGCACGGTCGAAAACAGGCTGCGTTTCGACATTCCGTCCGCCGCCGTGGGGCAGGCTGGCAGCCTGCGCGGGCCTCGCAGGCCCGCTCTTCGCCGGCGCACGGCGCCGCCCCACAAGGTTTTCATCACGATAGGACTGGAGTCCTGCCCCACCACGGCCCGCCTAGCCCGGCCGGGGCAGATCCAGCTCGTCTACAATTCTCTGCCGCACAGCATCCCGCAACGCCGCCACTTGCTTGATGTTCCAGCCGTCCACCGGCACCGCCTCCAGAATCCTGAGAGAGATATCCTGCGTTTTTCCAAAGATCCAACTGTTCCGCGGCAGCGCCGCACCGGAACCGTCCACCACCAGCGGCAATATCGGGACGCGCTCGCGAATCGCCAACTTAAACGGGCCTTCGTTGAACGGCAGCACCTGCCTGTCCGGCGACCGTGTTCCTTCGGGGAAAAAGACGACCGAACAATGCTGGCGGAGATATCGCGCACACTGCAACGATGCCTTGGCGCGCTTGCGCCGGTCGGAACGTTCGACCGGTACATCGCCGGCCATGCGCAGCATCCACCCGACCAACGGAAGCCGGAACAGCTCCGCCTTGGCCAGCCACTTGGTATCCAGCTTCAGGTGTGAAATCACTGGAATATCCGCCAGCGACTGATGATTGCTGACCACCACGTACGCCTGGTCCGGTTTCAGATTCTCGCCGCCGGAAATATGGATCCGCCACGGATTCACGCCCGCCAGGGCGCGCCCCAGCCTGCGGAACCAGCGTCCCGTGCGCAGCCGGCGCGGCTCGCGGTCGAACAGCCGGATCGCGCCCAACAGCGGCGTCCAAAGCAGAATGAGGATCGCACTCGCGGTCCAGATCCAAGCGGTGCGCAGCAAAGGGATCATCTAGGTGAACGACCAGCCTTTGCGGAACGCCGGCTTGAAATACCGGTTCGCTTCCGCGTTGTTCGTAAACCGCATCTTCGGCGCGTCCCACTCCAGCTTCCCCGGCACGCGCAGGGCGATCGCTCCGAGCAGCATCCACTCTACGAAAGGCACCGCGACATTGAAGTTGGAACAGGCCGGGTCGCCTCCTTTGCAGGCGCGAATCCAATCGCGATAGTGGCCCGGCGAGCGGGTAAGCACGGGCTGCGGAAACTGGTAGTCCTTCATCCTCTCCATCGGAATGAGCCTGGTCTGCTCGCCGTAAGTGCCGGTAGTGAGCATGCCTTTGTCGCCTATAAACAGGCTGCCGTCCGGCGTGGGCTTCACCGCGTTCGGGGCGTTCTTGATGGCCTGGAACTTCTCGTAGTCGAAGACGTCGCCGGTGAACCCGGTGTACGGCGGGTCCGGCGCGTCATAGCGCCGGAACGAAGGCAGCTCGGGCAGATCGCCCAAAAGCTCGCCTTCGGGCACCCCGGGGAACTGCGGCGTTTCCTTCAACCCGTCGTGCCAGAACAGTTTCACCGGAGGCATGGAGCCGCGCGCTGGAAAATCGTAGCGAATCGCCGATTTCTTCGGAAACATGAACTCGCTCGGGCCGTCCATGTGAATGCACTCCACGCTGGTGGGGGCGCCTAGTTGCAGCGCCAGATTGGGCGCCCCTAGAATGTGGCAAGCCATGTCGCCCAGTGCGCCGCATCCGAAATCGTAAAAGCCGCGCCAATTGCCGGGCTGGTAGAAATGCCCGAGCAGCGGCGACTTATAGTCCGGGCCGCCGGTGGTGTAGGGCCGTTTCTCGGCGATGCCCAGCCAGAGGTCCCAATCGAGCGTGTCGGGCACCGGTTCCGGCCCAGGAATTTCCGTCAGCCCTTGCGGCCAGATCGGCCGGTCGGTCCAGGCATGCACTTCGGTCACCTGGCCGATCTCCCCTGCCCAGATCATCTCGGCGGTTTGACGGGTTCCCTCGTTGGAATACCCCTGATTGCCCATCTGCGTTGCGACCTTGTATTTGTTGGCCGCTTCCAGCAGTTGGCGCGCTTCCCAAATCGTGCGGGTCAGCGGTTTCTGCACGTACACGTGCTTGCCGCGCTCCATGGCCCACATGGCGGCGGTGGCGTGCATGAAATCCGGAATGGCGACGATCACCGCGTCGATATTATTGGCCTGCTCGTCGAGCATCTTGCGGAAGTCTTTGTACTTCGAGACCTTTGGGTACTCCTTGAACTTGCGCGCGGCGCGCTTCTCGTCCACGTCGCAAAGGGCCACGATATTCTCGGCTGAGCAACCCTTGATGTCGCTATTGGCCTTGCCTCCCGCGCCGATCGAGGCGATGTTCAGCTTCTCATTGGGCGACTTGTAGCCCAGCTTCGCGAGCGATGGCACGCTTCCGAAACCCCCGGCCGGAATCGCGCCGGCCAGCAAGGACCCAAAGAAGAAATAGCGTCTGGTGAAATCGTATGCCAAGGCAGACCTCCCCTTACATCTTAGCCGCCAGCCACAAAATGTGCATAACTACATTTGCAGCGGAAGGAGCGCAACTCAAGCAATTCTTATCTTAGCGCTTATGAAAAGCCGCGAGCCTGCCCCACAAAAGCTCACCGTACCGAATCCTCTACCTCTCTTAACCAATCCGGCCGTTTCAAAACCTCCCGCGGCTTGCTCCCATCCGGCGGCCCGATCAGCCCGTCGCGCTGCATCATATCCAGAATCCGAGCCGCCCGCCCATACCCCAATCGCAGCCTCCGCTGCAACGTCGAGGTCGACGCCTTGCCCATCTCCAGCACGATGCGCACCGCCTCTTCGTACATCGGATCCTGTCCGCCCGGCGCGGCTTCTTCGCCTTCCGGTTCGGCGTCGTCCGTGGGGGGCGCCACCAGGAAGGATTGATCGTACTCCGGCGTGGCCTGTTCCTTCCAGAAATCCACCACGCGGTTGATTTCGGTTTCCGTCACGAACGCGCCGTGCACCCGGATCAGCCTGGACGATCCAGGCGGCAGGAACAGCATGTCGCCTTTGCCCAGCAGGTGCTCCGCGCCCATCACGTCCAGCACGGTGCGCGAATCCACGCGCGTGGCCACGCGGAAACTGATACGCGACGGGAAATTCGCCTTGATCAGGCCTGTGATCACGTCCACGCTGGGCCGTTGCGTGGCCAGGACCAGGTGCATGCCCACGGCGCGCGCCATCTGCGCCAGGCGCGTCACGCTCTCTTCCACATTGCGGCCCTCGAGCATCATCAGGTCCGCCAACTCGTCGATCAGGATCAGGATGTAAGGCAGTGGCCGCAAGTCTTCGGCGGTAGCCTCGTCTTCCTCGAAAAGGTTGCGCGGCTCCTCCTGCTTCTTGCGGATCTTCTTGTTGAACTGGTCGATGTTGCGCACGCCGAATTCGGCGAGCAGGCGCAGCCGCCGGTCCATCTCGAGCACGGCGTTGCGCAGCGCGTTGGTGGCCTTCTTGGGATCCGTGATCACCGGCGTCAGCAAATGCGGAATGCCCTCGTACATGCCCAGTTCGACGCGCTTGGGGTCCACCATGATCATGCGCACTTCATCCGGCGTGGACTTGTACAGGATCGACATGACCATGGAGTTGATCATGACGCTTTTGCCCGAACCGGTCGAGCCCGCGATCAGCAGGTGCGGCATGGATTCCAGCGCCGCCACCTTGATGCGGCCGTTGATGTCCTTCCCCATCGAAATGGTCAGCCGCGACTGCGCCTGCGAGAATTCGTCGGACTCCAGCATTTGCCGCAGCGCAATCACTTCGCGCTTGCTGTTAGGCACTTCGATGCCCACCGTGGGCTTGCCGGGAATGCGCTCGATCAAAATCGATTCCGCCTGCAACCCGAGACACAGATCCTCCGTCAGCGTGGTAATGCGGCTGTACTTGATGCCGGCCTCGGGTTTGAATTCGAAAGTCGTGACTACAGGGCCGGGGTTGATCTGCACCACGGAGCCCAGCACGTTGAACTCTTCGAACTTCGACTTGATGCGTACGGCGATGTCTTTCAGCTCCTGCTCGTCGTAGGGGCTGCGGCCCTGCCCCTCGTTCAACAGGTCGGTCGAGGGCAGCCGGTAGGCCAAGGGACCGGGCGGACGCATGCTCGCGGCCGGCACCGCCTCTTCCCAAGGCGGAGAATCCGGCGCAAACGGGGACTTCTCCTCGAGCGCGCAAATCGGAATCTCGGCGGGCGGCGCGGGCCGGGCGGGCTCTTCGTCAAGCGCCTCGACCGGTGGATCGAAAGGTTCAATATGGGCCGTCTCCGGCGTGGTCTGCAGCCGCTGCGCGGCCTTCGAACGGCGGCGCTGCTCCACACGCTGCGCCGCCTTCAGCCGCGCTTTCTCCTCGCTGCGCTGGCGCCGCTCGTCGCGCCACAAGCGCCAAGCATCCGCCAGCGAACTGAAAAAACGCAACGGCCCGCCGAACCACACCGCCAGCTTCGACATGGTGAAGGTGGATACCAGGTAGACGGAAACCACCAGCGTGGTGATGGTGAGCAGAATCGCGCCGGTAGGATTCAGCGCGTGCATCAGGTAATGCGCCAGCAGCATGCCCAGCAGTCCGCCGATCGGAATCGCCCCGCTGAACAGCGTAAGGCGCGGGGCGAAGGAAAGCGCCGCGGTCAGGCTGAGCAGCAGCAGGAGGGTTCCGCAGAGCTTGATGGCGCCCGCCTCGACTTCATCCGAGCGCACCCACTTCCACGCCAGGCCAAACAGCAAAATCGGGAGCACAAACGCGGCGATGCCGCAGCCTTGCAGCAGCAGGTCGGCAAACCACGCGCCGGGATAGCCGATCAGGTTACGCGGCGCGGTGGCGGCCGCGGTGTTCAGCGACGGGTCGTGGACGTGGTACGACGCCAGGCTGAGCAGCAACACCAAGCCCAGCGATAGGAGCAGCAGTCCTATCAGTTCGTTGATTCGCTTCTGCGGAGTCGGAGATAACAGCTTCATCCCGCTGGCCGGCGGAAGAAAGCCAGAGCAAGCACCATTATGCCAAAAATAATCCGGTAAAACACAAAAAACCACAAGCTGCGGTGTCGCAGGAAGCGCAGGAACATGGCGATCACGATCAGGCCTGTAACCGCACTTACCGCGATGCCCACGGCCAGGGCCGTTTCCATATTGGGATCAAAGGCTTTGTGCTTGACGAGGTCGTAGACGGCCTTGGCCGCCGCCGCCCCGATGGCCGGGGTGGAGAGCAGAAACGAATACCGGGCGGCCGCTTCCCGATTTATATTGCGAAACAAACCCGCCGTGATGGTGATGCCGCTGCGCGAAACGCCGGGCACCACCGCCAGCGCTTGCGCGATGCCGATGGTTCCCGCATCCACGAAGTTGACGCCGGAAATATCGCGTGTCTTGCGCCCCATCCACTCGGCGATCCCCATCACGATTCCGATTCCCACCATCATGCTGCCGATCACCATGGGGTTGCGCCACGCGCCCTCCGCCTGTTTATTGAACAGCAGACCGGCCACACCCACGGGGATCGACCCGATGGCCAGCAGCCAGAGCAGCCCGCTATTGCGTTCCAGTTCCTCGTCGCGCCCCCAACGCATGCCGAATCCGTGCGCTATGATTTGCATCCAATCGCGCGCAAAATAAATCAACACGGCCAGCAGGGTTCCGATGTGCAAGGCAATGTCGAAGGTGAGGCTTTCGGTTTTCCAACCTAGCAGCCAGGATGTCAGATAGAGGTGCGCCGTGCTGCTGATAGGCAGGAACTCCGTCAGGCCTTGCACGATCGCCAGCACAATCACTTGGTAGATAGGCATGTTAGGGGCAAAAGGGAATGGTACCTGATTTTTGGCTCAATACCAAAAGTGAAGGGCGGGCCTACGAGGCCCGCGCAGGCTACGAGCCCGCCCCACAGGCTTTGGCAGGGCTAATAATGAGTTATGCCCAATACCAAGATCGTCGCCACCCTGGGACCGGCCAGCGACTCCCCGGAGGCCATCCGGCAACTGCTGCTGGCGGGCGTCGATGTGTTCCGCCTGAATGCCTCGCATAGCACGCAAGCCGAGCATGCGGCGCGCATCGCCGTCATCCGCCAAGTGTCCGCTGAACTGGGCCGCCCTGCCGCCATCCTGCTGGACCTGCAAGGACCCAAGATCCGCCTGGGCCGATTTGCGGGCGGCGGCTGCACGCTCGAAGCCGGCGGCAGCTTTACCATCACGCCGGAGCCGGTCTTGGGCGATGCGCAACGCGCCTCCGCCACTTACCCCAATTTCGCCGCCGACGTGAAACGGGGCGACCGCGTGGTGCTGGCCGATGGCGCCATCGAACTGCGCGTCGTCGAGATCGGCGGCGCGGACGTGCGCACCGAGGTGGTCTCCGGCGGGCCTATCGGCGATCACAAGGGCATCAATCTACCGGGCGTGGCGGTGAGCCTGCCGTCGCTCACCCAGAAGGATCTCGACGATCTGCGCTTCGGCGTAGGGCAAGGCATCGACATGGTGGCGCTTTCCTTCGTGCGTACCGCGGCGGACGTACACGGCTTGCGCGAGTGGCTGCGCAGCATGCACACCGGCCCTCTGCCCGTGGTCGCCAAGATCGAGAAGCCGCAGGCTTGGGAAAATATCGATGCCATCCTGCAGGAGGCCGATGGAGTGATGGTCGCGCGCGGGGACCTGGGCGTGGAGGTGGCGCTCGAAACCGTGCCGCGTATTCAGAAGTCCACTATCCTGCGCGCACGCCACCACGGCAAGTTCGTGATCACCGCCACGCAGATGCTCGAATCCATGATCGAGAACCCGACGCCCACGCGCGCGGAGGTCAGCGATGTGGCCAATGCCATCTACGACGGCACCGATGCGGTCATGCTTTCGGCCGAGACCTCCGTGGGAAGGTATCCGGTGGAGGCCGTGAAATTCATGGCGCGCATTGCCACGGAAACGGAGAGTGCCATCCGCGCGGAAGGCTTCCGCAAATTGCCCCCCAGCCCGCATTTCACCTATGCGGAAATACTGGCCGATGCCGCCTATCACGCGGCGCGCGGCGCGCACGTGGCGGCCATCGTGGTGTTCACCGCCACCGGGTCGAGCGCGCGGCTGGTTTCGCGTTACCGCCCTCCGGTGCGCATCTACGCCATGACGCCGCGCGGAAATGTGGGCCGCCAGTTGATGGTGAATTACGCGGTGCAGCCGGTGGAAGCGCCGGACGTGGCTTCCACCGACGAAATGCTGGCGCAGATGGACCGCGTTCTGACCGAGCGCGGTTACTTGAAAGCGGGCGACTCGGTGGTCTTCCTGGCGGGGCAGCCGGTGGGCCGTCCGGGCACCACGAACTTGATGAAGCTGCACCGTATCGAGGGGGGCGGGATCTAGCTTTGAATTATCACGGCGCGGGCGGCCTGCGAGGCCGCCGGCAGGCCACGGGCCTGCGCCACGGAAGGAAGTCCCTGAACATGGGTGCTTAATTAACAAGTCTTTGCGGAACCCCAAAACGGCCCGAGAATTCAGCCGGGAGGCACGCCCCACAAGCCCGCCCCTCCGCCCTACGGCGTCAATCTGAAGAGCACGCCGGAATATGCGGCGCCGCCGCCCTCGGTGGTGCTGGAGAGCGCGCCCGCCGGGCTGCGGAACAAAACGGCATTGGGGTTGCCGCCGTCGGCTCCGCCGGTGAAGAAATGCAGAACCGTCTCATTGCCGGTGGGGTCCACCTTGTAGAGGACGCCAAAGTTGTCTGCGCCGTAAGTGGCGGTCGTGCCGTAGAGGTTGCCAGCCGAATCGCGGATTACTCCGGTCATGGGGGCGCCGCCGTCGGACTCGCCCTGAAACCTGTACAGGACGGTCTCGTTTCCGGCGGGGTCCACCTTGTACACCACACCGCATCCGTCGGTACTGCAGTTGCGATTGTGCGGTAATCCGCCAGAGTAAGTCGTACCGTAGAGGTTGCCTTCCGCATCGCGGAACAAGCCCGCTCTGGGATCGGCCCCGTCGGTGCCGCCTTGAAAGCCGTACAGCACGGTCTGCTGGCCGCTGGGGTCGAGTTTGTACACCACGCCTAGCGGCGATCCGATGCCGCCGTTGCCGCCCGCAGTCCCGTACAGATTGCCGGCCGAATCGCGGATCACGCCGCCGTAGGGCTGATAGCCGTCGCCGAATCCGGTAAATGCGTACAGCACCGTTTCCTGGCCGGCCGGGTCCACCTTGAAAACGACGCCGGCGTCGTGTGCGCCGCCTATCACCGCCGTGCCGTAGAGGTTGCCGGCCGGGTCCAGGACCACGCTGGCGTACGGCGCGCCTCCATCCGTCCCGCCGGTGAAGCTGTAGAGGACCGTCTCATGGCCGGTGGTGTCCAATTTGTACACCGTTCCATAATTGGCCGCACCGCCGTTTGTGGTGGTGCCGTAAAGATTGCCATCCGCGTCGCGCGTCACAGGGGCGGAGGGATAGGCGGCGTCGGTACCACCCGCGAAGTTATAAAGAATCGTCTGATGGCCGGACGGATCCACCTTAAATACTGTTCCCGCGTTGAACGTGCCGCCGTACGCCGTAGTGCCATAGAGGTTGCCCTCCGGGTCGGCGATCACACCGGCGGAGGGTAACGCCCCGTCCAGCGCTCCCAGGAACGCATAGAGCACCGTCTCCTGGCCGGTCGAGCTCACTTCGTATACGGTGCCCAGTTTGGCGGGGCCGCCGGCGTACGTAGTCCCGTAGAGATTGCCCTCCGGGTCGAGAACCAGCGCGCTCATGGCCTCAGCGCCGTCGGCTCCGCCGGTAAACGCGTAAAGCGTGGTTTCCTGGCCCGCCGGATTCAGTTTGTACACCATGCCCGCGTACGTGGGGTAAAGACCCTCGGTGGTTCCATACAGGTTCCCTGCCGAGTCGAAGACCAGACCGGCGGCGGGGTGCCCTTGCGCGGAATTCGGAAAGCTGTACAGCGTGGTCAATTGGCCGGCGCCGCTCAGTTTGAAGACGACCCCGGCGTTGGCCACGCCACCGCGATTGGTCGTGCCATACAGGTTGCCTGCGGAATCGAGAATGACGGGCGATTGCGGAGAGCGCCCATCCTTACCGCCGGTGAACGCGTACAATAGCGACTCCACACCTGCCGCATCGATTTTGAAAATGGTGCCAGCCTGGTTGATGCCACCCTTCGCGGTGGATCCGTAGAGATTACCGGCCGCGTCGCGGATCGCCGGCGCCAAGGGCTCTTCCCCGTCCGCGCCGCCCGCAAAGGAGTGCAACACGGTCTCGTTTCCAGCGGCATCCAGTTTGTACACCACTCCGTCGTCGTATTCGCCGCCGTAGCCGGTAATGCCGTAGAGATTGCCAGCCGGGTCGAAGACTACACCCAGGGGACCACCGCCGTCGGCGCCACCCGTAAAGTTGTACAACACCGTTTCGTGGCCTGTGGTATCCAGCTTGTAGACGACGCCTTTACCCGACGTGCCCCCTGCGGCGGTTGTGCTGTAAAAGTCGCCGGCCGCGTCCCTGATCGGGCCGGCGTTAGGATTGGCGCCGTCGGCGCCGCCCGTGAAGTTGTACAGCACGGTCTGCTGCCCGGCGGAATCCACTTTGAAGACGACACCGTAACCGAAGGGACCGAGAGAGCTAGCCGTCCCGTAGAAATTGCCCGCGGAATCCCGTATCAAACCGGCTTGGGGGGCTGCGCCCGACGATTGCACGCCGAAGTTATGCAACACTTTTTCGGTGCCCGCCGCTTGCGCCTGCGCTAAGCACAAGGCAGCCACCGCCCAAGCGAGCCAAGAGCCCCAACGCGTCCGGCCGCGCTCCCGTTCTGCCGTCGACACGGTTCTTGAACCGTGCATTCTCTTTCGGTACGCCAACTTCCCCCAGTTAAGTTGGCCCAACGCGTTAACGGCTGCCAGCAGTACGGTTTCTTCCCCTTGCGATGTCTTCGTCGTCATAAAGAGACTCTCCTATTGCGCCTCAAGGATCAACTCAAGTCCGCCCCACAAGGTAATGCGAAAAACAGCCGCGGAGTTTTGCAGCAATCTTTCAATCCGCCCAGATTTCTCTCGACTCTCCGCGCCGCCGATTCGGACGTGACAGTGCTTGACCTCACTTCACGCCTACCTCTCTTTGTGGAGGATCGGGCATGTTTCACAGAGCGAAGCGGGATATTTTGCGGATTGCGGTGTTGACCCTGTGCTTTACGGGGGGCGCGTCCCGGTCCGCGCCGCCACGTCGGCGTGCAGCTTCAGCCGCGACGCAGGCTTGGAGTTTAGCGGCATCTTGGGGTTGCCCCTGATCGGCATGTTCGCATCGGTGAGGACCCATAGTGGGGCAGGCTCGCAGCCTGGCTCGCAGCCAGGCTCGCAGCCTGCGCGGGCCTCGCAGGCCCGCTCTTTGGCGAGCGAAGCTCGCCTGCTAGCGCTAGCCGGCTGAAAGCCGGCTGCGGGCAGAATTGCCCGCCCTCCATTTTGCGAACTACGTGGCGTCGGGCAGGATTATCGCGGCACAAAGCCAAACTGACCCGCTACCGAAGTTGGCGATCACTGGTACGGGTTATGGGGACCTCACTCCGTTCCCGGCACCACCACCACTTTGCCGAACTGCTCCTTATTCTCCAGCCGCTCATGCGCCGCGCGGATCTCCGCCAGCGGATAAACCTTGTCGATCACCGGCTTCAACTGCCCGCGAAACACGAACTGCAGCACGCGGTGCAATTCGCCCATGGTCCCCATGAACGAGCCCAGCAGCGAGAGTTGGCGGCTGAACAGAAACCGCAAATCCACCTTCGCATCGAAACCCGTAGTGGCGCCGCAGGTGACCAAGCGGCCGGCTGGCGCGAGCGACTCGACGCTCTTCTGCCACGTGGCGGTGCCGACATGCTCGATGGCCACATCCACGCCGCGCTTGGTGGTGATTTTGCGCACTTCGGCCGATATGTCCTGCAGGTAATGGTCGATCACGTGATCGGCGCCCAATTCGCGCGCTTTCGCCATTTTCGCTTCGCCGCCGGCGGTGGCGATTACGCGGCAATGAAACATCTTCGCAATCTGGATGGCGGCCGATCCCACGCCGCTTGAAGCCGCCAGCACCAGCACGTCTTCGCCGGGTTGCAGATTCGCGCGCGCCATCAGCATGTGCCACGCGGTCAGGAACACCAGCGGCACGGCAGCGGCTTGTTCGAAACTGAGGTCGTCCGGAATCTGGATGGCGCTATATTCGGGCGCCGCCAGATATTCGGCGTTGCCGCCATCTACGCGATACCCGAACATGGTGTAGTGGCGGCACAGATTGTCCTGGCCGGAGACGCATTGCGCGCACTGCCGGCAGCTCAATCCGGGCGAGAGCAGCACGCGCCAGCCGGGCTTCACCCGCTCGCATAATTCGCCCACGCGCACGACTTCGCCGGCGATGTCGCTGCCCAGTATGTGTGGCATGTCGAACTTCATGCCGGGAATGCCGCCGCGCACGAAAAGGTCCAGGTGGTTGAGCGCGCAGGCGCGGACGCGCAGCAGGATTTCGTTGGCTTTGATCTGGGGCTCGGGCGCGTCTTCGTAGACCAGTACTTCCGGCCCGCCGTGTTGGTGCATGCGTGCGACTTTCATCCAGTCCAGGCTACCAGACCGCTTGCTTACGCGCGCGGCACGGGAAAGGAATCCTGGTATGCTGAGAGTTTCTCGGGAGGCTTGTATCGTCAAATTCTGCGTGCTGGCCAGCGGCAGTTCCGGCAATTGCGCGCTGCTGGCGACGGATCGCACACGCATTCTGGTGGATGCCGGCCTGAGCTTCAAGGCCCTATGCGTGCGCCTGGCGTCCGTCGGCGAGCAGGTCGAAACTCTCAACGCAGTGCTGGTCACGCACGAGCATTCCGATCACGTTTCCGGTCTCGCGCGCCTGGCCCGCCGCCTGGGAATCCCGGTGTACATCAGCAAGCTCACCGCGCCAGCCGTCGATTGGGGCGATCTGCAACCGCGCCTGGAGTGCTTTCAAGCCGGCGCCAGCTTCACCGTCGGCGATATCGACGTGGATAGCTTCGGCATCCCGCACGACGCCATCGACCCGGTAGGCTTCTGCTTCTACGCCGAGGACGTCAAGATCGCGGTGGCCACGGATCTCGGCTACATCACGGAGTCCGTCAAATTCCACTTGCGGCGCTCGAACCTGATGCTGCTGGAATCCAATCACGATTTGGAGATGCTGAAAGTCGGGCCGTATCCCTGGTCGGTAAAGCAGCGGGTGATGAGCCGGGTCGGCCATCTTTCGAACGACACCATGAGCGACTTCCTGCTGCGCGATTTCGACGGCTTTCCGGCGCGCCTGGTGCTGGGGCACCTCAGCGAGCACAATAACCATCCGGAGATCGTGCGGCTGGTTGCCATGCAGGCGCTGGAGCGGCGGGGTCTGGCAACGCCGCTTGAAATCGCCAGCCAGTCACGGCCTACGGAGGTATACAGCTTTTGATCGCGCGCTATACGCGGCCGGAAATGGGCCGTATCTGGACGGATGAGAACAAGTTCCAGCAATGGCTGGAAGTGGAGCTGGCGGCGTCGGAGGCGCTGGCGGAGATGGGCGTGGTGCCGATGGAAGCCGCGCGCGCGCTGCGGGCGCATGCCAGCTTCGATACCGCCCGCATTCTGCAAATCGAGAAGGAAGTAAAGCACGATGTGATCGCCTTCACTACGGCGGTGGCGGAGAGCATGCAGGCCGCCGGACACGCCGAGGAATCGCGCTGGCTGCATTACGGGCTGACATCGAACGATGTGGTGGATACCGCGCAGGCCTTGCAGATCCGGCAGGCTTGCGGGATTCTGCTGGGCGGGCTGGAACGCTTGCAGGCCGTGCTGAAACGGCGGGCATTCGAGTTCAAGGACACGGTGCAGATCGGCCGCACCCACGGCGTGCATGCCGAGCCGATCACCTTCGGGTTGAAGCTGGCCATCTGGTACGGCGAGGCGGGGCGCAATCTGGCGCGGCTGCGGACCGCCGCCGAAGACCTGCGCGTGGGCAAGATTTCGGGCGCCGTGGGGACCTTCGCGCATATCGGCCCGGAAGCCGAGGAACGCATCTGCGCGCGCCTGGACCTGAAACCCGCGCCAGTGGCTTCGCAGGTAATCCAGCGCGACCGGCACGCCGCGTTCATCGCGACGCTGGCGCTGGCGACGGCCTTGTGCGAGAAGATCGCGCTGGAGGTCCGGCACCTGCAGCGCACCGAAGTGCGCGAGGCCGAGGAGTACTTCGCGCGCGGACAAAAGGGCAGTTCGTCCATGCCGCACAAGCGCAATCCGGTCACCTGCGAGCAGATTTGCGGTCTGGCGCGCGTGGTGCGGGCCAACGTGCAGGCGGCGTTTGAGGATGTCGCGCTGTGGCATGAGCGGGACATCTCGCATTCGTCGGTCGAGCGCGTGATCTTGCCCGATTCGACGATCCTCGCGGACTATCTTCTCGAAAAGACCACCCAACTGGTGGACCAACTGCTGGTCTATCCGGAGCGCATGCGGCGCAACCTGGAGATGACCAAGGGGCTGGTCTTTTCCGGGCAACTGCTGCTGGACCTGGCGGCGGCCGGCATGCTGCGGGAGGCGGCGTACCGAATCGTACAGACGCACGCGATGCGCGCCTGGGAACAGGAATCGGACTTTCGGGCCGCAATTGAGGCAGATGCGGAGATTCGGGCGGTCCTAAGCCCAGGCCAGATCGCCGAAAGCTTCTCGCTGGAACGCCAATTGCGCAACGTCGACGCCATTTTCCGCCGTGTTTTCAACTGATTAACGCAGAATTTGGCGATTCCGGGGACGCCGCATTTTTTGCGTGAAATGTCTTGGCTTTTCGGGTACAGTAGAGCTTACAGGCAATGCCGAAGAGCCTTGAACTCGCGCGCGTGCTGGTGGTGGACGACGAGTTGTCGTCCCGTCTGACCCTGCAAACCCTACTCGAGGCCGGTGGCTACAGCGTGGACGTGGCGGGAACGGCCGCGGAAGCGTTTTCGAAGCTGGACGAGGGCCAGTACGAGCTGGTCCTGAGCGAGGCCGAGGTGGAGTCACCGCACGCCGGCCTGCGCGTGCTTTCCTATGCCCGGGTGAAACCGTATCAGCCTGCTACAGCAGTGGTTACGGCCTATAGGGAAGCCAAGGCCTCCCGTTATCCGGTGGGCGAGCAGCAGCAGGTTTCCATCAACGCGGAGAACGTTTCCGCCCTGCTGGGCCAGGTGGCGGACTTAATCGGCATGCGCGCCCAGCGCCGCGCTTATCGGGCCGCCGGGTAGTCTCCATCCAGGGCTGCTACCTGTTTCTCCAATTCGTCCAAACCTCCCGCGAAGAAGTGATCTTCCGCTTCTACCCAAATCAGCCGTTTTGGCTCGGCCACTTGCGCGTAGAGAGCTTCCATCTCGGGCGGCGGGCCGTGCTCGTCGTGGGTGCTTTGAATGAAGATTTTGGGCGCCGTGCATTGCGCCAGCACTCCCACCGGGTCGCGCTTGGCGGGAAAGCCTAGGGCGATCAGGCGGGCGGCATCCGGCAGAGCGCATCCGAGGCTCAGGATCACGCGGGAGCCAAATGAAAACCCAGCCAAGGTGTAGGGCAGACCCGTGTAGCGGTTTCGCAGCCAGTCGAGAGCGGCGCGCGCATCGTCGATTTCGCCCACGCCCAGGTCATGGCGGCCTTCGCTTTTCCCCACTCCCCGGAAATTGAAGCGCATCACCACATAACCCGAACTCCGCAACGCGCGTGCTACCCGGTAGACCACTTTGTTGTGCATGGTTCCGCCAAATAGCGGATGGGGATGGCAGACCAGCGCCGCCGCCCGTGGATCGGCGTCTTCCGGGGGCTCGAGCAGGGCTTCGAGCTTGCCCGCGGGGCCATCCAGCAGGTGGGTTTCGATGCGGCGTGGCATAGGGTGCGGTAGCAGCTTACCAGATTTCCCGTGGCGCAGGCCCGTGGCCTGCCGGCGGCCTCTCAGGCCGCCAGCGTGGGCGCCATTTGCGCCGCCGCGCGGCTCTAGCCGGTCGGCAGCGCCTGGCGCTGCCCCACATGGTCGCGCAACCAGGCGGCGTAACCGGTTTCATCGAGCGTGTCGTCGGCGAGCGACAGCATGGCGGCGATCACTTCAGCCTGCTCGGCCAGGATGGTGCAGCCGTTTTCGTAGAGGAAAACGTATCCGGTGAGGAAGGCGGTGCGCTTGTTGCCGTCCACGAAGCCGTGATTCTGGCACAGCCCGGCGGTGTAGGCGGCCGCCAGATCGTACAGGTCCGGTTCCCCGTAGGCGAGCAGGTTTCGCGGCCGGGCCAGAGCCGATTCGATTGCGCCCGGGTCGCGGGTTCCGGGCGCGCCTCCGAACTCCATCAGGCTGTCGCCGTGAAAGCGCGTAACTGCCGCCGGGTTCACCCAGACCGGCTCGGTCAACGAGCCAGCTCTCGCATGGCGGGAGCGTAGCGGCGCATGCCTTCGCGCGCGATCGCCACCTGGCGGGAGATGTCTTCCCGCTGCTCAACGGGGCCATCCACGTAGTCCTCAAGCATGGCTTGGACCTTAGCCTGGAAATTCGTGCCGTCGGCCAGGAGTTTGGCCTTCAGGCGGCGATGGAAGTTCTCGCCCAGCCGAATGGTCAGCGTCTTCGACTCTTCAGTTCGTACGGTTTGCGTGCCGGTCATGCCTTGAGTATGACATGAATGACTGATTGAAGTCAATGAGTCAAATAGTCCGGTAATTGGTGAATTGCACGTCGATACCGAAATCATTGTCACGCAACAACTTGATGACGCTCTGCAGCGTGTCGCGGTCGCGCGAGCTGACCCGCACAAGGTCGCCTTGGATGGCGGCCTGCACCTTCAGTTTGCTGTCTTTGATCTTGCGCACGATGTCGCGGGCCTTCTCGATGGGGATGCCCTGCTGGAGAGTGATCTCCTGCTTCACGGACGAGCCCGCCGCCGGGATCAGCGTCCCGTAAGTCAGCCCCTTCAGCGGCACCTTGCGCTTAACCAGCTTACCTTCCAGGACCTCGATGACGGCTTTCAGCTTGTACTCGTCGGCGCTGGCCAGCAGGATTTTGTGATCTTTCTCATTCAACTCGATCGAGGATTTGGAATCCTTCAAATCGTAACGTTGCAGAATCTCCTTCATGGCCTGCTGGATGGCATTGCTTACCTCCGGCAGCTCGATTTTGGAGACGACGTCGAAACTGTTATCGGGCATATATTCTATCTGGTACTGAGCGCGATCAAGACTTTCTCAGTGATCTCGTCAATCATACCAGACAGGGACGCATCCAGCGCCAGCGTCACAGCGGCTTGCACGCGTTCGGGGTCGATCAGCACCACCGCGGGCGATTTAGGCGCCTTGGGTGTGGGCCGCTTGGCGAGTACGGAGGGGAGCGGTGCGGCGGATCCGCGCTCCCTCACGGCCATCTCCACCAGCGGCTTTAAGACGCCCAGCAGGACAGACGCCTGGAACGGCTTTTGCACCGTGCCATCGGCCTGCGCGCGGCGGGCTTCGGCTTCATCGAGATGGTCCCTGACGCCGGCGGCCAGGACCACCCGGACATGCTTGTGGCGCGGGCTAAGCTTCACATACTGGCAGATTTCGTAGCCCGTGCGGTGCGGCATCGACACGGCGGCGAGCACCAGGTCGGGGTCCACATCTTCCAGGCGCAGCAGGGCGGAGTCGCCATCGCTGACCGTAACGACTTCGAAGCCCTCCTCGCTGAGAATCTGCTCGCCCATGCGCTGGGCGTGGGGGCTGTCGTCGGCGAGCAGAATGCGCGTCATTGGGGCGTCGACGAAGATTGCGGCGCCGGGGTCGACGGAGATGGGGGCGCCGTTTGCGCCGGGGGCTGAGCTGGCTGAGCGGGCTTAGCCGGCGCCTTCTTGGCCGCCTTAGCTGCGGCTTTCTGCTGCTCCTTAGCCTTCGCCTGCGCCATCTTCATGGCCTTCTTTCTGTCCTTCTCAGTCACTGGATGGTTGGTGGCGAAAGGCTGCTGGGGAGCCACCAACCCTCCGTCAGCCGGCTTGCCGGTCTGATCCGCGGCCGGCGGGGCCGCGGGTGTGGCGCCCGCGGCAGGCGCGCGCGCATCGGGCCGGGTATCCAGCTCCTTGGTATCGCCGCCGATGCTGGCCGTGACGTCCGACCCGGTACTTCCGGCCCCGGTTGCGCCAGGAGCCGCCGTGCCTCCGGCCGCGGCCGGTACGCTCACCGGAATTCCAGGGCGCAAAACGGTCATGGACGGACTTCCGCCCTTGGCAGCCAAACTGGTATCCGGGTTCCGCTTGAACGTATCGATGAAGCGGTTGACGCGGTTCGGGGAGGTGCGGTTCTCAAACTCGTACTTCATGCGGGCATAGGCCACCGGATCGGCTTCCGGCACGGGCCGTTTCAGAGACTCGAGTTTCTTCTTGGCCGCATCCGCGCGCGGACTCAGCGGATAATCCTTCACCAGGCGCGTATAGGCGGCGGCGGACTTTTCTTCGAACCGGTCGCCCATGCGGTCGTAGGCATCTCCGAGCATCCACAACGCTTCATCGGCCTGGCTGAACAGGGGATACTGATCCACCATGCTGGTCAAGCGGTTGGCCGCGGCCGGCATGGCGCCCTTGTGGTGGTAGAAGTGCGCGGCGGCATACTCGTGGGCCGCCAGCACCTCCTGCACGTTGCGCAGCTTCTGCTGGGTCTCGGGCGCGAACTTGCTATTGGGATACTGCAGCAACAACTGGCGGCACTCGTCTTCGGCGCGGACGGCATGCAGCGGATCGCGGTCCGCCTTGTCCATCTGTTTGTAATGGATATCGCAGACCCGCTCCTGGGCTTCGGCGGCTTCCTCCATGTTGGGATAAAACAACTCAAAATCCTTGTATTCGGCTTCGGCCTGCGCCAGGCCATGCGCGCCGCCTTCGCGGAACCAACTGTCGGCGATGGCCAGCTTGGCCTTCGCCAAGAACTCGCTGCTGTCGTAGGTATTGATTAGCGTCTGCAGCGTGAGCCGCGCGATTTCGTAACGGCTGTGCTCGATATCGTTGATGGCCCGGTCGAAGAGTACCTTGTCGGGCTGTACGGTGTTCTTGGTGATGGGGTCAGCGTATTTATGGCGGCGGATACCGCAGGAACTCAGGAGGCCCGCCAGGGCGGCTACCGCCATCAGGTTATGAAGAAGACGTGGATACATCATTTGCTCGTGCCGATCTTTCGCGTTCGTTTAGGCTGTTTAGTCCAGGATAGCAATTGCATCGCCAGCTTGGGGAGGACTCAACAACGGACGGCATGCGCCTCGTTGGCCGCCTGGCGCAGTTCGGCTACCGCGGCCGCTGGGTCGGGGGTGTGAAATACGGAAGACCCTGTGACGATCCAGTCACAGCCCGCGCGCACCACATCGCCGATGTTCTCCCTGGTGACGCCACCGTCGATTTCGATGGAGAATGTGAGCCGGCGTTCGCGGCGGATGGCGTCCAGCCGGCGGACCTTGTCGAGCGCATAGGGGATGAACTTTTGCCCACCGAACCCCGGATTGACGCTCATCACCAACACGTAATCCGCCAAACCCAGCACTTCGTCGAGGGTGGCCACCGGGGTAGCCGGATTGATGACCACGCCGGCCCGCGCGCCGGCCCGTTGGATCTCGCGCAGGGTCCCGTCCAGGTGCTTGCAGGCTTCCTGGTGCACGATCACCTGATCGGCGCCGGCTTCGATGAAGATGGGCGCGTACTTGTCCGGATCGGTGATCATCAGGTGCACGTCTAGCGTGAGACGCGTAATTTTGCGAATGGACGCGACCACGGGCGGTCCGATGGTCAGGTTCGGGACAAAGTGGCCGTCCATCACGTCGAGATGCAGCATGGTGGCGCCGCCCCGCTCGACCTGGGCGATCTGTTCGCCCAAGCGGGCGAAATCGGCGGCGAGGATGGACGGGAGGATTTCCGGCATCTGCGGATCCGTTCGATTTTAGCATGCGTTGTGCGCAGACATTCGGGTGATGGCAATTTTGCTTCGCCTGCCAGGGCTGGCCAAAAAGACGGCTGCGGCCAGGATTGGGGAGTGGAACGTAAGGATAATATAGGACGTCATAGGTAACATGAAGGGACGTTAATCTATGAGCGCGGCGCGGAAACCCGAATTAGATCGCCGGCTGGAGGCTTACTTCGCTACCCTCCGGCCGTCAGTTCTCCGGGAGGCGTTCAAGCGCAGTGCGGCGAACTGGCAGATGTACGCCGCGGTGACCGGCTCGGCCATGGCAATGGCGACCGGCGCCTCGGCAGCCATCATCGGCAGCGAGATCCGGGCAATCACCCCAGATCCCGCAGCCAGCGTTTTAGCCGCCAAGCAATTTCTCGCTAGCTCGAACACGCCATTAATGAACGCCGTCAGGTTGGCCATCGCCAGGCAGAATTCCGGAACAAAGCTTTTCAATGCCGCCGGCATGAAAGCCAACCAGGCGAGCCCGGTGCAGGCACCGTCCATTTCGACAGGTGGCGTGGTTCCCATTTTCGGCATGGAGAGCATCATCCAGCCCGGCGAATGGGTGTCGATTTACGGGACCAACCTGGCCAGCGGAACGGCCGTCTGGAACGGCGACTTTCCCACCTCCCTGGACGGCACAAGCGTGGAGATCGACGGCAAAGCCGCGTATATTGAATTTGTGAGTCCCGGGCAGATCAACCTGCAGGCGCCGAACGACACGGCGACGGGCACGGTATCCGTAGTGGTTACCACGGCTGGTGGAAGCGCCACGTCGACCGTGACTTTGAGCCAGTTTGCGCCATCGTTCAGCCTGCTCGCCGCACAGCATGTGGCTGGGATCATTGTCAGGTCGAATGGTTCGGGAGCTTACGGTAAGGGGACCTACGACATCCTCGGGCCGACGGGTAGTTCTTTTGGCTATCCCACGGTCGCCGCGCAGGCAGGCGACGTCGTTGAACTTTTCGGCGTCGGGTTCGGACCGACGAATCCCGCCGTCCCGGCGGGTGCGGCTTTCTCCGGCGCAGCGCCAACTATCGACACGATCGGCCTTTACATCGATAACGTGATGGTGACGCCGACTTTCGTGGGTTTGTCGAGCGCCGGTCTTTATCAGATCAACCTGGTCGTTCCACCCGGCCTCGGCGAGGGAGACGTTCCCATTCTGGCTATGGCTGGAGGTATGCAAACGCAGGCAGGTGTATTGTTTTCGCTGCAGGGCTCCTCGTCGACCCTGAGCCCGGTCACGGGCGGCGGCACGGTCGGCTCGATCGGCCCCGGCGGGGTGGGATCCGGATTCGGATCCGGGGGCAACGGCGGCGGAACCGGCGGTGGAACCGGCGGCGGAACCGGCGGTGGAACCGACGCAGTCCATAGAAAGAAGCCATACCATCCCAAGCTGCGATTTGAACCAAAGTAGGCGCACGGCCGCGGCTGCGGGCGGGCGTTTGCCTCTTCTACATTCTCAATGACGCCACGTAAAGTACTTCTGGCCGGGTGGGATGCCGCCGACTGGAAGGTGATCCATCCGCTCGTGGATGCCGGCAAAATGCCCAATGTCGGGCGCCTCGTCGAAAATGGCGCCACGGGACAAATCGCCACACTGCATCCGCCGCTCTCGCCGATGTTGTGGACTTCGATCGCCACGGGCAAGCGGCCGTTCAAGCATGGCATCCACGGCTTCTCCGAGCCCACTCCGGACGGACGCGGCGTGCAGCCGGTGACGAACCTCTCGCGAAAATCGAAGGCGCTGTGGAACATATTGAATCAGAACGATCTGCGCAGCGTGGTGATTGGCTGGTGGCCCAGCCATCCCGCCGAGCCGATCGGCGGCGCGATGGTTTCGGACCTTTACCACCGCGCCAGCGGGCCGCTCGACGAAGGCTGGCCGCTGCCGGAGAATGCGATTCATCCGCCGGAACTGGCAGAGACTCTGGCCGCTCTGCGCATGCATCCGGACCGTCTGACGCCGGCGATGGTGGAGCCCTTCATTCCCCTGGCGCGGGAGATCGACCAGGATCGGGACCAGCGCCTGGCAATGTTCCTGCGGACGCTCGCGGAGTGCATGAGCGTGCATGCCGCCGCGACCTGGCTGCTGGACCACCAGCCGTGGGATTTCTTCGCGGTCTACTACGACGCGATCGATCACTTCTGCCACGGGTTCATGAAGTACCATCCGCCGCGGCAGTCCTGGATCGGGGAACGCGACTTCGAACTGTATCACAACGTAGTTTCGATGGCGTACCAGCTCCACGACCGGATGTTGGGGGAACTGCTGCAAAAAGCCGGCGCAGATACCACCGTCATGCTGATGTCGGACCATGGCTTCCATCCGGACCACCTGCGTCCCGCATCGATTCCAGACATCCCCGCCGGGCCGGCCATCGAGCATCGCGATTTTGGCATCCTGGCCATGGGTGGGCCGGGCATCCGGAAGGGCGCGTTGCTGCATGGGTCCTCGGTGCTGGACGTGGCGCCCACCATCCTGACACTATATGGACTGCCGGTGGGCGAAGACATGGACGGCAAAGTGCTTTCGCAGGCCTTCGCAGTCCCGCCGGAAGTGGCGTCGATTCCGAGCTGGGAAGAAGTTCCGGGAGCGGATGGACGGCACCCGCCGCATACGCGGCTCGATCCGGTGGCGGCGCACGCCGCGCTCGAACAGTTGATCGCGCTGGGGTATATCGAACGGCCGGATGAAGATCGCGAACTGGCGGTGGAAAAGACCATCCGCGAGTTGCGCTATAACTTGGGCGAAGCTTACCAGGACGCCGACCGGCACGCGGAAGCGCACGAAATTTTCAGCGAGCTGCATGCCGCCGACGCCGATGAGCAGCGCTTCGCCGTGCGGCTGTTCGTTTCCTGCCAGGCGCTGGGTATGCACGCGGAAATGCGGCGCATTGTGGACGATCTGGCCGGCCGGCGGCGGACGCTCTTTGAAGAGGCGAAGAGAAAGGTCGATGGGTGGCACGTGGCAGAGCCCGCGCCGACGCTTAACGAAGACGAGCGGCGCGAACTGTCGCGCTGGCGGAATCTGACGCGTTACCAGCCTGCGGTGATCGATTACCTGAAAGCCCAGGTCTTGATGGCGGAGAAGCGCTACGGGGAGGCGTTGGCGGCGCTCGGGCGGGTGAGGGAGGCGCAATTGGCGCGGCCGAGCCTGTTCCTGCAGACCGCCGATCTGTATGTACGCCTGCACCGCTGGGACGAGGCGCAGCAGGTTTACGAACGGGCACTGATCCTTGATCCCGATGACGCGCAGGCGCACCTCGGACTGTGCAAAATGGCTCTGCGGCGCAGGAAATACAGCTTTGCGGCGCGGTCGGCTCTGGATGCGCTGCAGAGAGTTTATCACTATCCGCTGGCGCATTTCCTGCTGGGTCGCGCGTTGGCGGGAATGCGGGAATACGAGCGGGCGGCCGAGGCGTTCCGCGCGGCCATTTCGTTCAATCCGAATTTTCCGGAAGCGCACATGCGATTGGCCGATTTGCTGGAGAAGCATCTCGGCGACGCGGTGTCCGCTGGCGAGCATCGTATCCTGGCGCACCGTATGCGAAGTGGGAAAGGCATCCCGGCCGGTCCACTGCGCCCCGCGAGCGCCCCGCCGGATGTACCGTTCCCGGCTACGGCGGCCGAGATGCCGCCGCTCGCGGAATGTCTCGTCGTGGTGACCGGCTTGCCGCGGTCGGGCACCTCCATGCTGATGCAGATGCTCGCGGCGGGCGGCATGACCGCGCTTTCGGACGGATTACGCGCGGCGGATGAAGACAATCCGCGCGGCTATTTCGAATTGGAGCCGGTTAAGAAACTGCTAACAGATGCGAAGTGGCTGTGCGAGGCGCGGGGAAAAGCGATCAAGATTGTCGCGCCGCTGCTGGCCGCCTTGCCGCCGGGTCTGGCCTGCCGCGCGATCCTCTGCGAGCGCGATTTGGAGGAGGTGCTCGATTCGCAGGAACGCATGCTGGTACGCCGCAATCAGCCGGCGGCCGCGACACCGGAACGCCGGCGCATGCTGAAGGACGAATACGCGCGGATGCTGGGCCGCGTGAAAGCGATGCTGGCGGGGCGTCCAGGTACGCAATTGTTGGCGATCGAACACAGGGATGCGATTTCGAATGCGCTGGCCGCCGCTGGGAGAGTGAACGATTTTTTGGGGGGAGGACTGGATGTGGGGAAGATGGCTGCGGCGATTGAGCCGCGGCTGTATCGGAACCGCGTGCGGGGCGAAGAGCGGGCTTGCGACGCCCGCGCAGGCTGCGAGCCTGCCCCACGGCGACGAACTGGATTACCTGGCCAGCTCTAATAGGCGTTGCTCGTCGATCACCTGGACGCCCAGGCTGCGCGCTTTGTCGAGCTTGGAGCCGGCCTCTTCGCCCGCTACCACGTAGCTGGTCTTACGGCTGACGGAGCCGCTCACCTTGCCGCCCGCCGACTCGATTACGCGGGTGGCTTCCTCGCGGCTCAGGTTCGGCAGCGTACCGGTGAGCACGAACGTCAACCCATCGAACGGCCCCCCTTTCTTGCGCTTGACTTCGTATTCGAACTTCAGCCCGGCGGCGCGCAGGCGCTCGACCAGTTCCCGGTTGCGCGGCTCGTGGAAGAACTGGTAGACGCTTTCGGCAACCTTCGGGCCCACCTCCTCGGCGCGCTGCAGATCCTCGACGCCGGCCTGCGCGATGCGGTCCAGGCTGCCGAAAGCTTCCGCCAGAAACACCGCGGTGCGCTCGCCCACGAAGCGAATGCCCAGCGCCGTTAGGATGCGCGGCAGCGGGTTCTGCTTGGATTTCTCGATGTTGCGCACCACGTTGCCCGCGGATTTGGCGGCCATGCGTTCAAGCGACGCCAGTTGCTCCAGCGTTAGGCCGTAAATATCCGCCACGCTTTGTACCAGGCCGCGATCCACCAACTGGTCCACCAGCACGTCGCCCATGCCATCGATATTCATCACGCCACGCGCCGCGAAGTGCAGGATGGACTCCTTCAAGCGCGCCGGGCAGTTGATATTGATGCAGCGGGACGCGGCCTCCCCCTCTTCCCGCACGATCTTGCCGGCGCACACCGGACATGCTTCGGGCATGCGGAACGGCTTGCGGTACGAGCCTTGCGCCTGCACGCGCACCACCTTGGGAATCACGTCTCCGCTGCGCTCGATCACCACCGTGTCGCCGATTTGCAGGCCCAGCCGCTCGATTTCGTCTTCGTTGTGCAGCGTGGCGCGCGAAACGGTGACACCGCTGACCTCGACCGGTTTGAGGTGCGCCACCGGCGTCAGCGCGCCCGTGCGCCCTACCTGCACCTCGATGCTCTCCACGCTGGTCAGCGCCTGCCGGGCGGGATATTTATAGGCGATCGCCCAACGCGGAGCCTTGGCGGTCCACCCAAGCTGCCGCTGCTGCGCGATGGAATCCACCTTTACCACCACGCCATCGATCTCGTAGGGCAACTGTTCGCGCTTGGCTTCCCACTCCGCGCAGAAGCGCACCACCTCGTCGACATCCCGGCAGAGCTTGCGGTTGGCGTTCACCTTGAAGCCCAGGCGGACCAGCTCTTCGAGCGATTCCCAGTGGCGCGGAAAGGCGGGTGCGCCATCCACCTGGAGGAAGTAGGTGTAGTAATCCAGACGGCGCGAGGCGGTGATGGAGGGTTCCAGCACGCGTAGCGATCCGGCGGCCGCGTTGCGCGGATTGGCGAAGCGCGAGAGGCCGCGTTCGTCGCGCTCGGCGTTCAGGCGCTCGAACGCGCGCCGGTTCATCACGGTCTCGCCGCGCGCTTCGAATTGCGGCAGCTTGGATGGGACGCGCAGCGGCAGGGAGCGAATGGTGCGCGCGTTTTCGGTAACGTCCTCGCCCACCACGCCGTCGCCGCGGGTAATGGCTTGCACGAACTGCCCATCGCGATAGTGGGCGGCCATGGAAAGGCCGTCCAGCTTGAGTTCGGTGACGTATTGGAACTCGGCGCCGCGCAGCAACTCGCGCACGCGGCGGTCGAAATCGCGCAACTCGCCTTCGTCGAGGGCGTTATCGAGGCTCAGCATAGGCGCGCTATGGGCCACCTTGACGAAGCCTTCGCGCGGCTTGCCGCCCACGCGCTGGGTGGGCGAATCGGACGTCAGCAGACCGGGATGTTGTGTTTCCAGATCGCGCAACTCGCGCATGAGCGCGTCGTATTCGGCGTCGGTGACGGTGGGCTGGTCGAGGACGTAGTACAGGCGCTCATGGTGGCGCAGGGTTTCGCGCAGCTTTTCAATCCGGGCGGCGGCGTCTTTCGGCATCGGCGTTATCAATATAGTTTAGTGCGTAGCGGGGGCCGTTCTTGGATGGGGTTCCGATGAAAAGTGGATGCCGGGGATCTGTCACCAGTGGGCGATTGTACAGCGTGGCGCCTCGCTATACAATCGGAACGGGCGACGGTCCGATCTCGTGGAGAAGGTGCAAAAGATTCTCTCGGCGCTGGATGCGGCGAACGGCCCGGAAGACATGGTCCTGCCTTTATTTCGGTTTCACCCGTTGACCGGCGCGGCACTTACTCGGTGACGATGAAGAATCCCAATCATCCCGGCGACATGATCCGGGACTGTCTCGAAGAGCTAGGTGTCAACGTAACGGACGCCGCTAAGGCGCTGGGGGTGACCCGTACGGCGCTGTCGCGTCTCATCAATCGCAAAGCGGGCGTGTCCGTTGAAATGGCGCTACGGCTCGAAAAGGCCCTTGGCAGCACGGCAGGGTTTTGGCTTCGCCTGCAACTGAACCACGACCTGGCGCAGATACAGAAAAGAAGCGGGAAAGATTCACGCTCGGCACTTGGCCGCCCCGGCACAGCTTGAGTTATGAGCGCCCCTTTCTATCCGGAATTTCTGCGTCCCGGATTCGCCCTACGTCGTATTGCTCGCAGAGGAGCGGGCGCTTAACGGTTTTGGGAACCGCTCTGACGGTCGCGGCTCGGTAATACCCGCGTTGATTGCGAACGGCCCAGCTGAGCCGCGACCGTCAGGGAGCGGGATCTATCGGTCCGGAGCAACACGACGCGTATGCCGCACCCGCTGTGGGGGCTGCTTGACAGGACCCACCAGACACTACAATTGCAAGATGGACGTTTTGAGAGGCCGCGTGGCTCTTATCACCGGAGGCGGCCGCGGCTTGGGGCGGGCCTTCGCGGTTTCGCTGGCTGAAGCCGGCGCCCGCGTAGCAGTAGCGGCCCGCAGCGCGGACCAACTCGGCGAAACCGTCAGGCTCATTCGGGCGAATGGCGGGGAAGCCCTTGCCGTGCCAGCCGATGTCACAGACAAGAATGCCGTGGCGGAGATGGTCCGCCTCGTGGAAGATCGCCTTGGGGCAGTCAATCTGCTGGTGAACAACGCAGGGGCGGGCGCGCCGTTCGGTCCGACCTGGGACGTTGACGCGGACCAGTGGTGGCGCACGCTGGAGACCAATCTGCGCGGCCCCTTTCTATGTTCCATTGCCGTCATGAAAGGTATGGTTAGCCGCCGCGATGGGCGAATTATCAATGTTTGCAGCGGGGCCGGAACCATCAGCGTTCCCTTCATGTCCGCGTACGTGACGAGTAAAAGCGCGCTCATCCGGTTTACCGAGGTCTTGGCCGACGAATTACGGCCTCATGGCGTTTCGGTTTTCGCCATTCAGCCGGGGACAGTCCGGACAGCTTTGGCGGAAGATCTGATGCATTCCGAAGCCGGCGCCCGGTGGATGCCCTGGTTCAAGAATATTTTCGATGAGGGCCGGGACGTAACCACCCTCCCCGGAACGGAGCTCGTTTTGTATCTGGCGTGCGGAATGGCGGACGAATTGTCGGGCCGGTATTTTGCGGCGCCGGGCAACCCAGCCGATATTGTGGCGCGCGCCGAAGAGATTCGAGCCAGGCAGTTGCACGTACTCCGCATGCGCTTTCTCGACTCGGATTAGGACTTACTGCCTGGCATCCGCATGAAGGCGGCATGTTTCGGCGTCGGCGTTTCTCATTTAGTTTAAACTTAGAGAGCTGGAGTAAAGCCATAGCCGCCGCACGCAAGACCATCATTATCTACAATCCTTTCGCAGGCAAGATGGGCGCCGGGGGATTGAAGCGTCTGTCCAACGCCGCCGAGATCCTGCGCCAAGCGGGCCACGACACGTGGCTGGTGCCCACGCAGGGACCGGGCACCGCGGGCGCTATCGCGCGGCGCAGCATCGCGGACGGAGCCGAGTTGATCCTGGCGGCGGGGGGCGATGGCACCATCAACGAGATCGCCGAAGGGGTGGCGTTCTCCGACGTGCCCCTGGGCATTCTGCCGGCCGGTACGGCCAACGTGCTGGCCAACGAGATGGGGCTGGGCTCGAGCATCGAGCGGGCCGCCGCGAGCCTTCCCGAATGCGTACCCATGCGTATCTCCATGGGACGGCTGCAATGCGTGAACGGCAGCGGGCGGACGCGCCTGTTTCTGCTGATGGCGGGCATTGGACTGGACGCCCGCGTCGTCTACAACATTAGCCTGCCGCTGAAGGCGCGGCTGGGGAAGCTCGCCTATTGGCTTGCCGGCTTCAGCCTGGTAGGCCGCAAGCTGGACGAGTTCGAAGTGCTGGTGGAGGGCCGCCGGATTAGTTGCGCTTTCGCGCTGATCAGCAAAGTGCGGAATTATGGCGGCGATCTGGAAATCGCGCAAAGCACCAGTTTGCTCGACGATCGGTTCGAGGCGGTACTGTTCGAAGGGCGCAGCTCGTTCCGGTTTCTAACGTACCTGGCGCGGGTGGCCGTGCGCAAGCTGGATGGTGTGCCGGGGATCTCGGTGATCCGGACCAGCGGCGTGTGCATGCCGGGCACGGCGGAGCGGCGCGTCTATGTTCAGGTGGATGGCGAGTATGCCGGACATTTGCCGGCCAGCGTAGAGATCGTGCCGGATGCGCTCACGTTACTGATTCCGGAGGCGTATATAAGGAAGAGCCGGCGTGCGACTGGCTGAAGGATCTGGGCCCCACTAAAGTTCCGTTCCTCCCTGCCGATAGATAGAGCGAGGAGATCACGCTTTTGACCCCAGTTACTTTGAACAACGCCATACAAGAAACGTATGCGCCGGCGCCTTCGCAGAAGCCCGCGCCTACAGCGTCCGTCCAGGCGACGGATACCGTGCAGCTCAGCCGCGCTGCTTTGCGCGAGGTTGCGCTGACCGGCCGCGTCGCCGCGAACGCGGAGACCGGCAAACTTACGAGCGATCGGGCTCAGCAGCTTTACGGCCAGGTATCGTCTATCCATAGCCAGATCGTGTCGGACCGGCAAGCCGATGGCGGCACGCTTTCGTCCAGCGATGCGCAGGCTATCCAGCAGGCACAGAGTCAGTTGAGCCAGACCGTTTATAGCGATGCCCACGACGGCGCCGCTGCGCCGCCCAATCCGGATGCTACTCGGGCCGGCGCGCGCGAAACACTCGAAGCGGGCCGCATTGTGTTGAACGAGAAGGCCGGGAACCTGAGTGGCGACCAGGCGCAGCAGTTGGGTTCGCAGCTTTCGACAATCCAGCAACAGATCGCCGCCGACAAGCAGGCCGATGGCGGGACGTTGAGTTCGACCGACGCGCAAGCCATCAATCAATTGCAGAGCCAGTTGAGCCAGCAGATCTACGCGACGGCCCACGGCGCCACGCCCGGCCAATCGGACGGGACGGCGGCGTAGCGCGATACATCGCTCAGCGGCGGGTCTTCGAGTAGGCCGCGAGGAACAGCACCATCAGAAGGGCGTCGGGCAGGCCAGTCGCCGCTTCGGCTAACAGAATGCGGTTCTGCAGATACAGCACCAGCAGTGCGCCCACATAGCTGCCTTTCGCCAGCACGGAAAGAATCATCATCGGACGGAACCGCACAGGGTCCGTCCCGATGGTGAAATAGACGAATTGCCAGACCAGCGCCACTCCTACAAAGCCGTAATAGAACTGCGGATGCGTCATGGGCGGGGGATACACGCGTCCGGCCAGGTCGAACAGGAAGTATAGGGGCGTGAGCAAAAGCACCCCAAAGACGCTCGCGCCGAAGAATACGGCCTTCGCGAATTTCATTCCCGCGAGTATAGCAGGGGTGCGGGCGTGCATCCATCTGCGTGCACCGAACGGCACGGGTCTCTTCGCTCGCCGAAGGAGCGGGCCTGCGAGGCCCGCGCAGGCTGCGAGCCTGCCCCACGAAAAAGGCCGAACTTCATCGCGTCGCGCGCCACGCTAAACTGTAGAATTAATTATGGCGTTGAGCAAAGATTTGCTGGAGATCCTGGTTTGCCCGCTGTGCAAGGCCGATCTCGATCTGAAGCCGGACAATAGCGGCCTGAAGTGCGTCCAGTGCCACCGGGTCTACCCGATTCGGGACGATATCCCGGTGATGCTGGTCGACGAGGCGAAGATCGAAGAGTGACCGAACCGCCCATCGGCTGCCGCGTGGCCGTGATCCGGCTGCGTTCGCTGGGCGACTGCGTGCTCACCACGCCCGCGCTCGATATCCTGAAGCGCGCCCGCCCGGATCTGCACATCGCCGTGGTGGTGGAAGACCGCTTTCGCGCGGTTTTCGAAGGCAATCCGGACATCGAAACGCTGATGGGTCTAAGCTGGCGGGAACTTCGCGCGTGGGCTCCGGAACTTTGTCTGAACTTGCACGGCGGCAGCGCCAGCGCGCGCCTGACTGCGCTTTCGGGAGCCCGATTGCGGGCGGGATTCGCGCACTACCGCTGGCAGCGGTTGTACAACTTGCGCATCCCGCGCGCGCAGCGGATCCTGGGCGAAGAGCGCACGGTGCATACGGTCGAACATTTGGCTTCGGCCATGTTTTATCTGGGCGTGCCGCGGGTGGAGATCCCGCGGGCGAAATTGTTTGCGGGAAACCAGGAGCGGGTCCTGGAGGACCCGCGCAGGACTGGAGTCCTGCCCCACGCGTACGGGGTGATCCATCCCATCGCGTCGCAGCCGGATAAGACCTGGCATGCGGCCGGCTTCCTCGCGGCCGCTAGGTTCCTGCGCGAATCGCTGGAACTCGATCCCGTATTCATCGCGGGACCGGGCGAGGACCTTACACCCTTTCGCGAATATCGCACGGTAGTCGGCGCGCCGCTGGGCGAAATCAAATCCCTGCTAAGTGGCGCTGCGTTATTCCTCGGCAACGATTCCGGGCCCGCCCACATGGCTGCGGCCTTCGGGCTGCCGGTAGTGGCAATCTTCGGCGCCTCGGACCCGGCCATCTGGCATCCCTGGCGCACGCCGTCGGTGATCGTGCAAAACCGGGCGGGCATCCAATCGGTCGCCGAGCGGCAAGTGCTGGACGCCCTGGAGCGCATGCGGGTGCACGCATGAGAGACCTGTTGCGGCTGCTGGCGTTCGCCAAACGGTATTGGGCCTACCTCCTTCTTTCGGTCTTCCTGATGGCCTGTGTAGGCGCCGCGCACGGTATGACCGCGCTGCTGATCGGGCCCATCTTCGATCGCGTGCTGAATCCGGCGTCCATCGACGCGCCGGTGCAGTTATTCAAAGACCCGGTGTTCCATCACCCGATTTATCTCAGCCAGATCGTGCCCGGCGCCATGCACAACCGCAGCATCTGGACCATGGTGGCCTTCGCCATACTGGTGGTATTCTTTGTCAAGGGAATTTGCGACTACCTGGCGAATTACCTGGTGAATTACGTGGGATGCTCGGCGGTCACGGACCTGCGCAACACGGTATTCGACAAGGTGGTCCGGCAGGGGGCGCAGTTCTTCGAAGCGCACTCCACGGGACGGCTGATGTCGTCGATCATGAACGATATCGAGAAAATCCAGGTGGCCGTGTCGCACATTCTGGCGGACCTGCTGCGGCAGACTTTCGTGGTGCTGGGTCTGCTCTTCGTGATTCTCAACATGGACTGGAAGCTGGCCGTGGTGAGCCTGACGGTGCTGCCGTTCGTGCTGATCCCGACGGCGCGCATCGGCCGCCGCATCCGGCGCACCAGCCGCAAAAGCCAGGATCACGCCGCCGAACTGAACGAGATCCTGCAGGAAACCCTCAGCGGCCACCAGGTGGTGAAGGCTTTCGGCACCGAGCAATACGAGTCGGGGCGATTCCGCCAGACCGCGCAGCGCTTGCTTAAGACCAACCTGCGCTACGTGCGGCAGCAGGCACTGGCGTCGCCGCTGATCGAAATCTTCGGCGCGCTGACCATAGTGGGATTGCTGACTTACGCGCGCACGCAGATCAAGGCGCACACGCTGACCGCCGGCGCATTCACCAGTTTTGTGATCGCGCTGTTAATGATGTACGAACCGGTGAAGCGGCTGACGGGCATCCATAACATTTTCGAGCAGGCGATCGGGGCATCCCAGAAAGTTTTTGAGTATTTGGCGCACGCCGAGGAGATTCAGGAGAAGCCGGGCGCCTTCAAGCTGGAGCGGTTCACCGGGTCGATCCGGTTCGAGAATGCCAGTTTCCGATATCCGCTTTCGCCCAACGGATTTCAGTTGAAGGCCCTCGATCTGGAAGTCAAGGCGGGCGAAGTGGTGGCGGTAGTAGGACCCAGCGGCGCGGGCAAGACCACGCTGGTGAACCTGGTGCCGCGATTCTACGACGTATCGTCCGGCGCGGTGCGCATCGACGGGCGGGACGTGCGCGATTTCGATCTGGCATCGCTGCGGTCGATGGTGGGAATCGTGGCGCAGGATACATTTCTGTTCAACGATACGGCAGCCAACAACATCGCTTACGGGCGGCCCGGCACGCCTTTGCGCGAGATCCGCGAGGCGGCGCAAGCGGCGCTGGCGGACGAATTCATCGGCAGGCTGCCGGATGGCTACGGAACCATCATCGGCGAGCGCGGCGTGAAGCTGAGCGGTGGGCAGCGGCAGCGCATCGCCATCGCGCGCGCGCTGCTGAAGAACGCTCCGATCCTGATTTTGGACGAAGCCACCTCACATCTGGACACCGAATCGGAGCTGCTGGTGCAGCGCGCGCTGTCTAACCTGATGGCGGGCCGCACGGTGATCGTGATCGCGCACCGGTTATCCACCATACGGCGGGCGGATAAGATCGTGGTGCTGGAGCGCGGCGGTATCTTCGAAGTGGGTACGCACGAAGAGCTGGTGAACGGCGGCGGAATTTACCAAAGGCTGCACGAATTGCAATTTGTGGAGACGGGAAGCGTGATGGACTTATGAGCGCGCGCAGCATGACCGGTTACGCAAGGGTGCGCAAGGCAACGCCGGATGGCGAGATCGCGGTTGGGATCAAGAGCGTGAATCATCGCGGCCTGGATATGCATTTCCACACTGCCCCGGAGTTGGACCCGTTTGAAGGCGCCATACGCAATGCGGTGAAGGCGAAGGTGGCGCGCGGGCACTTACAGATCCACGTGCAGTTCAGCCCGACAGCGCCCGCGGATGTATCCAGCTTGAACTGGCCTTTGCTACGCGCTTATCTGCAAGCCTTTAAGGAAGCGGCGGGCGAATTCGGCAAGGATCAAAAACCCGATCTGAACACGGCGCTGCGCCTGCCGGGCATGCTGCAAGCGGGCGAATCGGCGGAGCCCGACGCCGGGCTGGAGCAGGCGCTGCTGGAGGCCACCCAGGAAGCTCTGGATCTGTTGAACAGCTTTCGCGAGCGCGAGGGCGCGGCTATGGCGGCGGAGATGCGCGCGCGGTGCGCATCGGTTTGCGACCTGGCGGCGCAAATGGAGAAAATCCGGTCGCGCGCCACGCAAGCCTTCCAAAAGAGACTGAACGAGCGCCTGCGGGAGTTGTTGCGCGGCGCCGGCATTGAGCCGCAGCGGTTGGCGCAGGAGGCGGCCATGCTGGCCGAGCGCAGCGATATCAGCGAGGAACTGATCCGGCTGAAGACCCATGCCGCGCAGTTGGAAAAGCTGCTGGATGCGACTGGCGAGGTCGGCAAACGGCTGGATTTCCTGTTGCAGGAAATGAACCGGGAAGCCAACACGATTCTGTCGAAGACCGGCGGGCTCGGGGATTTGGGCCTGACCATTACGGACCTGGCGCTGGCGGCCAAGGCCGAGATCGACAAGCTAAGGGAGCAATCGCTGAACCTCGAATGACGAAAGCAACCACAGATGCACACAGATAAACACAGATGAAAACTTTGGCCTTCACGACATTGTTCCGGAAGCAGGCGGCGCTTATCTGTGTTTATCTGTGTCCATCTGTGGTTCCATTATGACTACGGTCTTTATCATCTCCGCGCCGTCCGGGTCGGGCAAGTCCACCCTGGTCAAGCGGCTCCTGGCCGGCGTGCCGGGGCTCATGTTCTCGATTTCGTATACCACGCGGGCGCCGCGCGGCCAGGAAGTGGAGGGCGAAAGCTATCATTTCATCTCGCGCGCGGAGTTTGAGGAACGGCTGGGCAGGGATGAATTCCTGGAATACGCCGAGGTTTTCGGGAACTATTACGGCACCCACCGCGGGGTGCTGGAACGGGCCCAGCAACAGGGCGCCGATGTGGTACTCGACATTGACGTGCAAGGTGCGCGACAATTGAAGGGTAAGATTCCGGAAGCGGTGACGATCTTTATCCTGGCCCCGTCCCGCGAGACTCTCGATCAGCGGCTGCGCGCGCGCGGCGAAGATAAGCATGAAGTTATCGAGCGGCGGGTGCGCGACGCGGCTGGCGAGATTCGAAATTACAGCGCGTACGATTACGTGCTGATCAATAAAGAGCTGACCCAGTCGGACGAAACGCTGGCAGCCATAGTGCGCGCCGAGCGCGTGCGGCGCAACCGGATGGAAGAGCAGATCCGGCCGATTCTGGAAACTTTCGAGTAGAGCGCTTAAAGGATGTATCAAAACATGGGCGACAAGATTCCGCGCAACAACGCGCATTGCACCATCCCGGACGATCCGGAACAGAGCACGTACCGCTTCATCATCGTGGCCGCCAAGCGCGCCCGCCAGTTGCAAGGCGGCGCGCGTCCGGTGCTGCCTACGTCCTCCAAGAAGCCAACCATCATCGCCGTGGAAGAAGTGCGGCGCGGACTGGTGAAGTATGAGATCATCGGGCCGCCGATTGCAGAAGAAGCGCCAGTTCCGGAGACTATCCTCTAAGCCGGAATCATGAACATCGTGCTGGGGGTGGGCGGAGGCATTGCGGCATACAAGTCCGCCGAACTGGCCCGCCTGCTGATGCAGCGGGGGCATGCCGTGCAGGCGGTAATGACGGCGGGCGCACAGGAATTCGTACGCCCTCTGACTTTCGCGGCGCTCACCGGGCGCAAGGTGATTACCGGCCTGTTTGCGCCTGGCAATTGCGGCAATTCCGAGGCCACGCTTTCGAGCGCGATCGAGCATATTGGCGTGGCGCAGGAGAACGATCTGCTGGTAGTGGCTCCGGCCACCGCCGATCTGCTGGCGAAATTCGCGCACGGCCTAGCTGACGATTTCCTGACCACGACTTATCTAGCCTTCACGGGACCGGTGGTGCTGGCGCCGGCCATGAACGCCAATATGTGGCTGCACGCCGCCACGCGGAGCAATTTGGAGGCGCTACGCCGCCGCGGTCACCGCATCGTGGACCCGGGGGAAGGCGAATTAGCTTGCGGCATGGTGGGTCCGGGACGTCTGGCGGAGCCCGAGCAGATCGCCATGGCGGTGGACGCCGAATTCGGCAGACGCCGCGACCTGGATGGCGAAACCGTGCTGATCACGGCCGGTCCCACGCAAGAGCCGCTCGACCCGGTGCGCTATATTTCCAATCGCTCCAGCGGCAAGATGGGGTACGCGCTGGCGGAAGCGGCGGCGGCTCGCGGCGCGAAGGTTGTGTTGATTTCCGGACCGGTACAACTGGCGCCGCCGCGCGGTTGCACGGTGATTGCGGTCGATACCGCGCGCGAGATGCACGACAAGGTGTTCGAGAATTTGCACGCCGCCACGGTTATCGTCAAAGCGGCGGCGGTGGCGGATTTCCATCTGTCGAAGGTGCCTACGCACAAGATGAAAAAGACGGCCGCGCGGCTTTCCCTGGAGCTCGACCCCACGCCGGACATTCTCGCCGAGTTGGGCCGCAAGAAGGGCGACCGCCTGCTGGTGGGCTTCGCGGCCGAGACCGAAAATCTGCAACAGGAATCCCGCCGCAAGCTGGAAGCCAAGAACTGCGATATAGTGGTCGGCAACCTGGTGGGCGGCGAAGACGGGGCCTTCGAATCCGACCAGAACGAGGTGCTGTTGGCGCTACGCAGCGGCGAATCCATTGCCGTGCCACGCGCCTCCAAACGCGAAGTGGCCGATCGCATTTTCGATGAGATCCTAAAGCTTCGTTTGCACTTATACGCCACCGATGGACGCTGAAACGCTGCGGGCATATCTGGAGTATTACCAGGACTTGGGGATCAAAACGCTCTATCGCCGCGCTGGGGAACCGCTTGCTGACGCGCGCGGCCCAGTAATCGACGGGCGCGGCTCAGTATTCGACGCGCCCGACGTTACCGAGCCGCGACCGTCAGGGAGCGTTGAGCCGCTGTTCCGCATTCTGGAAGACATCGGCGATTGCCATCGCTGCCGCCTGCACGAACAGCGCACCAAGATCGTCTTCGGTGTGGGCAACGAGCAATCCAAACTGGTTTTCGTAGGCGAAGGTCCGGGCGCGGATGAAGACGCGCAAGGCATTCCGTTCGTCGGCCGTGCGGGACAGTTGCTGACGCAGATGATCGAAGGCACCGCGAAAAAAGAAGGCATACCGCTGCTGCGCAAGGATGTCTACATCTGCAACGTCGTGAAATGCCGTCCGCCGGAAAATCGCACGCCGCAGCCGGACGAGATGGAGGTCTGCGGCCAGTTTCTGGCGCGGCAGTTGCTGGCGATTGCACCCAAGGCCATCTGCGCGCTAGGCTCGACCGCGGCGAAATATCTGACGCACAGCAAAGAAGGCGTCACGCGTATGCGCGGCAACTGGTATAAGTGGAACGACATCCCGGTGATGGTCACTTATCATCCGTCCTACCTGCTGCGGGCATATAACGTGGGACCCAAGCGCGAAGCGTGGGAAGACCTGAAAAAGGTCCTGCATTTCGTCTACGACTGATCGAAGCTGAACGCCATTTGATCCGCGTAATGTTCCCGCCGGATGGTATCGAGTTCGCGGGCTTCGCTGGTGCGGCCCCAGTGCTCCAGAATCCAGATCTGCTCCCAGGCGCAGTCTTCGAGCACGCGGCGGTCGCCCTGCTGGTCGGCGGCGCGCTGCCAATCCTGCAGGATCTCGAAAGCTTCGGCCAGCCGGTCTTGCGCTTTCGCCCATGTGAGCGCGCGGCGCGCCAGTTTCGACGCCAGCGGCCAATCCGCTTTGAGTGCCCAGGCGAAGGCTTGCTGCAGGTCCGGCCAGTGGGACGTCAGATCTTGTGCGCCGGTTTGCGAGCCGAATAGATCGGCTGCGGCCAACGCCTGATAACGCGCCCAGCGTTCGCCGTCGCCGCGCAGGGCAACGCGTTCGCGGACCAGAGCCGGAACCAGAAACCGCGGACCGTTTTCGTCGAGCGGAGCCAGCACGCCCTGCGCAACGAAGCCGGCCACCATCTCGCTTGCATCCTCCGGCTCGGCATCGGCGGTACGGACGGCCATATCGAGAGGGAAGCCGGATGCGGCACAGGCGCAGGCGGCCGAGAGCAGGCGCTGCACGGGGCGGTCCAGATTGCGAATGGTATCGGCCAACTGGGAAGCGTCCCGAGGGAAAGCAGCCAGGGGAACCGGGACGGCGGAAAGAGCGGCCGGCAGATCGCGGTTCCGCGCGGTCAGCAAGACGGAGGTCCGCCCGCGCGGCGCAAGCAAGGCGGCGGTCGCGGCCATTGCGCCGTCAAGGACCAGCAAACAGCGGTACCGGGCGCAGAGCCGGCGGAGTTCATTCAGGTTGGATTCCAGGTCGCGATCGAGGCGCACGCCCAGTTGCGCCGCCAAGTCGCCCGCCAGCGCGGCGGCGCTGCGGGAGCCACAGGTGAGCCAGAACACGGCATCGAAATCCTCGCGGTGGCGGCGGGCGAATTCCAAGGCCAACGCGGTTTTGCCCGCGCCCGCGGCGGCTTCCACCACCGCCATGCCGGGCGCATCCGCCAGCAGCGTGCAGAGAGTCTCCATCTCGGCGTCGCGCCCGTTGAACGATGGCTGCCGCGCGGGAGCGAAGGGCGCTTGTTGCGGCACAGGCGCCAGACTCATCAACCATCGCTTAATCGCGCGGAAGGCGGCCACGCGGTCCTGGCGCAGGTCGAAAAAGTTCTTGCGGCGCAGTAGATCGGGGAACTTCGCATCGGCGCAGAGTAGCGTGGCCAAAGGGGTGCCCACCTCGGCCGCTTGCTCCCAGAAGACCGATTTCCAGCGCTCCAGGATCCAGCGCGGCGGCACCGCTTCCGGCGACAGCAGCACCAGCACCACATCGGCCGAGAGGCCTTCTTCCACCTTGGCGATGAGGTCGGCCCCGGGCGGCATCTCGCCTTCTTCCAACAGCACCTCGACGCCGGCGCCGCGCTCCAGGAACGCCGCCAGTTGGTGGACCAGTTCGCGATCGGAGGTGGAATAGCAGGGGAAGACTTTAGGCATGCCGGACGATCTTCCATTATCGCAGGCCGCGGGTCTGGAGACCCGCCGCAGGCGTAGACGCCTGCCCCACAGGCTAAAGCCCGTGCTGCCTCACAGATGGATGCCGCGGAAAATGTCGATTACGTCTTGGGCCAGGCCTTTGACCACATCGGCGATGGCCTTGCCCGCGGTTTCCGCATCGGTGGATATCTGCTGTCCAACCGGCGTACACAGGAACACGAAGAGATTTCCGGCCGCGAATGCGGCAGCGCTGGCGGGGTCGGATGGAACTGCCAGGATGAGGACTGCCGATGGGTTGGCGCCGGGAGTCGTCACCGGGGCCGGAACTGAAATGGTTGCCATTTGCTGTCTCCTTCTTGAATTCTTTTTTACGGCTTAACCGCGAGAGTGTTCAGGGTCGTCTGGATGGCCGTCAGCATGGCCTTCAGGTCCGCAAACTGCTGATCGGTAGATTCCGGCGGCTGCGGCTGCGGAAGATCGGTCCGCTCGACCACCCAACTGCCCGTCTGGTTGAAAAGCGAACCGGGCAGATTCACGATCTCCTCATTCGGCAGCAGCGGACGGATAGGAACTGGAACGGTTACGGCGCTGGCGGGAGCGGTGGTCACGGGCGGATCGTAGATCCACGTCAGCGCCATGGACGTCAGTGCCCAGTCTCCCGGCGCGCCGGCGCCGTGGCCGTTCTGCGTTTCGATCAAGGCCTGCGCGAGGACTGCCGTGTTGCCGATTTGGATATACCACTGGCGGCGCGGGTCCAATCCGTAGATATAGTGAAAGACGCCATTGTTCTCCTGAACCACCGAGATGGTTTGACCCGGATACAGCGGGGCGATCTGGTTGCCGATCTCCTGCGCGCCGGCTTGCATGCAGACCTGATCGGGACTGACCTGACCGATCGGCCCGTAGGGGCCCACCTCCATCGCATCGGTCGGCGGGGAGACATAAGCAGGGTAATTGTAGACGCCCGGCAGGTTCAACTGGGCCGCCTGCGCCGGGGTCAGGGTCATCTGGCTGACGTAGCCGGTAGCCACGGCCGTGGAATCGAATACCAGATAAGGTTGTCCGGACGGCGCGGGGTCGGCCCATCCCTTCAGCGGCTGTGTAGGATCGAACGGCGGCGCCTGCTGTCCGGTGGCCTGCTGGTACGCGGCGCGTGTCGCATAGACTGGAAACAGGTCCAGCGTCGAAATCTGGTACTGCGGTTGGTTGGGTTGTGCCGGTTGTGGTTGTGACATAAGGCGATTCTTCCGCGGGAACGCGGAAGCTCTTAAATTTGACCTTATACCCTTGATTTCGGGTTTTCGCGGAGCAAATCGTGCAACTTGTTGAAACGGAAGGCGGTCCTATTTTTGCTGGACTTGTCACCGCTCACGGCCTAAAAAGGCGCGCGCTCGTGCGCGTTGGCGGCCTGCGAGGCCGCCGCAGGCTGCGAGCCTGCCCCACGCTGTTCGCCCAACAACCTTCCACGCCATACATAGCGCGGTGACGGAAAGAGCCGTGCCTCCCAGCAACAAGGCGATGACGAAGATATCCCACGCAGGCCGCCTGGCGTAGAGCCAAGGGAGATCCATGGAGTGCAGGCCGTGATAAAGCCACCGATTCCAACGTGCGCGCCTCCCGTAGCTCTGAACGACCCTTCCGGTCCTGGGATCGATGTAATAAGCGGACTGGCCGGCGTCATTCAGCCGAAGATAGAGAACCGGGAGCGGCTGCTGGTTGGTTCGGTCCACATAGTAAGGCTCGTAGCGGTTGACCAGCCGTGTCTCAACAATAGCCGCCGGCGCAACCGCGCGCTTCACTGCAGCCGCGATTCGCCCCGTATCGAGCGCGTCCCGCGAACTGCCATGCATCGGAACGATACGCGAGCGCCGCGGAGTTTCCACTGCTAAGTAAAGGGCGTCGCCATCGAATGACGCGAACTCGAGTTCCTTCACCCGCAGTTCTGTTTCAGCTTCGGCAACGGCCTGGCGCGGGTCCTTGACGGCAAACTTCGCGATGTCGAGACGAAGACCTTGCAGCGCCTCGTCGAGATTCGGACGATCCCGGCCGGCGAGCCAGGAAAACGGCTCCATCGACAGGAACCCGCTGAAGACCCACGTACATGTGACCACCCCGAAGCTCAGCCCTAGAACCACGTGCCATCGTTTCGGCCCGGTGTACGGAATGCTGGAAGGGCCGTTCGCGAATGCGTATCGCTTGCGGGGCGAATAAAGCCAAATTCCGGCGACAAGGCCGAGCAGCGACGTCGCCGCGCCGGCACCGGAAAGCCACATGACAACCTGGCTCCAAAGCTCCGCATGCCGGCGCAATGCCGCGAAATAGAGCCAGTGCGGAATGGCCCCGCAATACGCGCCAAGCCGCGAATTCCGAGTGGTGTGCTGTGCCACTTCACCCGTTGTTTGCGATACGTAAATCTCTTCGCCATCGGGCCAGGAGCATTTCCAGAACGGACCATAAGGATGCGCGGAGTACAGGGTCCACTGGTCGTCCCGCGTCACCAATCCCTGAAGCGACGCGGCGTTTGCAGGAAGCCGCGTCCAGGCCGCTGCAATGCGCAAGGCCATTGGCTGCGTGACCGCATCGAGCCGCTCGCCATCGTCCGCAAAGACGAGTCTCAAGCGCATTCCAAACCCAAACAAATAGACTGGCCGACCATCGAGGACATGCAGCCGGATGTGCGTGGGTGCGGTCGATTCATGCAGCGCCAGGAACGCGCGGGCAGGCGGGACATGAATACGTTCCGGATCGAGAGCATCCGCATGCGCCAAACGATCCTTCGCCTCCACATGCGGGAAGGGGCAGTAGATCAGCACGATACCGGACACGAACCACGCCAGAAACAGCGCGCAGCATGCGACGCCCATCCTGCGATGGATGAGCATGATCCGGTTTCGCACCGCGGCAGAGCGCACCAGACCGACATTAGCATAGATGAGCATCGATGAATCCCGCCATCCATCCGCTCTGTTACAATCTGGTAATGCGCGGCAACGAAGAGGTTCTACGGCTGTTAAATGAAGTGCTGAAGGCGGAACTGACGGCAATCAACCAGTATTTCCTGCACGCCAAGATGTGCGAGAGCTGGGGATATCAAAGGCTGGCGGCATTGGACCGGCAGGAATCCATCGAAGAGATGCACCACGCCGATATCCTGATGCAGCGCATCCTTTTCCTGGAAGGCATACCCAACATGACGGAACTGTTTCCGATCAAGGTCGGCCCGGACGTGAAAACGCAACTGGAGAACGACCTGGCGCTGGAACTGGATGCGGTGCCGCGGTTGAACGAAGCCATCAAGGTGGCCACGCACGTGGGCGACAACGGGTCGCGCGAGCTGTTCAAGCAGATCCTGCTGGATGAAGAGCATCACATCGATTATCTGGAAGGGCAACTGCACATCGTCGAGGAGATTGGGCTGGACAATTACCTGGCGCAACAAATTCATCCCGGCGGCAAGGCTTAACACGCTGCCTTACGGTTACGGCTCGGTAGCGGGATGTTTTTGTTGTAGAATGAAGATTCACCGGGAGGTGAGTCTTCTCGAGTAGCAGGCGCGCTTTATCGCTCTCCGAGTTTTTTCCTCCGATTTTCGGTAAGGTTTCGCACGGTCTTTTTTCGCTTCTCTTCCCCGACGACTGCCGCGTTTGCGAGCGTCCGCTGAGCGGCTTTTCGCGCGTTCCGGTTTGCGCGGAGTGCCTGAAAGATCCCGCGCCGCTCAGCGCGGAATTCTTCTGTCTCAACTGCCGGACCCCATTCAGGAACAGCTTTCCGTTGGACTCGGAGGGCCGTTGCATGCTGTGCCGGAACGGACGGCGGGGTTTTGACGAAGCCTTTTGTTACGGCGCCTACGAAGGTACGCTGCGGAAGCTGATCCACCTTTTCAAATACAGCGGCGTGCGCCGGTTGGCCCAACCCTTGGGGGCGTTGCTGGCCGATGCACTGCCGCGCGACCGGCAATTCGACCTGGTGACGGCGGTGCCGTTGCACTGGCGGCGGCGATGGCAGCGCGGTTTCAATCAGGCGGAGCTGTTGGTCAAGGCGATCGGACGTGCGCGGGGCATTCCTGCCGGAAACGTGTTGCGCCGCGGATCGTCCACGCGGGCGCAAGCGGGGCTGAGCAACGCGCAACGTCGCGAGAATGTGTCCGGCGCTTTCCGCGCGCGGCGCAGAGTGAACGGGCTGCGGATCCTGTTGATCGACGACGTGATGACCACGGGCGCGACGGCGGGGGCCTGCGCGCGGGCGCTGAAGAAGGCGGGGGCGAAGTCGGTATCGCTGGCTGCGCTGGCGCGCGTGGACCGGAGATTTACGGAGCAAGCGGACTTAGGCAAGCGAAAGGGACCTGTTTAAATGACCAGTTTGAACAGATTGCAAAAACCGGTTCTGGTTTTGAATGCGAGTTACGAACCGATCAACATTTGCGCGGCGCGGCGGGCGTTGGTGCTGGTGCTGAAGGGAGTGGCGTCGGCGGAGGAGGAGTCCACGCACCACATCCACTCGGCGCGGGCGGCGGTGCGGCTGCCGAGCGTGATTCGGCTGCTGGAGTACCGGCGCATCCCGCACCAGACGCGGGCGCTTTCGCGCAAGAACATTCTGATGCGCGACCGCTACACGTGCCAGTATTGCCACCGCACGCTGCCTTCGTCGGAGCTGACGTTGGACCACGTGGTGCCGCGGTCGCGGGCGGGCGAATCCAATTGGGAGAACCTGGTGGCGTGCTGCAATCCGTGCAACAACCGGAAGGGCAACCGCACGCCGGAGGAATCCGGGATGAAGCTGGCGCGGCCGCCGCGGCCGTTCAGCTTGCACACCAGCCGGCATTTGATGCGGCTGTTGGGCAAGAGCGACGAGCAGTGGCGGAAGTATCTGTTTTATTAGTGTGGGGCGGACCTCCAGATCTGCGGCCGGCGTCCATGCCGGCCCGTTCGACGCGGAGAGGCAGGTCATGAACCGTGAAGAGATCCTAACCCGGCTGCGGGAGAACGAAGCCGCGCTGCGCAAGCGGGGCGTAGCGCATGCCGCATTGTTTGGATCGCGGGCGCGGGGCGATCAACGGCCCGAAAGCGACACCGACATCATGATCGAATTCGATCCCGCGGCCCGCATCACTGTTTTCGATTACGCCGGTTTGAAGGATTACATTGCCGCCTTGTTCGACGGCCGCGTGGACGTGGTGAACCGCGACGGGTTGAAACCTTACGTGAAACCGGCAGCCACGACCGGCGCCATCTATGCCTTCTGACGCCGCGCCCGTCTTGCGCGATATCGAGCACCATATCGCCCTCGCTACCCAATTCGTCGAGGGGCTGGATTTACGAGGCTTTTAGGAACGATATACGCACGGTTTTTGCCGTGATACGGTGCCTCGAAATTATTTCGGAGGCCTCCCGGCGTCTCCCGGATGAGATGAAAGCGCGATACCCGGCGATTGCCTGGAAGAACATGGCCGGCGCCGGCAACGTCTACCGGCACGATTACGAGGATTTCGCCGCGAAGCTGGTATGGGACACCGTACAATTGGCCGCCGCCCTTGCGCGATGTTGTCGCCCGTGAGATCGCCGCGCTCAGATAGGCCACGGGGCGACCGGCTGTTTTGGTGTCCTCGTTCTCCTGCGTATCACGACGGTAATGGGCCGCGTGGTGCCGCGCTCGCGGGCGGGCGAATCCAATTGGGAGAACCTGGTGGCGTGCTGCAATCCGTGCAACAACCGGAAAGGCAACCGCACGCCGGAGGAATCCGGGATGAAGCTGGCGCGGCAGCCGCGGCCGTTCAGCTTGCACACCGGCCGGCATTTGATGCGGCTGTTGGGCAAGAGCGACGAGCAGTGGCGGAAGTATTTGTGTTATTGAGGGGGCGGGGGCAAGCTTCGCTCGCCGATGTGTCTCGATGAGCGGGCGGCGGTCCCGGACGGGATCCTCTCTGGCGCCAGAAACCATCGCCGGAGGCGGGCAAAGCTCCGGGGCAGGCGGGCTGCGAGCCTGCCCCACAAGGTTTCCGGAAAGTGCGGACACGGCACGCACGAGTGCGCGCGCCACGTTGGTATGATCGTAGGCAGGATGCGCTCATACCTTTGCATTGCATTCCTGCTCATCGCCGCCGTCCTGTGCTCGCAGCCCGCTCCGCGTGAGCAAGTGGGCCCGCTCCCTGGCGGCGGATTCCTGCTCAACTCGGGCTGGCGTCTGGAACCCGCCGGCAAGCAAATCCCTCTGGATACGTTTCCCATGTCCACCGCCCTTTCGCCCGATGGCCGCTACCTGTTGGTGCTGAACGGCGGATACAAGCAGCCCGCCATCAGCGTGCTGGAGGCCGCCACCGGCCGCGAAACCAATCGCATGGCCGTGGCCGACGGCTGGCTGGGCCTGACCTTTTCGCCGAAGGGCGACCGCGTGTACGTGGGCGGCGGCTCGCGCGCCGCGGTTTTCGAGTTCTCCTTCGCCGACGGCGCCTTGGAACCCACGCGCACCTTCACGGTGGTGCCGGCCGACAAGCGCACGCACGTCGATTTCATCGGCGACGTGGCGATGACTCCCGACGGCCGCCTGATCTACGCCGCGGACCTGTATCATGACTCGCTGGTGGTGATCAATCCGCAATCCGGTATGCTGATCGATCGCGTCAAAACCGGCCGCCGTCCCTACCGCATCCTCTTCCATCCCGATGGCAAATCGTTCTTCGTCACGAGTTGGACGGATGGCTCCGTGGGCCACTACGACACGGCCTCCGGCAACCAACTCGCCATCGTGCGGCTGGGCCCGCACCCCACCGACATGGTCTGGGCCGCCGGCAAGTCGGAGGCAGCCGAAGGTGAAACGCCCTGGGACGCCCGCCTGTTTATCGCCGCCTCCAACACGAACAGCGTCTACACGCTGGGTGTCTCCGAGGGCAAGGACCTGCGTCTGGTCGAGACTATCAACACGGCCATGACGCCGCGCCAACCAGCCGGCATGACTCCCAGCGCGCTGGCCATCGGCCAGGACGGCAAGCGTCTCTACGTGGTCTGTTCCGACGCCAATGTGGTGGCGGTGGTGGATATCTCCGAAGAACGCAGCCATGTGGCGGGGTTCATTCCCACCGGCTGGTATCCCACCGCTGCGCGCGCGCTGCCGAATGGCGCACTGGTGGTGTTGAATGGCCGCGGCGGCGGCTCGCATCCGAATCCGCACGGGCCGAATCCCACGCGCCGGCCGGAGGCCAGCCACAAAGGCGATGCCGGCATTGTCGAATACGTGGGCCGCATTCAAACCGGCACAGCCTCGTTCATCGACCCCTTTACAGACGAGCAACTCGACGCCTACACCAAGACCGCCACGGCCAATTCCGCCTACCGCGACGAAAAGCTGGTTACGCCCAACCCGTTCCCGCCCATCGAGCATGTGATCTACATCGTCAAGGAAAACCGCTCGTACGACCAGGTGCTCGGAGATATGAAGGAAGGCAACGGGGATGCGTCGCTGGTGCTATTCGGCGAAAATGTCACGCCCAACGAACACAAGCTCGCGCGCCAGTTCGTGCTGCTGGACAACTTCTATGTGAACGGCGATGTGAGCGCCGACGGCCACTCCTGGTCGACCGCGGCGATCGGCAACGATTACATCCAGAAGATGTGGCCGAACAGTTACGCCAATCGGCGCAACTACTACGACTACGAGGAACAGGAGCCCACCAGCGTGCCGCCCGCCGGATATCTCTGGTCTAGCGCGGCGGGCGCGGGCATCTCCATGCGCAACTACGGATATATGGCGCAGAACCGCGCCCAGGCCGCCGCGGACGGCACGCAGATCGAGTTGGTGCGCGATCCGGTGCTGAAAAGCGTCACCAACCTGCACTACCGCGACTTCGATCTGGAGTACCCGGACGTGGAGCGGGTTAAAGTATTTCTGGCCGACCTCACGGAGTTTGAGAAATCCGGCGCCATGCCGCGACTCATGTTCATGCGGCTCGGTAACGATCACACCAACGGTACGGCAGGCGGCAAACTGGCCCCTCTGGCCATGAACGCGGATAACGACTATGCGCTGGGGATGCTGGTGGAGGCGGTGTCGAAGAGCCGCTTCTGGCCGAGCACGGCCATCTTCGTGCTGGAGGACGACGCGCAGAACGGCCCCGACCACGTCGATTCGCACCGCTCGCCCGCGTTTCTCATCTCGCCTTACGTGAAGCGTCATGCCGTGGATAGCTCGATGTACAATACCGCATCGATGTTGCGCACCATGGAGATGATCCTGGGGCTGCGGCCCATGACGCAGTTCGACGCGGCGGCGCGGCCCATGTCCGCCGCGTTTCAGGCGGGCGCGGACCCTGCACCTTACGAGGCCGAAAAGCCGCGCGTGCCGTTGGACGAACGCAATCCCCTGCGCTCGGCGACCGCCCAGCGATCGTCGCGGCTGGATTTCAGCGAAGAGGACCGCGCCGACGCCGACGAGTTGAACGATATACTCTGGCTGGCGATCAAAGGGCAACACGCGCCGCCGCCCGCCAGCAGTTTCTTCGCGAAGGGGGGCGGGCTTTAGCCCGCGCGGGACTTCAGTCCCGCTCTGCAATTAGCCATGCCCCGCATCTATCTTTGCTTCCTTTGGCACATGCACCAGCCGTTCTACAAGGATCTGGCGTCCGGCGAGTATAAGCTGCCGTGGACCCGTCTGCATGCCCTGAAAGACTA
>Ga0187871_10000163_pt1 | contig 59199 bp, 40 predicted proteins | sample June2016WEW_16_1_FD_132988 | JGI IMG/M metagenome (GOLD analysis project Ga0187871, IMG submission 132988) | Peatland microbial communities from SPRUCE experiment site at the Marcell Experimental Forest, Minnesota, USA - June2016WEW_16_10 | ecosystem: Environmental > Terrestrial > Soil >...
GAGCTGCGGCTCGACCAGCTGGCTCGCGATCAGCTCCACGACCATGAACAATCCGAGGGTGAGAATGACCAGCGTCCACCCCGGATCGACCGCTGCGGCGAGCGCCGCCGAGATCAGAGCCGCGATCCAAACGCCGACATAGGGGACGAAACGCAGCACGGCCGCGAGCGAGGCCCAGAGGGTGGCATGCGGAAGGCCGATGAGCGCAAGTCCCAGCCACAACGCCGCGCCGACGCCCAGGTTCACCGAAAACTGGGACACGAAGAATCGAGACAGCCTCTCCCCGGCATCATTCAGCACCAGCGTGGTCGCGCGAAGATCGGACGGTCCTGCCAACCGGATGAAGCGATCGCGTACCGACTCGCGCTCGAGCAGCACGAAAACCAGGACCACGAGCACGATGCCGGCCGTCTCGAGCGGCACCCACACCGACCCAAGCAGCCGTTCGACCACTTGCAGCGGACTCAGCGGCGGTTGATGCACCTCCACCGGAATGGGCACGGCCGGCGCGGATGACGGAGCCGGCTGCGGCGCCTCGCCGGTCGGCGCCTCGCCGGTCGGCGCCTCGCCGGTCGGGGCGGCGCCGGTCGGGGCGGCGCCGGTCGGCGAGGCGGATGTCAGCGAACCCGGCGCCGGTCGGCTCGCGGCCTGCGGCTCATGGCGCTCCCCGACCAGCCGCTCCGTCTGACTGGTGAATGCCGCAAGCCGGTCGACGGTCAGCTCGTTCACCTTGTAGAGCTTGTGACGGATCGTGCGCTCGTACTGCGGCAAGCTCCTCACCATGTGCGCGACCTGCACGCCGAGGATCGACGCCATGGCTCCGAGCGCCACCGTCAGCCCGAGAACGGCCGCGAGCACCGAGGAGGTCGCGCCCAGACCGAGGCGCCGCAGCACCCGCACCAACGGCGACATCAAAAGACTGAGGATCACCGCCAAGGTGATCGGCACGAGCACCTCGCGGGCGAAATACAGAATGGCCAGGATCGCACCGGTCGCGATGACGCCGAGGGCTCGATCGCGCAGCAGAGGATTCGATTGCGTTTCGCTCATTCACCCGCCGGCACGTTCGGATCGGCTTTCGGCAGCGGCTTCTGGCGATGCAGGCCGGCATCCTCGATCAACTCCTTGCGTACGTACAGAAACCGGATGGTCTCGTATTCGAACGGAGACCCGCTCGAGTAGTATCGAAAATCGATGTTCGCCCGCTGATCCACGGCATTGAGGACGCCCAAGCCCCAAGACTGATCACCGCGGTAGATCCAGGCAGGATCGATGACATAGAGCGTACCGTAGTCGGCCGCCAAACCGATGCCTTCGCGCAGCGTCGAAGGGCCATAGAACGGAATGACCAGATAGGGCCCCGGATGCATGCCCCACTTGGCGAGCGTCGTTCCGAAGCCGGTCGGCGCCTTCGGCAAGCGCAGCTTCGTCGCCGGATCGAATAGTCCGCCGATGCCGATGGTGCTGTTGATGACGAAGCGCCCGAGGCTTCGGACGGTGCGGCCGAGGCGCCCCTGCAGGGTGTAATTGATGAAGCTGTCGATCTCGGCAACGTTGCCGAAGAAATTGTGCACCCCGGCCCGAAGCGGAGAGGGCAGCTCCCGATAACTGTTGGCGACCGGCAGGAACAGAGCTTCATCGAAGCGGGCGTTGAATCGGTACGTGAACCGATTGAGGCGCCCCCATGGATCGTAGGTCTTCATCGGCGGCGCATCGGCGGCCGTGACCGGGGGCGGCGGCGGCTCGGCCGCCGCCGCCCCTTCAGCGCCGCTCGCGGCTTGCGCCTTTTGCTTTTGGGCAAGTGCCGCCGCCGCGGCCAACTTCTGCATCTTGGCGATATCCGCGGCGTTGTCAGCCGCCGGAGTCTCCGGCGGCAACCGATGAAATTCCACGGCCTGCGACGCGCAGCCGCCGAGGGCGATGAGCGCGGCCGCCGCGACGAGGTGCCGAATCTCGATCCGGCCGCGCATCATCGCGCACCGCCCTGCCAGCGGCCCGCCAGCATGTCGAGCATGTCGGCCACTTGCTGCCGGTCGCCGAGATTGCCCAGATGCCCGCCGTGATCGTAGACGACGATCCTCCGCCCGAATGTCGCCTTCAGCCAGGTGAGCTCGGCCTCGTCGAGAATCAGGTCGTCGCTGTTGGTCTGCACATAGTAATCCCCGTTTTCGCGCAACTGATCCCCGATCACGTCGAGCCGGTTGTCGGCGATGAGACTCTCCACCGTGGAGTTGGGCCGACGCTTCAAGTAATAGGGTGCGAAAACGCGGGTGAAATACTCGGCGAAAGTCTTGGTACGCAGGGTTTGTGCAATTTTCTCGAGCGAATCGCCCACTTTGGGCGGATGCCTCGGATCCACCACCACGCCGGCGCCCGAATACAGATCGCCCGCGAAGAACACATTGGAGAGTGCGATGCGAAACGTGAGCGCGATGGCTGCCGAAAATTGGGCATCCGTCTTGAGCGCGGACGCGGCCGCACCGAGCAAGAAATCCTCGTCGAGCTGGACTCGATCCGATGCCCGATAGAGATTCGCGAGCTCGGCGTAGAGCTGCTGATAGAAGCGCTCGATCCCGGCATCGCCGTTGCCGAGCGATCGGGCGAAGAGCTTGTCGAGCCGCCCCACCGAGGAGAACAGGCTCACCGGCGGATTGATCATCACGGCTCGGTGGATATTGAGCTTGTGCTCCTTCGAGTCGATGGATTTGACGATGGCCGCGTTCGCGCCGCCCAAGCTGTAGCCCAGTACGTCGATCTCGGTGATTTTCACCTTGCGCGGCAGGTGCGCGATGATCTGTCCCATCGCTGCGTACAAGTCGTGCCCGTCCTGCTCGAGATCGCCGGCGACACCGGTGCTGGAGGCCGCCACGATGAACCCAGGGAACGTCGGCGACGGCATGGTGAGCACGTGATAACCGGCGCCATAGAGAACGGCGCGCAGCGTCGACAGCTTGGCGGTGTTGCCGTCGCTTCCGGTCCCGGAGATGACGATGGCGAGCGGCGCCGGCTTATCCTGAGCCGAGAGCCATACCCGCAGCCTCTTGTCGAACCAAAATACCTCGGGAATCGGCAATCGCCAGGGCAGATCGAGATCCATTTCGAGCAACGGCACCTTGGCGGGCAGAGGCGCTATGTCCTGCGGCGGCGTGCCGAACACCGTGGCCCGAAGCGCTGCCGAATCGGCAAGACCGGTGGCCGGACCGGGCGCGGCAGGCGCAGGAATGGCTTGAGAATGAGCCTGAGAAAGACCGAGGGCAGCGAGCGCCAGGACGGATAAAAAACTATTCATCGACTGCTTTATAGCCGATTCATGGTCGGCTATATAGCGAAACGACGCCGGCCCGCGCTCTCGACGAACGCGGGCCGGCGATTCTCCTCCAGCTGCGCGGGTCAGCCCGCGTCGCCTGCGCGTCGGCCGCGCAGGCCGTTCATCCCAGCCCCACCGGTACGAAGATGCGGCTGTCGCCTCTCTGGATCAACAGAGCGACTTGGTCGCTATGCTTGTGGACGAGGTCGCGAAGCTGCGACACGCTATCGACCGGCGTGCCGTTCACCGAGAGCACCACGTCGCCCTGCTGGATGCCCGCATCCGCTGCGCGGCCGCTCGACTCCTCCACCACCAAGCCGCCGGCAACGCCGACCTGAGAACGCTCCTCGGGCGTCAAGGGCCTCAGTGTCATTCCAAGATGGGATCCTGCCTGCCCATCGTCGCCATTCTTGGCCAACATGGCGGCCTTCGCCGAGCCGATCGTCGCCGTGAGCGTCATCGGCTTGCCGTCGCGGACGATATCGAGCGTCGCCTTCTGGCCGGGCGCGGTGGCGTTCACCCGCACCGACAGCTCGCCGGCATCGGCGATCGGATTGCCGTCGTATTTCTGAATCACGTCGCCCGCCTTGATGCCCGCACGGGCGGCGGCGCTGTCAGGCTCGACCTGCGCCACCAAGGCGCCCGCCGGCGAGTTCAGCTTGAACGATTGAGCCAACGACTGATCCACGTTCTGGATCTGAACGCCCAGACGACCGTGCTCGGCCTTACCGGTCTGCACGATCTGCTGTTCGATTCCCTGCGCGAGGTTGATGGGGATGGCGAACGACACCCCCTCGTAGCCGCCGGAATTCGTGTAGATCTGAGAATTGATGCCGACCACGGCGCCGCTCGCATCGAACAGCGGCCCGCCCGAATTGCCGGGATTCACCGCCGCATCGGTCTGGATGAAGGGCACGGCGCTGTCGCCGGGCAGAGAGCGGCCGGTCGCGCTGACGATACCCGCGGTCGCCGTCTCCTCGAGGCCGAACGGTGCGCCGATGGCGAGCACATAGTCGCCGACGCCGAGTTTGTCCGAATTGCCGATCCGCACGGGCGGGAGGCCCTTCGCGTCGATCTTGAGCACCGCGATGTCGCTGGTCTTGTCGAACCCCAACACCTTGGCTTTGAATTCCCGATGATCGATCAGCTTGACCGTCACGACCTTGGCGCCGTCCACGACGTGCGCGTTGGTGAGGATGAGCCCATCCGAGCTGACGATGAACCCCGACCCTTGCGCGCGCATCGGCTGGCTGCGAGGCCGCGGCATCTGGCGAAAGAACTGCGAGAGCGGATTATCGTCGCCATCGTTGCCGAAGGGATTGAAGCCCTGGTCGGAGGCGGTTTTCATCTCACCCTCGATGGTGACGCCCACCACCGAGTCTCGATTCTGCGCCACGATGGCGCGGTAGTTGGGGGCGGTTCCGAGCGCAATCGGCTGCGAGTTGGCGGGTGCGCTCATGCTCAAGTCGGCGGCATTCGCGCTCTTGAAGGCCGTAGGCGCCATCCAGCCGGCGGCCGCGCCCAGCGCGAAAACGCCCGCGGCAGCGCCGGCAATTAGGGGTTTGGGAGATCTCATCGACAACGCTCCTTGACTGATTAGGGGCCCGAGGCCGGGACTTCGTGCATCCTGCGCCGGTCTCCTTAAGCGAACCTTAAGCCGCCGGCGGGAACGCGACAGTCACCAGCAACCCACCCTCCGGCGCATCGCCGAGGCGAACCTGCGCCCCATGCCTGTCGGCGATCGCCTTGACGATGGCGAGCCCCAGACCGCTGCCGCCCTCCGGCGTGCCCACGCGACGGTAGAACCGGTCGAACGCGCGTTCACGATCGGCGGGCGGAATGCCCGGCCCGGAATCCGCCACCTCGAGCAGCGTCGGGGCGGGACGCCCGTTGCCGGACGAACCGCTGCGTGTCCGCACCCGCACGTTGCTGCCCTCCGGCGCGTAGCGCACCGCGTTGTCGACGAGATTTCGCACCAGCATGCGCAACGCCTCCCGGTCGCCGCACACCGTCGCCGCATCGGCTTCCAGGGACAGTTCGATGCGCCGGGCGGCCGCCAGCGCGTGCGCATCCGCGATGCCCTCGGCGACCGGTTGCTCGAGAGCGATCACCGGCAGTTCGCCGAAGGCCTCGCGAGGCTCGTTCCGCGCCAAGGTCAGCAATTGCTCGACCAGGTGTATGGCGCGCTCGACCGCGGCGCGCAGATTCATGCGCGCCTCGAGCCGCGCCGCCTCATCGGGCGCGCGATCGAGCAACTGCAGCTCCAGGTTGAGTGCCGTCAGCGGCGAGCGCAGTTCATGGGCGGCATCGGCGACGAATGCGCGCTGGGCTTGGAACGCCGCGTTCAAGCGCATCAGCAGCCGATTCAGTTCATTGACCAGCGGCGCAATTTCCCGGGGCAGCCGCGACGCGGCGATCTGAGTCAAACTGTGCACATCGCGCCGCTGAACTTCTCTCGCAACGCGGCGCAGCGGCCGTAGTCCGGAACCGACCACGCCGACGACCGCGGCCCCCAACAGCGGCAGCAGTAAAAGCAGCGGAATCACCACCCGCAGCGCGGCGCCTCGCGCCAATTCTTGCCGCACCCGGACCGGCTGGGCGATTTGAATCACGCCATCGAGCGTCTGCAGTCCGTACGTGCGCCAGCGCTGGCCGCCGACGCGCACGTCGGCGTATCCCAGCGCCGTTGCATTGATCAGCGGCAGCCCGGGATGAGAGAAATAGACACGCGTTCCGTAGAGGTCCCAAATTTGGATCACGAAATCGGCATCGGCCTGGTCCGGAGGCAGCTCGAGACGCGGGGCCATGGAGATCTGGCTCCTGAGAGAGAGCGCCATCTGGCGCAATTGATAATCGAACAACGTCGAGGTTTCCGCGAGAACCCGGCGGTAGGTCAGCGTGCCCGCCAGGATCGAGATTGCCGTCACGACAGCGAGCAGCGCGATCAGCAATCGGGCTCGTAAGGACATCATGATTCTTTGGGCACGAAATAGCCGACGCCGCGCAGGGTCCGGATGGCATCGCTCCCGAGCTTGCGGCGCAAGCCATGCACGTACACTTCGACCGCGTTGCTTTCCACCGAGCCGCTCCAGCCGTAAAGCCGATCCTCGAGCTGGGCGCGCGAGAGCACCGAGCCGGGCCTCTGCATCAATGCCTCGAGCACCGAAAATTCATGGGCCGAGAGCACTACCGCCTCCCCGCCGCGCTCGACCGCGTGTGTGACCGGGTTGAGCGTGATTCCGCGATGACGTATGCACGGGTCGCCGCGGCCCGCGGCGCGGCGCAGAACCGAGCGCATGCGCGCCGCAACCTCATCGAGGTCGAAGGGCTTGACGATGTAGTCGTCCGCGCCCGCATCGAGGCCCTCGATCCGGTTTTGCACGTCATCCCGTGCCGTGACTATGATAACGGGGGTCGAATCGCCACGGCCGCGCAGCTCGCGCAATACCTCGAGGCCATCGCGCCCCGGAAGGCCCAGGTCGAGCAGGACGAGATCGAACGTCGATGTTCTCAACGCCTCGGCGGCACTGCGGCCGTCCGCGACGCCGTCGACGGCGTACCCGTCCTGGCGCAAGGCCCGGTCGAGGCCCTTGGCAATCATCCCGTCGTCTTCAACCACCAATACTCGCATGCGTCATCCAGCGGCGGGCTTTCGAGCCAATACCAAATCAATCATTTCGCGGTCGCTGAATCGTGCATCGTATATCGAGCGTGCGTCCATGCTGCGCGCGACCACCGTGGCCAAGACGACGGCGATGATCATCGGCAGAATGAAGGAGCGGTCCCGGCCGGTCAGCTCCATCACCAGCACGATGGACGAGATCGGGCCATGGGTCGTGGCGGCCAGCACTGCGGCGGAGCCGATGATGGCACACAGCCCAGGCGGCGCCCCAGGCCAAACCCACGACCAAGCGACTCCGAGCGCAGCGCCGAGCAACGCGCCGGTCGCAAGCGACGGCGTGAACAATCCCCCTGGCACACCGCTTCCCAAGCACATCACCGTCGCCAGGGGCTTCAACACGAACAGCGCGACCAGCAGGAGCGGCGTAAGCTGATCGGTGAACGCCAGCTCGGCGAGGTCTTTGCCGTTGCCGAGCAACTCCGGAAACGCGATGGACGCGACTCCAAGCACTCCCAGCGCCACGACCGGCGCGATCAACCGCCGGATGCCGCTCGGCTTGTTCCGATCCGCCCACGCGACCAGGCGCACGAAGCCGACCGATACGACCCCCGCGATGGGGCCCGCGGCGATCGCCCAGCCGATCACCGACATCGAGAGTGTGTAGGAGGGAATCGCGTACGTCGGCTCGTTTGGAATCGCGAGCCACCAGGCCATGCCGGCCGCCGCCGCCGAGGCGAGCAACGCGGGCAAAATGAGCCGCAGCGCCAGTACGCCGCGCAGCACTTCCACCGCGAATAGCGCGCCCCCCAAAGGCACGCCGTAGGCCGCGGCCATGCCGGCCCCGGCTCCGCAGGCAACCAACAAACGCCGCTGCTCATCAGACAGCGTGCACCGGTCGGCCAGCGCGTTCGCGATCACGGCCCCCGCCTGCTTCGGGGCGCCCTCGCGGCCGAGCGATGCGCCCATACCAACGACGACCACGGACAGCGTCGCGCTGCCGAGAGTGCGTAACGGCGGCAAGCGGCCGGCAAAATTCGTGATGGCCTCGGTAATGTCGATGCTGTTGCCGCTCGACAGTTTGCGCAGCACGACCTGTCCGATGCCCGTGAGAATCCCGGCGCCGAGCAAGACACCGACGTGGCGCCAGGCATCCGCTTGCCTCGCGGCGTCGAGAAGGTGCGGCCCCGGCCAGGCCCGGTGCTGCACGAGAAACAGCAGCCTTGTAAGAATTGCAGCGCCCAGGCCCGCTCCTACCCCGGTGGCGAGAACGGCCGACCAGAAAATGAGCGAACGAGGCGCCATCAATGTCGGCGGGATGGCCGATGGATCGGAATTTGGCGATTGGCTTAACATGTCTGCGGTTTTAGCCCAGTATCCTCGCCTATGAGCCGCCTGGCCCGCACCGGAATCCTCTTCAGCTTCGCCCCTCATCCTACCCGGGTTCGCGCCGGCGAAGCGCGAAGAACATGCGCCGCTGCGGCGATCGGCTTGTTCGCAGCATTGACCCTCGGAGCCTGCGGGGGCAACGGCGGCGGCATGTCCGGCGCCGCGGCCACGGCTCCCGTGACGGCGGCTTCGGCCGCGACCGCCGACGTGATCACGTACCACAACGACAATCAGCGCACGGGTCAGAACCTCGCCGAAACCGCGCTCACCCCTTCGAACGTGGTGCAATCCGGCTTCGGCGTGCAGCATCTCATCGCCGTTGACGGCAAGGTCGACGCACAGCCACTGGTGCTCGGCGCCTACGCCATCGACGGGGCAACGCACAACGTGGTGTACGTCGCCACGGAGCACGACAGCGTTTATGCGTTCGACGCGGACAGCGCGGCCACGCTCTGGCAAGTGTCGCTGGTCGCGAGCGGCGAGACCCCGAGCGACAACCGCGGCTGCACGCAAGTGACGCCGGAGATCGGCATCACCGCGACGCCGGTCATCGATCGCACTGCCGGCAGTCTCTTCGTGGTGGCGATGTCGAAGGACAGCGCGGGTAACTACCATCAGCGGCTGCACGCACTGAGCCTCTCCACGGGCGCGGAACTCGCACACAGTCCCGTGGACATCACCGCTTCCGTGGCCGGCACCGGCGCGCCGGCCACGGTGAACGGACAAATCGTATTCGACGCAGGCCAGTACGAGGAGCGCTCCGCGTTGCTCTTGAACCAAGGAACGATCTATACGTCATGGACCTCTCATTGCGATCTGGAAAACTACACCGGCTGGATCATCGCCTACGCCGAAACCACCCTCCAGCAAAACGCCCTCTTCAACGACGAGCCCAGCGGCTCGCAGAACGGCCAGCAAGGAGAAGCCTCCTTCTGGAACTCGAACTCCGGACCATCGGCGGACGCCGACGGGAACGTCTACGCGATGTCGGCCAACGGGGTGTTCGACGTGATACTGACTGCGGACGGCTTTCCGAGCGGCAACGATTACGGCAATTCGATCCTCAAGCTCTCAGCTCCCGTCAACGGCGGGCTGAGCGTGCTCGACTACTTCACGATGTTCAATACGGTCGCCGAGAGCGACAGCGATACCGACCTCGCCTCGGGCGGCCTCATGCTGCTGCCCGATCAGGTGGACGGCTCGGGAGTGACGCGGCATCTCGCCGTCGGCGCGGGCAAGGATCAGAACATCTATGTGGTCGATCGCGACAGCCTCGGCAAGTTCAACACGGCGAACGACGATAACGCCTATCAGCCGCTCCTGGATGCGTTCCCGGCCTATGCTGCGGCCAGTTGCGGGGGACCTGGGCCGTCGGGCGTGTATGGAGCTCCGGTCTACTTCAACGGCAGCGTGTACTATTCGGCGTCGGGGGACGTGATCCGCGGCTTCAAGCTCGCAAGCGCCAAGCTGCCGCCCCAGCCCACGGTCAAATCCGCCACGCCGTTTTGCTATCCCGGGGCGCCCATGAGCATCTCCGCCAACGGCGGTCAAAATGCCATCCTCTGGGCGGTCCAAAACTCGTCCAGCCAGGGCGTCCTGCACGCCTACGATGCGGGTACCCTCACCGAGCTCTACAACAGCACCCAAGCAGGCACGCGGGATCAATTCGGTCCCGGATCCAAGTTCACTCCGCCCACCATTGCGAACGGTAAGGTATTCGTAGGCACGCAAGCCGATACCAGCGCCGGGGGCAAAAATTATTTGGCGATCTTCGGCCCCCTCTAGGGCAACGGCCGCGCCAGGACGGCCGCGCTAGAACGACTTGCGCCAGTCGCGCCCCTCGCCGTCCATAAAATCCTTGCCGAGCTTCCAAATCAGCACTTTGGCGGTGCCCTCGCCATCGATATAGACGGCCGCCGGCACCGAGCGGGTGGAATACTTCCCGAGTGCGATCCCGCCGCGAAGACCATGTCTATCCGCCGGTCCACCGCGGTGAAAATCCATCATCACGAGCGGAATGACCGAGCGCATGTACCAATACTCATCGTCTTCGCCCTCGAGCGCATAGGTCCCGGGCGGGAGACGCAATTCATGCGCCGGATGCCGCTTGTCGTCCAGCACCAACTCGTGCGTCACGCTCAAGGTCTTGGTCGGATCTCGTTCCGTGCGAACGATGCGGTGCTCGTTGATGAGCGGATTCAGCTCGAGTCCGCCGCAGCCCTGGAGGCCCCATATCAACAAGGTCAAGGGCAACAGGTGGCGGCGCATGCGGCGACCGCGCGCCATTGCCGCGACCATGCGCCGAGACTTGCGTGTGCGCGCCGGGCGGTGACGGGCGTTCATTCAGCTCGTCACCAGGTCCCGATCAGGTCGTCATCATCATCAGGTCGTCATCGGCTCGCGCGCCGCCCGCGCAGAACCGCCGCCCCGCCGAGGCACAGAGCGATGCCGCTAGCCGCAACGCCCCAGCCCAATTCAGGGGCTTTGAGGGGTACGGCGGAGGGGGTGATCGATTGCGGCTTGCCGTGCAGCGGTTGCCACTCGCCACCGCTCCAACCCGCGTCACGCCCATAGCCCTTGATGTCAGGTGAGAGGGTACGGTACGCATCGCTCCCAGACACCCCTGCCTGTCCGTAGGCCAAGATCGGTCCCGCGGCCATTACCATCCCTGCCAGCCATTTCGCCTTCATATTATGTCCTAATAAAAAATGGATCCATGCTGCAATATAATTGATTTGTCGACTCAGCGGCAATGCTCGTCGCGCTCGCCGCAGTCATGCCAACCGTGATCGTGATACCAGCGGTTGTGGTCGCGATCCCAATACCCATCCCGAGGCTCGGCGACGAGGCAACCGGATGCAATTGCGATGAACGCCAGAATAAAACTGCCTTGGGCGACTCGTTGTTTATTTGTCATATATGCGCTCCTGAGTGGGTGCCGACAAGTTAGCGCAACAGCGGGTGAGGAGACTGTCCGTCGCAGGCGGCAAGTGGTGTATCGCCGAGTCCTACAGTGGAGGCGTGCCTGGACGGGGAGATGCAGCGAATGGCGTCCCCGGCGGGATTTGAACCCACAACCTCGCCCTTAGGAGGGGCGCGCGCTATCCAGTTGTGCCACGGGGACGTGGCGGCAGTGTAACCGGCCCGGCGGCCGTGGGGCTACTGTGGGCCCAATGGGGCTGACCGAGGATCGGAAAAAGGGCCGGCATTCACGACGCCGGCCCCGGGTTGGTGGAGGAGAAGGGGATCGAACCCTCGACCTTCGCATTGCGAACGCGACGCTCTCCCAACTGAGCTACTCCCCCGAAAGGGCCCCGAATACTAGCAGCAAAGGCCGGACATGCCAAAGGGTGCCACCAATCGGTCGGACTTAGCTTAGGATAGCGGCAAGAGGCCAAAGTAACATGCTAAAAGTGGGTGAGCGCGCGCCGGAATTCACGCTTCCGGACGATACCGGAACGGATCGATCGCTAACCGAACTCTTGAGTACAGGGGCGATGATCCTGTATTTCTATCCCGCCGATTTCACGCCGGGCTGCACCAGCCAGGCTTGCAAGCTTCGCGATCTGCACACCGAAATTCAACACGCGGGCTTGCGGGTCGTCGGCATCAGTCCGCAATCGCCGGAATCTCATGCGAGATTTCGTGAAAAATACCAATTGCCGTTCACCCTGCTGTCGGATGAGCAAAAGACGGTGATCAAGATGTACGGACTCAACGGCCCCCTTGGTATCGGGGTACGCCGTGCCAGCTATCTGGTGAATGGAGGCCGCCGCGTGCGCGACGCCGTGCTCGCGGATTTCAGGATTGCGCGGCACCTGGATTTCGTGCGCAAGGCCGTGGTGCTTCGCAGCGCCTAGCGGCTAGTATTTCAGGAGCAAAACGCCGGCCCGGCCGATTCTCGGGACCGTGATGACGTACAGAGTCGAGTAATCCGACGGCTGCACCTCGGGGATATCCTCGCCGCTCAAAGCCGAGACGATCGCGGGCAGCGTATTCGCGTGTGCGACGATCAATACCGTGTCCCCGGAATGCTCGTGCATCACCCGGTGCACGAGCGTCCGAGGATCGTCTTGGGAGACCGTTTCCGACGTGATTCCCAAGCTCTGCGCGAGGGGCGCGGCGGTCGCGCGGCTGCGAAGGGTTGGAGACACGTAGATCGCCGCGATGCGGCTCTTCAGCCGGGTGTCACCCAGCGTCCGTGCCAACGCGGCGGCCCGCGCCTCACCTTCAGCGCTCAGGGCAGGATCGTCCCCGGAGCCGCCGAGAATCTGCGGCGCGTGACGCACGACGATGACGGTCGTCGAGGTCGATGTGATCAGCCACCACGCCACTGCGATCAGAATCAAACCCCCGACCGCCGCCGTCAACGCCAACAGGCCGATCGGAGCCAGAAACGGCCGGCGCTGGAGATTGCCGCGTATAGTCATGGAATCATGATACCAACGAATGCCGCCGGACCGGCCCTCCGCATCGTGGTATTGTCGGCCGGCTTTTCCGTGCGTCTCGGACGTCCGAAAGCCCTGACGCGAATCCGCGGCGTCACACTGCTGCAACGAACGGTCCGAACCTTGGCCCCATTGACTACCGGCAGGGTCATCGTCGTATTACCGCCGCGGGCCTCACGAGCGCGTGCCGAGCTCCGCAGCCAGCGCGTGGATTTCGCCGAGAGTCGCCAGCGCGTCCGCGGACTTTCGGCGTCCGTCAAATGTGGATTGCTGAGGGCGCGCTACAGCGCCGGCGTGCTGCTGCTGCCGGTCGATTTGGCGTGGCTCGAGCGCGGCGAGATAGCGCGCTTGATCGGGCGCTGGCGATCATCGAGACGCGCCGTGGTTGCCCGCCGGGTGGGAAGGCGAGCCGGCACGCCCCTCATCCTGCCGCGCCATCTTTACCCCGAGGCGCTGCGAGTCGCGGGCGATCTGGGTCTGCGTGAGTTGGCAAACGGCCTGCCCAGGGACGAGCTGAAGCTGCTCGATTTGCCGTCCGCCGACCTGGATGTGGATACGCCGGCCGATCTTCGGCGTGCGCGTCGCCGCCGTGCCGATCGAGGGTTCAATCCGCCTTAGCGCCAGCCGGGAAACTCCCGAAACACTGCCAGTGCGGCATCGATCTTGGCACGCGGGGCATCGAGGTGCGTGGCCAGCCGGGTGCGCGGCCCGATCGATGCAACGATGCCGCGCTCCGCGAGATGCGTGCCGAGAGCCTCGAGTTGCCGTTCGGGGATCTCCACGAATACGAGGTTCGTCTGAGGCGGCTCGACGGCCAGCCCAAGGGCGCGCAGACCCTCGGCCAGGTGCAGGGCGTTCTCGTGATCTTCCGCCAACCGCTCGACATGGTGTTCGAGCGAATACAAGCCGGCCGCCGCCAGAATGCCCGCTTGGCGCATGCCGCCGCCGAGCGCCTTGCGCCAACGCCGCGCGGCCGCGATGAAATCCCGGGACCCGAGCAGCACCGATCCCGCCGGCGCGCCCAATCCCTTCGAAAGGCACACCGAGACCGAGTCGAATCCGGCCACCGCCGCCGGCTCATCGAGCCGCAGCTTGACGATCGCGTTAAAAAGCCGTGCGCCATCCAAATGCGTCCGCAAACCGCGCGCATGCGCCAACTCCGTCGCCTCGCGCAGGTAGTCGACGGGCAGCACGCGCCCCCCCATGGTGTTCTCCAGCGCCAGAAGACGGGTACGCGCAAAATGCGCATCATCGGGCTTGATGGCTCGGGCGATGCGTCCGAGCGAGATCGTTCCGTCGGGTTCGTTCTCCAGGGGTTGCGGCTGGATACTGCCGAGCACGGCGGCTCCGCCCTGCTCATATTTATAGGTGTGCGCTTCCTGCCCGACCAGATATTCATCGCCTCGCCCGCAGTGCGCCATCAGCGCGGCCAGATTGCTCTGGGTGCCGGAGGCGAAGAACAGCGCCCGCTCGTATCCAAACCGCTCGGCCACCCGGGCTTCGAGGCGATTGACGGTCGGGTCGTCTCCGTACACGTCATCGCCCACCTCGGCGGCGGCCATCGCGGCGCGCATGGCAGGCGTCGGCCGAGTCACGGTGTCGCTGCGGAGATCGACGACGGCGCCGTTGGAGACGATTGAAGCTTGCACGAGGCGCAAGATAACTGAACTGGAGCAGAGGACAATAGATTTTTCTTTACATTGGAAACGCAACGAATTATTTTCCCCCCACTTTCCGCAATGCGAGGTTCGATTCATTTGGACAGTAGCCCAAGATTGGGTTTAGACGCTGCGGCAGCCGCAGCGCGCTCGCGGTAGGACGTTCGTTCGAACCTCCCGCCGAGGGCGGGAGGATTGTGGAGTCGACCCCAGGGCAAAGACCCGAAGGTCCTCCTCAACCACTCTTCTAATTCTCATTCACCCATGCCCTCTTGATCACCCGTCGATCGAGCGGGCGTCTTGGGCGTCTGTTCCTGCGAATCGCGCCGTCGCTCGAGACTAGAGGCGAACGACCATGATGCAGGCAACTCCAGAATCCTACGGCGAGATCCGCGGCGCGCTCGGCACGCTGCGGCGCGAAGATCTGGCGACCCGCTCCGGATGGTCCCACCGGCTGCGTACGCTCCTGGCCATTCTCGGCCCGGGCCTCATCGTCATGGTGGGCGATAACGACGCCGGGGCCTTCAGCACCTATGCCGAGGCCGGCCAAAATTACGGCACTACGCTTCTCTGGACCTTGGCGCTGCTCGTGCCCGTGCTGTATGTCAACCAGGAGATGGTCCTGCGCCTGGGCACCATTACCGGGGTCGGGCACGCCAGGCTCATCCTGCAGCGATTCGGCAAGTTTTGGGGGGCCTTCAGCGTCATCGATCTGTTCATCTTGAACGCGCTGACCCTGGTGACCGAGTTCGTCGGCATCAGCATCGGGCTGGACATCTTGGGGGTGCCCAAGGTCATCGGCGTCGCGGCGGCTGCCGCGCTGGTCATGGCGGCGGCGGGAACCGGGGACTTTCGGCGCTTCGAGCGCTTCGCGCTGGTGCTGGTGTTCGGCAGCGTGCTGCTCCTTCCCATCTTCCTGATGACACGTCCTCCGATGGCCGAGATCGCTCACGATTTCCTGGTGCCGCAGCTGCCGCCGCGCGCGCACCTTGCCGACGTGATGCTCCTGATCATCGCCATCGTCGGGACGACGGTGGCTCCGTGGCAGCTGTTCTTCCAGCAGAGCTACATCATCGACAAGCGCATCGGCCTGCGCTTCATCAACTATGAACGGCTCGACCTCGTGATCGGCATCGTCATCGTGATCCTGGGCGCGGTAGCGATGATCGCGTTCTGCGCGCATGCGTTTGCGGGAACCGCGGAGTTCGGCAACTTCACCGATGCCGGCGGCATCGCACGGGGCTTGGATCGATTCCACGGCTCGCATCTTCCGGGGGTGCTATTCGCGTTCGCGCTGATCGACGCCAGCATCATCGGCGCGGCGGCGGTCTCCCTGTCGTCGGCCTATGCGGTGGGCGACCTTCTGAAGATGCGCCATTCGCTCCATGAAAGCCCCCTCAAGGCAAAGACGTTCTACGGAATCTACTGCTGCCTGATCGCGGTGGCAGCCGCGCTGGTGCTCATACCCAACGTGCCGCTCGGATTGTTGACCAACGCCGTGCAAACTCTCGCCGGCGTTTTGCTGCCGAGCGCATCGGTGTTCCTCCTGCTCCTGTGCAACGACAAGGAGCTTTTGGGGCCGTGGGCCAACTCCTTCAGGCTCAACGTGTTCACCTCCGCGGTGGTGGGCGTCTTGGTGCTGCTCTCCTTGATCCTGACCGCCGCGGTGCTGTTTCCCGACATCGGCGGAAGCGCAATCGCCTGGATCCTCGGCGGGGGCGCGGCACTCGGCGTCCTCGCAGTCGCTGCCGTGGCGATCCGCGCCGGAGGTACGGATTCGCCCTCGGCGGCACCCTCGCCCGCCGCCGCCCCAGGCGCGTGGCGAGCGCCTCGACTGGAGGCCATCGGGGCGATCCGCTTGACGCCGATGCGGCGACTGTCGATGCTCGTGCTGCGCGGCTACCTCGTGATCGCCGTGATCATGGTGATCGTTCGAGTGGTGCAGACGGCGCTGGCTTGAGGAATTAACGCAGCCCCGGATCCCCGGTCGCCGCGGCCGTCCGATTGGCCTCGACCACCGTCAGCGCCGTCATGTTGACGATGCGCCGTACCGTGGCGGCCGAAGTGAGGATGTGCGCCGGCGCCGCACAGCCCAGCAGGATGGGTCCGATCGCGACGTTGTGTCCGGCCGCCGATTTGAGCAGGTTGTAGGCGATATTCGCGCTGTCGAGCGTGGGGCAGACCAGGAGATTCGCGCTGCCCTCGAGCGTCGAGTCCGGCAGCACCGCCTTGCGCGCCGACTCATCGAGCGCGCAATCGCCGTGCATTTCGCCGTCCACCTCCAAGTCGGGCGCCCGCGCGCTCAGCAGCGCCAGCGTCGCGCGCATCTTGAGCGCCGACGGCGCATCGCTCGTGCCGAAGTTCGAATGCGACAATAGAGCGACCTTGGGCACCAGGCCGAAAGCGCGCAATTGCTCGGCGGCGAGCTGCGTGATCTCCGCCAGCTGATCCGCCGTCGGATCCAAATTCACGTGCGTGTCCACCAGGAACACTTGGCGGCCGGGCAGAATGAGCCCGCTCATCGCGCCATACACGTTCACGCCGGATCGCCGCCCGATGACGCGGTCGATGTATTTCAAATGGCGAGAGGTGGTCGAGATGGTGCCGCAGATCAGTCCGTCGGCCTCCCCCTTCTTCAGCAGCATCGCGGCGATCAGCGTCGTGCGCCGGCGCATCTCGAGCTTCGCATATTGGGCGGTAACGCCGTTTCTGCGGGTCAGCTGATGATAGGACTGCCAATATTCGCGGTACCGTTCGTCGCGCTCGGGATTCACGACGGTCAAGTGTTCGCCGACGCGAATCCGAAGTCCGTAGCGCTTGATTCCCCTCTCGATCACCGCCGGACGACCCACCAGGATGGGCACCGCCAGCTTCTCATCGACCGCGATCTGCACGGCACGAAGTACTCGCTCGTCTTCTCCTTCCGCGTAAACGATCCGGCTGCGCTCCGGTGCAATCTTGCGCGCGGCGGCATAAATCGGCTGCATCAACGTGCCGCTGTGATAGACGAACTGCTGCAGGCGCTCCCCGTACGCCTCCAGATCCGCGATAGGCCGCCGCGCCACGCCCGAATCCATTGCGGCTTTTGCCACCGCCGGTGCGATTTTCACGATGAGGCGGGGGTCGAAGGGCTTGGGAATGAGATATCCGGGCCCGAAGCTCAGATCCTCGACGCCGCCGTAGGCGGCGGCCACGATATCGCTCTGCTCCCGTCGCGCGAGATCGGCGAGCGCGTGCACGGCGGCAATTTCCATCTCCCGGGTAATGGTGGTCGCTCCCACGTCGAGCGCGCCGCGGAAAATGAACGGGAAGCACAGCACATTGTTCACTTGATTGGGGTAATCGCTGCGGCCGGTGGCGATGACGGCATCCGGACGCGCCGCCATGGCTTCGTGCGGCAGGATTTCCGGAGTAGGGTTCGCAAGCGCGAGAATCAAAGGTCTCGCGGCCATGTGACGAACCATGTCCGGCGTGAGGACGCCGCCCGCGGACAGCCCCAGGAACACATCGGCGCCGCCGATGACCTCTCCGAGCTTGCGCGCGGCGGTCGGCTGGGCGAACTTGGCCTTCTCGGGATCCATCAGCTCCTTGCGCCCGGCGTATACCACCCCCGCGAGGTCGGTGAGCCAAATGTTCTCGCGCTTGAGCCCCAAATCGAGCAGCAGTTCCACGCAAGCGAGCGCAGCGGCGCCGGCCCCGCTCACCACCAGCTTCACGCTGCCCATCTCCTTGCCGCATACCATGAGCCCGTTGAGCACGGCGGCCCCGACCGTGATGGCGGTCCCGTGCTGGTCGTCGTGGAACACCGGTATATTCATCCGTTTGCGGAGTTCTCGCTCCACGATGAAACACTCCGGCGCCTTGATGTCTTCCAGATTGATCGCACCGAAAGTCGGCTCGAGCGAGGCGATGACCTCGATCAGCTTGTAAGGATCCGGCTGGTCGATCTCGATGTCGAACACATCGATGCCGGCGAATTTCTTGAACAGCACCGCCTTGCCTTCCATGACCGGTTTTGCGGCGAGCGGGCCGATGGCTCCCAAGCCGAGCACGGCGGTTCCATTGGTGACCACGCCGACGAGGTTGCCGCGGGCGGTGAAGCGGAAGGCGGAGAGCGGATCCTGCACGATCGCATCGCAAGCAGCCGCGACTCCGGGAGAATAAGCGAGCGCGAGGTCGCTTTGATTGACCAGCTGCTTGGTGGGAGCGATCGAGATTTTCCCGTGCGTCGGGAATTCGTGGTAGTCGAGCGCCTCCTGGCGCCGGTCTTCCTTCGCGTCGTTGCTCTTCATCGGATTTCCAGGAACCGAATGGATCAGTATGGCAGCAAGCGCCTTAAAATTGTATTTTTGGACCCGGCGATGTCCGGGTTCGGCCGAGTCAACCTTTTGCCGGAGTATACGTTATTCTTGCCTTGGCGCCGTGCGCCAGAATCATCGGAGAGCACCCATGAATGCACGCTGTCACTCGGTCGTCGCCTGCGCGCTGGCGATCGCCTTGTTGTCGTCCGCTCCTGCCGGAGCCGACGATGCCGCATCACCGCCCGCCCCCGGCACGTGGCAAAGCCACAAGTATTCCTTCCAGTTCATGGGATTCACGTCCACGTACTCCTGCGATGGAGTCGCAGACAAGCTGAGGCTCCTGCTGCTCGCGGCCGGTGCTCGAAAAGATGTGAAATCTCAACCGGGCGCCTGCGCTTCGGGCTTCGGCCGGCCCGACAAGTTCGCGCGGGCGGACCTCACATTTGCCGCTTTGGCGCCGCTCCAAGGCAATGCGTCCTCGGATACGAAGCCGGTGAACGGCGCATGGCGCAGCGTGAGCTTCTCGGCCAACTCGCCTCGAGAGCTTCGTGTCGGGGACTGCGAGCTGGTGGAGCAATTTCGCTCGCAGGTGCTGCCGATGTTCACCACGCGCAATGTCGTGAACAACACGACCTGCATTCCGAATCAGGAATCGGGCTCGGTCATCAGCCTCAAGTTCGAGGTCTTCGCGCCGGTGCCGGCGCCGAAACCGTGACCGCGGGGCCGAGCCCCGGATCATCCGCCCCCGGTTAGAATCGGCCGCCTCGAAGTTCCGTCCCGATCCGCATGAACAGCGCGTTCAGCCAGCGAGTGAACGCCTGCATGGCGGCGTTCGGCCGCCGCTGCCGGCTGCGCAGCAAATAATAGCCGCCTCGCGCCTTGACCTTGGTCGAGAACGGCGCCACCAGTTGACCGGCGGCGAGCGCCCCGGCGCAGGTGATTTCATCGCCCATCATGATGCCCTGACCCGCGATCGCAGCCGTTTGCACCAGCATCAGGTCGGAAAAGATCACGCCCGACCGCGCGCCGGGCAGTTCCACATCGCTCGCCGCCAGCCATTGCCGCCACTCGTCCGTCTGCCGCAGATGCAGCAACGGATGCCGCAGCACGTCGGCTGCCCGGCTCAAGCCATCATGCATGTTTTGCAGTGCCGGGCTGCATAGGGGAAGGAACTCGACGTCGTACAGATGTTGCACGGTATGCCTGGGCCAACTGCCTTCGCCGAAGACTATGAAGAGATCGACATCGAGGTCCGTGGCCTGGTCCAGCTCGCTGCCGGTGACGATGTGCAAGGACAGATCGGGGTACTGCTCGTAAAACGACGCGATGTGGTTGCACAGCCACATGGACGCGAACCCCGGTGTACTGGAAATACAAAGGTGGCCCTCGACCGGCTTGCCGGCCCTGTCCTCATGCGCCTCCGATAGGAGCGCGAGAGACTTGCGGACATCCTCGGCATAGCGTTTGCCGCGGGGCGTGAGCGCCACGCCCTTGCCGCTGCGCGCTGCGAGCTCGAATCCGAGCGAGGACTCGAGCATGGCCAAGCGATGACTGACGGCGCTGCGGGTGATGCCGAGATCCTCCGCCGCCTCCCACACCGTACCCAGGCGCGCGAAGGCCTCGAGCGCCTGCAGTGCATGGAGCGGCGGAATCCGGGATTTGGTGGGGTGAGAAATATTCACCTCAAAATTGAAAATTATGCACTTCACGGCGCGGGCGCTCAACCATACTCGCTCGAACGCCGCACTCGGGCGCCCGCGATGCGCCCGAGCGCCTACTTCGCGCCCGGCCGGCGCACCAAGGAGTTGAACCATGATTAGCGCCAAGGCTTCGGTCGCAACCGATCCATTCCAGCTTCAGCGCCGGCAACCCGGCGGCGGCACCCGCGCCCTCGGCTATTGGGGATTCAAGAACGAGACCGATACGCTCACCGACGTTCTGCTGGGCCCGGCGGATCACCTCAGGCACATGGCTACGAGCTCGCTGTCGCGCAAAACATTGCGTGAGCACCCCGCCGACATCAAGGCCGCCAAGCAGCAGCATCAGGAGCTGCAGAGCGCGTACGCTCACTTCGGAGTGAAGATCCATTGGCACCTGGCCGAGCCCGAGCTCCCGATGCAAGTGTATTCGCGCGACTCCAGCGTCATGACGCCCTACGGGGCGATCATCACCGCGATGGCCAACTGGTGGCGGCGCGGAGAAAACTTTGCGGCCATCCGCACCTACGAGCGGCTCGGCATTCCGATCTACGACATGGTCACCGCCGGCACCTTCGAGGGCGGCGACTTCAACGTCATCGAGGATGGTTGCGTATTGATCGGTTGCGGGGGCGGCCGCACGCAGGAAGAAGGCGCCCGCCAGGTCGAAGGCTGGTTCAAGAAGGAGGGTTGGGAAACCCGGCTTGCGTTCTTCGACGAATACTACGTGCACATCGATCTCATGGTCGTGCCCATCGCCAGGAAGCTTACCGCGGTCTGTCTCGCCTGCACGGAGCCCGGCATCGTCGACTGGCTGAAGTCCAAGGGACACGAGATCATCGACGTACCCTTCGAGGACACCGTCAATTTGGGGTGCAATTTCATGTCGCTGGGACGCGATCGGGTGATCGTCCCCAAGTCCAGCCGTTCGCTGATTCTCAAGCTCCGCGCCCATGGCTTCGAGGTGGCGGAAGTCGACATGAGCGAGATATCGAAGACCGGCGGCGGCATTCACTGCATGGCGCAAGCCCTGCGGCGGGACCCGAGCGCGCAGGGATAGGCCGGCGCAGGCCGGCCTATCCCTGCGCCGGCCGCCGCCAGCGCGCGGGCCACCGCGAGCTCCACCACGCCCGCGCCGACCACGACGGTTTGTACAACCATGTGCGGCTGAATATCTCGTCGATCCGAAGTGTGCAAGTATGCATCGGACACCGGACGGGCGAGGTGGCCGAGCGGGAATGGACAATGTAACTCATACGATGATCGGACTCATCGCCGGCGAGATGGTGTTCGATCATTCCCGCCGAATCGGGCGTGAGGGCGGTGCGCCGCCGGGGTTGCCCGTGCGAGTGCGCCGAGCGGCGTTGGTCGCGGTGGCGATAGCCGGAAGCAACCTGCCGGACGTGGATCTCGTGTGGAGCTTCCGCGGCGGTTCTGCCGACAACCTCACCTACATGCTCGGGCACCGAGGCTACACGCACACGCTCCTGGGGTGTGCGGTATTGGCGCTCCTGCTGTATGGATGTGCCGAGATCTGGCTCCGGATACGCCGGTTCGAAGCCTCGGCCCTCGATCGGGCACTGCTCCTCGGGACCGCGATCGTGACGACGGGGCTGCATCTCGCGATGGACTATCTCAACAGTTACGGCGTCCATCCCTTCTGGCCCGCCGACAACCGATGGCGTTACGGAGATTCCGTCTTCATCGTCGAACCGCTCTACTGGGCGGCCGCGGCTCCGCTTTTCTGGCGTCTCGAGTCCAGGCTATCTCGTGCGCTGTACCTATCGGCGATCGTCGTGGTGCTCGCCGTGGGTGCCATGACTCAGCTCTTGTCGGGTGCCTCCTGCGCGGTGGTCGCCATCGGCACGGCGGTCCTCATCATCATAGGTGCTCGGATGTCGGGTGCCGCCGCCTCGCGGCTGAGCCTCGGTCTCGCGATGTCCGTCACCATCGCCTTCGTCGTTGCCGGTCACCTCGCCGCCCGGCAGGCTGAGGCGCTGACGGCGGGCTTACCGGGCGCCGCCCGCTCTCTCGATCACGTGCTCACGCCCATGCCGGTGAACCCCTTGTGCTGGGATCTTTGGCTGCTGGAGACGGACGGCAACCGCTATGTCGCCCGTCGCGCTGTCCTGTCGATTCTTCCGGCGGCCGAGGACGCCCATGCCTGCCCGGTCTCGCTCGGGCCGCATACGGCGATGTTGGCACCGGTACCCGAACGGGATTCGGCGGGCGTTCGCTGGCTCGGCGAGTATGCCATCGCGCTCCCGCAGTTCTTGCGCTATGCGACCGCCAACTGCGATACGGATGCATTCATGCAATTCGCCCGCGCACCGTTCGCGCGCCCCGGGCCCGAAGCACTGCTCGGCGACCTGCGTTTCGATCACGGGCGCGAGCGGGGCAGTTTCGAAATCCGAATAGACGATCCCGCCAGGTCCGCGGCCGCCGGGTCCGCGGACGACTACCCGCCGCCTCCCGAGGGCCGCTGTTCGCGCGCGGCGCCTTGGATTGCGCCGCGCGCGGATCTCATCGATCGAACCAGCCCGCGCGGGGCGCCCTAGCTCTTCCCCGGCGGGCTGCCGAACGATCCGGCCGCTCGGGCCGCTTCCTGCCGTTACGATTTCGTATAACCGGCCGAAGCGGCGATGGATTGCGCCGCCTTGAGATGCTTGCGCAGCGTCGGCAGCGTCTCCTTGGCGAACGCCTTCGCATCCGCATCCTGGCCGCCGGCAATTTCCTTCTTGAACAGCGCTATCGTCTGCTGATGCGCCTTGATCTGCGTCTTCACGAACGACTTGTCGTACGTGTCGCCGGTCAACACATCCAACTTCGCCTTCTGCGCCATCTGGCCGACGCTTGCCGTGGTCGGCAACGCGATGTTCTTGGAGGCGGCGAGGGCCTTCAGCTTGTCGTTGGCCGCGGTGTGGTCCGTGACCAGCATGGAGCCGAGGTCCTTGATCTGCTGGTTGTTGCTCGTCTTGGCGGCTTGATTGCCGGTGTCGATTTCGAACAATCCGCCCTCCGCCGCTTTTTTGTAAAAAGTCGCATCGGGATCGTCCGCACCGAAGGCGAGCGGCGCGAAAGCCAGAGGACTTGCCAGGGCGAGCAGCGCCAATATTTTTCTCATCATCATCTCCTTGGTGTTGGTGTCGCGCGCGGCCCAGCCACGCTTCTGCATGATCTGTTTGTGCGCTAAGATTATTGGAAACATCCTATACAATGTCATGCGCACCGGGCCGACAAGTCGGGTAGGACAAAGACCACGTATGACGACTCGGCCGGGAGTGGACCATGTGGATCGTCAGAGTAGCGCTGCAACGGCCGTACACCTTCATCATGCTGGCCGTGCTGATCGTGTTCCTGGGCATCTATTCGATACTCAAGACGCCGACTGACATTTTTCCGGATATCAAGATCCCGATCGCGGCGGTGATCTGGCGCTACACCGGCCTGCTGCCGGAGGAAATCGCCAATCGCATCGTCTTGTTCTCCGAGCGCACGGCACAGACGGTCGTCAACAACGTGGAGCACACGGAGTCTCAGTCGGTCAACAGCACCGCCGTGGTCAAATACTTCTTCCAGCCGAACGCCAATCAAGACCTGTCGTTGGCCCAGATCATCGCGGTCTCCCAAACACAGCTGCAGACGGCCCCGCCCGGCACCACCCCTCCGTTCGTGCTCTCCTACAACGCGTCCAGCGTGCCGATACTGCAATTGGCCCTGTCGAGCGAAACCATTCCCGAACAGGAGATCTTCGATCTCGGGAACAACATCGTTCGCACTCAGCTTGCGACCGTCGCCGGCGCCTCCATCCCCTATCCATACGGCGGCAAACAACGTGAAGTGCAGGTCGACCTCGATCCGCGGCAGTTGCGGGCGCGCGGTCTCGCCGCCTCCGACGTGGTAAGCGCCATCAGCCAGCAAAATCTGATCCTCCCCGCAGGCACCGAGAAGATCGATACCAGGGAATATTTCGTCAAGCTCAATGCGAGCCCGACGCAGATCGATCAGCTCAATGACCTGCCGATCCGCGCACGGAACGGCGGGGTACTGTACGTGCGCGACGTGGCCCACGTGCGCGACGGTTATCCCCCGCAGACCAACATCGCGCGGGTCGACGGCAAGCGCGCCATCGTGATGAGCGTGCTCAAGACGGGCAATGCCTCGACCTTGGACATCATCGACGGCATCAACTCGAAACTTCCTCTCGCGCGCGCCACTCTGCCGAAGGATCTCAAGCTGGTGGCGCTGAGCGATCAATCCGTGTTCGTGCGCGCCGCGATCGGCGGCGTCATCCGGGAGGGCATCATCGCGGCCGGCCTCACCGGTCTTCTGATCCTGCTGTTTCTCGGCAGTTGGCGCAGTACGCTGATCATCACGATCTCCATCCCGCTGTCGATTCTCGCCTCGGTCGCGTGTCTCTCCGCGCTCGGCGAAACCATCAATATCATGACCCTGGGAGGTCTCGCTCTGTCGGTCGGCATCCTCGTCGACGATGCCACGGTGACCATCGAAAACATCAACTATCACCTCGAGCAGGGGGCCGAGGTCGAGCAGGCCATTCTCGACGGCGCCCACCAAATCGCCCTTCCCGCGCTGGTGTCCACCCTGTCGATCTGCATCGTCTTCGTTCCGATGTTTCAGCTTGCCGGTATCGCCAAATACCTGTTCATTCCGCTTGCAGAGGCGGTGGTCTTTGCGATGCTGGCATCCTACCTCCTGTCGCGAACGCTCATTCCGACGCTTGCGAAGTTCTGGCTCAAAAAGAAGGACGGCGGCTCGCCGCGCGAAAAAGGCCGGTTGGCGCGCTTCCAGGAAGGCTTCGAGCACGGTTTCGCGCGTTTGCGGGACGGCTATCGGGAGCTGTTGAGCCTGGCGATCGACAGTGGCTTCAAGTTCGCCGCGATTTTCTTGCTCGCCATGGCGGCAACCGCGATCCTGGCGTTCCCGATCGGGCCGTTGCCCGGTCTCGGTCAGGACTTCTTTCCGACCGTCGACGCGGGCCAGCTCAAGCTCCACTTTCGGGCGAGCACAGGAACGCGTATCGAGGACACGGCCGTGCTCTGCGATCAGGTCGAAAAGCTCATCCGCGAGACGGTGAGACCGGGCGAGATCACCTCCATCGTGGATAATCTCGGCCTGCCGTATAGCGGCATCAATCTGGCGTACAGCACGTCCGCGCCCGTCGGGCCCGGCGATGCGGACATCTTCATCAACCTTGCCAAGAAGCATCATTCCCTGGACGACTATCAACGCGAGCTGCGCGTCAAATTGGCGGCCTCGTTCCCGTCGACTCAATTTGAGTTCCTGCCCGCCGACATCGTCAGCCAAATCTTGAACTTCGGACTTCCCTCGCCCCTGGACGTGCAGGTCGCCGGACCCAACGTCGAAGCGAACCGCAAGTTCGTGGCGTCCCTGCTGCAAAAGCTGATGCCCATCGCGGGAGCCGTGGATCTGCACATTCAGCAACCGTACGACTATCCGCAGATCAACGTCGATGTGGACCGCAGCAAGGCCCAGTTTCTCGGTCTCACTCAGCAGAACGTCGCATCCAACATGCTCATTTCGCTGTCCGGAAGCTTCCAGACCACCCCGTCTTTCTGGATCGATCCGAAGTCCGGCACCCAATACAATGTGGTCGCGCAGACCCCGCAATACCGCTTGACCTCGCTCAACGATCTCGGCAACACGCCGCTCAGCCAGACCACGGGCACGGTCCCCGCAGCGGACGGCACCTCTCAGATCCTGTCGAACGTGGCAGTCATGCACCATAGCGTGGCTCCCGCCGTCGTCAGCCATTACAACGCCCAAGTGGCCTTCGACATTTACGGGAACGTGCAGGGGACCGACCTGGGCTTCGTGGCGGCACAGTTCAACAAGGTGCTCGATGCGGCCAAGAAAGATCTTCCCAAGGGGTCGACCTTGCGCCTGAAGGGGCAGGTCGAGACCATGCAGCAATCGTTCCATGGTCTGCTGCTCGGTCTGGTGGGGGCGGTAATTTTGGTCTATATGCTGATCGTCGTGAATTTCCAGTCGATGCTCGATCCCTTGATCATCATCACCGGCCTGCCCGCCGCCTTGGCGGGCATCGTATGGATGTTGTTCCTCACTCACACGACTGTCAGCGTGCCGGCCCTCACGGGCGCCATCATGTGCATGGGGGTCGCCACGGCGAACAGCGTGCTCGTGATCAGCTTCGCCCGGGAGCAGATGACCGAGGGGAAGAGCGCGCGTGAAGCTGCTTTGGAAGCTGGGTTCACTCGCCTGCGCCCGGTCATCATGACGGCCACGGCCATGATCATCGGCATGATCCCCATGGCGCTCGGGCTCGGCGAGAGCGGCGAGCAGAATGCGCCTCTGGGCCGCGCCGTCATCGGCGGGCTCATTTTTGCGACCGTCGCGACACTATTCTTCGTGCCCACGGTCTTTACGCTGGTGCACGGCCGCAAGGGCGTGGACCAACCCGGCGAACCGCACGGTGCAGAAGATTCGGAGAGAGTACATGGCTGATCGGGACGATACTTCGCGCAGTGCGGGCAGCGGCCAGGACGGCGGGCGCGGAGAGCGCGACCGGCATCCGCCGATGGATCGGGGCCGCCGGGAAGCGCTCGGAAGGAAGGTCCGCCGCTACGCGCTCATCCTCGGCATCATCGCCGTTGCACTGGGAATCTGGGGCATCGTCAGCCGCCTCGTGACGCGCTCGGAGTTGCGCAGGACCACCGCCGAAGAAGCCGTCCTCACGGTCGTCACGGCGAAGCCCCAGTTGAGCGGAGCCGGCGACGAACTGGTGCTGCCGGGCATCGTGCAGGCCTACATCGAATCGCCGATCTATGCCAGAACCAGCGGGTACCTGAAGAGCTGGCGCACGGACATCGGCGCCAAGGTGCACAAAGGCGATCTGTTGGCGGAGATCGAGACGCCCGAAGTGGACAAGCAATGGTTGCAGGCACGCGCCGACCTCGCAACCGCACAGGCGAATCTCGCCATATCCGTCATTACCAACCGACGCTGGCAAGGGCTGCTCAAGACGCAGGCGGTCTCCATCCAGGACGCCGACAACCGGGCGGCCGACGCCGCGGCCAAGAAGACCACCGTCGACTCAGCCGAGCAAAATGTCGCGCGGCTCAATGATCTCGAGTCGTTCAAGCGCGTAATCGCGCCGTTCGACGGGGTCATCACCGCCCGCAATACCGACGTCGGCTATCTCATCAACGCCGGACAGGCTCAAGGCACGGAATTATTCCGTCTTGCCGACATCCATCGGTTGCGCATTTATGCACAGGTGCCGGAAGCGTACGCCGCAGCCACCAACACCGGGCTCAAGGCAGAATTGCATTTCGCGGAACGGCCCGGCGTCAGCTACGCCGCCGACACCATCCGGACCTCCAACGCACTGGATCCGACGGCACGCACCCTGCAGGTCGAATTGCAGCTCGACAACCGCGACGCGCAGCTCTTCCCCGGCTCGTATACCGAAGTCCACTTCAAGCTCCCCTCGAGCATGGAGACGCTGCGGCTACCGGCGAATACGGTGCTGTTTCGTGGCAAGAATGAACAAGTCGCCGTCGTCGGCCGTGACCACAAGATCAAGCTCAAGGACATCGATCAGGGGCGCGATTTCGGCAAGACCATCGAGGTGCTGCATGGAATCGATCCGGACGATGCCGTCGTGGTCAATCCCCCGGACTCCCTCGAGGATGGGATGAAGGTGCGCATTGCGCCGTCGCCATCCGATAAGGGTAATGCGCACCCCGCTTCATGAGATGCCCTCGCCTATTGGTCGGATCCTTGCTCTGCGCGGCGGCGGCTGCGTGCTCCTTCGCGCCTCCCTACAAGGTGCCCGCTACCGTAAAGGCGCCCGAACAATACAAGGAAGCCGGGGATTGGGAACTGGCCCAGCCGCAGGATGCCGCGCCCCGCGGATCGTGGTGGGCTTTGTACGGTGACACTGAACTCACCGCGCTGGAAGAGAAGATCCAAGGCTCGAATCTCACGTTGAAGGCGGCGTTCGAGCGTCTCGAATATGCCCGCGCCCAATACCGGATCGCCCGGGCGGACCTTTTCCCCTCGGCGACCGCCGATTCCTACGCCGCGCGCGAGCGGTTCTCGACGAATGCACCGAAGGAGATCCCCGGCTATCCGATGCTGCTCAATGATTTTCTGCTCGGCGCGGATTTTTCCTATGAAGTCGACTTGTGGGGCCGGGTGCGCAACGAGGTCGCGGCCGCCCGGGCCGGTCGGCAGGCGAGCGCCGCCGACCTGGCCTCGATCGAGCTGTCGCTGCGAGCCCAATTGGCCGAGGACTACTTCAATCTGCGGGCTTCGGATGCGCAGATCAAACTGCTCGATCAGACGTCGGAGGACTACAGGAGGTCTCTCGACCTGGTGACCAGTCTTTTCAAAGGCGGTGCGGCCGCGCTGGCCGACGTAGCTCAGGCCCAGGCGCAGCTCGACAACGCCCTTACCCAAGCCGCGGAAGCCCGCTTGCAGCGCGCTCAAGCCGAGCATGCGATCGCGGTGCTGGTGGGTGAGAATCCCTCGACCTTCAGCCTGACGGCCAATGCTTTGCCGATCGACGTCGCGCCGCCTCCGATCGACCCCGGCCTGCCGTCGACGCTGCTCGAGCGCCGGCCGGACATCGCCGAGGCCGAGCGCCGCGTGGCCGCCGCGAATGCACAGATCGGAGTCGCCCGGGCCGCTTATTTCCCGAGCTTCACGCTCGCCGCCACGGGCGGGTTCGAGAGCACGCGGACCTCGAATCTGTTGAGCGCCCCCAGCCGTTTCTGGTCGGTCGGTCCGCAGGTTTCGCTGCCGATTTTCGAGGGTGGCCGCCTGGTGGCGCAGACGGCGCAAGCAAAGGCGTCTTATGAGGAACAAGTGGCCGACTACCGCAACACCGTACTCACCGCCTATCAGGACGTCGAGGACAACTTGGCCGCGCTTCGGCAGCTGCAAGCGGAGAGCAATAGCGACGCGGCGGCGGTACAGGCGACGAGCACCGCCTTGCAACAGGAGCAGGATCGGTACCAAGCGGGAATCGTCACGTTCCTCGACGTGGCGGTCGCCGAAACGGCCGCACTGCAGGCGCAGATCAGCGCCGTCAACATCCAAGCGCGCCGGATGAGCTCCAGCGTCCTATTGATCAAGGCGCTGGGCGGCGGCTGGCAAACGCCGCTCGTTCCGATCGACAGGCGGTGAGAGGCCGCCAAGTACCGGTGCGGCAGGTTCGGCGGCATTTTCAACATCATCGGGAGCATCGATATGGAATTGGGGATCGCGGGCAAGTCGGCGATTGTTTGCGCCTCGAGCGCGGGTCTTGGCATGGGCTGCGCCATGGCTCTCGCCAAAGAAGGTGTCAACGTCGTCATTAACGGTCGCACGCTTGCGGCCTTGGAGCGTACCGCGCACGAGATTCGCAGCGCGACCGGAGCGGCGGTCACTCCCGTCGTGGCCGATGTGGCGACACCGGAAGGCCGTGCGCGCCTGCTGGCCGCGTGTCCCGCGCCGGACATCCTCGTGAACAACGCCGGCGGTCCGCCGGGCGGCGATTTCCGTCAATTCGCCCGGGAAGAATGGCTGAAAGCGATCGATGCCAACATGCTTGCCCCGATCGAACTGATCAAGGCAACCGTCGACGGTATGATCGCCCGCCGCTTCGGGCGCATCGTCAACATCACGTCGATCTCGGTAAAAGCCCCCATCTCCTCGCTCGCCCTGTCGAACGGCGCGCGCAGCGGCTTGACCGGATTCGCAGCCGGTGTCGCACGCGACATATCCCGTTACAACGTGACCATCAACAATATTCTGCCGGGCTCCTTCAGCACCGCTCACTTGCGCCGACAGGCCGCCGCGGCGGCGAAAGCCGGACAGTCGGCGGACGACGTGCTCGAAGAGTGGCGAGCCGGCGAGACCTCGGGTCGCTTGGGGACCCCGGATGAGTTCGGCATGGTGTGCGTGTTCCTGTGTGGCGCAAACGCCGGATACATCACGCGACAGAACATCCTGGTCGACGGCGGCACCTACCCGGGAACGTTCTAGCCGATGCTTGACATATCCAGATTCGGACTGCGTAATCCGCCAGCGACTGCGCAGACCATCGGCACGATAATGCTTACCGACACCCGGCAGCATGGATGTGAACGTCAGGGCGTCGATTCGGCAAGTCGCGCGCAATGACGCGCGCGCATTCGTTGCGTCTTCTGGCCGCGCTCGGCGCCCTCCTGCTCGCCGCTGCGGCGGCCGCGTGGTTCACCCTGCGCGCGAGCCTTCCGGTGATCGATGGCCGAGCCGTACTACCCGGCCTTACCGCCCCCGTGACCATCGAGCGCGACGCGGCCGGCGTTCCCACCATCATCGGAACCGATCGCGCGGATCTGGCGCGCGCGCTGGGCTATCTGCACGGCCAGGATCGGTTCTTCGAGATGGATTTGATGCGCCGGGCCGCCGCCGGTGAGTTGTCCGCGCTTCTCGGCGCGCCGCTGCTTGCGGAGGATCGCGAGCTTCGTCTACACCGATTCCGCGATGTCGCCGCGCGCGTGGTCTCCGGGCTCGACTCTTCGGATCTTGCCGTGCTCGAGGCATACACCGCCGGCGTGAACGCCGGCCTCCATTCACTGCGCAGCCGCCCGTTCGAATACTGGCTGCTCCGGAGCCGGCCGGAGCCGTGGCGCGACCAGGACACCATTCTGTGCGTACATGCCATGTTCCTGCAGCTGCAGGATTTTACCGGTCACGGTCAATTGCAGCGCGGCCTGCTCAAGTCGGCGCTGCCGGAAGGTCTGTGGCGTTTCATTGAAGGGGATGCGGCCGAGTGGGACGCCGCGATCGACGGCAGCCGTGGCTCGGCCCCCGCCGTTCCCGATGCCGCGCAGATCGACTTGCGCAAACTGCGGGGTCTGCCCGTCGAGCCGCCTGACCGGGTGTTGCAGCATCTCGCACTGGGCAGCAACAACTGGGCGGTGTCCGGATCGCGGACCGCGAACGGCGCCGCAATCGTCGCCAACGACATGCATCTCGATTTCAGGGTTCCCATCATCTGGTACCGGGTCAGACTGCGGCAGATGGGCGACGGCGCCTTCGACGCCGTCGGAGTGACCTTGCCCGGCGCGCCAACCATCGTCGCGGGCAGCAATGGCCGCATCGCCTGGGGCTTCACCAACAGCTACGGCCAATTTTCCCGAGTGATTCGCCTGGTCCCGGTGCCGAATGATCCCGACAGCTATGCGGCCGCCGACGGCCCACACAAGCTGCGATACGTCGACGAGCCCATCGCCGTCAAGGGCGCAGCCACCGAGCATCTGCGGGTAGCATTGAGCGAATGGGGGCCGGTGATCGGAAAGGATTGGCAGGGCCGGCCTTACGCATTCGAATGGACCGCACAAGAGCCCGGCGCGATCAATCTTTCCTTGATGACTTTGGAGCACGCTCACTCCGCCGCCGATGCGCTACGCCTCGCGGCGGGTTTCGGAATCCCCGGACAGAACCTCATGGTCGCCGACAGCGACGGCCACATCGGTTGGGCGCTCGCCGGGCGGCTGCCGCGCAGAGCGGCGCCCGATTCCGGTCTGCCGTGGGCCTCCACCGATGCAGCCGTCGGATTCGACGGCTGGCTCGAGGCCGCGGATCAGCCGCACGTGCTCGATCCGCCCGACGGTTTACTCTGGTCCGCCAATGCACGGGTGGTCGGCGGCAACGATGCACTTCTGATCGGCGATGACGGCATGGACCGGGGCGCGCGAGCCTCGCAGATCAAGAAGGACCTTTACGATGCCGCCCGCCCGTTCACGCCTCTCTCGAGCCTGTCGATTCAGTTGGATGATCGCGCAGCATTCCTCGAGCGCTGGCGTGCGTTGATGAGCGAGGCCGTCGAGCGGGCGCGAGCCCAAGGCGATCATGGCCAGGACGCGGCACATGAGGTGTTGGCGCGGTGGAGCGGGCACGCCGCGCCGAGCGACTCCGCCTATCGGCTGGTCCGTGCATTTCGCCTCCAGGTCGAGGCGCGGGCGTATTACATGCTCATTGCGCCCGCGCGGCGTCTCGCCCCGGATTTCGAATTCGAGATTCCTGATTCTTTCGAAGGACCGCTGTGGCAGTTACTGCACGAGAGGCCCGCGCATCTGCTGGCATCGAGCTATCCGGATTGGGACGCCTTTCTCCAGGATGCGTTGCGAGCGAGCGAGCGGTTGCCCGCCGGCTGCGCCGATCTCGCTTCCTGTACCTGGGGAACGGTGAATGCGCTGCACGTGGCGCATCCTCTCTCCTCGGCGTTGCCGCTTCTTGCTGGATTTCTGGACATGCCGACGGTCTCGTTGCCGGGAGGGCGCCACGACATGCCGCGGGTTCAAGGACCCGACTATGGGGCATCGGAACGCTTCAGCGTCGCTCCGGGTCACGAACAAGAAGGCTACTTTCACATGCCGGGCGGCCAGAGCGGCCATCCCCTGTCGCCGTTCTACCGCGCAGGCTTCGACGACTGGGCGCAAGGAAAGCCGACACCGCTGTTGCCCGGCCCGAGCGCACACTCGATGCTGCTGACGGGAACGGGTTGAAGCGCCGAAATCACATCGAGCGCGACCAAGCCGAAGGTTCGATCCCGGCTACTTGGACGATCCCGACGACTTCGCTGCTCCGGCGCCGACGCAGCCCCGGCCCTCGGCGCAGATCTGGTTCACCGGACAGACCATCGGACTGCCGCTGACGCAACCGCGCGCATCAGCGCCCGGCGCGTGCGGCGCACAGCGCTCTACTCCATTGCAGGCCTTTTGATCGTCGCAGTCCGCATCGGTCATGCACGTCATGGTGCCCGCGTCGCGGTCGAGGGTCGCGAGCTCCCCTTGCCGCGCAATCTCTCCCGACAACGTGGTGTCGAGCAGCAATTGCTGCGGTCCACCTCCGGCCGACAGATCGACGTCCGCTGCAATGACTTCCCATGGCGGCGACAACGGGCTCGCGGCGCGGTAATACAGGCTGAACCGCTGAACGTTGCGGGGATCGATGGCTTCGTTCAACGTCAACGGAATCACCCGGGTCGAATCGCGCGGCCATGCTTCGCCATGAGTGAGCGCCACTCGATGGACGGCTTTGCCGGCCTCGTAGATGCGAAGTTCCAAATAGCTGCCCGCGGCGAGATCCGCCATCCCGGTGACGATGCGGACTTGTATATGCGACACGGGCACCGCGTGCGATGCGCTCGCGCAAAGTGCGAGCATGAAACCGAGGGCGCACTTCATCGATGACAGATGTAATTTCACGGGCGACCCCCGGTGCGGATCATGTTTTAGACGATGATCGATGATAGCCCATCCCGCCATGCTTGCCGCAAGCGGCAGCGGCTACTCGACTTAACTTATCCTGTCCAGGCGACTAGCTCATCGCTGCGCAACAGGGGTAAGCTCGGATTATTGTCAAAGCGGCGGACCGCAAGAGGTGTGTCATGAGTCGACCTTGGATTGCACTCGGCGCGGCATGTTTGATCGTCGGTTGCGCATCGACCGCGCAGGCACCGCCCCGGAAGGAAGGCGCGCCGGTTGCTGCGACGCCCGCTGGATGCGTCAATCAAACCGGCAGCTTGATCCCGCAGCCGGCGGGGACCTGCACGAGCTTTGGTAACTCTTATTCGCGGACCGACATCACCAACACCGGCCGAACGACGGTCGCCGGCGCGCTCGGGCAATTGGACCCGTCGGTCAACGTGCGCCAATGAGACCGGCCGTGCTAGGGCGCCGCGTCGCCCAGGCCGCGATCCTTCAACATCGCGTCGACCTTGGGCGGCCGGCCGCGCCAGGCGGCGTACAGGGTCGCGAGGTCCTCGGTATTGCCGCGGGATAGGACCATCCGCCGGAAGCGCTCACCGTTCGCGCGAGTCAGCCCGCCGTTCTCCTCGAACCACTGATAGGCATCGTCCGCCAGCATTTGCGTCCATAGATAGGCGTAATAGCCGGCCGCATATCCGCCCGCCCAGATGTGGCTGAAATAGCTCGACCGGTATCGCGGCGGTACCGCCTTGAGATCGAGGTGCGCCTTGGTCAAGGCCTCTTTCTGGAACGCATCGGGCTCTTGCAGAGGCGCGCCGGCCGGCAGCAAATGCCACTGCATGTCGAGTTCCGCCGCCGCGAGAAGCTCGGTCATCCGGTAGCCCGCGTTGAATTTCTGCGCCCGCTGGATCTTCTCGCTGAGCTCCTTCGGCATTACGGCGCCGGTCTGATAGTGACGCGCGTAGTGATCGAAAATCTCCGGGTACATGGCCCAGTGCTCGTTGAACTGCGAGGGAAATTCGACGAAATCCCGCGGAGTCGCGGTTCCCGAGAGGCTGGGATATTCGGTATCCGCGAGCATTCCATGCAGCGCGTGTCCGAATTCGTGGAACATCGTCGTCACGTCGTCGAAGCTGATGAGCGCCGGCTCGCCCGGCGCCGGCTTCGGCAGATTGGCCACGTTGTATATGACGGGCCGAGTGCCGAGTAATTTCGACTGCGTGACGAACGTCGACATCCACGCGCCGCCGCTCTTGTTGTCGCGCTTGAAGTAGTCGCCATAGAAGAGCGCGAGCGGCTTTCCGTCGGCGTCCGCGACCTCGAACACGCGGACATCGGGCTGATACACCGGAATGTCCTTGAGCTCCTTGAACGTGATCCCGTAAAGGCGGTTCGCCGCGTAGAACACCCCGTTCACGAGGACATTGCCGAGTTCGAAATACGGCTTAACGTCCGCATCGTTCAACGCATACTTGGCCGCGCGCACCTTTTCGCCGTAGAAGTCCCAATCCCAGGGCTCGAGCGAGAACGGCGGCGCAGAGTTTCCTCCGCTCGAATCGATCAGCGCCTGGATATCCTTGCCTTCGCGCTCCGCCCTTGCCGTGGCCAGCGGCACGAGCGCGCTCATGAAGTCGAGAGCTGCCTCCGGAGTCTTCGCCATCTGGTCCTTGAGCGTCCAGGAGGCATGGTTCGGAAATCCCAGCAGCTGAGCACGCTCGGCGCGCAGCTGCGCGAGCCGCGAGATGATCGCGCGGGTATCGTTGGCATCGCCCCGCTCGGTGCGATTCCAGGAATTCTCGAAGATCGATTGACGCGTGGAGCGCTCGTTCAAATAGGCCAATACCGGCTGTTGGGTGGTGTTCTGCAGAGGCAGGACATAGCCCTCGGCATGCTTCGCCTGGGCGGCTTGCGCGGCGGCGGCGAGCTGTGCGTCGCTCAAGCCCGCGAGCGGTGCAGGCGTCGGGGTGACGAACGCAGCGGCCGCATTGGCGGCGAGCAGGCGCCTGGAGAACGTATCGGACAGGGTGGAGGCTTCCTCGTTCAGCTTCTTCAGCTGCTGCTTGTCCGGCTCGGAGAGCTTTGCGCCGGCGTGAACGAACTCATCATAGGTGACCTGCACGAGCCGCTTGGATTCCGCATCGAGCCCGCTGCTGCCGCGCTTCTCGTAGACCGCGGACACCCGTGCGAACAACCTCGAGTTCAAGTAAATGGCGTCATATTGGGCCGCGAGCTTGGGCGCGAGCGCACTCTTCGCCGCCTGCAAGGCCGGATCGGTATTGGCGCCGGTGACGCCGTTAAACGCCTGCGTGGCGCGATTGAGCAGCGCCCCGCTCTTCTCCAGCGGCACCAAGGTATTGCCAAACGTCGGCGCGGCCCGATTTTCCGCGATGGCCCGCACTTCGGCGAGCTGCTGCGCCATGCCCGCCTCTATGGCCGGTTGGTAGTCTTCGTCCCGGATTTTATCGAAGGGAGGCGCATGGAAGGGAAGCGAGCTCACCGCATAGAACGGATTGGCGGGTCCGAATTCGGCTTGCGCGCCGGCCGCCGGGGCGGCTCCGCTTGCGGCGCTCAACGCCGCTCCCGCCGCCAGGACCGCGAGAAGACCACTCCGCATGCCGAAACTCCTAGGTGCACTTCCATGCCTCGACTGGCAGACCGGCGCGCATCATACGCCCACTCCCCCTTGATATCGACGGGGCCAACCTGCAGGCTTCCGTGATGCAAAAGCAGGCAAAGCAGGCATCGATTTTCACGTTGGCGGCCCTATCGGCGATGCTCGGCTCGTACGCCGGCGCGCAATCCAAAGACGAGACGGCGTTCCGCAATCTGTACAAGGAGCTGGTGGAGATCAACACGACGCGCTCGGTCGGCAGCTGCACCAAGGCGGCCGAAGCAATGCGGACGCGCCTCGTGGCGGCGGGAATTCCGCAGGCCGATACCCAAATCCTCGCCCCGGCGGACCGCCCCAACGACGGTGCCCTGATCGCCGTTCTTCCCGGCCGCGATGCGAAGGCGAAGCCCATCCTATTGCTCGCGCACATCGACGTCGTGGAGGCTAAACGCTCCGAATGGGAGCGTGACCCGTTCAAGCTGGTCGAGGAGAACGGCTGGTTCTACGCCCGGGGCGCGAGCGACGACAAGGCGATGGCGGCGGTCTTTACGGACAGCTTGATCCGTTACCACCAGGAAGGATTCAAGCCGAAGCGCACCGTAAAGCTCGCGCTCACCTGCGGAGAGGAGACGTCTGACGTATTCAACAGCGTCAAATGGCTGCTCGATACTCAGCCGCAGGTGCTGGAGGCGGAGTTCGCGCTCAACGAGGGGGCGGGAGGCGAACTCGACAAGGACGGCAAGGCGGTCGCATTGCAGATCCAGGCCGGGGAAAAGGTCTACCAGGACTTCGCCCTGGACGCCTCGGATGTGGGCGGACACAGCTCGCGCCCCACCAAGAACAACCCCATCGTGCGCCTCGCCGGCGGCCTCGCGCGGCTCGGCGCATACGACTTCCCGGTGGCATTGAACGAGGCGACGCGCGCCTATTTCGAGGCCCAGGCGAAGCTCTCGCCTCCCGACATTGCCGCTGACATGCAGGCCGTGCTGGGGAACCCGGCGGACGAAGCCGCCGTCGAGCGTTTGTGGGCCGTCAATCCCGGCTGGAACGGCATGCTGCGCACGACCTGTGTGGCCACCGAAATCGCCGGCGGACACGCGCCCAACGCGCTTCCGCAGCGCGCGCACGCCAACGTCAACTGCCGGATACTGCCGAACGTGCCGATCGCCGAGGTTCAATCCCAGATCGTGAAGGAATTGGCCGACGACAAGATCGCCGTTGCGCCGGTCGGCGAGCCCGGGATGCAATCACCCCCGCCGCCCCTGTCGGCCCGAATCATGGGTCCGGTGCGCGTGGTCGCCGCGCGCATCTGGCCCGGCGTCGCCATCGTACCCACCATGGCGACGGGCGCCACCGACGGCCGGTACTTGAACGCGCACGGTACGCCTACGTACGGGCTATCGGGTATGTTCCACGACGCCGAGGGGCCGCGGGCCCACGGTCTGAACGAGCGAATCCGCGTGATATCGCTCATGAACGGCCGGCGCTTCCTCTACGAGGTGGTCAAGCTGTACGCGAACCAGCCGTAGCCGTACGCGAACCAGGGGTAAGCCTGGCCGGTCGACCCGCCACCGGGTCGACCGGCCACCGGGTCAACCGGTAGCCGCCGCCTTGCTCTTGGTCGCCTGCTCGATCACCTCGTCCGCCACATTGCGCGGCACGGGGTCGTAGTGCGAGAACTCCATGGTGTAGGACGCGCGGCCGCTGGTCATGCCGCGCAGATGCCCGATATATCCGAACATCTCCGACAGCGGCACGGTGGCGACCACCGCGATGTTGGTTCCCCGCTCCAGCTGGTCCAGGATCGAGCCACGCCGACGGTTGATGTCGCCGATGACATCGCCCAAGTAATCGCCGGGCGTCACCGTCTCCACCTTCATGACGGGTTCCAGCAAAATCGGCGCCGCCTTGCGAATACCCTCGCGGAACGCCGCCTTGGCGGCGATTTCGAAGGTCAACGCGTTCGAGTCGACATCGTGGTAGCTGCCATCGGTGAGCGTCGCGCGGAAGTCCACTGTCTGATAGTGGGCGAGCACGCCGTCTTCCTTCTGCATCTTGAGGCCCTTCTCGACCGACGGGACGTATTCCTTCGGCACCGATCCACCCACCGTCTTGTCCACGAATTCGAAGCCCGTGCCGCGCGGCAGCGGCTCGAAATCGATCCACACTTCGGCGAACTGGCCGGCGCCGCCGGTCTGCTTCTTGTGCACGTACTGCTCGCTGACCTTCTTGGTGATGGTCTCGCGGTAGGCAACCTGCGGCTCGCCCATCACGCCCTCGACGCCGAACTCGGTGCGCATGCGGTCCAAGGTCACCTCGAGATGCAGCTCGCCCATTCCGCGAAGAATGGTCTGGCCGGTCTCGCGGTCGGTCTCCAAATGCAGCGACGGATCGGCGCGCACCATCTTGCCGAGCGCGATGCCGAATTTCTCTTGCTCCGCTTTCGCCTTGGCCTTTACGGAAACGCTGATCACGGGATCGGGGAAGCGCATGCGCTCGAGCACCACGGGATTCGCAGAGTCGCAAAGGGTGTCGCCGGTCTCCGTCTCCTGCAGCGAGACGAGCGCAATGATGTCGCCCGCGCGGGCCTCCTCCACGGGATTGGCTTCCTTGGCGAACATCTCGACCATGCGGCCGATCTTCTCGCGCTTGCCGCGCGTCGAATTCTGTACGGACGCGCCCTTGGTGAGCACGCCGGAATACACTCGGATGAAGGTCAGCGCGCCGTAGGCATCGTTGATCACCTTGAACGCCAACGCCGAGAACGGCTCGTCGTCGGAGCAGGCGCGCTCGCCGATGGGCTCGCCGTCGGCATTCACCGTCTTGATCGAAGGCACGTCCGTGGGTGCCGGCAGATAGTCGACCACGGCGTCCAGCACCTGCTGCACGCCCTTGTTCTTGTAGGACGAGCCGCAGAGCACGGGGGTAAAGGCGGAAACCAGGGTGCCCTTGCGTATGCAACGACGCAAAACGTCGGCGGACGGTGCCTCCATGTTCGTGAGATAGGCCTCCATCGCTTCGTCGTCCTGCTCGAGGCAGGTGTCGATGAGCTCGGTCCGGTACCTCTCCACATCGGCCAGAATGGCGCGGTCGCTCGGCACGGTGATGTGCAGCTTGTCGGCGAGATCCGGTGTCACGTCGAGCACCTGCCACACGGAATCCTTGTCGTCGGAATCCCATACGAGCGCTTTCATCTCGACCAGATCGATCATGCCCTTGAAATTATCCTCGGACCCGATCGGGATCTGCACCGGCAGGGGCCGCGCGCCGAGCCGCTTCTTGATCATGTCGACGCAACGCACGAAATTAGCGCCGCTCCGGTCCATCTTGTTGACGTAGCAGAACCGCGGTACGCCGTAATTGTCGGCCAGACGCCAATTGGTCTCCGACTGCGGCTCCACCCCGGCCACACCGTCGAACACCACCACGGCGCCGTCGAGGACGCGCAGGGAGCGGTTCACCTCGATGGTGAAATCCACGTGTCCCGGGGTGTCGATCAGATTGATCTTCTTGTCCCGCCAGAACGCGGACACGGCGGCGCTCTGAATGGTGATGCCGCGCTTTTGCTCCTGTTCCAGGTAATCCGTGGTCGTCGAGGTCTTGAGATCCTTGGTATCGTGGATATCGATGATCGTGTGCTTGCGCCCGGTGTAATAAAGAATGCGCTCGGTCGTGGTCGTTTTACCGGCGTCGACGTGGGCAATGATGCCGATATTGCGGATATCGGAAAGCGGGGTCGTACGGGCCATCTCAAGGTTCCATCACAGGGTTGAACGGGGGCGCAGAGTTTGCCACGGTCGGGCGGCCGTGTCGAAAAAATGTCAATGTTATCGCGACTTTCGCCGCAACCGGCAGCCTCGTCCTTAAATCATGGCAAAGTCTTAATTTTCAACCCCGCCGGCGCTGCCTCGGTTCCCTCGAGGGGCGCCCACGGAGGAACGTCCCCGGTCAACCCCCTCGGGGGCGGCCCGTTGACCTTCCATCCCCCGGGCTCGCCGCCGGGGCCCCCGATACCCAGGAGACCGGTGAATCCACCACCTACATCGACCGCAGCGTCGGGATTCCCCACCAAGCGCCGGGGTCGTCCGGCCACCCCAGGCCGGGCGCGGATCTTCCCGGCGGTGTTTGGGTCCCTGCGCGGGGCGATCATGGTCGCGGGCTGGGGGGGTCTGGTCGCGGGCTGGGCGGTGCTCGCCGCCGGATGCGCGAATTCCGGGCCGAAACCGGCGCCTCGAGCCGCAACCTCGGCCCTTCCGGTGTTTCATCGACAGGACATGCTGTGGCTGGAGCGCGTCACCTTCGGCAACGACGCCGAAAGCGTCGCGGAGTTGCATCGCCTCGGCCGTGAGCGCTACCTCGACCGTCAACTTCGCGGCCCGGAGCAGCCCCTGCCGGACCCGGTCGCTGCCGAACTCACGGCCCTCGCCGCCGCGCGCCCCGACCCGGTTCGCTCGCTGGCGGAGGTGGCCGCGGAACACAAAAGCATCAACGCCATGACGGATGGGGCGGACAAGGAGCGGGCCCGCAAGGCCCTCAACGACCAGGGAAACAGACTCGCTTACGGAGCGATTCGCGAAGAGCTCTTGCGCGCGGCCTATTCGCCGTCCCAGCTCGACGAGCAACTGGTGTGGTTCTGGCTCAATCACTTCAGCGTGCATCAGTACAAGGCGAATCTTCGCTGGTTGGTCGGCGACTATGCCGATCGGGCGATCCGGCCGCACGCGCTCGGCCATTTCAAGGACCTGGTGCTTGCCACGCTCGAGCACCCCGCCATGCTCGAATACCTGGACAATAATCAAAACGCCGTCGGGCACGTCAATGAGAACTACGCCCGTGAGCTCTTGGAGCTTCATACGCTGGGCGTGAACGGCGGCTACACGCAACAGGACGTGCAGCAGCTCGCTCGAGTGCTCACGGGTGTCGGAATCAACGCCGGCAATCCGCCGCAGCTCAAGCGCGAATGGCAAAGCCTCTACCTTCGCGAAGGCGCATTCGAGTTCAATCCGGCGCGCCACGATTTCGGCGAGAAGCGACTGCTCGGCCACACCATCAAGGGCGCCGGATTCACCGAAGTGGACGAAGCCATCGCCTTGATCGTGAGCCGGCCCGCCTGCGCGCAATTCATTTCCCGCGAGCTCGCGCGCTACTTCGTCGCCGACGACCCGCCTGCACGCCTGGTGGATCGCATGGCGAAGACCTTCGCGCGCACCGACGGCGACATCGCTCAAGTGGTCCGCGAGATGTTCCTCGCACCCGAGCTCGATGCGGTGCTCGGCGGCAAGTTCAAGGATCCCATGCGCTTCGTGATCTCCTCGGTTCGTTTCGCCTACGACGGCCGCACCATCAGCAACACCCGGCCGATGCTGAACTGGCTGAACGGGCTGGGCGAGGCGCCCTTCGGCCGGGCGACGCCGGACGGCTACCCGTTGACCGAGCTCGCGTGGGCGAGCTCCGGCCAGATGAGCCGCCGGTTCGAGATCGCGCGCGCCATCGGCTCCGGCAACGCCGGCTTGTTCGATGCGGAGGACGGCAGCTCCGCCGCCGGCGGGGGATTCCCCCAGCTCTCCAACCGGCTTTACTTCGAAGCGGTCGAACCATTTCTGGGCGCGCGCACCAAGGACGCCCTCGCGCGCGCCAACTCGCAGCAGGAATGGAATACCTTCTTGCTGGCGTCGCCCGATTTCAACTACGAATGAAATGAGCCAGCCATGAAACGTCGTCACGCATTGAAGCTCGGCTGCGCCGCGCTGCTCGGGAGCGGCGGAAGCGCCGGCCGGTTGTTCGCCGCGCCCTCGGCCGGTCCGCGGTTCCTGCTCGTTTTCCTGAGAGGCGGATACGATTCCACGAATCTGTTGATTCCCTATTCGAGCGGCTTTTACTACGAAGCCCGCCCGAACATCGCCATCCCCCGCCCGGACCCCGCCTCGAGCACGGGCGCGCTCGCATTGGACGCGAACTGGGCGCTGGCTCCCGCCGTACGCGAGACCATCGGCGCCATGTACCTCGAGCGCCAGGCGGCATTCATACCGTTCGCCGGCACGGACGATCTATCGCGCAGCCATTTCGAAACCCAGGATAGCATCGAGCTCGGCCAACCCACGGGAGCCGCGCGCAACTACCGTTCCGGCTTCCTCGGCCGATTGTCGATGGCGCTCGGCGGCTCCGCTCCGCAGGCAACTTCCATCGCCTTCACGGACGCCCTGCCGCTCGCCTTCGAGGGCGCTGACACCGTGCCGAACCTGTCGCTCAAGAATGTCGGCAAGCCGCCTTTCGACGCGCGCCAGGCGGGCATTCTGAGCGGCATGTATGCCGATCATCATCTCGAAACCGCCGTGCGCGAGGGATTGGATCTTCGCCAGCAGGTGGCCCGGAAGATCGCCGAGGAAATGACGGCAGCCAGCCGCAGCGCCGTCAACACCAAGGGCTTCGAACTCGAGGCCGAGCGCATGGCGCATCTGATGCGCGACCAGTATCGCCTGGGCTTCGTCGACGTCGGCGGCTGGGATACGCACGTGGGCGAAGGCGCGGCCCAGGGGCCGCTCGCCGCCAATCTGGCAAGTCTCGGCCGCGGCCTGCAGGTGTTCGCGCAAACGCTCGGCGCCGAGTGGAACAACACTGTCGTCGTCGTGCTCTCGGAATTCGGGCGCACATTCCGCGAGAACGGCAACCGCGGCACCGACCACGGGCACGGCACGGTGTACTGGGTGCTCGGCGGCGCGGTCAAGGGCGGGACCGTGGCCGGCGAGCAGCGAACCGTCGAGCGTGCCGGCCTCTTGCAGGATCGGGATTTTCCGGTGCTGAACGACTACCGCGCGGTGCTCGGGGGATTGTTCCGGTCCTTGTGGGGTCTGTCGGCCGCCCAATGCGCGGTGGTGTTTCCGCAAAGCGAAACGCGCGACCTGAAGCTCGTGTAGGGCGAATTCAACGCGGAGGCGTAACATGCAAACGATGAGAGTTGTCTCGATCGCCTTGGCAATGACCCTGTGCGCCGGCGGGTCTGCGCTGGCGCAAGATGGTGTGACCATCCGCGTGTTGAACGACACCCCGGATAACCTCACCGTGACGATCTATGACCGCAATGCACAACCGCCGCAGCCGGTCGTCAGCTCGGCGGTGATCAACGGCAATGCCTCGATCTCCGTATCGATCACGGCCGACGCGGGCGGACGCGGCCGTCTGTCATGGAACGCTATCACGACCGACAGCGACATGCGCCGCTGCGGGCACCGCGTCATGCGCCGGGTCAACGACGGCGACACGATTCACGTGTTCGCGAATCGCCGCTGCCCGCCCCAGTAGAGCAGGCCCGGGCAATCGATCAAGCCGCGGTGTTGAATTCCTCGCTGCGTACGGCCGGGAGCGGCGTCTGAATCGCCCCGGAGTCCGAATGGCTCGATGAGAGCCGCTTCATCAACGGCAGCATCGCGATCGCGATACCGGTGCACAGCAGCCCCGCGAATCCGAGCTTGTTGAACAGGCTGGTATAGATGCTCAATGACTCGATCGGATCGTTGAGCCCTTGGGGAATGTGCGCGAAGTTCGCGACCACGCTGCCGAGGTACTGCGACAGCCCGGACGCGACAAAATAGGCGCCCATCATGAAGCCGCCCATCCGCGCCGGCACGTACCGGGCGATCATGGCGAGTCCCAGGCCGCTGACCAGAAGCTCGCCGAGCGAATAAAGTCCGTATCCCCACACCATGATCCACGAGGATACCTTGCCGTCGACGGCCCAGCGCGCGCCCACCCCATAAATGAAGAAACCCATCGCGACGGCGGCGAAACCCCAGGCGAATTTGGCCGCGATCGAGGCGTCTTTACCCACGCGGCCGAGTGAGTTGTAGATGAATACCAGCACCGGGCTCAGCAGCACGATCCAGATCGAGTTGAGATTCTGATATTGCTCCGGAATCCAGGTGAACAGATGCCAGCCGAAGAGGCTGAAGTCCAGGTTCACGTTGTTCTGCGCGAACAGATTGAGCGATGTGGACATCTGCTGATAGAAGATGAAGAAGAAAATCGTCTGGACGACCAGCACCAGCGCCGCGATGAGGCCGGCCCGCTCGTCGCGATGGCTCACGCGGATCAGATGAACGAAGACTGCGAGTATGACTGCGCCGGCGGTGTACACGCACACCCGGGCCACCGCCTCGCTCTGCAGAATGAGGACGGACAGCACCACCATGCCGAGGCTCCCCGCGAGCACGCCGGCCAGGCGTTTGGGCGCGGGGGGCGCATCGTCCGCCGGAGAGCCGATGTGTGCGAGCGCGCGGCTCATCAGGGCGTAATTGACCAAACCGAGCACCAGCCCGATCGAGCACACCCCGAAGGCCGTGTGCCACCCGGCGGAGTCGCCATAGTGTTCGCCGACGTAATCGCGTATCCACGGCGTCAGAGTCATCGATATCATCGAGCCTATGTTCACCGCCATGTAGTACATGGTGAAGGCGCTGTCGATCTTGCTGTCGTCGCCCTCGTAAATCTTGCGCACCAGATTTCCGGAGTTCGCCTTGAACAGCCCGTTGCCGACGATGATCACGCCCATCGCGACATAGAGAAAGAATTCGCTGTCGCTCGGCAGCCACAGAAGCGCGTAACCGAGCGCCAGCACCACGGCGCCGATTTTCATCGTGCGCCGGGTGCCGATCAGCTTATCCCCGATCCAGCCGCCGATCGCCGGCGTCGCGTAGATCAGCGCCGCCGCGGCGCCCCAGACGAGGTTCGCACGGGTATCGACGAACCCGAGCTTCTTCATCATGTAGGTGACCATCAGCACCTGCATTCCGTAGAAGCCGAACCGCTCCCACATCTCGATGAGAAAGATGGTCGTGAAGGAGCGAGTCTGGGAAACCGATGCGGTCGAGCGAGCCATGGTCCAATCTCCCGTATCCCGGGTTACGACGCCGAAGCCCCGCTGCCGGCTGCGGGGCGGGAGCGGGGCAGCTTAGCAACATCAATAGGCAAGTGCGATTCCATCCGCGCGCATCTCGCTCGCGGCCGCGTAGATCCGTTCCGACCCGCCCGTTCGACGCTCGATGCACTGGTATCTTCCGAATCCCCCATCGGAGGCGCCGATCGGCCAGCCCTTCTCCATGAGCAGGCGGCGCGCCTCCTCCGGCACCCCGGACTCCAGCCGCAAAACGCCCGCCGGCCCGAGCCCGGGCTCATCCTCTCCCATGGTTTGAGGCGAGCCTTGATGATGCCAACGCGGGCTGTCGCCCGCGGCCTGAATATCCAAGCCGTAGTCCACCCGATTCACGATGATTTGCGCCTGCCCCTGGGGCTGCATGTCGGCGCCCATGACGCCGAAGGACATCCAGGGCTCACCCTCCCTCGCGGCAAACCCGGGAATGATGGTCTGAAACGGCCGCTTGCCCGGCCGGTAGAGGTTGGGATGCCCCTCGAGCAGCGAGAAAAGCTGGCCGCGGGATTGGAACATGAATCCCAGCCCATCGGCGACCAACCCCGAGCCGAGGCCTCGATAGTTGGATTGAATCATCGACACCATGAGACCGCTCGAGTCCGCCACCGTCAGATACGTCGTATCGCCGCGGCTCGGTGGCTCCTGCACGTACGGCGGTGCACGGACCCGATCCGGCCGGATGAGCCTCGCGCGCTCGGCGGCGTATGACTTCGAATTCAGCCTCTCGACCGGGATGTCTGAGAAATGCGGATCCGCGTAGAAGCGGGCACGATCCTCGTAGGCCAATCGCTTGGCTTCGGCCTGCGCATGGATCGAATCCGCGGACTGGAAACCCATGCCGCGTAGATCGAAATTCTCGAGGATGTTCAGCATCTGCAGCGTCGCCAGTCCCTGGGTGTTCGCTCCCATCGCGTAGACGTCGATACCGCGGTAAGAGGTGACCAGCGGCTCGACCCATTCGCTCTTGTGCGCGCGCAGGTCTTCGAGCGACAGCCAGCCGCCGATGCGTTTGAAATAAGCGTCGATGATGCGTGCGATGGCGCCTTCGTAAAAAGCGTCGCGGCCGTCCTCGGCGATCACGCGATAGGTGCGCCCCAGATCCGGATTGCGGAAGATATCTCCCTCATTCGGCGCCTGCCCCCCCGGGGCGTAGGTGCGCGCGGCGTTGGCCCACTCCTCCACACCGGAACCGGGGTCACGCAACACGTCCAGATCGCGCTTCCAGTGAAAGCTCACGACCTGCGGAACCGGTACGCCGCGCTCGCACAAATCGATCGCGGGCTCCAGAATCTCCGCCCATTTCAGATGCCCGAAGCGCTGATGCAGCGTCCACCATCCGTCCAGCACACCGGGAGTGGATACGGCGATGGCGCCATAGGGCGCGATCAAGCCGTGCGGAGAGCGGCTGCGAACGGTATCGAGGCTCAGCGACTTCGGAGAACGGCCGGATCCGGCAAGGCCCACGAGCTTCGTGAGCTTCGGATCCCAGATCAAGGCATAGCAATCCCCGCCGAGCCCCGATCCCGTCGGCTCCAGAAAGCCGAGGCAGGCCGCGGCCGCGACGGCAGCGTCGGCGGCACTTCCGCCGCGCTTAAGAATTTCGATGGCAGTCAGCGTTGCGTAAGGATGCGCGGTGCCGGCGGCGCCCGAGCGTCCGTATACGGCGGATCTCGAGGCGAAGCTCGCGCCGGCCGGACGATCGCCGGCGCGTACGTCGTAACGTTCGTAACGCTCCGCTCCTTCGGCCCGATAACCCAAATTCTCCGCGCACGTTATGTTCATTTTACAGTCCTGCATCCGCACATTCGATTGAACAATGCACAGCCGATTGTGAGCAAAAAACCACGGCCTCGAATCGCCGCGCGCGGGGAGTTCCCCTGCTCCCGCGATTGTGTGACGCGGTTAACTTCACTTCGCCCACCCTCGGCATAACTTGGGGCGGAATTCGATCGCTGTTCGAATTTGCCCCCCTGGATATCGACGGTGAAAAGAGATGCAAGTTCATCATCGCTCACTCCTCTTGAGTCTCGCCGCACTCCTCGTCGTATCGGGCTGTGACATCAATTCTCCGTGGGGCAGCAGCAGCACCGGCACAGCGTACGGCGCGGCGAGCGTCACGGGCAATACCGCAGGCGACGGCGGCACGGGCGGCGGAGCCGGCGGTGCGATGAGCCCCAAGGGCGGAGTTGGGGGAGAAGGCGGCACCACCGGCACCGACGACACCATCGTCGCCACTCCCTCGACTTCGACTGTGTCGGTCGCCGTCGGTTCGAGCCAGACGGTCAGCATCACTTTCACCTCGAGCGATGGACGCTCGATCACCGGCTTCGGCGTCTCCGGGAGCCTCGGCACGCTGCCCGCGGGATGGAGCGGCCCGACCACGTTCTCCTGCAAGCTGGTGATGGCGGGCAGCGCGTGCGTGTTGAACTTGAGTTATTCGCCCCAGGCGGCGGACTCCGGCTCGCTGGTCATCAATTACGTCTACGTCGACAACGCGAGCCTATCGAAGGCGCCGGGCGGGGCGGTCACGATCTCCTACCAGGCCATTCCCCAGAACAACGTCGTGGCAACCGCCATGCCGAGCGGCCAGATCAACGCCATCGTCGGTTCAGGCACGCAGTCGGTGAGCGTCAATTTCACCTCCGACACCAGCAACGCCATATTGGATGCGGCAGTCACCAATCTTACCGTCACCTCCGACCTGAGCGCCCTGCCGGCCGGCTGGTCGAGCGCATCGCCGACTTTCTCCTGCGCCATCGTCACGACCGGCAACGGCTGTCAGCTCATGCTGAGCTACCGGCCGGCCGCATCGGGCAGCGGAGTGCTCGCGCTGAGCTATGCCTACGTGGACGACTCGGGCACACCACGCACAGGCAGCCTCAACATCCCCTACGCCACGACTTCCTCGAACAATGTCGTGGCGACCTCATCGCCTGCCGGCCAGATCAACGCGGCCGAGAAGACCGGCAGCGAGGCCATCGCCGTCGATTTCACGACCGACGACGGCCGGGTGGCGAGCGCTCTCATCCTCACGTCGGATCTATCCGCCTTGCCCGCAGGTTGGCACAGCGGCTCGACCGGCTTTTCGTGCGGCAGCGTAAGCACGGGCAACGGCTGCCAGCTCGCGCTGACCTACGCCCCCACGACGCTCGGCAGCGGCACGTTGACGCTGACTTATGCGTACGACGATGACGCCGGAAACCAGCAGACCGGCACCCTGGACGTTCCCTATGCCGCGACCACCAATGACAACGTAGTCGCGACGCCCTCACCCAACGGCCAAATCAATGCCGTGGTCGGTCAGGGCGCACAGCAAGTCGCGGTGGTGTTTACGACGGACGACACGCGCCTCGCCACCGCCCTGCAAGTCACCAGCGATTTGACCATGCTGCCGGCCGGCTGGAGCGGACCGGGTACGTTCGCATGCACCACCGTGAGTACCGGCAGCGCCTGCGAGCTGAACCTCTCGTATACGCCGGTGGCGTACACTCCGCCCGGCACCCTCACGGTGGGCTACAGTTACAAGAACAACGCCGGCCAGACTAAGACGGGGTCGTTCAACATCCCCTACCGAGGCACCACCAACGACACCATCGCCGGAACTCCGAGCCAACCCTCGGTTGCCGCCATCATCGGCTCGCCCACCACACCGATCCCGGTGACGATCACCTTCGTCACCGACGATGGCAACCCGGCAATCGGCATACCGGCCACATCGAGCGCGTTTACCGTAACCTCGGGACTCAACCCGCTGCCGCCGGGTTGGAGCGCGAGCTCGACCACGTTCAGTTGCCTCACGGTGAGCGATGGAACGGCCTGCCGGCTGCCGCTGACTTACGCCCCCACCGCGGTCACGAGCGGCGCACAAACGCTCACGCTCGGCTACAGCTACATCAACAACGCCGGTCAGTCCGGATCCGGCACTGTGACCATTCAATACAGCGCCACCTGAGCGCAAAGGGATCAACGCACTCCGTGAGCCGGCTTGTCCGCCGGCGGCGTCCCGCTGTGCGCCGCAGTCTCCGTGCGCACCGGAATCTCGATGTAGCTGTCGTTGTACCAGCGCACCTTGATCGGCGTCTTGCCATCCTCGACCGACTCTTCGCTCACGTCGTTGCCGGTGCCGTAGTTGATTTCCCGATCGGGCCGCTTGCTCACGCGCAGCACGATGACCAGGCGGCTGCCCGTCTCCAGCCGACGGCTGGTCATCCGCTCGCCGACGAACGCGAGCTTCTGGCGCTCACCCGCCTTCAGCAGATGACGGTGTACGCGGTCGGCTGCATAGCTCAAACGCAGTTCGTCAGCCGGATTGAACAGCCGCACATAATCGCCGCCCGCGGTGAGCGCATAGGCGGCGATGGTGATGTCCATGTCCATCTTGTTCACCGCAAAATCGAGCCGGCCCGACAGTAGTCCGTTGAAGTCGGTAGGCTTCTTGAAGGGCGCGCTCAGGAACGTCACGGAGTTGTGGGTCACGAGACTCCGGGTGATCAGATCCGCCGGCGGCAGCCATGCCGCATCGCTCCGGTCGGTCAGGCTCACCGTTTGATTGACCGTGGCGGGTTTCGGACTCTTGCGCCGGATCAAGCGGCGGCCCACCGCCGCTTCGGCCGCTGCGGCGCTCAGATAGAACTTCAGTGACTCGTTGGCCATGGCCTGGAGAGAACCAACGTGCCGCCATTCGTTCGCACCCATGACCTCGAAATTGATTCGATCGCTGAGTTGCGCGGGAGTCGCACTGCCCTTCAGAGCATGGTCGAGCCACTGATACCGAAGCTCCCGTAAATCGATGAGCGCGGCCGCATCTACGTCGTATCCCCGAACCGAGGCGGACGCGCCATGCTGCATGGCGTCCTCATCGTACGGCCCGATCAGCAACGTCTGATCTGCGTGCGGATCGTAGCGCTGATGCTCCGCCCAATAATAAAGCGCGGCGGGCGCGGCGGGCGCGAAATAGCCGGTCATCGTGAGCACGGGGAAATCGATGCGGGAGAACTGCTTCTGGTACGGGATCATGGTCTGCCAGAAACGGTCGTAGCTCGGGTGATTGAGCCAGCGGATGAAGATCGGATTGGGCTTGCCGTAAATGCTCCCGAGGTCGCGGTAACGACGTCCGCTCCGATACCATTTCTCATCGAGCGCGCGCCAAATCGCGTCGTCCTCGAAGGTCGGATCGAGCGCCTTGTCGGTGTTGGTGACCTCGAGTGACCAGCGATAAGCGGAATTCTGAAAGACGCTGCCGGACATGGGGGCATCGATGCCGGGCGCCGTCGGATCCGACACCGCGATGGCCTTGAGCGGCCGCGGCATGCGGGCCGCCGCCGCCCAGGCGGTGAAGCCGCTATAGCCTTCGCCGTACATTCCCACCCGGCCGTCGCTCCAGGGTTGCTTGGCGATCCAGGTAATCACCGCGCGAGCCACCTCGCCGTCATGCTGATACGGGACGAAAGCGGCTCTCGCCGTCCCGCTGCGCAAATCGGCCCACACACCCACGTAACCATGAGCCGCGCTCTCCTTCGCGGATATCGTGGGCCGATCGATGCCGAGCTCGAGCAGCGCGGGAAGTGCGGCCGACGCGCCCTTCGGCCGAATGACCTTCGCCCGGATATTGCCGCGCCGGGGCACCTCGATGTCGATCTCCTCCTCCGCGTAGCGCCTGGCGTCGTCCGCCGCATCGAGGGGCCCCACCCAGGGAGCCAGCGAGCGGTACGCCTCGAAAAGCGCGTAGGCCGACAACAGAGTCTCGGCTTCCTGCCGATTGACGATGTCCTTCGAGCGCTGCTCGTCGAGCAGGCGCTGGAATTTCTCCCGCGACTCCTGGGGAGTGGCGGCGAGCCACCCCGACAGCATGAACGCATCGTGGTCGTTCAGCCTCGAAAACACCTCTTGATAGGCTTTCGCTGCGGCGTCGGGAAACGCCGACTGGCTCTCCGCCTCGATGGCTTTGGCTCGGGCGTAGATATCGAGCATTCTGCCTCGCCCGACCGGGCGGCCCGAATCCGCGCTGCGGCGCCGCTCTTGCAGGGATTCGCGCGACTCGACCGCGGCGGAATAATCGCCGGCGGCCAGTTGCAGCACCGACAGATTCGCCAGATATCGGTCGGGATCGGATTCCTGATAAACGGGAAGCAGCCGCTCCGCCAAATCACGCATGACCGCCGGCGTCCTCGCATCGCTCGCCGAGAGCGGCGCGTGAAACTCGAAACTCTGAGCGCCGCCCCACCGCGGCCAGCCGATGGCAAGCGCCGCCATGAAGAGCAGCCGGCCGAGATGGCGGCCGAGGCTCATCGGTGTCGCCTTGATTTGACCAGATGCAGGACCGTCGAGAACATCGGGTGCGCCTCGCCGGGCCCGCCGATATGGATCAAGCCGGTGGCTTTGAGCTCGTCGCCGAACACGCCTTTGACGACCTCGAGCACATCGTCGTCGAGGGACCCGAACGTGCCGTCGATCAGCACCCAAGGCGGCGACTGAATCAGCATCCTGGCGAACACCAGGCACAACTGCTCGTCCTGACTCAACACTCGATCCCACCGATGGGTCTCGTCGAGCATGAGCGCCAAGCGCTCGACGCCGAGCCGATAGAGGGCCCGGGTGTAGGCGTTCCCGCTGAAACTTTCCGGCTTCAACGGATAGGCGAGCACCTCGCGCAGGGTGCCGCGCGGCAGATACGGCGTGCCGCGCGGCAGGTAAAAGATCTGCTCTCCTCGCGGGCGAATGATCTCTCCGCCGCCCCATGGCCACAGGCCCGCCAGCGCTCGAAACAACTGCGTCTTGCCGGTGCCCGGCGCTCCCAAGATGAGCACGCGCTCCCCGGTCCTCACCACGGCTCTCGACTCTTTGAGCCGGTCCGTGTTGGCGGCGGACACGATCTCGAGATTGTCGATGACGATGACTCCCGGCTCACCCTCCGTATACGTGATCCGACTTTCGAAGCCCTGCGGCTCGTGCAGCGATACGAGCGCGTGGCGGAACACCGCGACGCGAAACAACGTGGCACGCCAATCGGCGATCGCGCTGAAGTTGTCGATGAACCATCGGAGCGAGGACTGCGCCTGCGTGAAGGCGCCCGCAGCCATCATCAGGCCGCCGAACGATATCTTGCCCATGAAGTACAGCGGCGCGGCGACCAAGATCGGGGCGACGTTCGTGACCCAGCCGAAACCCGCCGTCACCCAGGTGAGATGGGTGTGGCCCCAGATAATGCGGCGTGTCGCGGCGAGCACGTCGCGGAGATTGCGCTCGATGCGGCGCTTTTCGTCGCCTTCGCCTTGCGCGAGCGAGATCGCGTCGACGTGTTCGTTGGCGCGGACCAGCGAGAATCGCAGGTCCGCCTCGCGGCCGTAGCGCTCGGCGTTGCGGTTCACCAGCCCCCGGCCCACCCAATAGCTCATCAGGGAGCCGGCGCTCGCATAGAGCACGGCTGCCCACACCATGAACCCGGGAATGGCGAAATCCCGATCGGCGATACGGAAACTGAATGCGCTCGACAAGCCCCAGAGCACGCCCGCGAACGTACCGAAAAGAATGGATGCCTGAAGCAGGCCGATGCCCAGGTCGGCGGACAGCTCCGTGAGATGGCGCGCATCCTCGTGCATGCGCTGATCCGGATTGACGCCGATGGTTCCGGCATTCGCCAGCCAGAACGCGCGTCTCGGCTGCATCCAGTCATCGACCAGACTCTGGACCAGTCCTTCACGAAGCTTGAGCTCCAGGGTTTCATTGATCCAGCGTTGCGTGACGTTGAGGATGAGCAGGCATCCCGCGATCACGAAGAATACGCCGAGTTCATACAGGAACTCGCGCAGATCGCGACGCGACAGTGCGTCGAAAAAGGGCTTGTTCCAGCGGTTGAGCCGGATTTGACCGTAGGCGGTCGCGCCGACGATGCACACGGCGGCCACGATCAGCACCACGAGCGGCTTGCCGGCGCGTGAGTCAAAGATCGCGCGAGTTAGCGTGCGGACCTGAGGCACGAGGCCGGTCGGGGTCGCGTCGGCCGCGGATTCGGGGCCGGTGCGTTTGGAAGATCGATCAGTCACGGTGCAGGACACACCTCGCCACACATCGATGGGCCAGGATACCAGTCATCAGAAGACGGTGCAGAGAACCTCGGCCGGGGCTGAAGGCACGATCACCGCATCACCGTCGAAGCGCACCGGCGCACCGTCGATTCTCACCTCGCGCAGGGGCGCGGTGAGCGGCGGTTTCAAACTCAGCCGGCAGTCGATTCCCGCAGCGATGTCGAACCGCACCGTGCGTGCATCGACCCGCCGCAAGGAGTAGCTGAGCGCGCCGTACAGCGTCGGCATCGCGCGCACCCGCACGCCGTCCCCCTCGATCCACTCCGGAGCAAGCCCGGCCGCCAGGACCAGCGTGCGATCGGACTCGCGTTCGTAAGCAAATAAGCTTCGAACCGCGAGCACGTATTCGGCCGAGATCCAGGTGTGCGGCAGATCGCCGACGTGCGCGGGCGCCTTGACGTCGCGCCATGCGATCTCCGGCCATTGATTCCATGCCCGCGGGCGCCGGTCCGCCAGAAAAAAGCGCAAAAGTTCGAGCGCCGCGTCCCGGCGTCCGAGCCGGACCAGGGCTCCGATGATGCGGATCTCGTACGGCGTGTAGGCCTGGGATGTCGTGCCGGGCGAGCGCTTCGAGCGCCAATCGGCAAGGTAGCTGTCGAACGTCCGCTCGACGGCGGCTCGATCGAGACCCGCGGGGACATCCAACAAGTAGATCGCATTTGCCGTGGCCGTTGGGTCGAAATCCGCCCACTCGGCGCTCCCGGGGATGAAATCGAGCTTGCGCGCCGCGCGAGTCGCCTCGATCGAGGCGAACAATCCCGCGCCCACGCGCACCGCGAGTTCCTGCCACCGCCGAGCGAGTTCGTCGCGATGCGGCTCGCTCCGAGCCAGGTCGGCCGCATCGCCCAAGCCTCGAAGCGCCCAGAAGTCGTCCCAGTAGGAATGGACCGGTTGCGCGAGATATCCCTCGTGGCTGACCGAAATCGGCAGCAGCCCATCGCTTTCCAGCAGCCTCTCGATGCAGCTCACGGCTTTTTCGACGAAGCGCCACGTCTCGCTCAGAAATTGGCGGTCGCCGGTAAAGCGATAGTAATCGGCGATCAGCGCGAGAAGCTGCCCATGGCTGTCGTGCTCCACCAGCCAATCGGGGCCGTCCCGATCCACGCAGCAGGGCACGAAGCCGTCATCGCGCTGGTACGGCGCGTACCAGCGGATGAACTCGAGCACCTCCTGCCTGTGGCCCGTTCGAAGCAGCGCAGCGCTCATCATCGCGCCGTCGCGAATCCAGGAGCGTGTGTAGCGCCGCGGTCCAGGCTGCAGCGCGGGTCCCGATCGGGTAACCAGAATATGCGAGGTCGCCGTCAACGCCGCCTCGACCGCTTCGCTCGCCCAGCCGTTGCCCGACCACATATCCGTGCGTATCTGCGCCTTCCAATCGAATGGCGGCGCGCCGACCGGGCGGGGCTTGCCGTGAGGGCCCGCGCTCAAGCTCCGCTCACGGGAGCCGCCCGGCTCGAGTGTGAGATCGAATTCGAAGGCTCCGGTCGCGAACCCGAACCCATCGTGCACCTCGCCGGAGGCGGCCAATGCGCCGGAGCTCAGGCGCGACGCGACGAAGCCCTCGTCGAAGGACAGAGCCCCGAATCGCGCGCCCGCATCGGCGTTCAGCTCGAGCGCTGCATTCACCCGCAGCGACCCCCCAACCCATGCCAGGTCGTGAATTCGGCTGACCCCGCCCACATTGCGGAAACTCTGCCACGGCGGCGTGACCTGGAACGGACGCACCACGACGATCAGCGCGGCATCCAGCGGTCGATCACCGAGGTTGTCGAGGCGATAGCCGACGCGCACCTCGCCGTCCTCGGCGGCCTGCGCTCTCACCGTCATACGCCATTGCCCGCTCTCCCAGACGATCGACGGCACCGGCACCCAGCCCTCATCGAGCGCAGGGCGCGAGACCACGTCGGCCCACGTGAAGAGCCTTTGTCCGATCCTCAGCATGGGCTCGAGCGAGAACGAGCCCTCGGCCACCTCCACCATGCCGTCGCTGTTCATCAGCGCGCACTCGGTTCCGTTCGAGCGGCCGATCGGCGTCCATTCGCTCTGCTCGCGATGCAGCCAGCGTGGATGCCAGCCGCGCTCCTCGCCGTTTGCGACGGCGTACCAGAACGCTTCGATCGAGCGCGAGAACTCGAAGGGCTGAAGCCGCAGAATCGCGCCGTCGCAAGGACCCGACAGGTCGAGCCGCAGGAAGCGCGCCTCGAGGCCCGGCAAGTACACGTAGCTGCGTGCACCTCCGGCGCGCGCAGCGGCGTGCACGACTTTCCATCGCTTGCCCGTGTTCGAGGCGCGGACCTTGAAGCCTGCGGGCGGCGCAGCGCCGATCCAGTCGATGATCAGGCCGCCGATGCTGTGCCGCTGCCAGGAATCGACCTCGATCCATGGCCGCCGATCGCCGGCTAGCGGCCTCCAGCCCGCCCCGCTCAGGGCGCCATCGGCGCCGAATCGCGGTTGCGCGCTCGAGGCGCGCGCCGTCGGCGCGCGGGTCGGCGTCAAATTCTCGATTTCGAGGTCTGAAATCCATAGCGAGCCTTGCCCGCCCTCGCCGGCCACGATGGCGATCTCGATGAACCCGAGCTCTGTGAGCGTGCTGCCGCTATCCGGACCCCAAGCGAACTCGATCTCGCGGCTCTCGATCGTCCAGCGTCTCCAGCGGCGAGGCGGACGTTGACTCTTGGCGACGTATCGCCACACGTTGCGCCCGGTCGGGTCCACGAGCTTTATTTCCAGATCATTGAGCGGGCCATGCCCGCGCAATCGCAAGTGCAGGGCGTACTCGCTCGGCATGTGGCGCGCCCAGGCGCGCCTCGCGACCGCGAAACCCTTGCCGCCCTTGAAATCGAAATTCATGCGGAGCGCGCAAGTCCCTCCGGCGGGCGCCACGGACAGTTCGAGCGTCGCGTTGCCGGAAACCGTCGGCTGCCATGCCGACAGCGACACCACGTCGCACGGCACCGTCTCCGACATCAGGCGGCGGCGCCCATTTCCACGAGCCTGACCCGATCGTCGGCCGCGGCGGACTCGAACTCCTCGCAGATCACGGTCAGATCATCCTTGTGTTGCGCAAGCACCGCGCTGATCAGACATGCGCGATTGCGGCCACGGCGCTTCGCCTCGTAAAGCGCCTTGTCTGTGAGGCTTATCGCGCTCTCCAGGGAAATTTCGGTGTCCGCGCCGGCCATCGGGAAGCATGCATATCCGATCGAGATGGTGCATCGGATGGCCTGGCCGTTCCAGAGCACCGGGTCGCGCCGCACCGCTTGCAATAGCCTCTCGACCGTGCGGTCCGCCTGTTCCGGGGTGATCGGATCGAGCACCGCCAGGAACTCTTCCCCGCCCCAGCGCACGAGCTTATCGGTTTCGCGCAAGGCTGCCGACAAGCGATGACTCACGGTGGCGAGTACGGCGTCTCCCGCCGGATGTCCCAGCGTATCGTTGATTCGCTTGAAATGATCCAGATCCGCGAGCAGCACGCATCCTCCGATCGGCAGGGCACCGTCGACGCTCAGCACGTGCTCGTTAAAGTATCGGCGATTGCGAAGCCCCGTCAATGGGTCACGTTCGCTGTTGAAGCGCAGACGGTCGTTCGCCCGGCGCACGCGGGCGAAGGCCCAGACGAGCGCCGCGCAGATGCACGTCACGAACACGGCTGCAGCGAGGATCAGCTGCTGTTGCAGCCGCTGGCCGCGCATATCCGAGGCCTTGAGCGCGTTATCGCGCCGCAAGAGTTCCAACTCGCGCGCCTTGCGCTCATCGTCGAATTTGGCCGACAGCTCGAGAAAGGCGCGCTGGCGCGTGCCGGTCATGATCTTCTCGCTCACCGCATCGTATTGATGATAGGCCTGGATGGCCATCATCAGGTAGCCCGCGTGCTCGAGCGCATCGGCGTATTCGCGCAGATACTCCTTGGCGTCCAGGAGATTGTCTCCCTGGACCGCATTGTTGATCGAGACTTCCGCGAGCTTCTCCCCCTCCTTGATGTTTCCGAGACCGATATAGGCCAATCCCTCGTTGAACAGCACGATGCTCTCGTCGCCGCTTCCACGCAGTCCGGATACCAAGGGCAGTGCCTGTTTGGAGTACTTGAGGGACTCGGCGTAATCGCGAGACTTGAGATAGGAGTCGCCGAGATTGAGATATGCGTGCGCGAGCCACTTGGTACTGTCCGAGTGCTGTGCATGGGTGAGCGCCGCGACGCTGGCTTGCCGCTCCGCCGCGCGGTCGCCCTGCCGATCCGCGATGTCCGACGCGCGTATTTCCACCTCCGTGAGCGCCGCTTCATCGCCGATCGCCGCCGCCGATCGCCGGGCGGCCGCCAACTGCTCGGACGCGCGCCCGTAGTTGCCGGTGTCGGTATAAATGTGCGTCAGCCAGAGCATCGCATGGATGCTGCGCTCGTCGTCGTGCATGTCGCGGGCTACATCCAAGGCCTCTTCGAGAAACGGCAGCGCCGCCTCCGCTTGCCCCAGGGTGCTCAGCGTATTGCCGCGAAGAATCGACACGCGATACCGCTCCGCGTCGGAGTCGATGGCGGTCATGTCGATCTGGTTGAGCTCTTCGCGAGCCGCCGCGTATTCGGCATTTTCGTAGTGGGAATACGCGCGCACGAAATGCTCGGCCAACGCGGCCGACTGATCTCCGTCCTCCGCAAGCGTCTTCAGGCGCGCAATCGTCGCGTCGACATCGGCGTCGCGCCGGGTGTCCACATAGACCATCGCCCGCACCTCGAGGAATTGAACCTCTGAGGCTCGCCCCTTCGCCAGCGACGGCGAGTCGATGATTTTCAGCGCTCGTTGGGGATCGGACCAATCGAGCATCTCGATGCGATCGGAAAAAGACTGGTCGGCCGCCGTGGCGGTGACCGCGGCAGCCCATCCCAAAAGCCCGACCAATGCCCATTTTCTGCTTAGGCGCATACCTGCAAACACCAGCACTGCATTGCAGCATCCTCGTAACGCCATTCTGATCATCGTGGCGCCTCGAATGGCGTGACGGAGGTCAATCCATGAGCTTTTCGCTGCACCATCGCGGCAATTATTGCCCGAGGATGTGATTCGAGTCCCCATTGCCTGCCGCAGGGCCGTACGCCGCATCCGCGGCCAGCGCGGCATGCAGCCGGTCGCGAACGTGGCGGGTGTGGATGGGTAGAACGATCACATCGCCCGCGTGGGCTGCGCCCAGGAGGCTCCGTGCCGCGATCTCTTCGTCGGAGTGCCGGTCGATGCGGCCGGCGGGAATACCCGCTGCCAGCAGGGTCCTCTCGAGGAGGGCCGGAACCTCGCCGGGGGGGCGGCCGCGCAGCATGAGAGTCAGTTCCTTGATCGCGATGCGATCGGGTGTGAAGCGGGCGGCCGTCAGCGCCAGTTCGGCGATTGCGCCGTCGCCGCGGTTGCCTGCCTGCCCGAGCAGCAACAACATGCGCCGCGGATGCAGCGAGCGAGCCGCGGCGAGTAGTTGCCCCAGGCCGTCCGGATTGTGAGCGTAGTCGATCAGCACCGTGGCACCGCGGTAGTCCCAGCGTTCGAGCCGGCCCGGATTGTCCTCCGGGCGAGCCCCAAACCGCCCGACCGTGCGCCGAATCTCGGCTACGGATAGCTGCATGACGGCGGCCGTCAGCGCGCCGGCCGCGAGGTTCGCGATGTTGTAGCGAGCGGCTCCGCCCCAGGCGAGCGGCAGCACCGACAGATCTCCGAGCGCGTAATCCTCGCCGCGGTGGTGAAGCACGAGCTGACGCCCGCGGACCCCGCAGGTGCTGCCGCCGCGTTTTCGCAATTCCTCCAGTTCACGCTGGCCGTGGTCCATCGCAAACAAGGCACGGCGGGCGAGCTTCGCGTGCGGCAGCCGTTGCACGGCCGCCATCAGGGTCGAATCATCGGCGTTGAGCACCAGCGTACCGCTCTCGCGCACCGCGC